>ERZ772874.827-NODE-827-length-16735-cov-4.827758_pt1 | contig 16735 bp, 23 predicted proteins | sample MGYA00580586_ERZ772874 | MGnify/ENA primary metagenome ERZ772874 (study PRJEB29015, sample SAMEA2737952) | human oral metagenome | biome: human oral; feature: human-associated habitat; material: dental | place: China | collected 2154 ... | reverse complement strand
GGTCCTTATAGTTTGTCCACTTCTCGGCTAATGGGCCGGCGGGGATCTTAGAATCTATCTGTGACATAATATGGATAGGGCTAATAACGGATCGCTTGCTTATGCGCTAAGTCTAGGACTAAAGGCTACAAGCACCCCCGCAGAGGGAACGGAAGAAATAACACACCACGACGGCACCGAAGCCAAGGATGATGATAGTGGCATAGATGTTCGAGATCTTGTGCAGACGATCGAACCACACTCTGTTGTTAAACCCGATGGTATGTAGCGAGCTCCAGAAGCCGTGTGCCAGGTGGAACCATAGGGCAGCCAGCCACACGAGGTAGAGCACGACAAAGATAGGGTTGGAGAAGGTATAGCGGATGAGTCCAGCACCGTCCGTAGGTCCAGAGACGCCCTCGATCCCGAGGTCGTGCTGCCCCATGATCTCTGCTAGCTGCATCTTAGCCCAGAAGTTGAAGAGGTGCAGGCCTAGTCCGAGGAGTACGATTACACCTAGGACCATCATGTTCTGCGAAGCCCACTCTACGCCCTTGGGGCGGTCGATGACTTCATAGCGGTCGTTGCCTCGTGCCTTACGATTCTGGTTCGTCAGGATGAAGGCATATACGATATGCACGATGAAGAGTAGGGCTAGCCCCTTCGTTGCCACGAGGGCATACCAGTTCGCACCGAGGAATTCGCAGACAGCATTATAGCCTTCCTCTGAGAAGAGGGCTACGAGATTCATCGACATGTGGAAGGTCAAGAACAGGATAAGTGCAAGGCCAGAGATACTCATGACCAACTTACGCCCGATCGAAGATTTGATTAACCACGACATACAAGTTCTATTTAATTATGATCTGTTGATACACGTCAAACATGGCAATAGGGATATGGACCATTCACCCATACCCATCCTCCTCACTAGCATAGATCTCCTCAAGGGTATCCCTATCGCCCTACAAAGATAGCTCAATTAGGTATATCAAGTACTATTATTAGCGAAAAAAAGGCATAATCGTACTAGCCCATATCCCAATATGTAGGTAGATGAAGGCTTGTATCGTGCTCTTGTGTCCTTGTTTTATACCTAGAATAAGCTAACCATATCGCTGTATATTATCTCCCCTGCTCCCCGAAGGAGCCTCCGGGCTGACGTGTGTAGGGCACTAGGACAGAGGGCCGAAGGCCGAGGGTGGGGGTGTCAGGAGCCTAGCCTAGATACAGGTATATCTTTCCCTTAGGCTCCGCTTATCCTAGTGTACACCTATACCCTAGGAGGGTGGAGTATACACGTGTGTACACTATAGTATACCCACGTGTACACACTTGTGTACACGCGTGTACACTCATGCGCTCTCGGTATGAGCCCCGGAGGGTGCTCTAGGAGGGAATAACTATAGGGGATAACGCTGGTGCTACAGAGCTATGGGCGAGGCTCCCTCGGGTATACAGTGGATATTCCCGAGGGGGTGTATGATGGGGGGATGTGCTGCCTCTGGCCTACGTCGTAGCCTCTGAGGGGCAGGTACTCCAGGGGCAATAGGAGCAGAGCTGCTGGCTACAGTAGTGGCGATGTAGGTAGAGTAGGGCTTGGCTGTCTGAGGCTGTCTCTACGGGTAGCCCAGCCGAGGCGAAGAGACGTGTGATGCGGTTGCTCTCTGCCGAGAGTCCGTCTAGCAGGGAGAGGGGAGCGTACTCCTCACCTTCGCCACCATAGTGTCGCCTCCAGGTGAGGCGATAGGGGATGAGGACATTGATGATCAGTAGGTCACAGCTCGCAGGACTGAGGACGCTACAGGTGTCTACCTCGCCCTCTTTCCTTCGCCCCTCTCGGGAGGGGCGAAGGAGCTCATAGGCCTCTGTTAGGCTGTCCACACGGAGGCTCTCCTCGGCTAGGCTCTCCCTCTGGCAGATCAGCCCCGCCAGCTGTAGTAGACGTCGCTCGGGGAGATTGCTGGGTCGGGTGCGTGCTCGGCGAAATGTCCCGCTAGGTAGAGTGCGCAGGGCATACTTGTGGGCAAGGAAGGTATATTCACGCTCTAGGTGCTCTCTGTAGTCTCCCTCGGGGAGGAAGCTAAGGAGACTTGCTTGCCCGAGGAGTAGCGCCTCGATTTGATCCAAGTGATCCCGATGCTTCATCAGAATGGTGTAGGGGAGGCTAAGGGCTAGTCGCTCCATGGCTTCGTTGTTGAGCCCGAAGCCGAAGTAGCGCACGAGGAGGGAGTAGAAGGTCTGCCCCCAGTCTCCTTCGCAGCGGTGCAGTAGATCCTCGACGGCCTGCACCTTCTCCCTGAGCCGACTATGTAGGAGACACTGGAGCCAGGTACTACGAGCCTCGTGGGAAAGCTGGCTGAGAGGAGCCAAACTGCCCCCTCGGGTGGGGCTCTGGGTGCAGGGGAGTGCTGTGGGGGAGTATCCTCTGGGGATGTCCTCGTCCTCTGGCCGATGGGGTACCATGAGTAGGCAGGTCGGGAGCGAGGCTCCGCTGGCTAGAGTGATGGGGCGATTGTCCTGCTCCACGACGTGTAGGATCACCGAGTGGTAGGCGGGATCGCTGTCGTGGTGGTGATGGTACCACTCGGCGGAGGCATGGTGGATCTCCACACAGCCGACCCAGAGGAGGTCATTGATGCGAATCTTGGCGGCAAAGAAGTCCGGGCCTGCATCTGTATTTAGCTCTCCAGGCTCTAGCACCTCTATGCGAGCCCCTGCGAGCTCCCCTGTCGGGATGAGTTGGTCGTAGAGGCCATAGCGCCAGACGTAGTGTAGGTAGGCTTCTCTGTGTCTCATGGTGGTCGTCGGTCTTAGGGGGAAGGTCAGTCGCTGAGCTCGTCGTAGGGGGGGATATGCTCGAGGAAGGTATAGCTCCCCTGCTCATAGTCAATCCGGCAGGCGAAGTGCTCCATCCCGTTGCTTAGGATGAGGTAGGGTACACGCAGCGTATAGTTGTAACGAAGGATCTGCTGAAGTACTCGGTCGGTGATGCGGATGTGGGGTGCCTTGTACTCGATCAGTACCCGAGGGGTGAGCTGACGGCTATAGAGTATGGTATCACACCGCTTGGTCGTCAAGCCGACCTGTATGGTCACCTCGTTCATCATCAGCTCTCGGGGGTAGCCTAGGTGCTCCATCAGGTAGTGCACGAAGTGCTGGCGCACCCACTCCTCGGGGGTGAGGGTGACGAATCGCTGGCGGAGGTCATCGTAGATATAGGTCTTACCCTCCTCCTTCCTCAGTCGTAGGCGGTAATCCGGGAGATTTAGCTTGATCATTCTTATCTTTGTCGTACGTGTCCCCTAGGGCACGCCCACGAAGTTAGACAATAAATACCGATATGGCTACCTACGATGATATCGCCAAGGCAATCAAGAAGGGTGCACTCCAGCCCGTGTACCTCCTAGCAGGGGACGAACCCCTCTATATTGACCGCCTTGCCGAGCTCTTCCTGACGAAGGTCATCCCCGAGGATGAGCGGGACTTCAACCTCACCGTCCTCTATGGGGCAGAGGTCACGAGCCGAGACATCCTGCTCGATGCTCTGCGCTTCCCGATGATGGGGGAGCGTGTGCTCGTCCTCGTCAAGGAGGCACAGCAGGTGCGAGACCTCGATCAGATAGCTAGCCACCTAGACGATCTACCCCAGAGTACCTGCCTCGTGCTCTGCCATAAGAAGAAGCCCGACAAGCGTAAGACCCTCTACAAGACCCTCAATGAGCGCAAGGCTGTCTACGAGTCATCCAAGATCTACGACTCCAAGGTTCCCGACTTCATCGTGCGTACCTTCGCTGAGCATGGCCTAACGATCGACCAGCGTACGGCCTTCCTCATGGCTGAGGCTACGGGTAATGACCTAGAGAAGATCCTAGGCGAAGTGGGGAAGATAGCTCTAGCCCTCGAGGGGAAGAGTACCATCGTGCGCCCCGAGGATATAGAGTACTATGTGGGGGTGAGCAAGGAGTACAACAACTTTGAGCTCCTCTCTAGCCTCATCAAGCGGGACTCGGCTCGTGCCTACCGTATAGCTTTCTACTTTGCAGCCAACGAGCGTACCCACCCGATCCAGGTCACCTTGGCTACGCTCTTTGGCTTCTTCTCCAACCTCATGGCTGTCTACTACATCCCCCAGCCCAACGAACGTTCGATAGCAGAGGCGCTGAAGGTCTCTCCCTATGCCGCCAAGGACTATGACCTCGCTCGCCGAAGTTATACCGCTAGCCAAGTCTTTGCCATAGTCCATCATCTGAGGATGGTCGATGCAGCCTCTAAGGGGGTCGATGCCTCCCTGCCTGCCTCGGAGCTCTACAAGGAATTAGTCTCACTTATCCTATCCGCCTAGTTCCCCTTCGCTGGAGCTCTACCATTCCCAAGGCTTATCCTAATTCCGTATATATAACTAAAGAGGCTACCTCCAGTCATGGGGGTAGCCTCTTTATCTGGTAGGCTATACGAGATAGCCGGTGAATCACCTTAGGGGATTAGCGACGGATGCCGAGTTCCTTGATGATGGCACGGTAACGCTCGATGTCGATCTTCTGGAGGTAGTCGAGCATACGACGACGCTTACCGATGATCATACGTAGCGCACGCTGGGTGCTGTAGTCCTTCTTGTTCTTCTGTAGGTGACCCGTTAGGTGGGCGATACGGAAGGTGAAGAGTGCGATCTGGCTCTCAGGAGACCCAGTGTCCTTAGCGCCCTTACCATGCTTTTCGAAGAGCTCGGCCTTCTTAGCTGAATCAAGATACATATTACTTGTACTTATATAGTGAAACAAAATACCGCCGTCGCAAGCTATCCCTCCCACCCCTTCACAGGGAGGAGGAAAGACAGACGACGCATCGGATCGTGGCGCAAAGATACAAAGAAAGAAGAAGATAATCCCCGAGTGCCTCAGTTGGATCTGCATTTGAGACCGAAACCTAAACGATCAGGGTGGGTATATGGCATGCTGTGACCAGCCAGTGCGGCGGGTGGAGGGTAGATGATAAGTTGCGAATTAGCTAGGAAGTCAGTAACTTAGGCCGTGTAATTGGGAGACCTCTTGTACTGGTGTATGGACACAAAAAAAGACGAGGCCGAAGCCCCGCCTTGGATGTTTTCACAACGGAATAATCCTTATTGTGATTAGCTTTTCAAATCAGTACCACAAAGGTAGCCAAAATATTTATAATCCAAACTAAACGCAGAGTACAATGACAAGAAAAGTACTTGGTCTCGACCTCGGTGTCGGGTCTATAGGGTGGTGCCTAATCACCCTTGACAAAGATGAGAAACCACAGAGTATCCTAGGTATGGGGAGCCGTATCGTGCCCCTCTCTACGGATGATGCCACGGAATTCACTCAGGGAAAGGCGATTTCCAAGAACAAGATGCGTACGGTGGCACGCACCATCCGCAAGGGTATGGACCGCTATCAGCTACGCCGAGAGGCTCTAAAGAAGGTGCTCAGTGAGCATGGGATGCTCCCCGACGAGTCCCTCATCAAGCTCCCCCTACTGGAGCTCTGGGAGCTACGGGCACGAGCTGCTACACCTGGAGAGCAACTGAGCCTAACCAAACTGGGACGAGTGCTACTACACATCAACCAGAAGCGAGGCTACAAGCACGCAAAGGCAGATGAAGCCGCCGAGGCTGAGGCCGAGAGCAAGTCCAAGAAGGAAAAGGAGGGCTATGTAGCTCAAGTCAAAGGACGTTACCAAGCCCTAAAGGAGAAGGGGCAGACCATCGGTCAGCACTTCGCTGGGGAGCTAAGAGCTAATCAACAGACTGCCCCCAGAGGAGTCTACTACACCTACCGCATCAAGGAGCAGGTCTATCCCCGTGAGGCTTACCTTATTAGAGAGAAAACGAAATAGCCTGTGTCTACCTATCGTATGTAACTGAATGTACGGAGGTTGCGTGATGTGGAGGAGGAAAACGAATTAGCCTAAAAAGTTAAATCAGCTTAAATTAGCCTTAAACTCTGACCGGGAATTGAATGGCGATTGATTGAGGTAGGTTAAATTCAGCTTTGGTCGGCTTAAATTATGAGGGGCTGAGGGTGCTGCATCGAGCGCTCTCAGCTCCTTCTCTGTGTCCCTAGGTCGATGGATCAGGGGACGGCTGAAAGTGGCTTGTATAAAGGAACTACGCACCTCTGAGAGGGCGCTGGCATGGTAGGCGATGTGGCAGATAAGGGCATCCTTGAGCCTCCCTTATCCGAAGTGTGTTGGATGGTGTGCCAGGTGATTAAGGACTGATTAATCACCCGCTCTCAAGCGGTCAGATTTCGTGTAAATACCCCCTCTTTGAGCCCCTGCAAATAGCCCTATTTTCCACGGTGAAAACGGAATGGATTACCTATTGGAGTACACAATGGGGTACATAGCTTGCCACATAATGGAGTACATAGATACTATGTAGTTTTTGGCTGTTGAGTGGGGGGATAGATGTAGTTTTTGCCCGAAAAACGGCTATAAATATCAAACTCAAGGGGGGATAATGTCACGATATTACCTATTGAGAATGCTATAAGTAGTTATGTTCCAAACGCTTTTCCTTTTATTAGTCTAAATGTGGGTGCTATACAGCACGGGCAGACTCTTCTAAGGTCACATCGCCAGCAGATTTTGCGTGGTGATTAAGCTCTCTTTGAAGGGACTCTATTGTGCCATCAGCTCGCCCTATTCGCTCTCTAAGCTCTCCTATCTCTTCGTTCTTTTGGCGGAGCTCGTTCATAAGCTCTTGTATAAGCCCTGTGAGCTGGGCTGGCGATGCTTCTTGCTGGGGACTGCTTTGGTGGACTGTAGATTTGAGCATCTCGCCCTCCCCAGTTAATAGCCAGTGAGGGTTAAGATCTGCACACTTCGAATATATCAGTTCAAAGTCAAGCGTATCCCTACGTATCCAGTTCGTTATACTTGATGGTTGTAAGCCTATAAGTCTACCAAACATAGATTTATTACCCTCTGAGTAATAGTTTATTAGCGCTTCCAACCTCTCCCTATTGTTCAGTTTGTGCATAAATTATTTGGAGTTTGTTCAATTTGTGCATACCTTTGCAGTGTTGATGATACAAACCGATACGGTACGATATAACCAACGTCCCAAAGGTAGTGAATATCGGCGGGTACAGATAACACAAATAAAGGATACGAACTATGGTACAGAGTCATATCGATGAGGGAATGCTTCTCGATGCGATGGAAGAAGAGGTACGTGAGCGGGGTGTCGCTACCGTATATATGCGCATCGAAGACGCTGAGCTGATCATCGGAGTATTACCGAAAGACATGTGCGGCTTCCGCTGGAAGATCACGAAGGATCTCAACTTCACAGGGCGCGTCTCAGAGGCGGAGGTCTTCCCCTTCCTCCTCAGTAGCTTCAACTACCGCCCAGATGTCCCCGTGTGGGGCTGGGAGGTGATCGAGAGCGTGGAGGGTGAGCCCGACCGAGTCTACCGCTATCAGATTCAGATTAACTATCCCGGGGCGATGATGCCCAACTTATAAGAATGAGAACTATGGTACAGACACAGTATGGTCTCCTCGTCAAGCGTGATGAATTGGTGGAGATCTTCAGCGACTTCAACGAACGTCTATCAGCAGGTGACTTTGGTCAGGCTGAATACTACCCCGATGTGGTAGATGCCCTGGTCTTCCGCTATGACAGCATGACCCCCGAGGTCCAGCAAATCATCCAAGCACAGTAATCACACATCAGAAGGGGCGTGCCCACCTTGAGGAAAGGCATCGCCAGCTAGGAAGGCGATCAGGTACGCCCCTTTCTATAATAAGAGAGACACAATGAAGGAAACACGAAACTCAGTTAAGAAGAAGATCCGCATCAGCAATGCGCTGCGTCGCCAGCTGATCGAGGAGTTCGCTACCACGAGCAAGACCATTTATCAGGCGATTAACTATCTGGGGAACTCGGAGCTCCTGGTGAACATTCGTAGATCTGCTATAGAGAAAGGGGCGCAGGTCGTCGTCATGGCGCCCGTTGATGCTGTCCTTGTGGATATGGGCGACAAGATGGTGCGCTACTATCGTGGTGGCGCTCACCTTGATCTCGATAAGGCTACCGGTGATGCTCGCCTATATAATAAGGATGGTTCGCTGTGCAGCACCCATCACTCGGTAGCAAGCACACTGCTCCCTGTGATAGAATTTGGCAAGAGCCTATAGCGCTATGGAACGAGTGAACGGAGTGCTGTGTGCAACTAAGGAAGAATTGGTTGGTGCGGCACTGATTACTGAACGCTATCTGAAGGAGCTTGTCAATCGAAAGACTCTCCAGATCGTCGTCCGCGGTTGCCGTGGGCGTCAGGCTCAGTATGCCGTTGACACGCTACCCGAGAAGTACAAGGCCGAGGTCTACAAGCGCTTTGATATACCTCCTATGGATAGAGTGAAGAGTCTCCTTGAGCAGCTCATCCGTCCTCTGCCCGAAGCCGTGAGCTACTACCACAGCTACCGCCTGGCCGATGGGCGCTCGCTACCCAGCGACAAGATCGCACAGTACACCGCCGAGGCTCAGATCTTAGAGGCCATCAGCGCCTACCAGCAGGAGCACTACAGCAAGCGCGGCAAGGCTGGTCGTCGCCCGATGGGTAAGGGTGAGCTCTACGGTTGGCTGGCCGATATGATTCAGGCACTGCCTCAGGAGGAGTACCCCCACAAGCTCCCCAAGAGCCGCCTACAGGAGAAGCACGAAGCCTACCAGCGTGACGGCTATGAGAGCCTTATTCATAAGGGCTATCAGAATCAGAATGCCAGCAAGACGGGCGGTGACGAGCAGTTGGCGCTCCTCCTGATGCTCCTTGCCAGCCCCAACAACCTCAACAATAGTCAGGTGGCACGGCTCTACAACGAGACCGCCAAGGTGCGGGGGTGGAAGAAGCTCACCGCCTCGGCCGTGGGGAAGATCGCCAAGAGCAAGAGCCTACTCATCGACGCAGGGCGCAAGGGTCGCACTGACTACCGCCTGCAGGTGCAGACGGCTATCAAGAGGACGAAGCCCACCCGCGCTATGAGCTACTGGGTGCACGACGGCTGGACGGTGGAGCTCTACTACCAGCACACGACTACCGACAAGAAGGGTGGCACGAAGACGGTCTATGACTGTCGCCTCGTGGTGGTGGTGATCCTCGATGCCTCCTGCTCTTACCCCATCGGCTACGCTATCGGGGAGCGTGAATGTCCCCAGCTGATCGCTCAAGCCCTGCGCAGTGCAGCGCACCATACTGAGGAGCTCTTCGGGGTGAAGTGTCACCCCCGTGAGATACAATACGACCACTATCAGATCGGAGCGCTGACGCCTCTCTACAAGGCGATGAGTAACAAGCTCAGCCCAGCGAGAGCGAAGAACGCCCGCGCTAAGATCATCGAGCCTTACTTCTCCCGGCTGAACAAGACCTACTGCCAACTGCAGCCGAATTGGTCGGGCTACGGGATCACGGGGAAGAAGGGCAAGGGGACGAATAGAGAAGTCGCCTCCGACCTTCGCCACCAGATCCCCACCCGCGCCGAAGTCGAGGGGCAGATCCACACGATCATGAGCCAGGAGCGCGCGCTGAAGAGGGAGGAGTATATGAGCCTCTTCGATGGCGATATCACCGACATCCAGCTGGACCGCTCTATCTACCTCGAGCACTGGGGCGAGACCTCGGGACGCTACATCGGTCAGAGTATCTACGGGCTCACGCCCACGATCTTCGGCGAGGTGCAGTACTACGAGAGCTTCGAGCAGGGCTTCAAGGAGCAGCGTCACCAGCGCTGGCAGGTCTACTACGACCCCAGCGACCTCTCCAGCGTCCTTGCCGTCAGCGAAGATGGACGATACAAGTATCTCCTGGAGCGGAAGCACCTCCAACCCATGGCCGTCGAAGACCAGCTCCCCGAAGACCTCCAGCACCTGGAGCGTGTGCGCGCCCATCAGCGGGAGATCGAGGACTGGGTAGATGGCGAGTGGCGGAGGATGATGCCTCTGGCCCTCGAAGCCTCAAAGGACAACAGCGTCGCCCAGGAGCTACTCCAGCGAAGTATCACGCCCTTCCGTCGAGGCGAAAAGAAGAAGATGCGCCCCATCGAGGACGACACCCCCGCCGAAGCTGAGACCTTTGCCCGTGAGATGGACGACCTCCTGCCCGACAGCCAGGGGCAAGTCAAGGATAACCGCTACGACCGCAAGCTCCAGCGAGAAGGAGCCGAAGATAATGACAATGGGCCCGCCCCTCAGCCCAAGAAGAGGAGTATCCTGGAACGAGTATAGTCGTTCCGCCGAACGAGTACAACAATGGAACAGAAGGAAAAAGAACTCATCGCCAGCCGCCTACGTGACTACTGCGCTAAGCAGGGCGGTCAAAACAAGGCCGCTAACAGCCTCAAGGGCGTCAGCGCTGCTACCATCAGCAAGATCCTAAACAGCGATTGGGAGACCATCGCCGAGGGGATGTGGCACAACATCAGCAAGCAGATCGGACTCTCTGCCGAGGGGTGGTCCATCGTCCACACGAATGTCTACGAAGAGCTGACCCAGCTCCTCGACTGCGCCCAGCGTGATAGCCAGGTGATGGCTATCGTCGGCAGTGCCGGCTGTGGCAAGAGCTCGACGATACGCCAGTATGTGGCCACGCACCAAGAGGTCTATAGTATCACCTGCTCGGAGTACCAAAATAGAGGGAACTGGCTGTCTGCGGTGATGGAGACGATGGGCTTGGATCCCCGCGGGCTGAGTGTAGCGGAGAAGATCGGCGCTGTGGTGCGCCGTCTCAAGCGCTTCGACCGCCCCCTCTTGATCCTCGACGAAGCGGACAAGATGAGCGACACGGTGCTCTACTTCTTCATTACGTTGTACAACGAGCTGGAGGACCACTGCGGTATCGTACTTAGCGCCACGCAGCACCTCGAGAAGCGTCTACAGAAGGGACTACGCATTGGGCGCAAGGGCTACGAAGAGGTCTACAGCCGTATCGGACGTCAGTGCATCAGCCTCAGCGTCCTCTCCCCCGAAGATATCTCTCTGGTGTGCACCGCCAATGGGCTGACCGATAGCCGACGCGTGCGACGCATCGCCGACGAAGCACAGTGCGACCTCCGCCGTGTCAAGCGTGCCGTCTGGCGTGAACATCAGCTATCTAAGGAGGACTAAGCTATGGCACGAGCATACTCCACCGCCAACATACGCTCCGCCCGCTTCAAGACCGCCGACTTTGACGGGGCGTGGCTGGCGAGCATCGGACTGCCGGTGCTGCGTGGCACGTGGCTGATCTACGGGGGTAGTGGCTCGGGTAAGACTTCCTTCTGCATCCAGTTGGCGAAGTACCTCAGCCAATTTGGGCGGGTCCTCTACAACAGCCTTGAGCAGGGTCTAAGCCCTACGATGCAGGCAGCGTGGATCGCTGGAGGGATGGATGAGGCAGGGCGACGCGTGAAGCTACTTGACCGCGAGAGTTATGATGAGCTCTTCGTGCGCCTCGCCAAGCGCCAAAGCCCCGAGATCGTCATCATCGACTCGATCAACTACCTCCGAGGCCTTCGCCTCAGTGACTACCAGCTCCTCAGTCAGCGCTACCGAAAGAAGCTCTTTGTCATCGTCGCCCACGAAAAGGGAGGAGAGCCCAAGGGGGCACTTGCTCAGGCTATCCGCTACGATGCTGATGTCAAGGTCAGAGTAGAGGGCTATAGGGCTATGGTGACCTCCCGATATGCCACGGCAGAGGTAGGAGGGCAAGACTACATCATCTGGGATAAGGGTGCTGAGGGGTATTGGGGCACAGCGACTACTGACCCTGAGACCCGAGACCAGCGCAAGAAGAAACAAAAGCAACTACAAACAGACGACAGCAATGAAGGCTAAGGGCACAAACCAAATGGATAGGCTACACCAACAAGTGATACGCCGCTATCACACCCTCTGCAACCTACTCAACCTCACCGATGAGGATAGGCTTGCTCTGCTCTCTCCCTATGGATGTACGAGCTCGGTGGATATGGAGACGCGCGACCTGCTGGACGTATGTGGTGCCCTCTCTAGGGAGCTAGACAAGCGCACCGAGGGGGTAGCTATCGACAGGCTACGTAAGCGGGTGATGGCTACTATCGGAGGATGGCTCACACATGAGGGCAAGCAGAGCAACATCGCTCTAATCAAGGCTATCGCCTGTCGAGCTACAGGATATAGGAGCTTTAACCGCATCCCCAAGGAACGACTAAGAAACCTCATTGGGCTATTCAACAACAAGGTGAAGGATGCCGCTGCCGTGGATGAAATCACGGCATACGCGGACCTTGAAGCCCCCAAGCAACTAGCAAACTAGTAACAACAAACAACTATAAGACAATGACGACCAACAATGAAGGAGTCACCATCGAAGAGCAGACCTCAATCAATGGTGCAGATGTCAAGGGACGTGTGCTCAGGCACATGGAGAGCTACCAGCAGGGACAAATGCTCCTGCTAATCACTCGCCCTCTCCTAGAAGAGGGTGAGGAGGATGACCAGGTCACACTGAATGCCATAACCTCAGGCAAGCAAGCCGACCTCATAGAGAGCTGTCTCAAGATGGCGCTTGCTCTGGGTGGTGCAGGACGTCTTGTGATGCTTGCCAACCACCTCATGAATAAGGCACATGGATATTAACCTCCTAAACAAGGCGAAGCAATGACCAACATACAGCTCTGCGTCCTCCTACTCATGGGGATACTTGCGCTCATCCTCGACCTCCTCTGTAGGAGTATTGGATACAGCCTACTATTCCTCCTGGGGGCTACGACGCTCTCAATCTCCCTATCCATGTACTGGCGGGAAGAACACGACAAGCTACAGCAACAAATCAAAGATTATACACGCAAGTATGGACACAAGTAAAATCACGGGACTACACCAGATCGGAGTAGTAAGCGGAGCGGAGCTCGAGCAGCTCGCCCGTAGCCCCTACACCAGCCCTAGAGTGCTAGCAGAGCTCGCCAACAGTAGCGATACCTATGTACAGCTCGCCCTCGCCGAGAATGAGCACACGCCCGAAAGTGTGCTATTCGCCCTAGGCGATCGAGGCAATATACTCGTGCAGATAGCAGTGGCGAGTAACCCATCCAGCCCAGCTTATCTACTACAGAGGCTATCGAATACCGATGAGGTCGAGCTCCTGGAGGCTATCGCTAGCAACTCATCTGCGCGTGACAATACTAGGAGGCTATGTGCCAGTCTAGCAGAGCATATCAAGCGTCAAGGGAGTATGTGATATGCTGATCGGAGAGCAGATAGCCTACCTAAGGCGATACTATCCTACAGAGTGGCACGAAGCGTACAAGTCCGTAGAGGTCCTTGCCAAGCGTCACAGCCTCATCTGCCCTTGTGGACAGATAACAACCAAGAGGCATAGATCTACCTGCATGCGCTATCGGCGCATGGTGGATACGGAGGTAGCCTATAATCTCCGTCACCTCCTACCTAAGCGTTATCCAGCAGCAGTTAAACGATAATTAAATAGTAATCCGATGAACGAAGAAAAGGTACAGGTCGCAATGACCGCCGAGGAGCTGGCTCAGTGGCAAGCCCTCAAGGAGAAACAAGAGAAGGCAGAGCGGGAGCGCAAAGCCAAGGATGACCGAGAAGCTTACCGAAGCTTGGCTGCTTCGACTGTAGACGAAGTATTTCCACGACTGCAGGCGCTGAGTGTCCAACTTTCTGAAGCCAAGCACAGTACCTATGATGCTTTTGCAGGTGTCATTGACACCAAGACGGAGGTTGTGGGGCTGGTTGCTCCAGGACAGCGCAGCCATAGCTTCCTCAACAAGGATGGTGATAAGCGTATCATCGTGGGGCACTACCAGCGAGATGGCTGGGATGACACGGTAGAGGCTGGTATATCCAAGGTCAAGGAGTACATATCTAGCCTAGCAGGTGATGAAAAGACCCGGGAGCTGGTGGATATTATCCTGGACCTCCTGAGCAAGGATAGGGCTGGTAATCTCAAGGCCGATAAGGTGCTCCAGCTGGACAAGTACACCGAACGCATCGATAGTGACACCTTCCGTGAGGGGGTGGCAATCATCAAGGAGTCATACCGACCCGAGCGTACCAAGGACTTCGTCCGTGCTCAGTATAAGAGCAGCTCTGGTAAGTGGATTGATCTACCCCTAGGGATCACAGAGGCATAAAGAAAAAGCCCCCGACCCCTAAGAGAGCCGAGAGCCTTGTATGTGGCAGTACAAAGGTACAGAAAACTCTCTTAGGTTTTGGTAGTGGAGACTAAAAGGTATAGGCATAGTACAATGGAGAAGGCAGCGCGGGTGCATGCTATCGTAGCTCGTTATCATGAACGTGGTAACCACCGCCGCTCATTGCCCATGATCTATCGCACTTACGTCTATCCCATCTACCCAATAAGCCTCAGGACGATGCACTACTATCTCAAGCTGATAAGAGAGGGTGAGACCCCTCCAAAGGAGGAACAGGAGCGCGGGCTCTACCCGCTCTTTGACGCTTGGGATAGCGGTCGCAATGCTTGGGACACCTAGGGCAACAGCAAGGGCAGTGAGTAATGCACTCACTGCCCTTGCTCCGTATTGAATCAAGGAAGTCCTCTAGTCCTCTGGCACAAAGCTTTCGTATACCCTAGTTATACGGTATGCCTTGATCCGCCCCTCCTGGTATAGAGCCGTAGCGTCTACATAGTAGAGTGCCTTGAATACATTCTCATCGGATTGCATAAACCAAGACTTCACCTCATCATCAAGTAGTAGCTTCTTTGCATTACGAGGATCAAAAGCCTCAATGATGCCTCTATCCTGCTTGCTTTCAGGCTCTCTGTCTAAACGAGCGACTCTAAGTAGGACGTGTGTCCTTACCTCCTCTGTTCGGTTGGCCTCTTCCGAGAGAGCCTCTTTAGCCGCATTTGCTCTATTCTGTAGAGCATTCCCTTCATTCGATCCAATATTGAAGATACAGTCGTTAAAAACAACATCTCCATGGATCTCTCCTTTGACGTCTACGCTTAGCTGAGACTGAGGATTGCTTGCTAAGGGCTGTATGAACTTTGAGGTGTTATCTAGGCTCTCTTTGTTGTTTCCTTCTTCGGGTAGGCTACTACCTGTGGTAAGAGCCGTCACCATACGATGAAGGTATGTACCAAACTCCACCAGTGTATTTACTCCTCCAGCAACAGCCAAGACACTCGGCATCGCCTCAATGAGCTCGAAGACAATGCTACCTTCCTCTACCTTTTGTATGTTCAGGCGTGCTCGGGGATCCATAGCTCCTCTCAGCTTGGAGAAGCGAGTGTATTCGCTCTGGAGAGCTTGGAGGCTTTGAGTAAAGTCCATCAGATCTACTGGGGCATTATTCTCTAGGTGGTAGCGGAGATATACCTTATCAAGAATTTGATCTCTATCCATAACATAGCTTATTGTGAGGGTTATATACTGCAAAAATAAGGGAATCGATATTTCTACCTCTACGGTTTAATCTGCATCTCTCTTGTGCTTATACTACTCTCTGACGGGTAGCAGATGGAGCAAGTGAACCGCTCAAGGTGATTTTGTAGAGCTGTATGATTGTGGTCTAGCTCCGCTGATACCAGCTGGAGGGCGGAGAAGCCCTCACCTGATAGTCCGATGAGAGCCATCTCGATGCGCTCAAGTAGTTCGAGGTGCTGTAGAGCCTCGGGGGCATAGCCACTGCGAGTAGGACGCTGGGGGGTATACCTCGTAATCACATGTAGGGTAAGAGTGATGGGACAACGTGGTATGCCCCGTGCCTGAGAGGTGAAACTGATTGGGTCAAATTCGATGAATACGGCAGGGGTATCAAAGATGACCCCCTGATCGAGATTATCCATATTCTCATTCCACAGGTCGTAATGCTTGACCTCAGGGAGATCTTTTTGGAGCTTGGCGCAGATGCGCTCATATAGCATACGTCTCATAATTGTCTCTTATCTATTGTTGGTACTGCGTGCATGTCGCTGCATCTTGGCTGCGAGCTCTTGCCCCCACTGATCTAGGTGCTTGGAGACAATGTCGGTCACTATACGACGCACCTCGGGGTGATCGCCAACAAAGCGACGCTCAGGGAGGCTCATCTTATAGGTATAAGAGGAGACCGTATGAGCTCGGACGTCCACCTGTCTCGTCCTACCCTTGACCCGTCTACGTGCCTTATATGCCCCTCGGGTATGAGCTCGCACAGATACGTTGCCCTCGTACCCCTCATTGTGGGCAGAGGCGTAGGGCATCGAAGAGCTAATGCGTAGCCCATCATGCGTTACTGTGGCCTTGAGGGATCTGCGGAGCTTGCCTGAGACGAGTAGGAGTGAGCCACGGCGCTCTATCCTTCGAGGTTTCCACGGCTTATCAAAGAAAGCCTTGCGGGTAAAGTTGCGGTGGAACTCCTCGAAGAGCTTCACCTTTGCGTCTGAGAGGATATCCCTCTGTACCTCCTTGCCTGTTCGCATCGTTGGTTTGAAAATAAGTTGTATCTTTGTGGTGAGGTGATCCTCAGAAACATCCTAATCCTGATTGCAGTTTCGGGTACAGATATTTCTGGGGATCACTTCTTTTTTGCGGTTACCTGGGGGCTATCGGATATACTGTGTAGGATGATTTTACCCTGCTTATTTTCCAGAGCTATGAGCCAGCTTTTCTCGCCTTCTATCTCTACCTCGGATAGGTGTGTTTGCACCACCCATTCCTTCTTTCCCTCATCTTCATAAGCTCCTAGATACTTAGCCTCTCTAATGAGTTTGGGGAGGTCTAGTATCAGCTCATT
>ERZ772874.823-NODE-823-length-16806-cov-12.333413_pt1 | contig 16806 bp, 13 predicted proteins | sample MGYA00580586_ERZ772874 | MGnify/ENA primary metagenome ERZ772874 (study PRJEB29015, sample SAMEA2737952) | human oral metagenome | biome: human oral; feature: human-associated habitat; material: dental | place: China | collected 2154 ... | reverse complement strand
AGTCATCGTCGATGCGCTCTGTGAGCTGCGCGACTGCCTTTGCCTCAAGCTCCAGCGTCTCGATTGCTTTTTCTCGGATTGTGCTCTTTGCCATGTGATTCTCCTAGTTCAGCTTCCTGCGCACAACTTCATAGATGGCGAGGGCTTCCTTCAGCAGCTCCTCAAGCTTGTCCAGATAGACCATATTCGGGCCGTCCGAGAGCGCCTCGGGCGGATTGTCATGCACTTCGAGAAAGAGGCCGTCAACGCCCGCGCCGACAGCAGCGCGCACGAGATACTCGACGTATTCGCGCTGCCCCGAGGAACTCGTTCCGGCGCCTCCCGGCAGCTGCACACTGTGGGTGCCGTCAAAGATAACCGGATAGCCGAAGCTGCGCATGATCGGAAATGCCCGCATGTCCACGACGAGATTGTTGTAGCCGAAGCTTGCGCCGCGCTCCGTGAGAAGGATGCGCTCGCTGCCGCTCTCGTGGATCTTGTCGACGACGTTGCGCATATCATTCGGCGAGAGGAACTGTCCCTTCTTTACGTTGACAATCGCGCCGGTCTGTGCCGCCGCGTGCAGGAGATCGGTCTGGCGCGAAAGGAATGCGGGGATCTGCAGGATATCCACGGCCTTCGCCGCAGGCTCTGCCTGGCAGGTCTCATGGATATCGGTCACAACGGGGACGTTCAGCTCCCTGCGGATTTTCTTGAGCATCTTGAGCCCGTCCGCCATGCCGGGGCCGCGGAAGCTGTGATAGGCAGAACGGTTTGCCTTGTCAAAGGATGCCTTGAATACATAGGGGATGCCGAGACGATTCGTAATCTCCTTGATGCCGCGCCCGATCATGAGGGAGCGCTCCAACCCCTCGAGGACGCAGGGTCCTGCGATGAGGACAAGCGGCTCACCGCCGCCGATTTCAAAATTCGCCAGCTTCACTTTGTTCATCTTCATGGCTCCTTTCAGCGATCATGCAGTTCTTTTGTATGGGGAATTTATATTCATTATTATAAGGATTTCGCGCGCAATGGTCAATCCGGGGTCAAATCCCGATACGCCGCATTGGCAGCCGCAAGATCTTCCTCCGTGTCGACGCCGATGAATACAGCGTCTGTCTCAATGACGCGGATACGGTGCCCGTTCTCGAGCGCACGCAGCTGTTCGAGCGACTCGGAGAGCTCGAGCGGCGTCTGCGCCATGCGCGCATAGGCCAGCAGGAAGTCGCGGCGGTAGGCGTAGATGCCGATGTGCTTATAGACCTTCGCGCCGGGATTCCGCGCATAGGGAATGCGGGCACGGGAGAAATAGAGCGCATTCCCTGCACGGTCGACAATGACCTTGACGTTGTTCGGGTTCTCCATCTCCGCCTCGTCTGTGAGAAGTGTCTTTGCCGTCGCCATTGGAAGTTTTTCATCTGCAAGGAACGGCTCGACAAGCGCATCAATCACGCCGGGATCGATGAGCGGCTCATCGCCCTGCACGTTGATGATGAGATCATAGTCCCGCATCTTCTCCGCGACCTCAGCAAGACGATCCGTCCCCGTCGCATGATCGGCGCGCGTCATAACGGCGCGCCCGCCATGCTCCTCAACAACAGCGCAGATGCGCGCATCGTCCGTTGCCACAACAACATCCTGCACAAGCTTCGCCCGGGCCGCCCGCTCGCAGACGCGCACAACCATGGGTTTCCCGGCAATATCGCGCAGAGGCTTGCCGGGCAGACGCGTCGACGCATAACGCGCCGGGATAATGCAAAGAACTTTCACGTCATTCACCTGTTTTCATACGACATCAGCCTCCTGCGGCATATGGCGTCCGTTGCCCAGTTTCGCCGCAAGCTGCTCCTTGAGTGTGCGGAAGAACTCCTCCCGCCCTTTCTGGAATGTGACCTCGACGGAGATCACATAGATGGGCACGCGCCACTTCGCGCGCACGACATCGCCCGGCACCTTCACCGCGTCCTTCTCCGTAATGACGATCGCCTCGACGCCGAGCGTCTCCGCACGGTAGAGCACCTCCGCCATGTCGCGCTCGCCGTAGTCGTGATGATCCGGATAACGCATGCTCTCCACCATCTCAACGCCGAGATCGGTCAGCGTCTGCTCAAACGAAGCGGGGTTGCCGATCGCCGAGACGGCGAGCACCTTTTTCCCCTCCATCTCAGTGGCAGGAATGCCGCCTGCGCCGATGTCCTCATACCAGTGGGAAAGTCGGACGAACTGGCGCGGCTGGTGGATGCTCTCGATGATGAGCCCGTCCTGATTGTAGCTGCGGAACGTCTCCCAGATATACGGAATCGCGCCGGGCGCCGCCTGATCGACCTTCGTCATCAGGCAGACGTCGGCGCGGTCAATATGCGAGAGCGGTTCGCGCAGGGTCCCGCGCGGCAGGAGATAACCGTTGCCGAAGACGTTCACGGCGTCCACAAGCAGGATGTCCATGTCGCGTTCAAGCTGCCAGTGCTGGTAGCCGTCATCGAGAATGGCCACCTCCGCGCCGAAATGCTCAATCGCATAACGCCCCGTGACCGCACGCTTCGGTCCGATGAGGACGGGAACGTTCGGCAGATGCTTTGCTAGCATAAATGCCTCGTCGCCCGCCGTCTCGGCATCCATCTTCAGCGCACGTCCGTCCGAGACAATGCCGACATCGCCGCGCCACTTCGCACGGTAGCCGCGGTTGAGGATCGCAACGCGGTAGCCCATCTCGTGAATCGCACGCGCGAGGTGCTGTGCCGTCGGCGTCTTGCCCGTACCGCCGACCGTAACGTTGCCGAGACTGATGACGAAGCAGTCCAGCTGCTCTTTTTTAACCCAGCCCCAGCGATACATGGTCAGCTTGAGATTGACGAGCTGTTCATAGATGAGTGAGAACCCGTAGAAGATCGCCATGATGAGCCTGCGCGAGACGCCGCGCACCTCTTTGTCATGAACGAGATCGATGAAGTAGGTCTGGAAGTTCGCGACTTTCTGCGTCGCCTGCACGCGATGGTTGCTGATGCGCTGCTGTGCGCGGAGGGCGCGGCGCGCCTCGTATGCCGCGAGCATATCGACAAGGATCTGCGCGGACTTCTTCGAGGCGCCCTTATTCTCGTTGATGATGGCAAGTGTCTCGCGCTCGAGCCGCTGCCGCTCAGCGTCGTCGCCGAAGAGGCGCAGGGTCTCGCGTGTCAGCTCCGCACCGCTCGTGACCGTTACAACGGCGTTGCGGTTGCGGAAGAGTGCATGGATGTCCTTGAAATTAAACATCTGACTACCGACGATGATCGCCTTGCCGTGCGCCGCAGGCTCCAGAATATTATGTCCGCCGTGCGGGATCAGGCTGCCGCCGATGTAGATGACATCCCCGAGCCCATAGACGCGCCCGAGCTCGCCGACCGTATCGAGGACGACGATATCTTCGCCGCCCGCAGCACCCTTCTGCAGGTTCTTTCGCGTATTGACGGTAAAGCCCGCCTTGCGGCAGAGATGCTCCACCTCCATCGTGCGCAGCACCTCACGCGGCGCGATGATGAGCCGCACGTTCGGATCTTTTGCACGCACGGCGGCAAAGGCAGCGAGCACCAGCTCCTCTTCGCCGCGATGCGTCGAGCCTGCGATCATGATGCGGCTTGCGCCCTCCAGACCGAGCTCCTTGATGAGCGCGGCCCGTTCCTCAGGGCTGACACTCGTATACGCCTGATCGAACTTCGTATTGCCCGTGACTGTGACGAGCTCACGCGGCGCGCCGAGGCGCATGATGTAATCCGCGTCGATGCTCGACTGCATGGCGAAGCATTTCACCGTTCCGATCATCTCGCGCAGCATGCCGAACAGATACTTATACTGCTTGACGCTGCGGTCGCTGATGCGCCCGTTGACCATCATGACAGGAACATCCAGCTGTTTTGCCTTCTTGAGAAAGTTCGGCCAAAGCTCCGTCTCCACGGGCAGGAATACGCGCGGACGAATGCGCCCCACAACGCGTGAAGCGAGGAAGGGCAGATCGAGCGGGAAGTAGATGATTGCGTCCGCATCCTTAATGATGCGGTGCGCCATCTCATAGCCGCCCGTCGTAACAACGGAGACGAGAATGGGGCTGTCCGGGAACGCCTTGCGGAATTCGCGGACGAGCGGGCTCGTCGCCACGATCTCGCCGACAGACGCCGCATGCACCCAGATGGCGTTCTTGCCCGCCACCTTGTCGATGGTTTCCTGCGGATAGAAGCCAAAGCTTTGTTTGATGCGCTCAACAAAGCCGCGCTCGCGTGTCGCGCGCAGCATAAAGATCGGTATGATGATGGTGACGATGAGGATTGCTGCTAAATTATAGAGAAATCGCATGCGTCACTCTCCCCGAAACTGAATGTCATAAAGATGCTGATAGAGCCCGCCCTTTGCAAGAAGCTCCTCGTGCGTCCCCTGCTCCACGATGCGCCCGCCGTCGATGACATAGATACGGTCGGCGTTGAAGACCGTGGAGAGACGGTGCGCAATAACGAAACTCGTGCGGCCGACCATGAGGTTGTCCAGCGCTGCCTGCACAATCTTCTCGCTCTCCGTATCGAGCGCCGAAGTCGCCTCGTCCAGGATGAGGATGCGCGGATCCTTAAGGATCGCGCGCGCGATGGCGATGCGCTGGCGCTGTCCGCCGGAGATGCTCACGCCGCGCTCGCCGATCTCGGTATCGTAGCCGCGCTCGAGCTCCATGATGAAGTTATGCGCGTTCGCTGCGCGTGCCGCCTCCTCGATCTCCGCGTCCGTCGCGTCGAGGCGCCCGTAGCGGATATTCTCGCGGATCGTCGTGGAGAACAGCATCGTCTCCTGCGGCACGAGTCCGATCTGCCCGCGCAGCGATGCGAGCGTCACGTCGCGGATATCGTGTCCGTCGACCGTAATCACGCCGCTGTCCGCTTCGTAAAAACGCGGAATGAGATTTGCAATCGTCGACTTCCCCGCACCCGACGGGCCGACAAAGGCAATCATCTCGCCCGGCTGTGCCTCAAGGGTGATGCCGTCAAGCGCAGGGCGTCCTTCCTTATACGAGAACGTGACATGATCAAAGCGCACATGCCCCTTTACCGGAGGGAGCGGCTGCGCACCGGGCCGGTCTGTGATGCTCTCCTCGAGATCAACGACCGTAAATACGCGGTCCACTGCAGCCATCGCCTTCTGCAGGTTTCCGTAGATGCGCGAAAGCCGCTTGACGGGATTTGCGAGGTTGACTGCGTAGGTCAGGAACGCGACGAACGCACCCGCCGTAATCTCACCGTTGACAACCTCGTAGCCGCCGAACCAGACGATGAGTGTGACGGCAATCGCCGCGAGAAACTCCACCGTCGGCGTGAGCATACTCGTCTGCTGGACGTTCTTCATCACCGCCTCGAAGTTGCGCTGATTGCTGCGTACGAAGCGGTCGATCTCATAGTCCTCGCGCACGAAGGACTTCACCACGCGCGTCGCGGAGAAGCTCTCCTGCAGGAGCGCCGTGATCTCGGCGAGGCGCTGCTGAATGACGTTGCTGGACTTCTTGATCTTGCGTCCGAAGATCTTCATCGCCTGCCCGACCATCGGGATAACGACAAGCGTCAGGAGCGAGAGCTTCCAGTCGAGGTAGAACATGAGGACAAGCGATCCGATGAGGATGCAGCCCTCCGTCACGAGGTCGATCAGATTGTCCACGAGCGCCGACTGGATCGCCGCTACGTCGTTCGTGACAAAGCTCATGATCTCGCCCGTCTGGTGCCGGTCATAGTACGCGAGCGGCATCCGCTGGAATTTGCGGAACATGACCTCGCGCACGTCAATGATAACCTTCTGCCCGATGTAGGAGACGAGATAGGACTGCCCAAAATAAAAAATCCCGCGCAGGAAAAAGATGACGACAATGCCGATGCAGATGGCGTTGAGAAGCGCCATATTCTTATCTGCGAGGACATCGTCGATCATGTCCTTGATGATCCACGGGACGTACAGATTCGCCGCTGAGGCGAGGATAATGAACACAATCGCCAGCCCGAGCTTATTGACATAGGGCCGCATGTAGGTCAGCAGTCTCTTATAATTCTTCATAGCTCTCCCATTGGAAAGGATATATTATACACGTCTGCCCAGCGCGATAATCTTTTCCGCAACACGGCGTGCCGCATGGGGTTCGCCCAGCATCTCCACCGCGCGTGCAAGACGCTCCGTTACATAGGAGCGTGCTTCGCCGTCCGCGATGATCGGTTCCATCGCCGCGGCGATGCGCTCCGGCTGTACTGCTCCCTGCAAAAGCTCGGTCTCGAACGTCTCGCCGAGCAGAATATTCGGCAGGGAAAAGCGCGGCACATCAACGAGCAGGCGCCCGACGAAATAGGAGAGCGCAGACATCCGGTAAAGGACAACGGCGGGCAGCCCCATAACGGCGGTCTCCATGACAACCGTCCCCGAGGCCGCAATTGCTGCGCGTGCAGCCTTCATGAGGGCATAGCGCGCGTCATGTGTCAGCGTAACCTCCACCGGAGACGCTGCCAGATGTTCCTCGATACGCTGCTCATCGACCCCGCCCGCCACAGGCAGGAAAAAGCGCCGCGCGGGATCCCGCGTCTGCAGGATCTCTGCCGCACCGAGCATGGGAGGAAGGAGGCGCTCAATCTCCTCGCGCCGACTGCCCGGCATGAGGAGAATCGGCACATCGTTCTCTTCGATGCCAAAGTGCCGGCGCGCCTCCTCCGGCTCCATCTCTGCACGCACCGTATCGATGAGCGGATTGCCGACAAAGGAGATGTTCGCCCCGGCCGCCTCATAGGGCGGAAGCTCATGCGGGAAGATCGCGACAATTTCATCGGCGAGCGCCGCGCAGGACTTTGCACGCCCCTTGCGCCACGCCCATGCAGAAGGCGGAATATAAGAAAAAACGGGGATCCCCCGCTCTTTCGCCCGCGCCGCGAGCCGCCAATTAAAGTCCGGATAGTCAATGATGACGAGAACGTCCGGACGCTCCTCCTCCATCAGATGTGTGAGATCGTCCAAAAGAGCGAAGATGCGGCGCAGATTCAGGAGCACCGCTGAGATGCCCATGACGTTGTAGTCCGTATAGTTCTGGCGGAGCGTTACCCCCGCCGCTGCCATCTCCGCCCCGCCGAAGCCGATCAGAGCAATGGAGGGATCCAGCGCACGCAGTTCGCGTGCGAGTGCCGCTCCGTGGAGATCGCCCGAGGTTTCCCCCGCCGAAAGCATGATTTTCAAAAGGGGACTCCCTTACATCGCCGCAATTGTAATTCCGTTTGCCTCGGCGAGCGCCACTGCGCGCTCCTTGTCGATGAAGAGGGTCTTATCCGCCTCGAGCACGAGCGCCGATGCCTTTGCCGCGACCAGCGACTCGATCGTATCAAGTCCGACTGTGGGCACGTCAAAGCGGCTGTCCTGCTGGGGCTTTGCCGCCTTCGCGACAACGGCGCCGCCGCCTGCGAGCGCCCCGCCGCGGCGGATGCACGCATCCGTCCCCTCGATCGCTTCGAGCGCCATGACGGCACGATTCTTTACAACGGCTGTCTGCCCGATATCGAGGCGCCCGATCTCGCGCGCCATCTGAAGACCATACTCCATATCCGCGCGCTCGGCATCCGTCGGCGGGCGGCTCGTGAGTGTCCCTGCCGCCGGCATGAGCGGACGGATGAGCGCCGTCTGATCGAGCGGCGTCACGCCGATCTTCATCAGCGCACCGACAAACATCATCATGATGGTATCGTCATTTTGGTTCGGCAGCTGCATGAGCATTCCGCGCAGCATCTCATCCGGCTGGATCGCCCCCGTGAAGAGAAGCTCCTTCGTCACCTTGCCGATCATGGTGACCTTCTTGATCTCCTCCTGTCGGAGATAGGCCAAAATCTCAGCGATCGAGCCAATGCTGATCGCACGGTAGACCGACGCCGCCTCCTGCAGCTCCGGATCGACATCCGGCAGGAGCGCGATCGCGTGTACCTCATAGCCCTGCGCACGCGCCGCACGCGCGCACGCAGCGGGCAGATGCCCGACGCCCGCGAGCAGCCCCAGTTTTTCCATAGATTTCTCCCTTACTCGTCCTCATGACGCTCGCGGCAGATTCCGCGCTCCGCATTGCGGAGGAAACGCAGGAGATGATCGATCTCCTCGCAGGAATCCACCTCCTGCTCAATCACGGCAATCGCCTGCGTGAGGTTCAGCCCCGAGCGGTAGAGGATCTTATATGCATGCTTAATGCGCCGCCGCACATCGAGCGGTATGCCCGCACGCGAGATACCGACGCTGTTGAGTCCTACCGCACGCGCCGGATGCCCGTCCACCATCGTGAACGGCACAACATCCTGCACGAGCTTCGACGTGCCGCCGATCATCGCATTGCGGCCAATCTTCACAAACTGGTGCACGCCCGCCATGCCGCCGATCACGACGCCGTCCTCGACGGTCGCGTGTCCCGCGAGCATCGCAGCGTTGCTCATGATGATGCGGTTGCCGAGCACACAGTTATGCGCAATGTGTGTATATGCCATGAGCAGGCAGTCGTCGCCGATGCGCGTCTCCTCGCCCTCGCCCGTCGCACGGTGCACGGTTGCACACTCGCGGATGGTGGTCCGGTCACCGATGAATGTATAGCTTTTTTCGCCCTTGAATTTCAGATCCTGCGGCACCTCGCCGATGGACGCACCCTGGAATATGTGGCAGTCACGACCGATCTGGGTCCACTCCTTGATCACAACGTGCGGGCCGATCTTCGTTCCCTCACCGATCTGAACATGGTCAGAGATGACCGCATAAGGACCGATCTCCACGTTTCGCGCAATGCGCGCTGTCGGTGCAATGACAGCGGTTTCATGGATATAGGCAAGAACCTTGCTGCTGCTTGTCATCTGTCTCAACTCCTTCAGCCCCACACGATTCGGGGCAGACATTTTCCACTCTCTGTTAGAATCCGGCAGAAGCGATTTTCTTTCACTTCGGAAAATCAGCCGTAAATTCCGAATAATTCTCTTCTGTGGCGGAATATGTCCATTTTTTCAGTATTTATCACTATTTCTTAGATTTCATCCCCGTTTTTCAGTGCGAACTTGAAATCCGCCGCGGCCACGAGCTCATCCTCCACATAGGCATCCGCATGCAGCACGCCGAAGACACCGCGCACGCGTACGAGCTCCGCCTTTGTCACGACAACATCGCCGGGTACAACGGGGCGCTTGAACTTCACATTCTCCATGCCGCCGAAGAGCGCAATCTTGCCGCGGTGTTCGGCCGGATAGAGCATGGCCACGCCGCCCACCTGCGCCATTCCCTCGAGGAGAAGGACGCCGGGCATAATCGGATGCCCCGGAAAATGTCCGAGGAAGAACGGCTCATTCATCGTCACGCATTTGATCCCCGTTGCCGACTTGAACGGCACCAGATCCGTAATGCGGTCTACGAGAAGCATCGGCGGGCGATGCGGCAAAATCTGCTGAATCTCATTGATGTCCAAAGTCATGCTTATTCCCTCTTCCCTGCAATCTGTTTCGCCAGCGCCGTATTGAGCGCGTGTCCCGACGCCACGGCGATGATGTGTCCGCGGATCATGCCGGCCAGCCGGATGTCCCCGATCACGTCGAGGATCTTGTGCCGCACGAGCTCGTTCGGGAAGTTCAGCGCGTTCATCCATCCCTCGTCGTTGTAGACGATCACCGTCTCGAGCGAGCCGCCGAGGCCGAGACCGTTTGTACGCAGCGCCTCGATTTCCTTTTCATAGGCGATCGTCCGCGCGGGCGCGATCTCTTTTTCGTATGCCTCCGGCGTAACCTCGATATCGTAGTACTGAACGCCGACCAGCGGATGATCGTTGAGCGATGTAAACGAGACACGCAGCCCGTCATAGGGCACAGCCATAACGAAATGGCCGCCGTCGTCCGCACGGTAGACGCGGTCAATCACCGTCACATGGCGGTCCGTATCCTGTTCGACCGTCCCTGCCTCAGCAATGAGGCGGAAGAACTTACGCGCGCTGCCGTCCACAACGGGAGGCTCCTCAGCATCGAGCGTCACGCGGCAGTTATCGACGCCATGTACATGCAGTGCACTCATCAGATGCTCAATCGTAAAGAATTTCAATGCGCCCGCGCTGATCGTCGTCGCGCGGAGCGTCGCCGTCACGTTGGCCGCCGTCGCCGCAACGGGCGGCTCCTCCGGCATATCCGAACGCGCAAACAGGATCCCCGTCCCCGGCGGTGCCGGAGCAAGTTCCATGTGTACCGGCCGTCCCGAATGCAGTCCGATGCCGTCATAGACCACACGCGACGCCAGCGTTCTCTCTTTTTGCAAGCAATATCCTCCCGGAAATCTGTCACATACGAATCCATGCTATATGATACTAAAAATTTTTCAAACTTGCAAGAGAATCGCTGATAAAATGAACCGATTTGACAGGCTTCGTTCGTTCTGTTATGATATATGCAGGCACATGTGCTTCCATTATCGGGGATGTAATGGTCTCGACGGGGATGGGCAGCATGTGGACAGCGAGCCGGGGGGTCATCATCCCGTCAGTAAGGTGAACACTTTTATTAAACATAAAAGCAAACGAAGACTACGCTCTGGCGGCTTAAGCCAGCCCCTTTCCGTCTGTCTCCCGCACGGACGGAGCAAGGGGAAAGACGCGGGATACCTGAGAGCCACTGCACGATAACTCTCACGGGAACACAATCGTGATCGGAACTGCGCACCCTGTCTGCGGGGGACGCGGCGCTTAAAGCAAAACACAGACTGCGCTCGGAGAAATCCATGTGACGTTATCTTCGGACAGGAGTTCGATTCTCCTCATCTCCACCATGATTATAAAGCGTAAATCTGTTTACGTTACAATAAGAGCACGAGGTCAGTCAGGTGAACTGATCTCTTTTTTGCGTCTTAAAACAGTAGCACTCACGAAAGGTCGTTTTTCGAACATGTTTTTACAATAGAAGTCTTGAAAAAAACATTGTATTTGAGTTACACTATTATATAAACGTAAAAATTATGGAGGCTGAAAATAATGGATAGAGTTTCTATGTGTAATCGTATCGGAAACAAATACAAGACATCCAACCTTGAGACCGATGAATATTCTTATGTCCAAGCGGCGGGTTCAAAAGAAAAGTTGGTTCAGGCGATTGGATACGAACCGGAGCACTTCAAACTTGATATTCGCTTTCAATACAAGGATGTCGTTGTTCTGGTGGAGACGAAGCAGAATTTTACAGAAGCACACGAAAAACAGCTTCGAGAGTATCTTCTTGAGGAGCGTATGCTCCATTACAGTAAAAAGATCATATGCATTTTGGCAAATACAACGAATGATAAAATAAAAGTCTGGAAATCAGAGATGGATGATGACCATCTACTAAAAGACGAAACTGTTCTCGATACAATGGAGCATTACGTGAGTTTGTTTGAGATAAACAGACAAAACAATCGTGAAGCTGTTCTGAAGAACACATATACTCTAAACGAAACACTTCATCGTAAAGATATTGATGAAAAATTACGTAGTCAATTTGTCGGCACGACCCTTCTTTATCTTCGATACATACTGAGGAAACAAGATATCACGATTATCACGGATGAAAGCCGCCAAAAACTAAAAGCCTACTGGGGCGGCTTGACTCCAAAAATGATCCGAAGCGGTATCGAAGAAATTCTTTCCAACCTTCTTGACGGGTCTGACAACAAAGCTCTGAAGATAGAGCTACTGCAAAAAAACGTCATCAATGACCAAAAGGTTAAAAAACTAGAGCTAAGGGACTGGATAGAGGTTTTAGACGAGATTGTAGGTAATATCTATAAGTATATCAACGAAGACAGTTCCGAGGGACAGGATATTCTAAATCTGTTTTTCATTGCCTTTAATAAGTACACAGGAAAGGCCGATAAAAATCAAGCCTTTACCCCTGACCATATCACGAACTTCATGTGTCGGGCGACCGGTGTTGACCGAACAAAACGCATCTTTGACGGGACATGCGGTTCCGGATCCTTCCTCGTACAAGCAATGGTACTGGAATTGCTCGATTCCAACCGTCAAAGAGCTACCGAAGCTGAAAAGCAATCCATGCGTGAAAAAATTGTAAAGGATCATATTTATGGTGTGGAAATTGAAGAAAAGGCTTATGGTCTTTCTACAACAAATATGCTGATTCACGGTGATGGGAACTCCAATATCAAACACGCCAGTTTGTTTGACAGCGAAACTTTTTTCAGACAGGCAGATCCTGATATCATTCTGATGAACCCGCCGTACAATGCCAAGCCAATCACAATTCCCAAGGACTACAAAGCAGGCTGGAAAACAGACGCTAAGGAAGATCCGACAAAAGGACTAGTTTTCTTAAAATATATCTCAGATATTGTATCGAAGATGAATATGGAACGGCTCACCGCCGGTTGTCCAAAAAAGGAAGTCAAACTCGCCATTCTGCTTCCTGTTGCAACGGCGATTGGAAATGCCGGATATCTTTCTGATATGAAAACAGCTTTGTTGGAAGAAAACACTTTAGAGGCTGTATTTACCCTTCCACCTGAGGTTTTTTATCCCGGTTCATCTACAAATGCTTGCTGTATGATATTTACTCTCGGTAGACCACACGTAATGGCCGATGGGACGATTCCGAAGTCATTTTTTGGCTACTACAAAGAAGATGGTCATAAAAAGAAAAAGAACCTTGGTAGAATCGAGCAGTTCGACAAAGACAACAACAGTATCTGGAAACAGATTGAAAATGAATGGCTCGATTTATACAGAAACAAAACGGTCAAAGATGGTATGTCGGCAATGCAGACCATAACCGGTGATGATGAATGGCTCTGTGAAGCATACATGAAGACCGATTACAGCAAACTGTCTGAAGCTGATTTTCAGCAGACCTTGAACAATTATCTTGCATATCTTATGAAGGAGGGCAGGATATATGAATCTTGACATAGCGTCATGGAAACCTTTTACCACCGCTCGTTTATTTCCCATAATGAAAAACGGCAAGGCTAATCAACAGATGCTCGAAGATGGAAATAACTGTTTCTATGTAGGGGCAAAAAAAGATGATAACGGTGTAATGATTCATTGCAAACGTGATGACACCCTTATCACAAGAGGAAATTGTATCATTTTTATCTGTAACGGTCAGGGTTCAGTTGGATTTGCAAATTATATGGATGTTGACTTCATTGGCACTACTGATATCGCGGCCGGTTACAATGAGCATTTGAACGAGTATACAGGAATATTTTTGGCTACCGTGTATTCTCAGGAACGTCCGAAATATTCATTTGGTCGCAAGTGGAAGACATATTTACGAGAGACAGAAGTGAAACTTCCTGTTCAACATAATGCTGACGGCTCGATTTTTAATGACAGTTCTTGTTGTTATTCTGATAACGGCTATGTTCCCGATTGGAAATTTATGGAAGACTATATCAGGTCACTCCGTCATAAGCCATTATCAACGAAAAACATTGCAGGGAAAACAGCGAAACTGGAGGTATCCAACTGGAAGAAATATCGCTTCGGTGATTTAATTTCGGACATTTACAAGGCTAAAGCCATCAACAAAGACGATTTAACGGAGGCAAATAATGATACAACTACGATAAGATATATTACCAGAACCGCCGAAAATAATGGCTGCGAGCTACATACTGTAAGAAATGAATTGCCACCTCATATCATCGAAAAAGGCAATGCCATTTCCATAGGAGATACAACAGCCACTTGTTTTTACCAAGATGAGGATTTTATTACAGGTGACCATATGGTCGTTGTAAGAGCAGATTCTTGGATGAACAGGTATACGGGCTTGTTTGTTGTGACACTTTTACAGTGTGAGCAATATAAGTATTCGTATGGACGCGCATTTTTGATAGACAGGATAAAGGATACCATCGTTAAACTTCCATCAGATGCCAGCGGCAATCCAGACTGGCAATTTATGGAAAACTACATGAAATCACTTCCCTATGGTGACAGACTGGCATAAAAACTATACATGATTCTTAACAAAGAACCGCTGCACTCATGTCATACGCAGCGGTTCTTTGATGCTCTTGCAGACGCTTACAGATTGTTCTTCAGCTTCTCCAAATCGGGGAAGAGATCGCCGATGGAGTTCGAGAGGCCCTCGCTGGGCGCGAGGATCTCGAGCACGGGGCGCATGGTCTCGCGGAACTTCGCATCGTCCTGCATGAGAGCGAGGACGGCGCTCGTATTGACCGCATCGGCGAGCGCCGAGTGCTGACTGCCCTCGAACCGACGCCCCATCGCACCGAGCGCATGCTTCAGCGCAAGGCTGTTGTGCAGGCCGAGTCGATCGTCGAAGGCCTGCTGCAGATCGACCCATCGCGTATCGAGCCAGTTTACATCAAAATCGGGGAGCTTCAGACGGCACTCTTTGCGCAGCTGCTTGATGTCGGACATGCTCCAGGAGTAGATCTTCGTCTCCGCCGCGCCGATCCACGCGACAAACGAATGGAAGCTGTCCGAGAACGCCGGATGTCCCTCGACCTTCTCCTGCGTGATGCCCGTGAGCTCGGTAATATGTTTCTTCACCATCCCGTATTCGGGACAGACATAGCACTGAAATTCGTCTTCCTGCTCATAATTCTCATTCAGGCGCACGGCGCCGATCTCTATGATCTCCCCGTTCAGCTTTCTTCGTACCTCTCTGTATTCCTTCGAGACGGGATTCATCTCCAGATCTACGACGATGTGTTTCATGAGCAAACCTTACTTTCAAAAAAATCTGCCGTAAGTGACGCGCGGCAGACGGTGTTGCGGTGTTTTGTGGCGCTGCCGTATCGGCGCGCTTTTTCAAATATCGAGTTCTTTCGTGTCTTTGCTATCATAGCACAACAGGTCTTGAAAAGCAACGTTTAGGAAATAGGTCCCCTCTCCCTTATTCCCTTTTCTGAAAAACGTGGTAGAATACAGGAGAATATTCTTTGAGAAAGGAATGCCGCGCATGAATTGGAAGGTCGTACTCGTTCTGCTCACCTGCAATGTGCTCTTCATGTCTGCCAGCTATACGATGATTGTCCCGTTCCTGCCGATGTATCTGACGAGCGAGCTCGGCGTTGATGACAGCATGGTAAATCTCTGGTCGGGGCTGACGTTCTCCGTGACGTTCCTCGTCTCGGCCGTGATGGCGCCGATCTGGGGGCGCATTGCCGACCGCAGGGGGAAGCGCCTCATGGCGATGCGTGCGAGTCTTCTCATCGCGATCAGCTATCTCCTCGGCGGCATTGTCACCTCACCCGAGCAGCTCGTGCTCGTGCGCCTCTTCCAAGGCTTCGCGGCAGGGCTCTGGCCGATGGATCTCGCCATCATGACGCTCTATGCGCCGCGCGAGCGACTCGGCTTTTCCCTCGGCGTCATGCAGGGAACGCTCACAGCCGGCGGCGTCGTGGGGCCGCTGCTCGGCGGCGTGCTCGCGGAGGCGTTCGGCATGCGCGCGAGCTTCTACATCGGCGGCCTCGCCCTCTTCATCAATTTCCTCGCGTTCACCTTTATCATCAAGGAACCGCCGATCCCGGCAGAGGCCGCTCCGCTCTCAGCGGAGGAGCAGAATCCGTGGCACCTCTGGCGCATCCCCATCCTGCGCACGATGATGATCGTGAGCACGCTTGCGCAGATGGTAACGTTCATCCTGATGCCCGTCATCACGACGTACATCAAATATCTCGCGGGAGAAATGGACAATATCGTACTCGTCGCCGGCGTCGTGTTCTCGCTCGGCGGCATTGCGGGCGCAATTGCAGCGCCGCTCTGGGGCATCTTCGGGACGCGGCGCAGCTACTTCGTCGCCATGTGTCTCGCCATGTCGCTCGCGGGAACGATGCTCTCACTGCAGGGCATCCCCGAGACGCTCATGCCGTTCGCCGCGATGCAGTTCGGCGTTGGGCTCTTCCTCGCCGGCGTGCAGCCCTCGCTGAACGCGGTCATCGCCCAGCACACGCCCGCCCGGCTCAAGGGGAGCGTGTTCGGGATGCTCTTCGCCGCGCAGCAGATCGGCGGGTTTACGGGGCCGCTCCTCGGCGGCATCGTCGCAACCTACCTCGGCATGCACTATCTCTTCCCGACGGCAGGTTCGATCCTCCTCGTGCTCGCACTGTTCGTGTGGTGGAGGTATATCATGCGGGGTCATGCGGCGGTAGAGTAAGTTACGAATACAAAAAGGGAATGCCCGCACGGCATTCCCTTTTGTTGTTGCGGATGAAATGAGCAACGCTCCTAAGCGAACCCTAGTGAAGCAAGTGCGTAAAGTGTGCGTTCTGCCCCTGCGGATTTCTTTCGTTCAAACGCAGCGCGTTTAAGAAGTCCGCAGGTATTTAGGCAGATAAGCACACGAGCACTTGCGTAACGAGGTGTTCGCGTGGAGCGTGCTCATAGATTCTACAAATGCTTAAGCACGGCATCCGTCATCTCGGTCGTGCCGACCTTTGTGCAGCCGCTTCCCTCGAGATAGATGTCCGCTGTGCGCTTGCCCTCTGCGAGTGCCGCGTCCACGGCTGCCTCGACGGCGTCTGCCGCCGCCTCCTCATGCAGTGCGTAACGCAGGAGCATTGCGGCCGAGAGAATCGTCCCAAGTGGGTTCGCGATCCCTTGCCCCGCGATGTCGGGCGCACTTCCGTGAATCGGCTCAAAGAGGCTTGTGCCCGTGCCGATGGATGCGGACGGCATGAGCCCGATCGAGCCGCCGATCACCGCCGCCTCATCGGAGAGGATGTCCCCGAAGAGATTGCCCGTCACAATCACATCGAACTGTGTCGGACGCACGGCAAGCTGCATGGCACAGTTGTCCACATAGAGATGATCAAGCGCCACATCCGCATACT
>ERZ772874.821-NODE-821-length-16828-cov-27.845526_pt1 | contig 16828 bp, 13 predicted proteins | sample MGYA00580586_ERZ772874 | MGnify/ENA primary metagenome ERZ772874 (study PRJEB29015, sample SAMEA2737952) | human oral metagenome | biome: human oral; feature: human-associated habitat; material: dental | place: China | collected 2154 ... | reverse complement strand
GAATATATAATAATATATATGAGACTTTCACGGGCTTCATGGTGAAAGTCTTACTTATTGATAGGAGACTTTATGAAATTAACAAAAATGCATGGTCTCGGTAATGATTTCATCCTCTTTACCGACCCACAAGGGACTTCTAAAAACTACACAGACCTCGCCATTCGCCTTTGCGATCGTCGCACGGGTATTGGTGCCGATGGTCTTGCCATCCTAGTACCTTCCGAAACCTGTGATGTGCGCATGCGTATCATCAACTCCGATGGTAGTGAAGCAGAAATGTGCGGTAATGCTATTCGGTGCTTTGCCAAATACGCTTATGAACACGGTGAAACTACGAAAGAGACTTTCACCATCGAAACCTTAGCAGGCGTAATGAAGCCTACCTTGACTATCGAAAACGGAATAGTCACACAAGTTACTGTAGACATGGGCAAACCATTCTTTAAGGCCCAAGACATTCCTATGAATGTAAACATGGATAAGGTTATCGACGTAGACCTCGATGTAAACGGTGAGACCGTAACGGTAAGCTCCGTATTGCTCGGCGTGCCTCATACGGAGGTATTCATCGACGACATTACAAAGGCTCCTGTTACAACACAAGGCCCAATCCTTGAAAAGCACGATGCCTTCCCTGCTAACACAAATGTAAACTACATTGAAGTAGTAAATGACAAACATATCAAGGTGCGCACTTGGGAGCGCGGCGCTGGTGCCACCTTAGCTTGTGGAACAGGCTCTTGTGCCTCTGCCGTTATGTCCTTTGAAAAGGGATTAACAGGCCGCGAAGTAGATGTGGAACTCTATTTAGGTACATTGCATATTTCATACTTGGAGGATGGCACGGTGCTTATGACAGGCCCTGCTGAGGAAGTCTTCGAAACAGACCTTCCTATCGACTAAGATGAAGTGGTTACAACTTATATTAAATGCGTTCCTAAGATACCAACAGGGTCGCTCACTCATGCCACGGAATATAGAGCCCCTCTTAGGACTACTTACATCCATTCTCGTCATCCTCATTGCTGTAGCCAATAGCATCGCTATTGGTTACGCCTTGATTATCGTATGGTGCATCATGGCCTTTGTATTTTATCGCAAAGGATATCAACCAAAGGAACTATTAAACCTATCCTGGACAGGTGCGAAAACGTCCATCGTGGTGATGCAAATCTTTCTTCTCATCGGTTGGCTCATCGCCATGTGGCAAGCAGCGGGCGTTATCCCTATGATTATTGCCACAGGCATCGACTTAATTAATCCTTCCATCTTCATCGTCTGTGCCTTTTTAATAACAGCTGCAGTGAGCATGCTGTTGGGCACCGCACTAGGAACTGTAGGCACGATAGGCATCGTACTCATCACGATGGCAAAAGCTGGGAGTATTCCTGAAAATATCGTAGCCGGTGCCATTATTGCAGGTGCTTACTTTGGTGATCGAAACGGGCCACTATCCTCTAGTGCGTCTCTCGTAGCAGCCTTAACCCATACAAAGGTATCGACGAATATGCCCATCATGTTTAAAGATGGTATCCCAGCACTCATCATCTCTACAGTGCTGTATCTATTACTATCTCAGTGGTACCCACTCAATTACGAAAATAGTTTACTATCCGATACAATTCACTTTATTTTCAACATCGATTGGACATTATGGATTCCAGTCATCATCGTCATTAGTCTATTACCTTTGAAAGTATTCATCCGTTGGCCTATCGGACTCAGTGCATTAGCAGCGGCCATTCTAGCTTATACAAATCAAGGAACTACCCTTTCTGAGTTGGGATGGTATACCTTAACGGGCTTTGAGCTACCGCACTACAATCCACTAGCTGATATCATTCATGGCGGCGGTCTACAAACGATGTTTATCCCTACCCTTTCGATTTTCATGGCTACTGCCATTTCAGGCATGCTTGAAGGGGTTGGCTTCTGGAACGACATACGACAACTGTTAGAACGAGCTAAAACACGGAGCGATGTATTTGCTGCCAATGTAGGTCTTGCCTTTTTAACAGGTGCGGTTGGATGCAGCCAAGCTATTGCGGTAGTTATGACGCACTCTATTATGCGTATTACCTACGCTCAACGGGGTATTCAAGACGAAGATGTGATGCTAGACTTTGAAAATAGCGGCATTCTCATCGCTCCATTACAACCGTGGAATATCGCTGCCTACGTGCCCGTTGTCATGATGGGTACAAGTTCAGCAGGTTACGTACCATTTGCCTTCTTCCTATATCTACTACCACTCATCTATTGGTTACGATTACGGAAGCAAGATCAACCGATCATACGCTAATTAGTATTATCTCAAAAGGGGAAATTGTATGATTTACACTATTACCTTTAACCCAGCTCTCGATTATATCGTGCGCCTTGATCACCTCAAGACGGGCACTATTAATCGTACCACCCAAGAATATGTTCTCGGTGGAGGCAAAGGTATCAACGTATCTATCGTGCTCAATAATCTTGGCATGGATACGACAGCACTTGGCTTCATCGCAGGGTTTACAGGCGAAGAAATCGTAACACAACTCAAGAAATTCGGCGTGAAAGAAGATTTCATCCGACTTCGCGAAGGATTAACCCGCATCAATGTTAAAGTAAAAGCATCTTATGAGGAAACAGAGATTAACGGCCGCGGTCCAATCATCGGTGCCGACGAATTAGAGGCTCTATACAAACAACTCGATACGTTGACCGAAAAGGACACCTTAATCCTTGCGGGGAGCATTCCTTCTAGTCTACCAAGCGATATGTACGAACTCATTATGGATCGCTTACAACATAAAAACATCCGCATCGTAGTAGATGCTACAAAAGATCTACTCACAAAAGTCTTGCCTTATAAACCATTCTTAATTAAGCCAAATAATCACGAGCTTAGCGAAATCTTTGGTCGCACTCTCGCCACAAAAGATGACCTTGTAGAAGCTGCCAAAACATTGCAAGAAAAAGGTGCTCAACACGTGCTCATCTCCATGGCTGGTGATGGAGCTATCTTGGTCGCTGCTGACGGCACTGTATACACGAGTCCTGCCCCTAAAGGCATACTCGTAAATTCCGTAGGCGCTGGCGATTCCATGGTCGCTGGCTTTATTACGGGCTATGAAAAGACAGGTAACTTACAAGAGGCGCTCTACTGGGGCATCTCCAGTGGATCTGCCTCTGCCTACTCTGAAAATCTCGCAACCCTTGAAGAAGTAGAAGCACTACTTTCACAAGTACGAGTTGGCTAGTTTTACATTTTATTTGCATCAAGGAGTACATATATGCAAATCACTGATTTATTAAAACCTCAATCTATTTTGCTGAATGCAGATCCTGTCACAAAGGCTGACGCCATTTATACCTTAGGCGAGTTGATGGAAAAAGGCGGCAACCTCATCGATAAAGGTGAGTACTTAAGAGCTGTCTTTGCTCGTGAAGAGTCAGGTTCTACGGGTCTCGGTGATGGTATCGCCACACCGCATGCTAAATCTGCAGGCGTAAAAGAAGCAGGCCTTGCTGCTATGGTCGTGCCTAACGGTGTAGATTTCGAAGCACTTGATGGTCAACCATCTCGCCTATTCTTCATGATTGCTGCTCCAGAAGGCACAGCTGACACTCATGTAGAGGTATTGAGTCAGTTAGCAACGATGGTGATCGACCCTGATTTCAAAGAAGCCCTCATCGCAGCTCCAACTATAGAACGTTTTTTGGAACTAATAACAGCTAAAGAGCAAGGCAACTTTGATCCATCTGTAGAAGGGTTTATCAAAACAGCAGAGGATCAAAAAGCAACCGGTATTACTGGTGCTATCGAAGCGAAGGCTACAGAAGCAATTGAAAAGGTTGCACCTAAGATTTCTGTAGATAACCCGCATTATGATGTACTAGCTGTTACAGGCTGTCCTACTGGCATCGCACATACCTACATGGCTGCTGAATCTTTAGAACGCAAGGCCAAAGAAATGGGCATCTCCTTAAAAGTAGAAAAGAACGGTGCCTCTGGCGTTAAGGATGCTCTTACAGCAGAAGAAATTGCACATGCTAAATGCATTATCGTAGCTTCCGATCGTCAAGTAGAAATGGCACGCTTTGACGGTAAACCTATGATTCAAACTAAGGTAGCAAATGGTATTAATAAAGCTGAAGAATTATTGCGTGAAGCTATGGCGGGTACAGCACCTGTATATCACGCTTCCCAATCCGACAAAAATGGCGCAGTAGCTGCATTCGATGCAGCAGATAACTTTGGCCGTCAAATCTACAAGCATTTGATGAACGGCGTTTCTCACATGTTGCCGTTTGTTATCGGTGGCGGTATCTTGATTGCCCTCGCCTTCTTATTCGACGTATTCGATCCTGCGAATCCTAAAAACTTTGGTTCCGGCACACCTCTTGCGGCTTTCTTAATGCAAATCGGTGGCGCTTCCTTTGGCTTTATGTTACCAGTATTAGCGGGTTACATCGCTATGAGTATTGCGGACCGTCCAGGTCTTGTAGCTGGTTTCGTTGGCGGCTTATTAGCTAACCAAGGTGGCTCCGGTTTCCTAGGCGCATTGATTGCCGGTTTCGCAGCAGGTTATTTGGTATTATTAGTTAAGAAATTGGTATCTGGTTTGCCTCAAGCATTAGAAGGTACAAAACCAGTTCTCTTCTACCCTGTACTTGGCGTATTGTTCATCGGTATCGCTATTACCTTTATCATCAATCCTCCTGTATCCGCACTTAATCACTGGTTAATGGACTCCTTGCAATCCATGGGCACTACTAGTCGCGTATTGCTAGGTCTTATCTTTGGTGCTATGATGTCCGTTGACATGGGCGGCCCTGTAAACAAAGCGGCTTATGTTATCGGCACAGGTGCACTTGCAACTGGTGAATACGGTATCATGGCTGCTGTAATGGCAGGTGGTATGGTTCCTCCATTGGCAATCGCTCTTTGTACTACATTCTTCCCTAGCCGTTTCACAGAAGCAGAACGTAAATCTGGTATCACAAACTACATTATGGGCCTTTCTTTTATCACCGAAGGGGCTATCCCATTTGCAGCGGCTGATCCAGTTCGCGTATTGCCAGCTTGCATTATCGGTGCTGGTACTGCTGGTGCATTATCCATGTTCTTCGAATGCACACTACGCGCTCCACATGGTGGTATCTTTGTAGTACCAACAATTGGTAATCCACTTCTTTACCTTGCATCCATCGCAATCGGTTCCATTGTGGCTTGCTTCATCTTAGCACTTGTAAAGCCAAGTTTAAAAAATAGTATCGCTAAATAGATCATAAAATTAACCAGCCATTATAGCTTATATATAATTGATGGCTGATCATTGATTATTTATGATTGAGGATTCATAGATTATTGATTGTTGATTGTTTATGACGATTTTCGACGATTAGCGGATAGTAACTAATAGTTAACATTTAGCGACTAATTGATTAATGACTCTTATCGATGGTGAAAGCAAGTGTCACACCAGTAGATATAGTAAAAGGACTAGAAAATACGTGTTCTGAACTGACCTAAAATTGGACATAATTTAGGAGGCATAGTTCAAAAATATACGTGCTCTAGTCCTTTTCTTCTATTCAAAAATAATTAATATTATTTTATAATTCATTATCAAAACTTCTTTCAAAAGTGGAAGCAAATCCTCAAAATTGTACAATTACATCGATTTATGTTAAACTATATAAATATTAATTAACTTTAAAATTATAAATTATTATTAGAAATCTAGTTCGGAGAGCTAATTCATGAAATCATCCAAAAATTGTAAGGTTACTGCTGCATTTCTTGCCGCAGCTGCGTTGGGTGGTGTTGCCCATGCAGAGCCTACACTTAACATGAATGATTTAGTAGGTACGAGTACCAGTGCTGAATCAACGACACAGAGTACTACAAGTGTAGCAACTCCAGTCGTGAAACCAATGGCAACTCAGCCAGTCTTACCAACTACACCACAACCGGCCACCATTGTACAACAACAAGCACCACCGATGGCACAACCTCAACCATCCTACGTGATGCAACCAGAAACGGTTAGCCCTATACAAACTCAACAAGTTACACCATTACAAGCAGTACCGCAACAAGTAGTACCAATGCAATCTCAACAACAGGTTCAAACTCAACCTCAGTATGTTGTCAATAAAGATACAAAGGCTGTCATGGAACCTACATTAGCAATGCACAGCTTGATAAATGTACAGCGAAAAAATGAACCTGTTACTGTAGAGAAACCAGTAGATGGTAAGCAACAATTACAAACTACGCAAGTACAGCGTACGCCTGTTGTGATTCAACAAGAATCCATAGCGCCATTAACTGTATCTAATACTACAGTAACAAAAGCCGTGGTAGCCAAACAAAGACTTACAATTCGCGATATTCAACGTGCTGAGCGTGAGCGTTTAGCTCAACTAGCCGCGGAAGAAGCAGCTCAACAAGAAAATGTATCACAAGTTGATCAACAACAACTCGCTCAAAAACAAGCTGAAGCTCAACGGCAAGCAGCACTACAAGCACAACAACAAGCAGAAGCACAACGGCAAGAAGCTTTGCGGGCGGAACAAGAACGTGTGGTAGCTCAGCAAACCGAGGCACAACGACAAGCGGCTTTACGTGCTGAACAGGAACGTATTGCGGCTCAACAAGCTGAGCAAGCTCGTATCGCAGAAGAACGCCGTCAAGCGACAGAGTTAGAACGCATCCGTATCCAAGAGGAACAACGCCGTATTGCTGAGCAACAAGCAAATCAAGAGCGTTTAGCTGCTCAACAAGCCGAGGCTCAACGTCAAGCGGCTATTAGAGCAGAGCAAGAGCGTATAGCGGCTCAACAAGCCGAGGTGCAACGTCAAGCAGCTATTAGAGAGGAACAAGAACGTATGGCCGCTCAACAAGCTGAGGCTCAACGTCAAGCTGCTTTAAAAGCGGAACGTGAACGTATCCTCGCTCAACAAGCCGAAGAAGAACGCTTAACCGCTGAAGAAGCAGCTCGCCAACGTGCCGAAGCTGCCGCTAAAGCCGAAGCCGAACGACAAGCGGCTTTAAAAGCTGAACAAGAACGTATCGCTGCTGAAAAAGCTAGAGCTGAACGCGAAGCAGCTATTAAGGCAGAGCAAGAACGTATTGCTGCTAAACAAGCGGAACTTGCAAGACAAGCTGCAATCCAAGAAGAGCAAGAACGTTTAGCTGCTGAACAACTAGCAAAAAAAGAAGCTGAGGCCACAGCCAAAGCACAAGCTGAAGCCGATGCTAAATCTAAAGCAGATGCAGAAGCTGCTGCTAAGGCTCAAGCTGAGGCTGAAGCAAAAGCTGAAGCAGACGCTGCTGCTAACGCTCAGGCTGAAGCTGAAGCAAAAACTAAGTCAGAAGCGGAGACTAGACAAGTTCAAGAGAGCAAATTACCGCAATCTTATGTAGATGCTCGTAATACAGCCTCTACAAAAAGCTCTCCTATAACAGAAGAGAAAAATATTCTTTCCCAACCAATGGATCCACCATTGCAAGCCAATGCATCTGCAAAAATTAGCCTTGCCTTTGACGCGAAAAATTACGAATCTATGTCTACGACAGTAGATAATAAGGAAATCAAATATCGCGCCTTCGAGTATATCCCTTACGTGGCTAATCCAATCGACATAGATCAGCAATACATGAACATTTATGTACCAGAGGAATATTTCAACAACGGCACTATCAACGGTTACAACACCCAAACAGCCCCTATCTTCATGCCAAATGCGGTAGGCGGTTATATGCCAAGTCAAGCTATGACTCCAAAAATGGAAAATGGTAAACCTAACAGTGTTCTTTACGCATTATCCCGTGGTTATGTAGTAGCTTCCCCTGCTACACGTGGTCATACCAATAAAGCTTCCGATGGCAACTTCATCGGTAAGGCTCCTGCAGTAATCGTTGACTTACAAGCGGCTACAGCCTACTTACACGCCAACGATTCCGCTATGCCAGGTAATGCAAACCGCATTATCACAAATGGTACAAGCGCTGGCGGTGCGGTATCCTTGTTACAAGGCGCTGCGGGTAACAGTTCCGACTTCCAACCATATTTACAAGCATTAGGTGCAGCTACCGCGGCAACTAATGTATACGCAGTATCTGCGTATGCCCCTATCACTAATCTCGATGCAGCTGATATGGCTTACGAATGGAGCTATAAAGGTATTACCTCCTTCAACAAAGTAACGATGGGTCAAGGCGAATTGCCTCAAGCTAATGTAGTTGGTAACGCTGCTCCACCGCAACGCACGATGCAACGTGTAAACTTGAATGCTGATGATATAGCATACTCCAACTTACTAAGTGAACACTTCCCTGAATACGTAAATAATTTACAATTACATGACTCCATGGGGCGTGTCTTAAAATTAGATAAGAATGGTAATGGTACTTTCAAAAATTATGTGAAAGCGTTTATTATTGATGCAGCTAATAAAGCACAAGCTAAAGGTACTGATTTATCTAAGCATACATACCTTGTACGTGATAATAAAACAGGGACTATCAAAGACATTAACTGGGAAGCATATAACCACTTTGTAAGCCGTTCAAAAGCGCCAGGCGCCTTTGACTCCCGTTCCAATGATACTGGTGAAAACAGTCTATTTGGTACAAGTACTACAGATAATAATCACTTTACAATTACTGCTGCATTACACGATACAACTACTAATCAAGATGTATACGTAGAAAATGCTAAGATTGTTACTATGATGAACCCAATGAACTATCTAGGTTCCCCAGCAGCGACAAATGCGCAGTTCTATCGTATCCGCTATGGCACAGCTGATAGCAATACATCCGTAGCTATTCCATTAATTGTAGGGACACGTGCTCAGAACCTTGGATACCAAGTGGATATGGCAACACCATTTGATGTAGACCACTCTGGTGACTATAATCTAGATGAATTATTCAACTGGATGGACAATATCGTTAAAAACGGTAGATAATTACAATTAAATACATACCAAAATACTAAAGGAGCTACCTAGTAGCTCCTTTTACATTATGCCAATTTTCTTTATGTCAAATTAAGTATCCCTAAAATAAACTTTTGCTGTGTAAAGCCAGAAAAAGCCCCTCTAATGAGGGGCTTTGCTATATTAGGAAAGCATGTTCACTACTTTCACCAATCATATTCTATTACACTTCAGGGAATAAAGCTGTAGATAAGTAGCGTTCGCCTGTATCAGGGAGAATTACTACAATATTTTTACCTTTATTTTCAGGGCGTTTTGCCAATTCTTGAGCCGCCCAAAGCGCAGCACCAGAGGAAATACCTACCAATACGCCTTCTGTGTGACCAAAAGCTTGAGATGTAGCAAAAGCATCCTCGTTAGAAACTTGGATTACTTCATCGTAAATGTTAGTATCCAATGTATCTGGAATGAAGCCAGCACCTAAGCCTTGGATTTTATGAGGGCCTGGTTTACCATTAGATAATACAGGAGAATCTGCTGGTTCTACGGCAACCACATGTACATCAGGGTTTTGTTCTTTTAAGTAACGACCTGCACCTGTCAACGTACCGCCTGTACCAACACCAGATACGTAGATATCTACGGTACCATCAGTATCTTGCCAGATTTCAGGGCCAGTTGTTCTGTAGTGAATTGCAGGATTAGCTTGATTTACGAACTGACCTGCTTCAATAGCACCAGCTGTAGCCGTTACGATTTCCTTAGCTTTTGCAATAGCGCCTTTCATACCAAGAGAACCGTCAGTCAATACGAGCTGAGCGCCATAACCAAGCATTAATTTACGGCGTTCAATGGACATTGTTTCAGGCATTACGATTACAACTTTATAGCCAAGCGCAGCACCTACAGCAGATAAGCCAATACCTGTATTACCAGATGTAGCTTCTACAATTGTACCACCTGGTTGTAATTCACCAGACTCAACAGCCGCTTGAATGATTGCTGCTGCGATACGATCTTTTACAGATCCACCTGGGTTAAAGTATTCCAATTTAGCAAAAATATTTGCTTCTGCACCAAATTTAGCACCAAAACGTGTAGCTGCCAATAATGGTGTTTTACCGATTAATTCAACAAAAGATTTAGCAATTTTAGACATAGTGGTCACTCCTTAATTAAATAGACCCATCCCAATTATCATATTTTGTATCAAGTTTAGCGTAAGTCCCATCAATTACATCTTGTAGGGTTACGTTTTCTAAATAATCATGAATATAGTTTTGCAATCCTGCCCAGAAACCAACAGTACGTTCGTTGATTACTGTATCAGTACTCACCCCTTCATCAAGGGTAGATATGATAGCCATCGATTCCTCAGTAGCAAGCAAAATTTCAATAATGGTGTACTCCTTAGGGCTTTTAGACAATCGATAGCCGCCATATTTACCGCGAATACTATCCACTAGGTTAGCAGCACCCAAACGAGCTACGATACCTTCTAGGTATTTTTCAGATATGCCTTGTCGTTCTGCCACAGATCGCAAGGAAACTGGTTTATCTTGCCCTTGCTCTGCCAAATCGATGAGAACCATCAATGCATAACGACCTTTTGTGGAAATCCTCATATATCTTGCCTTTCTTTGTAAACGTTAGTGTTAAACACACCCATATTAAAAAGTTCTTATACTATATTTATAAAGCTATTTATAAAACCTTTCATATTAATAGGAATTAATTTCATTATAGACCACTCACTATAAAAATGCAAGAACTTATTTCCTACTTTTATAAAGGGATATTAACAACACAAAAGGACCAGCCCGAAGGCCAGTCCTTTTGCGTATAGTTTGTAGTTTGTTATATGAGGTTTACCATGATGAATTGGAGAGGGTTCATCTGGTATTGGGACTTACCGTATCGTCAGGAAAACGATGCGCGCCCGTGTTTATGTCATTTGAGGAGTTGTCTAGATTACTCTAGCATTTAAGTATAAGTTTCTTAATTAGATTTTACCTACAAGATCAAGACCTGGTTTCAAAGTGTCTTTACCTGGTTTCCAACGTGCAGGGCACACTTGATCTCCATGTTTAGCTACGAATTGAGCAGCTTGTACTTTACGAACCAATTCTTCAGCGGAACGGCCGATACCCATATCATGAATTTCTGCTGTACGCACGAAGCCTTCTGGATCTACTACGAATGTACCACGGTAAGCCATAGCAGATTCTTCTTGGAATACATCGAAGAAATCAGCCAATTCATGTTTTTTGTCAGCTAACATGTAATACTCGATCTTATTGATGCTTGGAGAAGCATCAGACCATGCTTTGTGAACGAATTCGGAGTCACAAGATACGGAGTAAACTTCGCAACCCAATTCTTTCAACTCTGCATAGGAGTTTTGTACGTCTTCCAACTCAGTAGGGCATACGAATGTGAAGTCTGCTGGATAGAATACGAATACAGACCATTTACCCAACACGTCTGCAGTGCTAACTTTTACCAATTCAGGTTTTTTGAAAGCATCAAGTGTAAATTCAGGAAGTTGTTTACCAATAATAGACATGTTATGTCCTCCTTATTTGAGTTCCATATTTAACGAATATATTTACATTGGTGTACTTAGCACCATATCTATATCTATCTTTGTCTATATAATAACAAATATCATTCAATATTGCAAGCGTTATTTTTAAATTTATCGATATATTTTTCCAACTTTTTCGATGTAAACAAAAAAAGAAGAAAGATGCTCATTTCTGAGCATCTTTCTTTTTTTTACGTACTACAATAGACTTACTGTTCACAGTAGCGTGATCAAAAGTGATTAAACCCGCTATATTAGCAAGCCCTTTCCGTGCTATGTGACCAGTTGTAGATTGTTCTTTTCCCGATTTACCATATATAAACTGCTCTAATTTAAGTGCAGCTAATATAAATAAACCTATAATAGATAAAACAGATCCCATCGTTTTAATCTATTTCTTAAGTTCTAAGATTGCATCTACGAAACCACGGAATAATGGGTGTGCATTATTTGGACGAGACTTAAGTTCTGGATGTGCTTGTGTACCAATGAAGAATGGATGATTTTTTACTTCAATACTTTCAACAAGGCGGCCATCTGGAGATGTACCAGAAATCACAAGACCTGCATCGGTCAATTGTTGACGGTATTCATTGTTGAACTCATAGCGATGGCGATGACGTTCATAAATCAAATCTTCTCCATAAGCCTCGTGAGTTTTCGTACCTGCTTCCACTTTGCATGGATAGATACCTAAGCGCATTGTACCGCCTTTTTTATCTACATCAACTTGATCACTCATCAAGTCAATTACTTTGTACTTAGCATTTTCATCGAATTCGCTAGAGGTTGCTCCTTCCATGCCACATACGTTACGAGCAAATTCCATTACTGCAGATTGCATGCCAAGGCATAGGCCAAGATATGGAATATTGTTTTCACGAGCGTATTGGATTGTGCGGATTTTACCTTCTACACCACGGGAACCAAAGCCACCAGGCACGATGATACCTTCAACACCTTCAAATACCTCTTTAGGATCTACAGATGTATCATCAAGTTCTTCGGAGTCAATCCAACGAATATTCACTTTAGTACCCGTAGCAATACCAGCATGATCTAGAGCTTCAACTACGGATAAATACGCATCATGCAACGCTACATATTTACCAACAATAGCAACTGTAATATCTTTATTAGGATTCAAGATCTTATGAACCATTTCTTTCCATGCAGTCATATCACATGGACGATCTTCAAGACCTAACTTTTTGATAACAATATCGTCAAGACCTTGATCTTGCATCATCAATGGCACTTCATAGATAGAGCTACAAGTTTGATTTTCAATAACTGCTTCAGGTTCTACGTCACAGAACAAAGCAAGTTTTTCTTTCATATCATCAGAGATATGTTTCTCACTACGACATACCAAAATATCTGGTTGAATACCAATACTACGCAATTCTTTTACACTATGTTGTGTAGGTTTTGTTTTCAACTCGCCTGCGGCATTGATGTAAGGCACCAACGTAACGTGAATGTAAAGTACATCGTTACGACCTACTTCTTTTTTCACCTGGCGAATAGCTTCCATGAATGGCAAGCTTTCAATATCACCTACAGTACCACCGATTTCAGTGATAACTACATCAGCATTATCCTCTTTACCTACACGGTAAACATTTTGTTTAATTTCGTTTGTAATATGTGGAATTACTTGTACAGTGCTACCTAGATAATCACCTTTACGTTCTTTATTGATTACAGACCAATATACTTTACCAGCTGTAATATTAGAACGTTTGCTAAGGTTAATATCGATAAAGCGTTCATAATGACCCAAATCAAGGTCCGTTTCGGCGCCGTCATCTGTTACGAATACTTCACCATGTTGGTAAGGGCTCATCGTACCAGGGTCGATATTAATGTATGGATCAAATTTTTGAATCGTTACATTGAAACCGCGGTTTTTTAGTAAGCGACCCAAAGATGCTGCTGTAATCCCCTTCCCAAGAGAAGAAACAACGCCGCCAGTTACGAAAATATACTTAGTTGCCATGATGCCTCCCACCTATTACATTTTTTCCGGAGCGGAAATACCTAAAATACCCAAGCCTTGACGAAGAACGAGGGCAATCGCTGTGATTAATCCAAGACGAGCTTGTTGCAACGCTGGATCTACGCCAATGATACGACCTTGACGGTAGAATGAATGGAACATGCTTGCCAAATCGTATAAGTACCGAGCAATACGATGAGGTGCACGATGTTCAGCAGCTTGAACGACCTCTTCCGGATATTCAGCTAATTTCTTAATTAATTCTAATTCCATTTCACTTGTAAGTGTTGTGAAATCAGTTTCACTATAATCGCCAAATGCGATGCCAGCTTCACGCACTTGGTTGTAAATGCTGTGAATACGAGCATGAGCATATTGGATATAATACACTGGGTTGTCATTACTGCGAGATTTTGCCAAGTTAATATCGAAATCAAGTTGGCTGTCTAAGGAACGCATCAAGAAGAAATAGCGAGACGCATCTACGCCAACCTCTTCAATCAATTCATCTAATGTAACGCTATCACCACTACGTTTAGACAATTTAACAAGTTGTCCGTCACGGAACAATGCTACCATTTGTAATAGCAATACTGTTAATTTATCAGGGTCATAACCAAACGCCGCCATAGCCGCTTTTACACGACATACATAGCCATGATGGTCAGCGCCCCAAATATCAATCATCTCTTTGAAACCACGGTCATATTTATTGCGATGATATGCAATATCTGCCGCCAAATACGTAGGAACCCCATTATCACGAATAACTACGCGGTCTTTATCATCACCATAATCAGTAGATTTTAACCATAAAGCGCCGTTTTTTTCATAAACTTTGCCAAGGGCCTTTAATGCCTCTACGGAATGATGAATCTCATCAGTTTCATGAACTGTACGTTCAGAGAACCAGTTATCGAACGTAACGCGGAAGTTTCTTAATGTTTCCTCTAAGCGAGCTAATTTTTCTTTTAAGCCCTCTTCCTTAAACAAGGCTACACGATCTGCTTCGTTCATAGCATTTAATTTATCAAAGCCTTCGCGTTCTGCAATCGCTTTCGCTGTTTCAATAATATCTGGGCCACGATAGCCATTTTCAGGGAACACTAAAGCCCCTTCTGGAATATCGAACTCAGGCATAGAACCGTCTTCATTGCGTTTAGGTGGGAATACTAATGTAGCACCTTGTAACTCTTGGAAACGGTACTCAATGGAAATAGCCATGTTGTCGATTTGATTACCCGCATCATTGATATAGTATTCAGATTGTACATTGTAACCCGCTGCACGTAACAAGTTTACGAGAGCACTACCGTACGCGGCACCGCGACCATGACCTACGTGCAATGGCCCTGTAGGGTTTGCACTTACGTACTCTACTTGAATCGTATCGCGCGCACGCAATGGTTGAACACCGTACTCAGTACCAGCATTCAAAATGGCTTTTAACGTATCATACACCATATCAGATTTCAAAAAGAAATTAATAAAACCTGCGCCGGCAACCTCCGTACGTTCAAGCCAATCAAAGTTCATATGGCTAATCAAAGCCTCTGCAATAGCGCGAGGGTTTTGACGAGCTACACGAGCGGATTGCATAGCGATGTTTGTAGAAAAATCACCGAATTCTTTTTGAGGTGGCACTTCGAGAACGATTTCTGGATATTCCCCAGCTGGTAAACCACCGCTGTTAATCGTATCTTGTAATGCCTGTTCAATCCCCGATTTCAGGATTTCCTTCATGTCCATGCTCTATATCCTCCCGCACGTCTATATCTAACTGATTATAAAATTGCCATTCACCTTCAACGGAAATATCATATCCTAAATGAACATGACCTACGCCATCATGAAAGTCTACTGTTAATTCATGAGTATTTACAGCCATATGTAAATCACCATATGGTGTTTCATATACGGCTTCGCGTTCTTCACCACGGACGTATTGATGACGCATATTGACAGCCCCTGTTCGAAGCAACACGATAGAATCATCATGGATTTTAATGGTCGTCTTAACCCCATCCAATCCAGTCACACTAGATTCTTCATAACGCACATATTGAGCACTACCCTTTTCATGTGACGTACCTGGGGAAATCAGTTCCACTACGGTATCCTTGCCATCCATATCTCGTTGTACACTCTTTACGGACACTAGAACCCGCTTCATTTTTAACCTCCATGGTAGTAATTAATCATCATATTATACCATAATCAAGGACTATTTTGCACCCTTAATGAGTCCCAATTTCTTAGTCTTCGTCATCTGTTTAATAGCACATTCTCTGCGTTGTGCTTCTTGTTTTTGATGAAAGCTTTCAGAATATACTAAGGTCACAGGACGACGTCCTCGCGTATACTTTGCACCACCTGAGATATGTCCATTATGAGCATCTATTCGACGTTTAAGATCTGTAGTCCATCCACAATACAAAGAATCATCTGCACATCGCACCAAGTACACATAGTGCCGTTCTTCAGACTTAGCATCCTTATTTGCCATTTTTCGCATCATCAGTGATTGGTTCCAATGTGATAGAATTGATAATTACAGGTTCAACTGGTTTATCATTGCGACCAGTCTTAACCTTGCCAATTTTTTCAACTACATCCATACCTTGTACTACAGTACCAAAGATGGTGTGTTTATTATCTAACCAATCCGTAGGACCTAAGGTAATGAAAAATTGAGAGCCTCCTGTATTAGGGCCACGGTTTGCCATGGCAAGAACGCCCATTTTATTGAAATGTAAATCATTGGAGAATTCATCAGGAATTGTATAGCCCGGTCCACCAGCACCTGTGCCATCAGGATCTCCACCTTGAATCATAAAGCCTTCGATTACACGGTGGAATGTAACACCGTTATAGAAGCCTTTTTTAACAAGATAGTCAAAGTTTTTAACCGTAATCGGAGCTTTAGAGCCTAACAAACGAACCTTAAACTGACCATAATTTGTATCAAAAATAGCATATTCATCTGCAATCGGCGCATTCGTAAAATTAGGCATCGCCACGGTTTCTGCTTTCACAGTATTACCTTGTGGTTGCTCCCCACTTTTTGTACCACATGCTGTTGTACCAAGTACTGTAATCCCCAACATTGCGCATAAAGCCAAGCGTTTCCAGTTCATATGTCCCCCAAAATACTAATATTATATTTAACTAAATGTAGATTTAAAATTTACATAGAAAAACCGCTCAACCCATGAGCGGCTCTTTTTTAGTATATCATATTATGGCGCTATTGAGATTAAAAATATAAAAAAATAATATAATCATAACCACCCGTA
>ERZ772874.819-NODE-819-length-16840-cov-12.450938_pt1 | contig 16840 bp, 10 predicted proteins | sample MGYA00580586_ERZ772874 | MGnify/ENA primary metagenome ERZ772874 (study PRJEB29015, sample SAMEA2737952) | human oral metagenome | biome: human oral; feature: human-associated habitat; material: dental | place: China | collected 2154 ... | reverse complement strand
GGACGGTCCTGCCAGCGGAGTGGGTGGGGTGGATCACGTTTCGTTTCCGTTCTTGTGGACCTAGCGGGAGGATTGTCGAAACTTGCTCCGGCACTGGCGCGGATGGTCGCGAGCCACAGAGCGATTCGGAGGCGTGCGTGTCCACCATGCCCACCGAGGCAGAACCTCCTTCAGATGTCTCGACCGGATGAGGCTGCCCTTCAGGAGGCGGAAACTGCGTACCTGTCGGGGCGGTCGTTGAAGGCGATCGCGAAGGAAGTTGGGATCGGGCATGAGCGGTTGTCGCGCCTCCTCCGCGAGCGCGGAGTCAAGCTACGAAACCAGTCCCCTACTCGGGAAGAGACTGCTCAGATGAAGACTCGTTACACCGAGGGCATGTCACTTGAACACATCGGAGCAGTGCTGGGCTACTCGCCTGGCACTGTCAGGGCTCATCTGCTCGCCGCCCAGGTCGTCATGCGCGACTCGCATGGGCGATAGGCCTGCGCGATCAGGCCGATCCGTAATCGTCGGGCCTGGCTTCCACTTCGTCGAACAGTGCGTCGTGAACGAGGAGGCGGGCCTCGGCGCTGAGCGTCCGATCCGAGTGTCAGTCTTCCGCTTACTCGCCGACGTCGATCGCCACGCCGGAGGGATCGTTCCTTCCTTGCTGGGCCTCACCGCAGCTGGCTGGAGCGCCGTCACGGTGCGACCAGCCTCAACATCAGGATCCCTGAACGACTGCCCGAGCGGCGACCGCTCCACAACACACAGCATCTCGGACTCCTGCGAAGCTACTGCCAACAATCACGGAAAGCCGCGGAACTGGCCGAGCTCCTGGCCACGGCACGCGAGTCGACACGAGAGGTCAACGACCGCACGCTCCCCCAGCAGAACGCCCTCCACAGGTCGGTCGTCAAGCTCCTGATCGAGGACTACGAGGCCGGGGCGTCCACGTACGAGCTTGCCAAGCGGTACAACCTGCGCCGCAACACCGTCCGCGACACACCCCGTCGCGCAGGGTCCGACCTCACCTCCGAGTCGAAGCGCGCTGCCCTCAGCGATGAGCAGAAGGCCGAGGAACAGCGCCTGTCCGCCAACGGGACGACACGTCGCAAGCTCATGGAGATGTACGGCGCGAGCGAGTCGACGATCAGGCGGGTGCTGCGCTGTCGGTGATGAACAGCACCTACTCCTCGTCGGAAGGCTCAGCGGTCGCGAAGCCCTCCTTCGCCATGATGCGGCGCACCATCGCGAGTGCATGCGCTCCAGGAACGGAACGCTCTTGTCGCGATAGTCCTCGCAGACTACCTCGGCTGGCCAGAGGCGCACCTCGAGGAATCCGACCCGCTCCGCCGCATCTGTCTTCCCCAGGGCGACTGCCCCGATCTGAGCTTCGATGAGCGGCGGGAATGGAAACAGCGGAATCCGCAGCGCAACTGGTAACGCAAGCGGGCGACATCGCTGGGCGCTTTCCGGTTACCTCGGCAGACTAGGAGCATGCATCTTCCAATCCGGGCGCAGGGCACCACGCTGACCGATGAGCAGGCGAAAATCCTCGACGACGAGTTTTTCCTCTCCAATCCGCTCAGCCACTTCTCGTCGCGGGTCTCGATGCTGCTCGAAACCGCTCGATCAAGCTACGAAGCGAGCCCCGAGAACGAACCGGAGTTCTTCAAGACACTTGGTCTTGACAGCGCAGATTCGGCGCTCAAGTTCACTCCTCAGCACCGCAGCGTCCAAGTCACAATCGATGCGTTGTCTCTTCGCCATCAGGCGGCCGAAGCCCTGACCCGGTTCATCTATGCACGAGTCGCCGCGGCGCCGCGGGATGGCGATGCGAAGTCCACCTGGCTGGCCATCGCCGACAGCCCAACTCCCCTGATCAAGGTCATCGAAGCCAACAAGACGGCGCTTGACGCAGACCCGCACCGATTCCTCCAGCTGCTCTTCCCGCCTGGCACTGTCGTTGAGGGGCCGGTTATGGGAGCTGCTGAGACGGCGGTGGCATGGGCGAATCACGCCGTGTGGTTGCTGACAAGCGATGAACTTTCCATCAACGCAGCACACAACAAGCTCAAGCACGGCCTGGCGACGTCGGCACGCGGAGACGTGCGAATTGAGTTGATCACAACGCCACCGAACGAGGACGGGACGATCCCCACCAGCGCCTTCGGAGAAGGCAAGTCGATTCCACTCTTCGACCGCCCGATGCTCACGTATCTCAGCCGACCGCCCAAAGAGTTGCGACAGGGCCTAGAAGCAGTCTCCCTCCGGGTCGACCTTCCCGTAGTGCTGACCGAGACCTGGATGATGGCGAATGTGTACGCCGCGATGTTCCACATTGCTGCCCGCGAACACTATGGCGAGAACCTCCCGGAGGGCGTCGCCCCGTACCCCACGCTCGTCGTTGGACGGCTGCCAGAGCACGTCATCGGTGGCCGTCCCCTGGGGTATCGGTCGGCGGTGACGTTGCCACCCGATGGGACAACCGCGCCGCGCCCGTCCGGGGTCGCCTTCTTCAAGCAGTTCTGGCCGATGATCATTGACGTTGAAAGCAAGACCGAAGGCGTCGTCGTTGACGGGTAGCCGGGCGGCTCAGATCAGTTGAAATGGAACGTGCGGTACGAGCTCTGCACGTTGAAGCGCCGGCCTTCCTTCCGTCGCTGCAGGAACCCCGCGACGGTGTCAACGTCGTCCGGCCGCATCCCAAGCGCCCGGCACTTCGTCCGCACCTGCTCAACAGTGATCGACACCCAGCGGTCCGGCCGGTTCATCATGTCCGCCTTGAGCATGTCTTCCTCGTTCCACTTCAGACCCGACGAGTAGCCGGCCGCCATTGCCGCGATGTGCTCGAGAATTCCATCCACCCCGTTCGGCAACGGTTCCTGCCGATCTGCTGGCTCCTCGACAGGCTGAGGCTCTACGGTGCGCCCATGAAACAGTTGGACGGGGTTGGCGTCTTCGATCCACTCCGCCGTCTCGTCCTCATTCCACTCGATGACCGCAAGTGCGTCAGCGTCAACGCCCCACAGGCCATTCAGGTGCTTCCGGTTCGGCCAGGCGTGGAGCACACGGCGGCCCGCGAGCGACCCCGTCGAGAAGCCCTTCCATGAGAGATGAGTGACTCCCGATGTCGCCACCAGCCGCTTCAGGATGTCGCTGTGCACCTGCTTCTGCGGCGTCACGACAACGACAGGACCGCCTGGTTGATCCGCGAGCCACCGAATCGCACGCAGGTTCTGCGGCTCGCGAGAGGTCTCCCCCTCGCTGAGCCGCGAGATCGCGACGGGGAACTGATAGGCGTCGGAAGTCATTGCACATCTCCTCGCTTGGGATCGTGAGACTCACGGTATCCGCAGCCCCCGACAGTCCTCCGATTGGTCAACCGACCCGCCTCAGACCTCTGACGGCCATCTTCGATGTCGGAGGGTGCGGGTAGAATGGAAGCATAACAAAACAGTGCTCGTTGATTGAGGTGCCCGAGCGGGAGAGGGTTCGACCCCCTCGCCTTGGCAGGAATCCTTGCAGCAACTGTGACTCTCGCAGCTATTCGTCTTTTTTCTGAAATTCGAATTGACAAGAGGGCGAGGCATCGCATGGAAGCTAATTGGAAAACAAGGCAACACCGCAGCACCAAAACAAGCATCCCGAGAAAGTTCTGGCAGTACCTATTGGAGACAATCTGGGCGATGGCTGCGGGAGCTTCGGTTAGCTCACTCGGTTCCTGAGTCAACGATCACAAGGCGTCGTTGCCCAGCACGGCGTCCTCATCCGGTCGCACCCCAAGTGCCCGGCAATTCGTTCGCACCTACTCACCAGTGATCGACACTAAGCGGCGCGGGGAAGCACGAGTTCCACCAGGGACCCGCCCCAGGCAGTTACGGTATTTGACGCACCTTCTGGCGCCTGGGCACCTTGGCGACGGGAACCACTCCGCGACGCTGCCGAAGCAGGTTTTCGTCCTTCTTGTTCTCGCGAATTTCTAGTCGGCTAAGGATCCGATTCTGAGTATCCGGCGTCCAGTAGACCTCGAGATGCTTCCGAGCCCGCGTAATCGCTGTGTAGAAGATGCTGTGTGAGATGTTCTCCTCGTTGGCTTCCGTGATGACGACCTTCACCGAGTCGAACTCGAGACCCTGCGCCTTGTGGATCGAGACCGCGTAGGCGATCTGGAATGGCACGATGGTCGTCGTAGAGTCATCATCCTCATCCGTGTCTGGGCGCTCGATGACGTCGAACTGAACCACGGAGTCTCTGACGACGCGGAGGTTCGAGAGCTTCGCCTCCGTCGCTGTCACGTCGCGCCCGAGCTCAAGGTCGATGTCGAAGGTGATCTTCCCGGGCACCTTGCTGATCCCGACAATAGTGCCCTTCATGTTGTTGAAGATCAGCGGGCGGAAGCGATCCGTCTCATTGAAGAGCACCGGATCGCCAACTTTGTAGTCAGCTTCACCCCAGTCGTAAGCCGGGTTCGGGTTGCTTGTCTGAAGGAATCGGTTGACGTTATTGATCCCGTACAAGCCGTCGTAGTTGAGGCAGAGCACGATCTCGTCGGCACCATGCCGCCTGAAGAGCGACTCCCCCAGCCCCTTGGAGTACTCATTCTTCGACAGCGATTCTTCGATCCGGTCGTCAAGGTCGCGAACACGATCCCAGAGGGTCAGGAGCGCCTCGTCTGTCGTGCGGAACGGGTGCGTCAGTTCGTGCACTGACTCCGGCGGGATGTAGGAGCGAATTGTGCCGAACCAGTTCCCGAACTCGATGGACTCGATCTGGTAGACATCACCGACCAGCACCAGCAAGTCGAAGTCGGTGTTGGCGAGCACCTCGAGGAACGCAGCGTTGCTGACCGTACTGCATTCATCGATGACTACGACATCGAAATGACCTGATGTGTCCCAGTCGCCCCGCACATGCTTCGAGATCGTGCTGAAGTGTGCGTTGGGAGCGTCGACGCGGCGCTTCAGGTTGTCGACGGCCGGATTGGTGTGCGCCAAAAAGAGCTTCCGCTCACTCTCGAAGTAGTTCGCGATGTGGTTGACCATCGTGGACTTGCCCGTGCCGGCCGCGCCGTAGATGAGAGCGACCTTCGAGTGGACGAAAAGCTCCCGCAGGGCATCAGCTTTGATCTCATCGTCAACCTTCTGCGGATTACCTTCCGGAAGCTTCGCATTTTCGTCGAGCCACGCGGCGACGTCGTCCGCATAGTCATCGACGCCACTCGAGGCGATCTTCTGGAGCTGCTCGATGATCTCTACGGTGCCATCCTCATACCCGGTGATGAAAACGTGACTGTTGTCACGCTTAAGTCTGCGATTCGCATGCTTGTAGTACACATTTCCGTTGTAAGCGCTAATCAAGCTAACGATGTCACCAAAATCCGTGAGCTCGGAGTCTGGGGTGTAGATCATTCCACGCTGTTCGACGTTGTTGCGCACTCTGCGGGCCAGAAGCTCATGTTCCCGCTCAGCCGCCGAAACGCTCGCGGCGACATCAACAAAACGCGGCTTGTGGTCGACGAGGAACGTACAGAAGGGCATCGTGTCGAACGGAATGCACCCCCATGCAACACGGAGGTTGGAGAGCCTGGTGCACTCACCGATGCTGTACTGCGCCTTAAGGATTTGGTTGTTCATCCGGAGCATCAGGTAGCGCAGGAGCCGGGCGCCCGGACGGTTCCGCTGGATAATTGCCCTTGCCGCGTCCAGTGCAGGGAAGATCAGTGGCGTCCGCTGGGCGCTTGCGAGGGTCCTGGTCTTCACCTGGTTGTACGCCGCGTCTGACGAGTCAATGAGGTCGAGCAGACTGTGACGCGTCAGCGTTAGGTACTGCATCAGGTTGCGGTACTCAACTTGACCTGACTGCACCTTGGTCTGCTGGCCAAGGAGCCGAGCGAAGTTGTCGAACTCGCACGGACGGATCGACACCGACCAGTCGCGCACAATGATGATCGGCATCGTCTGACCAAGCACATCGATCGAGTCGTTCGCGAGCTCGAGTTGCGCAGCGTAGTAGTCGCTCACATCTATGTCGGTGAAGCCGATGATCCGATCGAACTTGCTCGTCCGATTGTGCGCGAGACTAAAGGTGATCTCGTAGTAGATTCGGCCGCCAATGAAGAAGGGTCGCGAGCTGTTGATGTAGTAGCGCTCGGTCTTGCCAGTCAGCAGGTCGTGCTTTGATGCCTCGATCCGACCAGCGATCTTCTCGTAGTACGTGCGGAGTGCCGGATCCTCGCGAAGCGGGAACTGCTCAAGATTCCGGAGGATGTCCAGGCCAAGGTGCTGCTTCGAGAGGTCGCGCGTGCGTAGCAGGTACTCGTAGTACTTGAGCATCAGGCGCTCAGAGGGATCCCGATCGAGGGTGTAGTGCGAGACGCTGATCTGGAGCAGGCCGTGGAAGCGCGTCAGCAGTCGATAACGGGCATCGCCGTTCACTGCGTCCCGGGCAGCATCAAACTGCTTCTGGTAGTTGTACGTTACCGACCGATCCGGGACGTGCGCGTAGACGATCAGGCCCTCGACCAAGTGGCGCAGGTATTGCAGCAGGTTCTGTGACAGGAACCCGCGGTCGGTTGTGATCACCGAGATGTTCTGGTCGATCGCGTTACTCGAGTCCAGAACCTGCTGCTCTACCGTGGCCATACTGAACGACCTTCAGTTAGGAAGTGCGTCGCTGACGTGTTGAGCGATCGCGGTCGCTTCCAGCGAGCGGTGCGTGACCTCACTCGACGGCCTCCTCCATAGCCAAGATCTGACGTACAACAGCTGTCAAGTCGCGATTCCCCGCCACGGCAACATCGATTTCGCCTGTGTAGACATCATTGTGGTCGCGAGCGGTGAACTCCCAAGTACCGCGAATCGACGTAACCGAACGATCCCCGACGACCAGCACGATCTCTTCGTCCTCGGACTCGTAGATTCCCCGTGGCCGCAACTCGCCCACATCCAAGTTAAGGTCGACCGAACCGCCGTTCTTGTAGCTAATCGAAGGCGGGACGTACGGCATCGCACCCGGCGTGTAGAGCTGGCTCATCCTTACGTAGTTCGGGATGCCAAGTGATAGCTGCGTTGGTCCCCACTTGCGCGGTGGATGAGGCAGCTTGAGGTCAGAGAAGTTGTCCGCCCACTCGGGTTTGCTGTAATCGAAGGCAGAGATGTCCCCTTCGAGGTGAAGGTTTACCTCGACATCGTGGAAGAACGTCGTCGTTCGGTTCGTGATCCTGACGATGGCCGGGCGAAGCTGGCTTGATGCGACCTTGGGGAGCGCCGCTTTCCAAGCCGCACGGAAACTGGATTCCCATCGATCGATCGACTCGATGTACTCCTCTTCGGTACGTCGTTCAGGTTCCATCAGCGCACTGTCTACCAGTGACAAGCCATCGATGGCGGCCCTGTACGCAGATAGTCCAGCGAGACCACCTGTGAGAGAAGCTGCATCCGTCGATCGCGGTTCAGGCCTCGGCATCGCATCGATGAGACGCGCACGCATCTTGCTCAGGTACTCGTCGACGGTGTTTTCCTCGTCAACAGTTACGGAGGCAATCTCACCGAGTACCTCAACTGCGAAGTCAACTTCAACTTGTACTCCTACCGAGCCACGCTGAACCAGAAGATCGAGCTCTTCAGAGTTCGCTTCCCGCGTCTCGCCATCAGCGCGGATGTAGATGCGACCATCTTTCAGAGAGTCACCACTCGCGCGGCACGGGAACGGACCCTGTCCGAGCTTCGGCGGATCCACGATGATCACGAGCACTTGGTTTGTCGATCCCTCTACAGGCACCCAAACGATGTCCCAGCGCGGTCCGGCTGCGCCGACGTACTTCTGGATAACCTTCGAGATCTCCATCATTTCGACTGGCGGTATGCCCGTGACAGCGCCCTGTGCCACGCCGATGATCATGACGCCGTACCCCTCGAAAGCCGTGGCCGCCACGTCCGGCATGCGATTTGCTGCGCCGAGGATGAACTTCGCGATCTTTTCCTTGTCCCTCTTCGTCGATAGATTGAGCGTGCTCTTAAGTTCGAGGTAGTGCCGCTCAGCAAAGTCACCTTGTTCTGCAACTGCGGCGACAAGTGCTTGGGCTGCCAGAACGCCTCGCGGCGCACGGGTTATGTCCAGCTCAGGCATCAGTCGGCCTCCCCCTTAGCGAACAGTTCCGCCTGCTCAAGTACCAGTTCGACCGCCTTAGCCTCAGCGTCCGGCGGATAGTCGTAGCGCGCTAGCAGGCGACGTACCTTGGAGCGCATGGTGGCGCGGACGGAATCCTTCAGGTTCCAGTCGATTGTGACGGACTCGCGCACCGCTTTTACCAGCTTCTGGGCGATCTCCTTGAGTACCTCGTCGCCAAGCTCGAGCACGGCGGCATCATTCTGCACGATGGCGTCGTAGAAGGCGACCTCGTCCTCGCGAAGTCCCAGTGCATCGTGACGCTTTTGGTCGTCACGCATCTGTTTGGCGAGCTTGACCAGTTCAGCGATGATCTCCGCCGTCGTCAGTGAGCGGTTCGTGTACCGGTTGATCGCCTCGTCGAGCAGCTCGGAGAACTTCCGCGCCTGTACAAGGTTGGTGCGCTGCACGGTGCGGATCTGGTCGTTGAGTAGTCGCCGCAACAGTCCCATCTGCAGGTTCGGCTTATCCTTCTCCGCGAGTGAGTCGAGGAACTCGTCACTGAGAATGGACAGCTCGGGCGTCTCGACACCGGCGAGCTTGTAGATGTCGACGACCTGTTCGGCGGCGACCGCCTCATTGAGTAGCTGCCCCAACGCGGTGTCGATCTCGACCGCACCGGAGCCGCCACGCCCCGAGTCAGGGTTCTGGATCTTCAAGATGGCCGCACGCACGTCGGTGAACAGGCGCACATCGTTGCGGATCGCGGCCGCCTCGTCACGTGCTCCCGCCAAAGCGAAGGCCTTGGCAAGTGCGAGCACCTGGTCGTTGAACCGCTTCGTGCGGTCGGGGTCGGCCATGACGAAGTCGAGCACCTTGGCGCACTCAGTCAGGCGCTGGGAGGCGGTAAACGACGGCGAGGAGTCGTAGTCGACGCCGTGCAGAAGCCCTCGGATGATGTCGTGCTTCTCCAGCATGATGGCAACCATCTCGTCGATCGGCACGCCGGCCTGGTCCCGATCGGAGGGTGAGTACTCCTGGAGCGCCGCCTGGAGATTGGTGAAGACACCGATGTAGTCGACGATGAGGCCACCGGGCTTGTCGCGGAAGGTGCGGTTGACGCGGGCGACGGCCTGCATCAGCCCGGCGCCCTGCATGGTCTTATCGACGTACATCGTGTGCATGCTGGGCGCATCGAATCCTGTGAGCCACATGTCCCGGACGATCACCAGCTCGAGCTCGTCATCGGGATTCTTCGCGCGCAGCTTGAGGTCCTTGCGGACATCCTTGGAGTGGATGTGCGGCTGGAACTCAGCAGGGTCGGCCGCCGACCCCGTCATGACGACCTTGATCTTGCCCTTGGCAGGATTATCCGAATGCCAGTCCGGGCGAAGCGCCACGATTTTCTCGTAGAGCCGCACCGCAATGCGACGGCTCATCGTGACGATCATGGCCTTACCGAACAGCGCTTCGCGTCGCTTCTCCCAGTGCTCGACGATGTCGCGAGCGATCAGGTCAAGTCGCGAATCCGCACCGACGATAGCCTCCAGTCGCGACCAGCGAGACTTCGCAGCCGTGGCTGCATCCTCCTCGACGGTCTCAGTGATCTCGTCCGCCAGCTCGTCGAGCGCGGCGAGGTCGTCGTCGGACAGATCGATCTTCGCCAGACGCGACTCATAGAAGATCTTGACAGTCGCGCCGTCCTCGACCGCACGAGTGAGGTCGTACACGTCGATGTAATCCCCGAACACCGAGCGTGTGGACTTGTCACCAGACTCGATCGGCGTGCCAGTGAACCCTAGGTACGTAGCACCCGGCAGCGCATCGCGCATGTGCTTCGCCAAACCCGAGCGCAAGCGTCCGTGGCGGTCCAAGGATTCCCCAAAACCGTACTGGCTGCGGTGTGCCTCGTCGGCCACGACCACGACATTGCGGCGATCAGTCAGCACCGGGTTGGCATCGCCATCCTCACCAGGTGCGAACTTCTGCAGCGTCGTGAACACGATGCCGCCCGACGCTCGCTTCAACTTCGCCCGCAGATCGGTACGGGTCGAGGCCTGTACGGGCGTCTCCGGCAGGATGCGGGCCGGAGCGAAGGTCTCACCGAAAAGCTGATCGTCGAGGTCGTTACGGTCAGTAATGAAGACGAGCGTCGGGTTCGCCATGCGAGGATCACGCATGATCTTCGCGGCATAGAACACCATCTCGAAGCTCTTGCCTGACCCTTGGGTGTGCCAGACGACACCGCCACGACGATCGCCATCCGGCCGTGACGCCTGCACGGTCGACTCGACGGCGGCGTTCACCGCCCAGTACTGGTGGTATTTCGCCACGCGCTTGACGAGGACCCGCGTCGGCTGCCCGGTGGTCTTGTCCGTGGCGGTCTCGTCGCTGAAGACAATGAAGTTCTGCAGCAGATCAAGGAACCGCTTCGGCTCGAACACCCCCTTGATAAGCACCTCAAGAGCGGGGCGATCGCTCACGACCTCACACCCCTCAATCGTCTTCCACGGCGCGTAGTGTTCGAACGCCCCGGCATAGCTACTCATCGCCGCCGAGGTGCCATCGGAGATCACCGTCACGGCGTTCGGCACGAAAACCGACGGGATGTCGTGGCGGTATGTCTGCATCTGGTTCCACGCTGACTTCAACGTCGCATGCTCAGCAGCCGGGTTCTTCAGCTCCAGCAACGCCAGCGGCATGCCGTTCACCAGCACCAGGACGTCAGGCCGGCGATTCTTATTATTTTCTACAATCGTGAACTGGTTGACCGCCACCCAGTCGTTGTTCTCCGGAAGCTCGAAGTCGACCAGCCACAGCCGCATCGTGCGCAGCGCACCATCCGCATCCCGGTGCTCGACGGGAACACCCTCGGTGATGAGCTGGTGCAGGCGGTAGTTCTCATCGATCGGGCTCTGCGACTCCGCACGACGCACACGCGCAAGGGCGGCGTCGATCAGGTCAGGGGCAGTCCCTGGATTGATCCGTCGGATCGCCTCACGCAGTCGATCCCACAGGAAGACCTCCTCGTAGGAGTCACGCTCCGCTCCTGGCTCACCCGGCGCGATTTCGGGGCCGTGCAGGGTGCGGTAGCCCAGCTCCGCGAAGTATTCCAGCGCCGCCAGCTCGACGGTGTTTTCGTTAAACGCGTTCACGATGCAACCTCCAACGTCGATTCATCCACCCAACGCGCCAACACACTCAGCACGGCCAAGTACTCCAAAGCTTGCTGCTCAGACATCTCCTGATCAGCTTCATGCGCAAGCGGATTACGGATACCAGCGAAAACACCCTCGGCAAACATACGAGCGCCACGCTGCACGGACTTGAACGTGCTGCTGCCGTCGTTCTTCATGCGGTAGAGACGGGGCTTACCTGCTGCAGGCGCCTGCTCGCTGAACGCCTGGTTGAATAGATCCGTCTCGCTCACATCGCGGCGACCGAGTTTGTTCTGCGTCTCGGCATTCAGCTTGCGAATCGCGCCCTCGACCGCCTCACGGTAGTGTCCCGAACGCCACAGAGACGAGGCGCCGTCCCAGATCCATGAGTGCAACTTTGCGGCCGACAGCTCTGGTGCGTCATCCCCAAGGTTTTGCTCAATCTCGGCCTTGTGTTCCAGTAGAGATTTCGCGCGTAAGCAAAGCGGACGCACTTGCTTCCATTCACCCGTAGCGCTGCTCAGCAACGCCAAGTTGGCGAGTACACCGATTGGGAGTACTCGACGAACGATCATTTCTACAACTTGTAGCTGCTGGGTGATCTCCTCGGAAGAGGCTGCCGTCTCGTAGAAGTCGATGAGTCCGGCCTCATCTACATATTTCTCGGCCGTCATTTCAATGAAGCGATCGAGTTCTTGAATGGCCCATTCGGTGTTGAGGCTGGTCATGATGTGGCCTCTTCGTTCGGTATACGTATACGCCCGGAGAGCAGTTCGGGAAGAAGGACGCTGCGGAGCGCAGTCAGACGCTCCGACTCGACGCGCAGGCGCTCGGCACTCATCAGCAGCGCGAGCGTCGATTTCTTTACTTCTGGGGCGACACTCCTGAAATCAGGCACTTCGATCGCAAGCACGTCATCAGGCCTCACCCGCTGGTGGCTTCCCGATGTACCAGTCACACGCTTCGGTAGTTCTTCACGGAAGAACGGATCACGAAGCGCAAGCCATACTGCCGCTAGCTCCAGCTCGTTCTCAGCCGTCACGACCAGAAACTCGGTAGATGCAAGTGCCGGGACCTCTGACGCACCGGAAACCCACCACGTTCGATTGAATCGCGGGTTGAGCCGTGAAAGGAGAATTGCGCACTGCGGCACTCTGAGCTTGTTGCTCATGATGGTTGATGCAGCGACCCGCTCAGGTCGAGCCCCGGAGTCGAACGCCGGAAGGCTGAAATGCTCAACAACCGCATCGCCCAGCTTGGACGGGTTCACCGATTCCTTGCGCGAGATTGCGATGGTTCTCAGCGGCGCGATCTGAAACTCTCCGCCGAACTTCTCTGAGTACGCATCGATCAGATCAGATATAAAAACAATGGCGCGTCGGTTCGACTCAATCTTGCCGTCGAGCGCGCCTAGCGTCGCGGCGATGGCGCGCTGCTCCTCGATCGGAGGCAGTGGAACTGGGAAAGATTGAAGATGACCTTTGGTAATCGCTTTACGCGTCCCACCAGATGAGTGCCCCAGCATGTAGTCCTTCATCAATGGCAGAGACAGCCATTTTTGCAGGAAACCTGGATCGATCTTTCCGTTCGATCGCACGATTGCCACGTGCTGGTTGACTCTTGCAGGCAGGACGGTTTCGGGGACTATGACAGTTCTAAGAATCGAGTCTCCAGTGATATTTATCAGAACATCGCCAGTCTCAACTGTTGCACCGCGAAGCGCTGTGGCCGCCTCTCGGCTCAGGAATGCCAGCCCTTCCGCTTTGAACTCATGGTCGTGAACATTCTGGCTACGAATCAACGCCGGACCCGATGCTACATAAACGGAGCTTCCTCCTCTGGGCGTTGCACCACTACCAATCTTTGAGGTGACTTCAGATAGCCTTGCCACGCCCCAGGAAGCTGGCAGCTTGAGTCCCAGTCCCGGCAAAGTCGTCACGACAGCTTCTCCAGACGCCGTCGAACCTCGTCCTCCAGCTCACGCCCACGCTCGAACTCCGCGAACAACTCTGTCTTAAGGCGTTCGATCTTCTCATCGATCGGCTCGTCGTCAACTTCTGCCTCGGCGGCGCCAACGTAACGGCCCGGCGTCAGCACGAAGTCGTGCTTCTCGATCTCATCAATCATCGCAGCCTTGGCGAAACCTGGTATGTCCTCATATCCGCCATCGTGATTGCGCCAAGCGTGGTAAGTATCCGCGATTTTCGCAATGTCGTCATCCGGCAGCACGCGTAGGCGGCGCGACTCCATCGTGCCAAGTTTACGGGCGTCGATGAACAGTACCTCGCCGCGCCGCTCGCGGTGGCCATTGCCGTGCCGGGCCCTGGAGACGAACCACAGTGAGACGGGGATGCCGGTGTTGAAGAAGAGCTTGTCAGGCATCGCGACGATACAGTCCACGAGGTCGGCTTCGACGAGCTTACGGCGAATCTCACCCTCGCCACCGCTCTTCGACGACAAAGAGCCGTTCGCAAGAACGAAACCCGCCGTGCCCCTCGGGCTCAGGTGGTGAATGAAGTGCTGCACCCAAGCGAAATTGGCGTTTCTCTGCGACGGCGTGCCATATTTCCAACGATGATCGTCCGCCAGTTTGGGGGCCCACCAGTCAGAGATATTGAAGGGTGGGTTGGCGATGACAAAGTCCGCGCGCAGGTCCGGGTGCAGGTCCTCCGTGAACGAATCAGCTGAGCGCAACCCCATGTCCGCCTCAATGCCCCGCAGCGCGAGGTTCATCTTTGCAAGCTTCCACGTGGTGTCTGTGAACTCCTGGCCATAGACGGAGATATCGGTGCGCTTACCACCGTGCGCCTTCACGAATTCCGCCGATTGCACGAACATCCCGCCAGAGCCCGCTGCGGGGTCGTAAACCCGGCCCTTGTACGGCTCGAGCATCTCGACCAGCGTCTTCACCACCGAACGCGGCGTGTAGAACGCTCCAGCATCCTTGCCGGTCTCCTTACCGGCGAACTGACCGAGGAAGTACTCGTACACCCGGCCGAGCACATCGTCGGCACCGTGATCGTCTGTCTCCGTGAAACCGATAGAGCCGATCAGGTCGACCAGCTCACCCAAGCGACGCTTGTCGAGACCGTCGCGCCCGTAGTTGCGCGGAAGCACACCACGCAGTGACTGGTTCTCCTTCTCGATGAGATCCATCGCCTGGTCGATTTGCTGCCCGATCTCGGGCTGCTTCGCCACCGACTGGATATAGCCCCATCGCGCCAGCTCCGGCACCCAGAACACATTGTGGCTGGTGTACTCGTCGCGATCTTCGAGGAAGTCCGGCAGCCGCTCCGGCTTGATGCCCTCCGCGGCGAGTTCAGCCTCGAGCGTCGCCCGTCGCTCTTCGAAGCGGTCGGAGATGTACTTCAGGAACACCAATCCCAGCACGACATGCTTGTACTCGCTCGGTTCTTGGTTGCCGCGCAATTTGTCGGCAGCCTCCCAAAGGGTCTGCTCGAGTGTCTTCGTCGGTTTCGACTTCGCGGCTCGTGCCATGCTGTGGGTCTCCTCTGCGCCGCAGGGCGCGTCTTAAGTTGTGCTCTCGGGGCGTGTCCTACGCTACCGACGACCACTGACGGGACTGCCCCCTTGTCGTTGGACATGGGGTGGTTTATGCGGCGGTTGCCAGCATAGTGGTTTGGGTTTGTTTCTCGTAGTTGGTTGGGGGTAGGTAGCCACACTGGAGGTGGCGGCGCATGGTGGCGCATGGTGTTGTAGCGGGTCAATCATTTGAAGCTCTGGCTGCGGCAGGTGACCTCTTCGGGCCAGTTCCTACGCTGATGACCAGGTCGGGTGTGGGCGTGTCAGATGGTTTGTGTAAGCGGGGTGGTCTCGTCTCGAAGGAGAACAGACTGTGACTATGACGAAGGCGAATCCGGATCGTGAGGAGCGGCGCCGGAGGCAGAAGGAGATCGCCGACCAGCTCAAGGCTTCGGGCGCGTTGGATGAGATCTTCGCGAAGATCGATGCCGGCGAGGCCCTCACGGGCGAGCAGGGCCTGATCGGCGGGATGCTCAAGGCTGCGCTGGAGCCGTGGTTTGGAGGCGGAGTTGACCGAGCACGTCGGCTACGAGCGCGGCGCTGTGGAAGCGTCGCTGCATGAGAACTCCCGCAACGGTATGTCCCCCAAGACCGTCGCGACCGAGATCGGTGACGTGGAATTGGCGATCCCGCGAGACCGGAACGGCACGTTCACGCCGATGCTGGTGCCCAAAGGTCAGCGGCGCCTGGACGGGCTTGATGGCATGATCATCTCGCTCCATGCCGGCGGCATGACGCTGCGTGATATCCAGCACCATCTCGCCTCCACGATCGGCACCGAGATCAGCCACGAGACGATCTCGAAGATCGTCGACCAGATCGGCGAGGAGATCCTGATCTGGCAGCAGCGGCCGCTGGAGGCGCTCTATCCGGTGATTTTCCTCGACGCGATCGTCTTCAAGGTCCGTGACGGCGGGCACGTGCGCAACAAGGCCGCCCATCTCGCCATCGGCATCGACATGGAGGGCATCAAGCACGTGCTGGGCATCTGGGTGCAGGCGAACGAGGGCGCGACGTTCTGGGCGGCCGTCTGCGCCGAGCTCGCCGCCTTCGAGGCGACCGAGCTGGGCAGGCGCTACCCCTAGACCAGCAAGGCATTCCGTGACGCGTGGGAGCGGTTCACGCCCTTCCTCGCGTTCCCGCCCGAACTGCGGCGTGTGATCTATACGACCAACTCGATCGAGTCGCTCAACTACCAGCTGCGGAAGGTGACCCAGGAACCGCGGCCACTTCCCAAACGATCGCGCGGTCGTCAAGCTGCTCTGGCTGGCGATCTGCGACATCGAAGACAAACGAGCGCGTGACCGGGCGAAAGAGCGAGGTCTCCGCGCCGAGCAACGCAAAGCACCCGGACGCCTCGTCGAGGGCCAGGTCACGACGAACTGGAAACAAGCACTGCAACAGCTCTCACTGGTCTACCCCGACCGCATCAACCCCCACCTCTGACCACCATGACCGCGAACGCTTACACAAAGAACTTGACAGGCTCCGGCCGCGCGCCGGCCCCAGTGGGTGAGTCTCTGCACGACAGGTGGCACGCTAAGCTGCGATCCCTTGACTGGCACCGCATTTCCCGTCGCCCTGGGCAGAAACCTGTTGGCGATCCCCATCGCCCGGGTCGTGGTGCCCGGCATCAGGCCGCGCACCCGATACGCCATCCACGCCAGCGGAGTGACAGTCACCAAAGGCTTCCCCGCCAAGACACCATCGACCATGCGCCGAGCGGCCCGCGTGGAGTCAGCCGAGATCAGAGGCGCTGAGGCTGCCACGCTAAACCAATTGTGTTCGGCAGCGGCGTCACCAGTAAAGGCGGCCTGGTCGTGGGAACCGGTACGCATGAGTCCGGGAACGATGCTCGTCGCCGTCGCGCCAGTGCCCACCAACTCAGCGGCCAGCCCGTCAGTGAAGCCCAAGGCTGCGAACTTGGCTGTGGAGTATGGCAGCAGATGGGGCGGGCTCACGACGCCACCCACGGAGGCGACCACGCCGATGCGTCCACGACGACGCTCCCGCATCGACGGAAGAACGCTCCACGCCATGTTGATGGG
>ERZ772874.817-NODE-817-length-16853-cov-5.381950_pt1 | contig 16853 bp, 15 predicted proteins | sample MGYA00580586_ERZ772874 | MGnify/ENA primary metagenome ERZ772874 (study PRJEB29015, sample SAMEA2737952) | human oral metagenome | biome: human oral; feature: human-associated habitat; material: dental | place: China | collected 2154 ... | reverse complement strand
CGAAGGAGGCCCTGTCGACGTCGACGGGCACGGCTCCGCCCGCCGCCGCCGAGCTCCAGGCCGCGGAGAGGAACTCCTCCGTGGTCGCGATGAGGGAATCGGCGCGTTGGGAGACTCTTTCCGGCTCGACGAGCACGATCCGGGACCCCTCCGGGATCGTGTTCGCCACGGGGGCCATGTCGACGAGCACGGGCGCGAGCGACTCCATCCCCTCCGGAGCGATGCCTTCCGCGATCTTGTCGAGCATGTCGACGGCGCCGGGGAGCTCAGCGACGAGCTCGCGGGCGCGGGCGCGGACGTCGGCGGTCAGAAGGATTTCCCGGCACGGGGGCGCATACACTTCGTCCCTCGTTTCAAGCGATCGCTGGTCGGCGACGGAGAAAACGCGGATTTCTTCGACGTCGTCGCCGAAGAGCTCGATGCGCGAGGGCCTGGGGTCGGTGGGCGGAAAGATGTCGATGATGCCTCCGCGAACGGCGAACTGCCCCCGGCCTTCAACCATGTCGACGCGGGAGTATGCGGCATCGACGAGTGCGCGTTCGAGGGATTCGAGGTCGACGACGTCGCCCGTCCTGACCCGCACGGGCTTGAGCTCGCCCAGGCCCTCCGCGATCGGCTGCAAAAGCGCGCGAACGGGCATGACGAGCACGCGAAGGGGGGCGAAGTCCTCGGGATGGGCGAGGCGGCGCTGCGCGAGTATTCGGCGCGCCACCGTGTCCGAACGCGGCGACAGCCTCTCGTGCGGAAGCGTTTCCCAGGCGGGAAAGAGCTCCACCGTTTCCCCGGGAAGGTAGGCGCGAAGCGCGCCGACCAGTTCGTCGGCCTCGCGGCCGGTGGGTGTGACGGCGACGGTGAGCGGCGGCTCCGTGTGGCTTCGAGCGGCGTTCGACCCGAGCGGGCCGCCGGCGCCGCGCGCGCCTCCCATGAGTGCGAGAACGGGAGGGACAAGGCCGCGGGGCGTCGCTAGGCCGCAACTGCCCTTTTGGCCGAGAGCGGAGGAAATGGCGGGGTCGGCTGCGACGATTGGCAGGAGGGCGCTGAGCACGGTCACCTCGTGTGAAGCCTGAGCTGGGCGGCCTCGAGGCCGCTGAGAATGACGTCTTCGACGGCGTCGGCCGCCTCCGATATGAGGAGCGGAAGTCCCTTCGTCTGCGAGGAAGCGAAGGGCGAAAGCACGAAATCGGCGGGATCCTGCCGCCCGGGCGGGCGTCCGATCCCGAATCTCAAGCGAATGTACTCTTTCGTCCCGAGGGCTTGAGTGATCGATTTGAGGCCGTTGTGGCCTCCCTCTCCCCCGCCGCGCTTGAGGCGGATCGTGCCGAAGGGCAGGTCGAGCTCGTCGTGGGCGACGATGAGATTCTGGGGGGCGATCTTGAAGTAGCTGAGAAGCGCCGCGACGGGGCCTCCGGACTCGTTCATGTACCGGGTCGTCACGGACAAGACGGCTCTGCGGGACGGCGGGGGCCCGACGTGGCACTCGAGGCCGAGCGCCCCCGTGTTCTTCAATCGTGAAAGTTTCCCGCGAGCGCGGGCTGTGAGCTCGTCGATCACCATGTGCCCCGCGTTGTGGCGCGTGGCTGCGTACCGTGGGCCGGGATTTCCCAGGCCGACCGCTGCGAACACCTTGCCTCCAATGCGTGTGGCGCCCCGAGGGGCGCCACACGCTTGACAATCATTCGGCCGGGGCTTCTTCTGCGCCCGCCGCCTGCTCGACGGCGGGAGCGTCTTCCTCGGCGGGGGAAGACGGAGTCGCAATGACCACGACAATCGACTCGGGGTCGGTCTCGACCTCGACGTCGGCGGGGAAGGTCAAGTCCGCGACAGTGACGTTCTCGCCGTCCTTGCGGCCTTCGACGTCGACGACGATCGACTCGGGGATCGCGGTGGCCGGGGCCTTGACCAGAACGTGCATGAGCTCAACGGTGTGGATCGTGCCGGAGAAGGACTCTCCGGTGACTTCGACGGGAACTTCGACGTCGACCTTTTCGCCCTGCTTGACGCGCAGAAGATCGAGGTGCTCAATGATGCGCGTCAGAGGGTTGCGCTGGAGCTCCTTGACGAGAACGAGCTGCTCCTTGCCCTCCAGTGTGATCGTGAGAATCGGGTTGGCCTGCCCCTTGGTGGCAAGGAAGATCTCATGCGAATCGAAGGAAATGTGGACGGGTTCGGAGCCGTGTCCGTAGACGACGGCGGGCGTGCGGCCCTGGCGGCGAAGCTGGCGTGACGCGCCCTTTCCGAAGGACTGGCGGCGATCGACCTCGATTTTGTCTGACATGTGGTTCTCCTTTCGTGTGGCGCCCGAGAGCTTCGAGCGCGTGCGGCCTCGATTCCGACGGCCGTGCACGAAGGCACACCCACCGCGTCGATAACGGAAAGACGAATCGGCTTTCCCTCGCCGAGGCAACCTATAAATGTTACCTCGCCAAGGAAGCGCCTGTCATCTTCAGGAGTCGTCGTCCGCAGAGCCTTCGATGTCGTCGAAAGCGGAATCCTCCGGGTCAGCCGCATCGGAGTCGGAGTCGGCCGCCAGATCGTCATCGGCGACCGCGCCGTCGGCATCCGAGGAAGCGGCCTCGCGCCAACCCTGGCCGTCCGAATCCCGATCTCCCCACGCGGCCGGCGACAGGGGCGGCCAATTCGGCGCCGAGCCGTCCAAAACGGAAGCCGACTCATCCGCGTCAGGGTCGTCGGCAGCGGCTGCCGAGCCGTCTGCGGCCAACGCGCTGCCCCCAGCCGATTCAGAGGCATCGGCGGCGTCCGAGTCGGAACCGTCGAAGGCCAGCGGGCCGGCAGCGGCGAAGGCGGGATCGTAAGGGCTTGAGCCAGATGCCCCGCCCTGAGACGAGCCCGCCGCGACGGCCTTTGCCCGATTCGTGATGAGGGTGGCGGTGATCAGCCCGACGAAGACGAGAGCCATTCCGCCCACCACGCCCATGTTGGGCCCGCCGGACTCTTCCTCAGCCGCGGGCTTGGGAGCCGCCGAGGTGATGATCGGCTTCTTCTTGGCAGTGCTCTTCGGGGGTTCGGTCGGCACCGGGCTTGCGGCTTCGGGGGCGATGGTCATGATCTGTCCCCCTATCTTCACGGTCGGGGTGGCCGAAGGATTCGCTCCCGGCGGGAGCGGCCTTCCTTGGGCGTCTACCGCAACGCCTTGCTGCGCGCCCGGCTGCCTTTGCTGTTGAGAGCCGCCGGCCTGCTGGCCCCCGCCGTCGTTTCCTCCCTGGCCGCTTCCTTGGTTGCCGCCTTGGCCATTGCCTTGGTTGCCGCCTTGGCCGTTTCCTTGGTTGCCTCCGCCATTGCCGTTGCCGCCCGGCTGCCCTTGGCCTTGGGCGGCGACCACCGTGAAATCCGAGTCTCCCCGGCAGGTGATCTGTTGGGCGCCGCCGCCGTTCGGATCGGCTGCCGTTGCGTTGAAGCGCAGCCAATGCGCTCCGGGGGCGACGTTGTCAGGAAGGATGACGGACCCCGAAACCGTTCCGGAGGAAGGAACCTTCTTGTGCAGGATGGACTTTCCCGGAAGGCTGCTGTCCCAGTGGGCGGCTCCGTCGTCAAGCTGGACGTAGACGGTCGCGCCCGGGGGAAAGCCGGTCGCCGTGAAGGAGATCTGCTGACCCGCCTGAACAGTCTTCGCGGACACGGACGCGCCGGTTCCCGGGGAGTCCCCCGGAAGGGCGCGAGCGCCTGCGTCGACCAGCGTCGCGAGCACGAAGCCCATGAGGATCGCAAACATGGCCTTCAGGCCTTTGCGCGAAGCAATCATGACCACTCCTCGCTTTCACTTGCTTTGACGCCGCGAGGCGATGAGGGAGGTTGCAACGACCGTCACGGAAATGACTGCGCCGCCGAGCATCCACGGCCATATGGCCTGGCTGTCGTCCTCCTCGACTTTCGGCGCGACGCGGGCCGGGCCGTCGGTCTTCGTCGGCGTCGGAGACGGCGGCGGGGACTTCTTGACGTTGCCGACGTCGAGGTCGGTCCATCCGATGAGCGCCCCGGTGGAGTCCATCACCGCAAACTTGTAGGAGCCGTCGGGAAGGGTGGAGGTGTCGACCCGAATCTTTCCTTCCTTGTCGATCTGCATCCACCCGAGCGGGCTCCCCTGAGGATAGAGGTAGAGGAAGACCCATTCGCCCGGCTGTCGTCCGGCCGGCGCGAGCACCAAGATCTTGCCTTCCATCTGCTTTCCAATGTTTCCGGCATTCTGGAGCGTCAAGCCCTTGATGTTTGGAACGGGGGGAAGCGGCGAGAAGTCGGGCTTCGGGAAAAACGGCTGGGCCGGCTTCTGGGGCTGCTGACCGGCGACGGCCCTTTGAATGACATACCTTCCGGGAATGATCGATTGACGCGTGCCCGACTGGACCGAACGCCTCACGATCGGGAAGCCGCCCGTTCTTCCCTGCTGGCCGCGGCCGTTCCCTTGATTTCCGTTCGGATGCTGGCCGCCGCCGTTGTTCGGAGGCCGATTCCCGGCCTTTGGAGGCTGATTTCCCCCGCCGGGAGGCTGGTTTCCGCCATTGCCGGGAGGATTGGTCGGGTTGGTCGGTTTCTTGGGGCCCTCGAACGGCGTCCATCCCAGGAGGGCTCCGAAGTCATCGCCGGGCTTGCCGGACTGCGCCGTGATCTTCAGAGCGCCCTTGGGCAGCGACACGTTTTTCGGCAGACCGAGGACCTTGCCGTCCTTGTCCGTCTCAAACCACGTAGCGCCCCAGGGGTGGCGAGACGTCCCTTCCTCGTCGTACACGTCAAGGAAGACCCAGGTCTTCTTGCCCGCGGCATTCTGGCCGTCCTTGTTGCCCTTGCCGCCCTCGGCCTTGGCCTTGGGGACCGTGACGATGAGCCTCCCGCCCTTGCCGCGCTTGACGGTCATTCCCTGTTTGTTCTCGTTTTTGAGATCCTCGTTCGCCTCGACCGGCTCGGGCACTCCGCTCGGTTTGTACTCTTCGACGTCGAACTCGTCGGACTTGACCTCCCGCTTGGCGTCACCCGGCTTGATCGTGTCTCCGGTGATGAACGTCAAGCGGTGCTTGCCCTCTGGGAAAACAGGGCTGCTCCCGCCGTTGCCTCCGCGAACCGCTTTCTTGTCGGTTCCGTCCGGCAGCGGGATCTCGGCCGTCCAATCGCCGGTCTTGGGGTCGGCGTTCTCCACGATCGCCCAGACCGTCGCGTCGCCGCCGTCCGGCACATCGAGGCGCTTGTATTTTCCGTCGTCAATCTTGACCGCGATCTTCGAGGCTCCCTGCTTTTCTTGCGGGTGGCACCACCCTTTGCCGCTGACCTTTAACGTGCCGCCCATATGAGCCTTGGCGTTCTCCACCTTGACGGTCGGCTTGTCAACCGACGGCGTGCACGTAGTCGGCTCGAGGACCGTCAACTGTTCTGAGGTCATTGAGCGCTTGACGTCTCCCGCGTCCGACTGCCCTGAGAGAAGGGTGACCGTGAAGTACTGTCCCTTTGCCACTCCGTCGGGAACGTCAATCTCGACTTCGAAGTCGCCGTTGGAATCAATGCTCGCCTTGACGTTCTTGTCTTTCTTCGGGTTGGCTTTCGGGTCGCCCTTGGCGGCGACAAGCGCCCAGACGGCTTTGTCTCCCTTCACCGAAGGATGGTCGATGGCCTTGGCCCGCTCGTAGGGATCGCCCTTGCCCTTGTTGACCTTGACGGAGACTGTGGACGGGCCGTTCCCGGCTGCGTTTTTCCAACCGGTCCCCTTGATGCGGAACTTCGCCCCGGAATCCGACTTGATCTCTTTCTCGACCCAGGCTTTGGCGCCCGACTTGTCCGACGGGTCAGCCAGATCAGCGTGCGGCCACGTCGGCGGGTCGGCGTTAGGAGGTGTGTCGTTCGGCTGGTTCTGCGGCGCGGCTTCCTTGGGCGCGGGCGCCTGCTTGGGCGCGGGCGCCTGCGGATTAGGATTCTGATCGGGCTTGCCCGCCTCGGCGCCGTACACGAACGCGGCGCTCGGTTGCCGCACGACGTCGCCTTGAAAGGCCGAGCCGCTCACGAACTCTACGGTGTGCCTGCCCTCTTTCAGCTGGCCCAGAGTCTCCGCGGGAACGGTCGCGGTCCAATTTCCGGACGCATCCGCCTTGGCCATCGCGAGGACGCCCTTGTCGGCCTCCGTCTTTCCATTGGCAGGATTCTTGACGGAGGATTTCGTTTTGAGGGCCCCGCCGTCGATCTTGACGGCGACGACCGAGCCTTCTTTCTTCCCCTGATTCATCCAGCCCGTGCCCTTGACCGTCAGCGGCTGGCCGACGGCGACGCGGTCCGGCGCGCTGTAGCCCGCCCCGTCGGGCGTGCTGCCGTTGCTGGCTCCGGCGGGCGCTGCGGCGAACATACTCGCGCAGGCCAGCAGCAGAACCGTGAGCAGGCTCAGACCACGCGAAACGGACAGAGCGGCAAAGGTTTTATTCCCTCTCATAGCGTGTCCTCAGAAATACAGATCGAAAACTTGTGGAGACATTGTGGAGTCTAGTCTCGTCGGCGTCGCTTGACGACGTCGTCCACAAGGTGGATGTGAAAGGAAGTCCCTGGCGGGCGCCGAAACGAGCCATTTGACCGAATATGTGTGCTTGCCTTCATAGTCCTTACCGATTCGGCAAAACCGAACCCGCGGCGGCGAGGCCTCGGAAACGACGTTGCGAACCGTCGCGTCAAAGAGCGCGGCAAGCGCGAGAAGACCTGGAATGTATCGAAACCATAGAACGACAAGGGCCGCGAAAGCCCCGGATCACGATAAAAGCTGTGTGGGCGACCATATTAAGCCGCCCACACAGCTTTTATCGGCATGCGGTCTCAGCCGCCAAAACGGCGAGCATTGCTGCTGTCCGTTCCCTGCATGTTCGTAACAGAACCGTCAAGCACGAGGCTGAGAGCGTCGGTGGCCTGGACCATGACGTCGCAGTCCTTCATCCAGCTCACGAAGATCGTGTGGAAGGCATCTGCTGCCTGACCGCCGAGCCTCTCGCGGATGATGCCCTCAATCCGGTTGCCCATCGATTCGGTCTCCTCGCGCACCTTCTGCGCATGAGCCTTGATGTCGGCAACGCCTGCCTGCATGAGGGGGTAGTTGTAGAGAATGGTCATGAGTGTGGTTGTCCTTTCCTAATTGCGCCTAGATAAGTGATTGTCTCGAGAATCGGCTTAGAGAGCGGAGCTTCCGCCACCCATGAGCGAGTCCAAGCCGAGGTTCTTGTAGCTCTGAGCTTCGTCGGTGTCGGCCTGCTCGGAAGTGGAACCCGTGCTCTTGGTCTCTTGGCTGTAAACGCCAAGCTTCTGGAAGAGCCTGTCGCTTGCTTCCTCGAGAGCGGTGAAAGCGGCGGTGAAGGCCTGGGCCGCCCCGCCCTGGAACTGAACGTTGCCCCGCAGCTCCGTCGTCTTGCCATTGATGGCCGACTTGTGTGCGTTGAGGCTGCCCATGTTCTCGTCCAAGATGGAGGAAATCTGAAGATTCGCACCATCTACATCTTTAAACTCATTCTGTGACATGAAAAAGTACCTTCCTCTTTTATGTGAAACCATGGACCCTTGACCATGGAACCCTTTGCCGGGCCTAGAGCTAGCCTACAACGAACTTTGTCCACACCACCAGAGTGGTTTTCCCCCCAAGGTGTGTCGTTTATTCTAACGGCGTGTTGCTTAGTTCTTATGCGTTTTTATTTATTTTGAATCCGAAACATATTTTTAATTAAATTTAATGTATTTGAATACTTTTATTGATTTTTATCAATACGAACTGAACGGCCCCGCGAAGGTTCACGAAGGCAAGCGGCACGTTTCGTCGCGCCCCCTCGTTTCTCGTCAAACAATGGCCGTTTCATGCCGAAACGGCACGCGATTCCCGGCGCACCCGACCCGCCCGAGGTCTGTTTCGCAACGAACTTACCTTGCAAGAAGGACGCGTGCAGAGCCGATCGCAGAGAAATGAGAACATATAAGATAGAGTGAGATTCTTTTACCCCTTCGCATCTTGCGCGGATAAGTGTGCCGCCAAAGTCCCGGAACGGCAATGGCCCACAAGCGACAAGAGCAAGAAGAACAGCATTCAGATCGAGCCTTTGGACGATCGCCGCCGACCGCTGAGGGCCCATTTGCCGTCGTGCATAAATATCAGCCCTATGCCACTGTTGTACGCCAAGGACATTCGAAGCGGGGATATCCGGGACGAACGCAAGGTTTTGAGGGAATAAACCTTAAGTCGACGTTGCCCAAAAATACCAATGGTAACCATTTTTGCTGCTTATTGATGCTTTTATTTGGGTTTAAATGCTTAAAACAGATTTATATGTGAAACGAAAGTGTTTGCCGATATGCCTCACAAAGTATCAATGATGGATAGCTCTCCCCGATTAATCCCCGCTCTATCGCCAATTGACCGAAGAATCCGCGAAATACAAAGGAAAACTCGGGTTCCCCGAAGAGAGCCGAGAGTTTCTCGAAAACCAGAGCAAACTTCGGATACGTACGTCACACCAACCGGCTATTGACTTCGGCCGGAAGGCCTCACCCAAGCAGTCGGCGACGTTCTGCCCCGGCTTTTCGCCCTAGACTCCGCCGAAATCAGGCGAAAACACGGGCCCGGGTCAGTACGCCCCGTCGAAGAGGCTCGTGACGGACCCGTCCTCGAAGACCTCGTCGATGGCGCGGGCGAGAACCGGGGCGATAGGAAGCACCGTCATCGCCGGGAAGCGCTTTTCCGGGCCGATGGGAAGCGTGTCCGTGACCACGAGCTCGCGCAGCCCCGATTCGCGCAGGCGCTGGGTCGCCGGATCGGAGAGCACCCCGTGGGTGGCGGCGACGATGACGTCCTTGGCCCCTGCCTCCAGCACGATGCGGACCGCGCCGCAGATCGTCCCGGCCGTGTCGATGAGATCGTCGACGATCACGGCGGTGCGCCCCGAGACGTCGCCGACCACGCGGTTCGCCGTCGCCTGATTGGGGCGGGTGAGGTCACGCGTCTTGTGCACGAAGGCGAGAGGCACCCCTCCGAGCCTATTGCCCCATTGCTCGGCCACCTTGATCCGGCCGGCGTCGGGAGAGACGACCACGGCGCTGCCGACGTCGATGCGCCCGCGAACGTATTCGACCAGGGTCGGCATCGCCCACAGGTGGTCGACGGGGCCGTCGAAGAAACCCTGCGACTGCGCGGCGTGCAGGTCTACGGACATGATGCGGTCGGCGCCGGCCGTCCTGAACAGGTCAGCAACGAGGCGGGCGGAGATCGGCTCGCGCCCCTTGTGCTTCTTGTCCTGGCGTGCGTAGGGGTAATAGGGGGCGACGGCGGTGATTCGCTTGGCCGAGGCCCGCTTGGCCGCGTCGACCATGATGAGCTGCTCCATGAGCCACGTGTTGATGGGGTCGGCGTGGGACTGGAGGATGAACACGTCTGCGCCGCGCACCGACTCCTCGAAACGGACGTATATCTCAGAGTTGGCGAAATCGTAGGCGGTGACCGGCAAGAGGTCGATTCCCAGTTCGTCCGCGACTTCCTTCGCCAATGCCGGATGCGCCCGGCCGCTTACGAGAACGAGGCGTTTGTCGTTCGCCATCCGCATTCCGGTCATAGTTTCCCTCGCTATTCGGAAACGCCGGCGGCCCTGGCGCCCCCGGTCAGCACTGTGTAGGGCGGAAGCGCGGTCCCCGCCTCCACGGCCGCGTCGCGAACCACGACGTGGCGCGCATCGGCCCCCTCGCCCACGAGGGCGTCGGTGAACTCGCCCGGGCCCACGAGGGCGCCCTTCGCGATCGACGTCGTCCCGTACAGCCCCGTTCCGGGCAGGACCCGGCAATCCGGCGCCAATGTGACGGTCACGTCGATCGACGTGGTCGCGGGATCGACGATCGCCGCCCCGGCGCGCATCCACGCCTCGAGGGTCCTCCGATTCATCTGCTCGCGCAGAGCCGCCAACTGGACGAGGTCGTTGCACCCCTCGACGAGCCACGAGTCCTCGACGACGTACGAGCCTGTGCCCGCGCCGGATTCATAGGCCTTCGCCACGACGTCGGTCAGGTACATCTCGCCTTGTGCGTTGTCGGTGTCGAGGCCGCCGACGGCCTCGCGAAGGAAGTCGGCGTCGAAAACGTACGTGGACGTGTTGATCTCGGCGATCTCGCGCTGTTCCGGCGTCGCGTCCTTGTGCTCGACGACGCCGGCGACTGCCCCTTCGGCGTCGCGGACGATCCTGCCATAGCCTGTGGGATCGTCCGCGACGGCGGTCAAAACCGTGACCGCATTGCCTTTGTGCCGTCCCAGAAGGCGAGACAAAACGTCGGACGAAAGCAGGGGCGTGTCCCCCGCGGTTACGACGACCGGCCCCGAAAGATCCGCAGGAAGGGCGCGCAAGCCGCACCAGAGGGCTCTGCCCGTGCCTTTGATCTCGTCCTGGTCGGCAATCGTGATCCCGGGATCGCATTCGGCGGCGTGCGCGGCGACGCGGTCGCGTTCGTGGCGCACGACGACGGCGATGTGATCGGGGGCGAGCCCCCGCGCCGCGAAGATCGCGTGGCCGAGGAGCGTGCGGCCGCACATGGGATGGAGGACTTTGGGGATCTCGGATTTCATCCTGGTTCCCTGACCGGCGGCTAGAACGACGACGGCAGCCGGATGCGGTCTGCTCACAGTAGGCCCCTTCCTGTGGTCATGGACCAAGTTTAACCGCTGTCTGAGAGTTTCGCCTACGTCGCCCACGCGCTTTCACCTGCGTCGTCTGCCGTCCGCGCGCATCGACGTCGACTGCGCGCCGCATCGGCTCCGCCCCCAGGATTCGAACCCGGACAAAAGGTTCCAAAGACCTCTGTGCTGCCATTACACCAGGGCGGATCACCGGGACGATTGTATAGGCGCGTCCGCGAAAAGTCATCCCAACGTCGGAAAGGCCCTCCGAAAGCCGGGCCGAAGCCGTCCAAGCCGCCGCCTCGCTGTTCACCGGAAGCGAAGCCCTTCCCTTTGAGCGAAACGATATGTTGGGGATTCGGCCTCGGCGAACCGCCCTTGCCCGCAGCCGGCGCCGCGCCCCGCCGGGCTCGGCCTTCCCCTCCACGATGCCCGAGATGGCGGGCATTTGAGGGAGCAGGCAAGTCCGCGCATACATCCGATGAAAAGCAAACGTTTTTTACGGTCGCACGATCGATTCGCCGTCCAAGCGGAGTGGCAATGGGGAGAGATCCTCCTTCGGACTGAAGTAAACAGCCGCTTTTACTGCAATAATTGATGTATGAGCGCAAATTCTTCTTCGTCACCCCGGCGCGTGCGGATGTCCCGAGCCGAGCGCCGTGAACAGCTAATCCGCGTAGCCCGCCAGCTCTTTGGAACTCGAGGCTATGATGCCGTCTCCGTCGAAGAAATCGCGAGTGCGGCAGGCGTCTCCAAGCCCATCGTCTATGAGCATTTCGGAGGGAAGGAAGGTCTCTACCAGGTTATCGTCGACCGCGAGGTGAAGGCCCTTTCCGACATCCTGCGGTCGCAGATGCGTCCCGAACACAGCGCGCGAGCAGTTCTCGAAGGAATCGTCGTCACCCTTCTCGACTTTATTGAGGAGAACGCCGACGGATTCCATCTGCTCGCCCACCAGTCGCCCACCGCCGTCAGGAGCGAGACCTTCGAGACCGTCATGGCGGACATCGCGGACCAAGTCACCATTTTCCTCGCCCCACTCCTGGAGAAGCAGGGGCTCGATCCCGCATCGGCGCCCGTCTACGGGCAGATCCTCGCCGGCGGCGTCGGGCAGATAGGTCAGTGGTGGAGCGAGAACATGCAGGTCGATAAGACGCTCGTCGCCGCCCAGGTGACGAACCTGCTTTACCTTGGCCTTCGAGGCATGGAAAAGGATCCACATCTCCAGACGCGTTGAGGCGCAACTCAATCTCTCTTCACGAAAGGTCGAGCGTCCGTCGATGGCAGCTCCGCTGCCGGTCGGCGGACGCTTTCTCGTTCCCGCTTCGCCGCGCCGCGAGCCCCGGCCCCGCTTTCGAGGCAGGCGGCGTAGGCGTCGAAGCCGCCGTGCCGCGCTTTTCCCTGGACAGAGGCTCGCGCAGGCGCTCTCCTTCCCGTTTCTCGGCGGCAAACCCTGCGTCGAATGTGGCATGCCCCTCGCTGTGTGGTAAACATGAAACATGCTGGAAGTTCAGGATCTCAATAAGTCCTTCGGGACATTGCAAGCGTTGAAGGGTCTCAGCCTCAAAGTCCAGCCTGGTGAGATATTTGGATTCGTCGGATCGAACGGCGCAGGCAAGACGACCGCGATGCGGATCATGCTGGGGGTGCTCTCCACCGATTCAGGCCGGGTTTCGTGGAACGGCAAGGCGGTCGACGACGACGTCCGCCGCAAGATCGGCTACATGCCCGAGGAGCGCGGCCTCTACCCCAAAATGCAGGTGGGAAGGCAACTGGAGTATTTCGCGCGGCTCCACGGGCTCGGCAAAACCGAGGCGGCGCAGGCGACGGAGCAATGGACCGATCGGCTGGGAGTCGCGGGCAGGCGAAACGACAACGTGCAAAAGCTTTCCCTCGGCAACCAGCAGCGCGTCCAGCTGGCGGCGGCCCTCGTTCACGATCCCATCATCCTCGTTCTCGACGAACCGTTTTCCGGCCTCGATCCGGTGGCGGTCGACGTGATGAGCCAGGTCCTCAAAGACAAGGCAAAATCCGGCGTCCCCGTCATCTTCTCCTCCCATCAGCTTGACCTCGTCGAGCGGTTGTGCGACCGCGTCGGCATCGTCTCCCGCGGCTCGATCGTGGCAGAAGGCACAATTCACGAGCTGCGCAACGCAGGCAAGCCGCAGATTGCGCTGGCCGTTTCAGCCGGCCCCGACAGGGTCCACGCCGCCTTGGCTTCGGCCGGCGCCAAGGCGCAGCCCGATCCGCTCGAAGGAACGTCCGACGCCCCCGGCGCAAACGGATTGACCCGCGTGGTCGTCGACGCCGAAGGGCTTGACGACCAGGCGCTGCTCCGGGCCGCCCTGTCCGCCGGCCCCGTCCGCGAATTCGCACCCAGGCGCCCGCACCTGGCCGACCTGTTCAAGGACGTGGTGGTCGCCGCCCAACCCGAGAAACCCTCACAAAAGGGCCGCCGAGGCCTCTTCAGCCGCAGGAAGGACGCAGCCCGATGATTCTTTCCCTCATCTTCAAACGCGAGTTCACGAGGCTCTTAGGGTCGAAGGCCATACAGGTTTCCACCTGCATCGTCGTGGCTCTCATGTTCATCGGCGGGGCGATCGGAGGATACTTCCTCAGAAAGAACGACGTCGACACCACGCCCCCCGAAGTCACGGGAAACGGGTCGGAGGGCAACCCCTTCGGCTTCGTGATGGGCTCTCTCGGCGTCTCTCTCCTGATGGTCATGATCTTCACCGGCATCGGCGTTCTCTCGGCCGGCGTCGTCGAAGAGAAGGCCAGCCGGGTGGTGGAAATCCTCCTCACCACAGTCAAGCCGCGCGTCCTTCTGCTTGGGAAGATCCTCGGCATCGGCACGGGAATGCTCGTGGTCTTCGCCGCCTACGTGGTCGGGATCGTAGGAGGACTCGGTTTGGCTGGGCTGCTGCCGGACCTCGGGACGCTTGGAAAGCTTGGAGTCTGGACATTCTTGCCGACGTTCCTCGCATGGACCGTCGTCGGCTATTTGACGGCTTCGGGGCTCACGGGGGCTCTGGCTTCGACCGTGTCGCGCCAAGAAGACCTCGGCGGGGTTCAGACGCCTATCGTCTTCGGGCTGATGATACCCATGTACGCGGCTCTCTACTACGTCCCGGCCCAGCCGGATTCGACGGCCAGCGAGGTCATGTCGTTCATTCCCTTGGTCTCTCCGTCGACCATGATCATGCGGACGGCGCTCGGCGGCGTGCCCGCCTGGCAGCAACTGGTCGCTTTCGCCGTCAACATCGCCTTCATTCCTCTCCTCGCCGCGCTCGCGGGGAGGATCTACGAGAACTCGATCCTGCGCACGGGCGAGCGGATCAAGATCGTCAAGGCGTTGCGGGGCGCGAACTAGGCCTAGGCCCTGCGAGGCTCTGAAGCGAGTGAGCCGAGGCGGGTCGAACCGAAGCGAGCCAGCCGCGGCGGCTCCAACCGCCGAAAAGGCCGAAAGGGGAGGGTCCACGCCGTTTCGTGGACTCTCCCCTTTTTGCTTGTGTGAGCCTGTTTCAGGCCGTTGAGCCTTCTAGATTCTCGTCAAGCCTTCCAGCTCGTCGAGCCTCTGGCTTGTCGAAGTTTCTATGCCCGGCGAGTTCTCAGTGCTCGTCGTAGTGATCGCCGTGCCGTGCGTGGCGGTGCCCGTCATGGACGTAATCGACGTGGTCCCCGTGCTGAACGGCCTCATGGCCGCAGCCTTCTCCATGGGCGTGCTCGGCCACGGTGTGGTGAGCGTGGGGGTCGGCAGTGCTCATAGTTTTTCCTTTCTTCATGCGTTTTCCCGCGCGTGGGCGATCGCATCGCGCACCACGTGTTCGACGTGGCAGTCGGAGATCCGATAGATGACTTCCTTGCCGCGGCGATCCGCTTCAAGGAGCCCGGCGTCGCGCAGGATCCGCAAATGTTGCGATGTGAGCGGCTGGCTCATCTTCGCCGCCTCGGCGAGGGCCGAAACCGGTCTGTTCTCATGGCTCACAAGTGAAAGAAGGAGCAAACGGGACTCGTTTCCCAGAACCCGAAACATGCGGGCGGTCTCCGTTAGAAGCTTGCCTTCATTCACGCTTCAATCATCACACACGTATAAACACTTTGCAAAGTGATTAATCACTGAGCTTCTCGCTCAGTTCGAGCCAGCGGTCTTCGAGCTCGGCGACCTCGGCCTCAAGAGCGCGCAGATCGTCGGCGTGTTTGCGCAGGCCGACGTAGTCGCTCTGGTCGTGTTCGGCCATCCGTGCGTGCACCCGCGCCACCTTGTCCGCAAGTTTGGCAAGCCGCCGGTCGATTGAGTTGACTTCCTTCTCGGCCGCACGCCGTTCGGCGCCCGACAGCTCGGCCCCGCTCTGCTCCGCGGCCGAGCCTACCCCCGTTTTCGCCGATCCGACGCTTTTCCCTGGGGCCTTCGGCGCGCTGCCGCCGGCGCTCTTCTTCCCGGCGCCGCCTTCAGATCCCGCTTTCGCGGCGTCGCTCAACTCGAGATACTCGTCGACGCCGCCGGGAAGGTGCCGGAGCCGCCCGTCGAAAATGGCGTACTGCCGGTCCGTCACGCGCTCAACGAGGTAGCGGTCGTGGGAGACGACGATAAGCGTTCCAGGCCATGAATCGAGGACGTCTTCCATGGCCGCGAGCATGTCGGTGTCGACGTCGTTCGAAGGCTCGTCGAGGATGAGCACGTTCGGCTCCGACAAGAGAACGAGAAGCAGCTGAAGGCGCCGCCTCTGCCCGCCAGAAAGCTCGCACACACGCGAGGAAAGGCAATCGCGGGAAAAACCCAGGCGCTCGAGAATCTGGGCAGGGGTCATCTCCTTCTCGCCCACTGTGTAAGAAGCCTTGTATCGCGCGAGCACCTGCCTCACCAGATCCCCGCCGATCTCCTCGAGGGCGGAGAATCGCTGGTCGAGGATGCCGATCCTCACCGTCTTTCCGCGTTTGACTCTGCCCGACGTCGGCGCGACCGAACCCGCGACGAGGCCCAGAAGCGTCGACTTTCCCGCTCCGTTGGCGCCGAGGATCGCGGTGCGCTCGCCGGGGGCGATCCTCCACGTGATCTCGCGCAGCACGTCGCGGTCTCCGTAGCGAACGCCCGCGTCCTCGAGGTCGACGACGTCCTTGCCCAATCTCGACACGGCCATGCGCGTGAGCTCGACGGAGTCGCGGACGGGAGGGACGTCGGCGATGAGCCGGTTTGCCGCCTCGATGCGAAAACGCGGCTTGCTCGTGCGGGCGGGCGCGCCGCGGCGCAGCCACGCCAACTCTTTGCGCATGAGATTTTGGCGTTTGGATTCGGCCGCCGCCGCGATCCTGTCGCGCTCGACCCGCTGAAGGACAATGCGGCATACCCTCCCTCGAACGGTTCGACGGCGCCGTCGTGCACCTCCCACATGGAGGTCGCGACTTCGTCGAGAAACCAACGGTCGTGGGTGACGACGAGGAGTCCGCCGACGTTCTTGGGCCACCTGTTCTTCAGGTGCCGCGCAAGCCACGTGATCCCTTCGACATCGAGGTGGTTGGTCGGCTCGTCGAGCATGAGAACGTCCCACTCGCCGATCAAGAGGGCCGCGAGCCCGAGGCGGCGCCGTTGTCCGCCGGAAAGCGTGCCCACCCGCGCCTGCCAGTCAAGGTCCCCGACGAGGCCCGCTATGACGTCGCGGATCTTGGGGTCGGCGGCCCATTCGTGCTCGGCGGCGTCGCCCACGAGCGCACGGCCCACCGTGGCGTCTGCGTCGAGGGCGTCGTCTTGCTCAAGAACGCCGATGCGCACGCCTCTCCGGCGGGTCACAAGGCCTTTGGTCGGATCGAGCGTTCCCGCGAGGATTCGCAGAAGCGACGATTTGCCGCCGCCGTTTCGCCCGACGACGCCGATCCTGTCCCCCTCCTCGATTCCGAGGGCTGCCGAATCGAGGACCACGCTGTCGGGGTACTCGAGGCCGATCGCCTGCGCTCCGAGAAGATGAGCCATCACTTCGCCTCCGCAACGCAGGCGCCGGCGGCCGGGCCGTTCGCACGAACCGCCCGAAGTTTCGGAAACTCGATCGCGGCCCGCATCGCGAGGCGGTCGGCATGCGCGGCGTCGGAGGCCAGGAGGGCGACCGTCGGCCCCGAGCCCGAAAGGATGGCCGTCGCCCCAAAGCGACTCGCTCGCTCGACGACGTCTTCAAGATCCGGGCGCAGTGAAAAGGCCGGGGATTGAAGGTCATTGGCCATGAGCGCCGCCGTCGCCTGCAGGTCTCCG
>ERZ772874.816-NODE-816-length-16887-cov-3.664567_pt1 | contig 16887 bp, 17 predicted proteins | sample MGYA00580586_ERZ772874 | MGnify/ENA primary metagenome ERZ772874 (study PRJEB29015, sample SAMEA2737952) | human oral metagenome | biome: human oral; feature: human-associated habitat; material: dental | place: China | collected 2154 ... | reverse complement strand
TCTATTTTAAAGTTCGATTCTCAAATATCCTTCAAGTAATTCTAAAATATTTCTAAAGTTTTTCGAATAGTCCATCTTTTATTGACTTAGCCTCTTATCCTTGCTACACTAGTGATAGGAAATTTCTGGAGGCGAGTGTTTATGGCTCATATTTTACTCATCGAAGACAATAGTGATATTCATGAAATTCTAAAAGATCTTTTTCAGAAGGAACACACGGTTTATTCCGCCTATTCGGGGACGGAGGGCATTTCGCTGTTTGAGCGGGAGGAGATTGATTTGGTTCTTCTGGACATCATGCTGCCGGGGAAGAACGGTGATGAAGTGTTGAGGGAAATTCGCAGCAGCAATGCTACGGTGCCAGTGGTTATGCTGACAGCCCTTGGGGAGAAAGCGCTGGTTAGCCAGTACCTACTGAATGGTGCTAATGACTATATCGTCAAACCCTTCAATCTGGATGAGGTTTTTGCCCGTATCACCGTGCAGCTGCGCAGCCAACAGGCTTTGACTGGCGAGGAAGAAGGCCAGTCCTTTAAAAATATCCGTCTGCTCAAGGCTACCTTTGAGGCGGTCTGTGGTGAGAAAAGCGTCCGTTTGAGTAAGAAAGAATATCATATCCTCCAGCTCTTGCTCCGTCATCCCAAGAAGATCTACACCAAGGAAGAGCTCTTTGAGCAGGTCTGGGAAGAGAGCTATTTGCCTGGGGATAATACCCTGAATACTCACCTTAGCAACCTACGTAAGAAACTGGCTCAGTTGGACCCGACAGAGGAATACATAGAGACTGTTTGGGGACTGGGTGTCCGGCTCAAGGAGGACTGATATGTTGGTGTTAGTCATTTTATTTGCCCTTATCAGCCTGTTTCTGGGCATTGGTTTCATACGCTATCATCTGGCGGTTAAGGATGTGGCACAGCAGATTCGTCGGAAGCGACAGACAGGGAGCCAGAATCGTCTGGCTCCTGCTGCTCATGCCCCCAGTATTTTGGAGTTGACAGAGGAAGCAGAGTTGCTCTTTCGGGAGCTAGATAAGACGACCTTTGTTGTCCAGCAGGAAAAGAAGACGCTGGATATGGCTATCAGTAATATTGCCCATGATATCCGCACCCCTCTGACCATTGCTAGCGGCTATACCCAGCAGCTGCTGAAAGATGATAGTCAGGAAAGTCAGCAGTTAATCAAAATTGCAGATAGTCTGGGAATGGTATCCAAACGGCTGGAAGCCTTGATGGAGTACCGCCGGCTGATGGAGGGAGCCATTCGGGCCAATGTCCAGCCGACAGATATATCTCAGCTGGTAACCCAGCAGCTTTTTACCTATTATGACGCCTTCCAGAAAGCCCAGATTGACCTGCAGATAGAGCTGGCTGAAGGTCTAAAGTTAGAGACAGACCCAGAAATTCTAGAGCGCATTGTCCAAAATATGATAAGCAATGTCCTCAAGCACGGCCGTAAGGCTGCCAGCATTTCTCTGAAAAAAGAGGGCGAGCATTGTATCTTTACCGTCAAAAATATCGTCCAGCAGCCTATCCAATATCTGGATAAGCTGACTAATCGCTTTTACTCAGAAAACCTATCCAGCAGCGAGGAGTCTTCAGGGTTGGGGCTCTACATCACCCAGCAGTTAGTCGAAATCCTGGGCGGGGACTTGACAATGAAAGCCGAGGACGACTGGTTTGAACTGGTTGTGACTTTGTAGAGGATAGTGTATGATAAGGGAAAATGTTTTTTTTAAAGGAGTAAAATGCAACCGAATTATCGTATTACAGAGAAGATATTAAACCTAGTTCAGAAAATATCTGAACTGACTACTCAACTTTCGATTGAAAAACGTAAGCTGTATTTGCGGAAGGAAAACCGAATCCGATCTATTCAATCATCACTTGCTATTGAGAATAATAGCTTATCATTAGAGCAGGTAACAGACATCATTGAAGGCAGGCGTGTACTTGGTCCGTTAAAAGATATTCATGAGGTGCAAAATGCCTATGAAGCCTATGAGCGAGTGTTCAGGCTAAACCCTTATAGTCTGGATGATTTTCTCCTGGCACATGGCTTGCTGACTAAGGATTTAGTCAAGCAGTCGGGACAGTTTCGGCTAGGGGATGTTGGAGTCTATGATGGCGAGGGGAGAGTAGTTCATGTTGGGGCTAGACCACAGTTTGTCCCCAATTTGGTCAAGGATTTATTCAAATGGGCAGAGCAAAGCGAGGTCTCGGCCATTGTCAAGTCCTGTATCGTTCACTTTGAGTTAGAGATTATTCACCCTTTTGAAGATGGCAATGGGCGAATGGGACGTCTATGGCAGAGTCTGATTCTCAGTCAATGGAATCCAATTTTTGAATGGCTGCCAGTAGAATCAGTTATTTATGCTCATCAGCAGGGTTATTATGATGCCTTGACCATCAGCAATGATACCAATGACTCTACAGTATTTACTGAGTTTATGTTGCAGGCCATACTAGAAACACTAGAAGAATACCAAGAAAAAGCAGATGAAGATGCAGACAGGATACTTCACAAGACATTAAAGCCAAGAGAGTTAGAAATTTATCAGCTGATAAAAGCTTACTTGGAGGGACATTCACAAATAGCTAATGCAAAAGTACAAGAGATTACAGGATTAAGCGAGGCTACAACCCGTAGATATTTGAATATATTTGTAGAATTCGGTCTTCTGAAAACAAGTGGAACAACGCGGGATCGGGTCTATCAGTTAGCTTAAAAATCCGCTCAAAATCCGCTCAAAATCCGCTCATAAACCTCAGCTAATTTTCGAATTGGCTGAGGTTTATTTTTAGATTAAATCGAAGAAAGGCATGATAAAAATGTCTTTTTGTTTTGTGATTTGAAAAGTCAATTATCTTAGAGAGGCCATTTTGCCTGTCAAAGTGAAAAATCAGCCAATTGCTCTAAACCCTTGATATAACTGACTTGCAACTGACAGTTGACAATGATTCCAAGTTCAATCACCCAAAAAGCAACTAGTTTTTTTCTTTATTCCAAGTCCAGTCGCTAGAAAGGCAACTGGCTTTTTTGTTAATCTGAAAGCAGAAGCCAAGTTTTTGATTTCGGAATGAACGAGTCGCTGTCTTTGAAGATTTGGATTAAAAACTTGAGTTTAATTATATTATAAGGAGGTATTCTCATGAATACAGAAACAACTATCAAACCACAACCAAAACTAATTTTGCCGTTCCTGGCTTGGAACTTCGGCTGGACATGGGGATTCTGGCTGCTGGACATCATCCTCAAGAAACTTTGGCCAGACAGTCCACCTACAGCCTATCTAGCTCTTGAAGCTATTCTAAATGGTATTGCTATGTTTGGGCCTATGCTGGCCAGCCTGATCGTACTGAAAAAGAAAGGCTTCAAGGCCATTTGCTCCTATCTCTTTTCAGGCAAGAAAGAGACCTGGCTCTACTTGCTAATCTATGGTGGCGGTCTGACCGCCTTCTATGCCCTAGCTTCTGGCGGCAAGCTGGTAGACGGCGCTTTAGTAAGATTTCCTTGGTTTTTTATCTATTGTATTGTCCTATCGGGCGGGATTGAAGAATTCGGCTGGCGCGGCTTCCTACAGCCGGCCTTGGAGAAAAAGTTTTCTTTCTTTGTCTCTACCTTGATGACCGGTATTATTTGGGCCATCTGGCATATTCCTCTCTGGTTTTACGATCGCTTTTATGATCGAAGCCAGGACCTTTTCTCAGTTTTTATCATTTTCAGTATCCTTCTATCTTTTTGGCTTGCAGCTCTGTATAAGAAGACCCAGTCTGTCCTTGCTTGTAACATCTTTCATGCACTCTCCAACACTCTCATCCCGACTTTTGTTGGAATAGCTCAAGCTAACAATTTGGATTTTTCTCAAGTTAATCCCTTCTTTTACTTTGGAGGTGTGATTCTCCTGACACTTTATAGTATCTATCTCTGGTATCGGACGGATAGGGAGGAAAAAGCTCTTCCATCTAAAGAAGAAGTCTAGCATTTTATGAAGAGATGACAATCAGACTTTGCAGTCTCTCCGCCTTGTGCTATAATAAGTTTCAATGAAAGAAAGTATAAAAAATAAGAAAGAGTAGGTAAAACAATCCATGAATCTATCAGACAGAATCCAGTACCTGCGAAAAGCGCGGGGCATTTCTCAGGAGGGGCTAGCCGAAAAACTCGGTGTGTCTAGACAGGCCGTTTCCAAGTGGGAGAGCGAGCAGAGTATGCCTGATTTGGATAAGATCATTTCCATGAGTGACTATTTTGAGGTGACCACAGACTATCTGCTCAAGGGAATTGAGCCTGTAGTACAGAAAGAGGAAGAGCAGTCAATCAAGCACAGGAGAATAGCCAGCAATATTTGCTATCAGCTCTCTCTTGGCTTTGTCGGTCTGGGCATCATCCTCTCCATTATCCTAGCTGATTTTCTCAAGATTAGTGTCTTGCTAACGCCGGTGCTGATCGTTCAGGGAGTAGGGCTGCTGGTGTGGGGAACGGGCCGCAATCTATCCGAGGTAAGACCTTCTTTTCAGGTTAAGCTAGCCTTGATTTTATTCTTGCTCTTTGTTCCCCTCGGATTTCTATCTAATGTTCTTTTTCCTCTGGGCAAGATCTTTCCATATCCGACCAGTTTGGCAGCTAGTCTTACCTTTGTCACTTTCTACCTTATCCTAGGAGTCTGCATCAGTCTGTTCTTGAAAAAGCAAGATTGGAAGCAGTGAAAGAAAGCCGATAAAGAGGGCTAGACCAGAAAGGGTGAAATCTGCTCATCATCCAATTAAAATCCGCTCAAAAAAACTCAGCTAATTTAGTGATTAGCTGAGTTTTTATTTTACAAATCTCTCTTTTTCAGTGTAGCCAGTCCTGCTATTGTAAAGACCGTGATCAGACTGAGAGCAAAGATAGCTGTTTTGATGATGACACCTGGTATTGAAGCGTCTTCGTAGAAGAACTCCATCTTGATAGCCTTGAACCATTCATTATTGGCATCAACCATTTGACTAGGGAGGCCGAGTAAGATGTAGGTCATGATGTAGGTGATGAAGACGACACTATAGTTTCGAGTCAAGTAGAGGACAAAGCTGGTAATGCAGTACCAAGCATAGGTACAGATGACCTGCATGACAAAGAGTATTGCGAATTGTCCCCAGAAATTAGCTGGCAGGGTTCCCATATTACCACCGGTTCGGACAAATTCGATGACAATACCAAAAATGTAGAGTAGTATGAACTGCATAGGAAGTAAGCTACCGATAGTCAGTGATTTAGAGAAGTAATACTGGGTCCGAGTCTTGCCTGTAGTCAGGTTATTGTGATAAAGTTTGTCATTGAGATCAACACCGAGAAGCAAGCTAGTCATGACATTGCAGGCAATAAAGAGCATGCCGATGTTGTAGGTGACGGCATAGATGGCAAAAAAGATACCGTTGTCAGAACTGACGACTTGGGAAGTGAAAATGGCGAGGAGAATTCCAAAGATGCAGAAAGCCTGCACTCCCCAGAATCCTACGGAGCGGAAGAGACGGTAGTAATCCGCCTTGATACTATTAAACATGAGTGTTTCCTCCTTGTTGGTTGATTAAGTCTGTAAAGTATTTTTCTAAGTCTTTGTGGGCGTAGTAGATTTCCCCGATTGGGATGTCGGCTAGGACTAATTCCTTGGCAATCTTGCGAATTTCTTGTACTTGGCCGGAAATATGCAGCTCATCTTCCTTGTTGGTTGGTCTGAGCTGGTAGCCTAGCTTGTCTTGCACTAAATGAGCAGCTTGCTTGATATTATCCGTTTTGAGGATGATATAGTCGCCGCTTTCTCGGTCAAATTCTTCCTTAGACAGCTCCTTGATGAAATGCCCTTGATTGATAAAACCAAAGCGAGTTGATACTAGATAGAGCTCGTCCAGGATATGGCTGGAAATGATGATGGTGATGCCTAATTCTTGATTGAGGCGCTTGACCATTTCTCTAAATTCCTGAATCCCAACTGGGTCTAAGCCATTGATGGGCTCGTCCAAGATGAGTAAGTCGGGACGTCCCAAAATGGCAATGGCAATGCCCAACCGCTGTCTCATCCCTAGAGAGAAATTGCGGAATTTCTTCTTTCCAGTATCGGTCAGGCCGACATATTGAAGGGTTTCTTTGATGACTTTGTCAGCATTTGGAATGCCGCGGTCGGTACAGTAGTAGCGCAGATTTTCATAGGCCGACATGTGGGCATGAGCTACAGGGGTCTCGATAACAGATCCAGTATGGCTGAGGGCTCTGGTCCATTCTTGTTGGTTCTGAGAGCCTAGGACAGATACAGTCCCTCCGCTAGGATAGATGACTTGCGTGATGATTTTGATCAGCGTAGTCTTACCAGCACCGTTTTTTCCGATGAGACCGTAGATCTCTCCTTTTTTGATGGAAAGACTGACATCTTTTAGAGCATATTGATCGCCGTATTTTTTAGTCAGTCCTTTCACCTCTAAAACATTTTGCATGATGTTTCTCCTTTAATTCCTTTGTTTATACTTTTAGTATACAAACTAAATTTCAAATAATTATCAAGAAGTTCTAAAATATTTCTAAAGAAATTTAAAATTGAAAAGATAAAAATGAGCCAGTCAAGAACTAGCTCATTTTCAACTATAAATCCTTTTTGTGGAAAGTATAGAGACTTGCTGCGGTGAAGACTGTTCCTAAAACCAAGGCGATTAGAACAATTCTTAAGGTTACACCGTTGCTTTGAAGCGTCTCAAAATCAAAGCTCATGGTGAAATGCTGCAGCCACAGAGACTTGGGATAAAGTTGCGCAAGAGCGCCGGTTAAGGATGCGCAGAAAAGGTAACCTCCCAGGGCAGCAATCATAGATTTGCTCAAATAAAGAATAAAGGAAATAATGGCTGTCCAAGCAATGACAGTCAGGCACTGCACAAAGAATAGAAGAATAAACTGAAGCAGGAAGGTGGCGGATAAATCACCGATACCGTTTAGAATGGCTGCTAGGATAAAGTTGATGCTATAATAGAGAGTCAACTGCAGGAACGTTACGCAGACCATGACTAGGGCTTTAGAGACGAAGAAACTGGTACGGGAAACACCGCTGGTTAATGTATTCTTGTAAAGTTGCTTGTTCAGATCTGTCCCGATGACGACCATAGAGAGGATAATGATGATAAAAGTATTATTACCGATAGCGTTGGACACTGCTTGTATAAGCTGGACAGCATTTAATTTGCCAAAGACTGCGCTCAAGGTCGTCAGTAGAAAGATGAATTCGGTAATCCAAACAGCCTTGGAACGAAAGAAGCGGTAAAAATCTGCTTGAAAAGTATGTAACATGTTTTTTTCTCCTTACTGGACTAAATCTGTAAAGTATTTTTCTAAATCTTTGTGAGCTGCATAGATACCATTGACATGAATGTTGGATAGGACCAACTCCCTGTTGATGTCATTTAGTTCCTGCTCTTGGGCGAGAATGTGCAACTCGTCAGATTTATCAGCGCCCTTGAGCTGATAGTGGAGCTTGCCTTGGATGAGATTGGCAGCCTGTTCTTTATCGCTAGTCTTGAGGACGATATAATCTTCGCTGGCTCGGTCAAAGTCATCCTTGGTGAATTCTGCGACAAGCCGTCCTTGGTCAATCACCCCAAACTTGGTGGCTACCAGATAAAGCTCGGACAAGATGTGGCTGGAAATGATAAAAGTGATTCCCAATTCTTGGTTGAGTCGCTGAATCATCAGTCGAAATTCCTTGATGCCAAGCGGATCTAGGCCGTTGATGGGCTCGTCTAAAATCATGAGTTCAGGCTTGCTGATAAGGGCAATTGCAATCCCCAAACGCTGCTTCATTCCTAGCGAAAAGTTGTGGAATTTCTTTTTACCAGTATGGCTCAGTCCGACATAGGCCAGGGTTTCCTTGATGAGCTGATCGGGCTGGGTAATCTGGTGGACCTTGCAGTAGTAGTTGAGATTTTGATAAGCAGTCATCTGATTGTAAGCGACTGGTGTTTCGATGACGGTTCCTATCTTGCGCAAGGCTTCGTTCCATTCCTTAGAGTTCTGCGAACCAAAGACAGACACGGTTCCGCTGTTAGCATGAATGAGCCGGCTAATGGTCTTGAGAAGAGTGGTTTTGCCAGCTCCGTTCTTGCCAATCAGTCCATAAATATCGCCTTTTTGGATCGAAAGACTGACTTTATCTAAAGCATACTGCTGACCATAGTGTTTGCTAAGATTCTTGATTTCTAGAATATTTTGCATGATCATACTCCATTTCTCTTTTATCTACTTTTAGTTTACAGCTCAAATTTCAAATATTTATAAAGGACTTCTAAAATATTTCTAAAGAAAGCTAGAATTGAAGAATTTGCTGAAAAGCTTTGTTTTTTCGAAATGACTAAAAAATAGCCAATCTATTGATTGACTATAAAAAACTATAAATCTCTGTGCTGAAAGGCTTGGTAACCGATCCAGATAGATCCAATAAGGATGATGAGGGTGATGAAGTAAGAGTTTAACTGGGGAAAGAAGACTGTAAGGGTAGAATATCCCAGGATCAATACAGAAAATACCAGGTAGCTCAAAAAAGCTGAGTGGCTTAGATAAAGCAGACAAGTAGTCATGGAGATGCAGGTCATGAGAAAGAGAAAGGAACGGAAAAAATAGGTGGAAAATATCCAAACAAAATTGTCTGGCATTATCCCAAGTCCATGGAAAGTCCAACTGAATACAAAGGTTATGGCAAAGACAATGACTAGCTGAAGGAAAACAAGTAGTGCTAATTCCACAATTTTATATAGATAAAATTTTCTCCTTGAAACTCCACAAGCCAGTATATTTTTATAAAGCTTTTTGGTCAGATCGTGCCCTAGTAGGAAAGTTATCAAAATGAGCAGGGAAATCATGACAAAAGGAAGAAACTCGTGAGAAACTTGATGAAGTGATTCAAAGCCTGTCCAGCTTTGGTGGATGTCGCTTTCTTGCCCTGAGACAGATAAGAAAAAGTTGGCATCGCCAAAAGAACTTGCAAATGCAATCAAGAAAAGTCCACCTTCCGTTAACCAAAAGCCTTTAGAGCGAACCAACTGGTAAAAGTCCGCCTGAATGGTGTGTAGCATGTGATCTCCTTCTATGGTTATTTCGTTTATTCTATTAGTCCTTAACAAAGTCCGATGCTATGCTAGAGTTTGTAAAGAAATGAGAAGTTGTTTGCTTTTATGTACCAGAGGTTTTTACTGTCTTCGTTCGATTGATTTACACTTTAAAAGCAATCATTTAATAGATTTATCTATTATCATTTTCTGGTTTTAGTATGATTTCCTATCTTTAACTTATAAATTTTTCTTTTTAAAAATGATCAGCCCGCTAGTCAGAAAGATAGTAGTAAGGAACAGGCTTGTAAAACTTGCTTTTATGAGCCTTGCGTTTTCAGTCACTGTGCTTGTATCAAAGCGTAAACTCAAGTATAGAAGCCATTCATTTTGGGGATAGATGAGAAGAGGCAAGGTAAGGAGAAAGTTGCCGATAAAATAGACAATGAAGACGGAGGTAATCGAGTGACTCGCGCAAATTACAAGGAAAGCTATGCTGATCCAAGTAATGGTATAAAGAAATCGAATCAGTAAAGTCAAAACGAGTGTTACTAGGATGTGAGTGGAAAATCTCCCGACACCATTTGTTAGGCTGGCTGTTGTAAAAGTGATTCCTAAGACGAATAGGAGCTGAAAAGTTGCAAAGCTAATGCACACTAGTAATTTTGAGAGATAATAACGGAGCTTAGAAATACCATAGCTTAAACAATTTTTATAGAGTTTTTTTGATACATCTACTCCAAGTATGAGGGAGACTCCGATAAGTGTAAAAAAGATGAATTCGTCGGATTTTCCTACGAATTGTAAAGCAGCTTCCAGCCCAGTAAATTTTTGAGGAGCTGTTTCTGTATTACTTATTGTGACAGCAAGACTAAAGCTACTTGACAAGTGAAATAAGATCGTTGAGACAAGAGTGCAAAATAGAAGAAACTGAGAAATCCAAAAAGCTTTTGAACGCATGAGTCGATAAAAATCAGCACGAATAAAATCCATTATGATCACCTCTATTCCGTTATTTCTACTAGGTCTGTAAAGAAGTTTTCTAAATTTTGTCGCGCATAATAGATTTCTTGCACGGGTATTCCTGCGGAAACTAGTTCTTGTACAATTTTACTGATTTCGTGTGAATGGGTAAAGATATGGATTTCGTCAGAAGCATTGACGACTTTGATGCGGTAATGCAGTTGATCGTAGATTATGTGACTAGCTTCTATTAGTTGTGAAGTCTTAAGGACGATATAGTCTTCGCTTTGTTCTTCAAACTCAGCTTTGGAGATTTCTCGAATTAGTCGTCCTTGCTCTATGATGCCAAATTTTGTCGCGACTAGATAGAGTTCAGATAGGATATGACTAGATATGATAAAGGTCATGCCCAATTCTTCATTGAGACGTTGTACTAGCTGGCGGAATTCCTTTATTCCGATTGGATCTAAACCATTGATGGGTTCATCCAAAATCATTAGATCAGGCTTTGATAATAGTGCGATAGCAAGTCCCAGTCGTTGCTTCATCCCCAGTGAAAAGTCTCGGAATTTTTTCTTGCCACTGTCCTGAAGGTCTACGTATTCCAAAGTTTCTTTTATGATTTGATCCGCATGAGGAATATGTCGTAGTTTACAGTAGTAGTTGAGATTTTCATAGGCGCTTAAGTGATTATGAGCGACAGGTGTTTCGATGACGGATCCTACTCTTTTGAGTCCTTGAGTCCATTCTTGCTGATTCTGGGAACCAAAGAGAGAAATAATCCCGCTATTTGCATTGAGAAGTTGGGTAATGACCTTAATCAGAGTTGTTTTTCCAGCACCATTTTTCCCGATGAGACCGTATATATCCCCTTTCTTAATTGTTAGACTTACATCAGTTAAGGCATATTGCTGGCCGGATTTTTTATTAACTTGCTGGATAATCAAAATATTTTCCATGATAATATCTCCATTATGGTGAGAAGTTTCTCGATTCACTATTCAGTATATCATCTATCTTTTAAAAATTTCTCCTGTAATTCTAAAATATTTCTAAAGTTTTTAAAGGAGGGTGAGATATTCTAAAAATTCCAGCCCTATAGGGGAATTATTGGAAATTTTTATGTATGTTATTCATTTAAAGTGCATGATATAATAGAACAAAAGAATATGTAATCGATTTCATTTTTGATAGAAGCTATGAATTTCAATCAGGGAGGAATGAGTGAATAAACGGGAGATTAAACTACTCAACTGTCTACTAACTAGTCAGAGAGAATATATGAATGGCTCTGAATTGGCAGAACAGCTAGCAATTTCAGAGAAAACACTTCGTAAAATCATCAAAGACTTTAATGATTGTTTTTATCACATGGCAGAAATTCAATCTTTACAAGGAAAAGGTTATCGTTTGTTGATTCAAGATGAACAAGTATTCTACGAAGTACTTCAGAAAGAACAAACCTTGGCCACAAATTTTGAAGATGTAACGCGCATTGAAGAGGAGGAAGATAGAAAACATTATATCTTCTATCAACTCTTTTTCCAAGAACGGTCTTTAGTGACAAACGACTTGATGGAGGAGCTTTATATTAGCCAGTCTAGCTTATCCAAGCTTCTGACGTCTATCAGAGAAAAATTAGCGACCTACCGATTATCTTTGGAAAAATATTCAGGAAAACTTGTTGTTGTGGGGGATGAAAGAGATCAGCGACGCTTTATGATCGATTATTTTCTGTCAAAGCAAATCGAACAATTTTCCCTACAGCATTTAACCGATTTAAGTCTTTTTAATCAGTTGGATGTAAAGGAATTGTATGATATTGTCTTAGAAGTGAGCTGGGAGGAACAAATTTATTTATCAGACTACTCTTTAATGAATTTACTTATTCATTTGGCTTTGGCTATTAAACGTTTAAAAGATGGACATCGTTTAGAAATTTTACGATTAGATAGTAATGAAGCTCAGAAAAAAGCAGAAGCAGTTTCGCAGAAAATTATTAAGCAAATTAAGGGAAGGGTTGGTATTGCTTTACCGCCAGAAGAAGCATCTTATATTGCACTGCATTTACTTGGTAAGGGGAGTAGTGCTGTGGCACAATCGTTGTATCCAGTAGATGTGGATAAAATAATTGAGATGGCTTTGGAAAGTTTAAACAAGGAGTTTCCGGACCTGCTTTCTTTAAATGATGAAATTTTACAAAAAGGATTGAAGGAGCATTTTGGACCGTTACTATTCCGATTGAAAAATGGAATTCAGCTGACGAATCCTTTGTATGAGCAATTATCAAGGGATTATTCAGAATTAATTATGATAACAAAAAAAACGTTTCAAGATTTACCTTTGTTTAAGAAATATTCGGTTTCTGATCATGAATGGTCTTATATTGTATTACACCTTCTAGCAGCAATGGAGCGAAAACAAAAACAACCTTTCGTAAAGGTACTAGTCGTTTGTGCGACAGGCATCGGCAGTGCTCAGGTGTTAAAAAATCGCTTGGAGAGTCGTTTTAGTAATCGAATGAGAATTGTAGACTGCATTAGTTTTCATGAGATGTCTCAGTATCCTCTGGAAAAGATTGATTTAATCATTTCTTCGATTGATTTGACGGGTACTTTTTTTCCTAAACCGGTTATTCATGTTAGCGTCTTGCTAAATGAAAACGATATTATTTGTTTAGAGGAATACCTTGGCTCTTCTAAGCAATCGAGAGGCTCGACTTATTCCAATAATCGAGTAGTCCTTCATCAGGCATTTGAACATTGTTTTTCACCTAAAAGATTTTTAATCATTCAGCATCAGCTGAAGAAAGAAGATGTTATTAAAAAAATGATTGCATGTCTTGCTAGCGATAATCATTTAGAATTCCAAGAAGAAATGCTGAGACAGATTCATTTAAGAGATGAGATGGGGACAGTTGCTTTTAGCCGTTACTTAGCTATTCCTCATCCCGCTAAATCGCTTTCTCATCATGAAGAAATTGTTGTTGCTATCTGCACAGAGGGGATATATTGGGATGATGAGCATCCTGATATAAAGTTACTTTTCTTGATTTCACCTTCAAAATGGAAGAATCAGCAAATACGCCACTTATCGCAACCCATCGCGCATTTTGTACAAGATGAAGAAGCTCAGAAGGGACTGTTAGAAAATCCCACATTAAATTATTTCAAAAAAATATTACTTAGATAATGGAGGAATATTATGATAACAATGATGTTAGTTTGTAATGCCGGTATGTCTACCAGTTTACTAGTGACAAAAATGGAGAAGGCTGCAGAAAATAAGGGGATAGAGGCTACTATTTTTGCAGTTCCAGTATCTGAAGTTGAAGGTGAAATGTCGAGCAAGAAAATTGATGTTTTATTAATTGGACCTCAAGTGCGGTTTATGTTAGATGAATATCAAGAAAAGTATGGAGATACAACAAAAGTAAGTGATATCAATATGGCTGATTATGGAATTATGAATGGTGAAAAAGTGTTTGCTAGTGCCATGCAGTTATTGGAGGGATGATATGAATGAAGATTCTGGACTAATGGAAGGCATCATGCAGTTAATCATGTATGGTGGTGATGCAAAAGGAAAGGCAGTTGAGGCTATTCGTGCTGCGAAGAAATTTGATTTTGACGTTGCCAAAGCCAAATTGATAGAAGCCAATCAATCCTTGAGTCAAGCGCATCATGCTCAGACAAACATGTTAACACAAGAGGCTCGTGGAGATAGTATTGAGGTTACTCTTTTAATGGTCCATGGGCAAGACCATTTGATGAATGCGATTACCTTTATTGACTTGGCTAAAGAAGTTATCGATGTTTATAAAAAATTGCAAGAAAGGAGTGCTTGAGTAAATGGAAGTATCTGAACGGTTTGCCGGATGTGCAAGCAATGTATATCAAACATTACTTGACTTATTTAAGCAGGATTACCAAGAGTCAACAGGCAAAAAAATAGTAGACAGTCAAATTCGAAATGGACTTCACTATCAAAAAAAGTTCGGGAAAAGAAAGGAAAATTCGGTACGTGTTACTGTTGGAGAGATGATTAGCAATCATCAATATTCTGTTGCTATCTCTTCAAATAGAGGTGTTCAGTGGTTAACTTATCTATGTGAAGATACTGGGATAAATGAAGTTCGTATTACTTATTTGGAAGAATATTTGCCAGAAGGTAAGCTCAATGGCTGGAATTATAAATTTATGTTGCCTTTTATGAAAAAGAATTTGGAGAAGCGCATGCGACTTCAAGTTAGAAAATTAGCGGAATTTGCACAAAATAAGGAGGTTCAATAATGATGAACAGTTTTATGAAAATTGCTGGTAAAATAGGAGCGCAGAAGCATTTAGTAGCGATTCGTGATGCTTTTGTGGCTATGCTACCCTTAACGATGGCCGGTTCAGTTGCCGTCTTACTTAATGTATTCTTCAGAGACATTCCAAATAACTTGGGATGGACTAGCTTTTCAGAAGCTATGAAACCCTTAATTGAATTAAATGGTTATGTTTATTTCGGAACGATTGCTGTTATGGCACTAATTTTTGCTTTTGCACTTGGTTATAATCGCGCTCAACATGAGAAGGTTAATCCGATTGCAGGTGGTCTAGTAGCATTTGGTGCCTTTGTGGCAACTATTCCACAAACTGTAAAAATCATTACAGAGCTTGCAGGAGTAGACAAGACTGTTATTGAAGCTTTGAAAAAACTTGGATTAACTCTTTTACAAGAAGGTGGAAAAACAAATTTAGAAACCTCTCAGTGGGGGGCTATTACAACTGCATACGCAGGAGCTACAGGTTTGTTTACAGCTGTTTTTATTGGTCTGATTTCTTCTGAAATTTATTGTTTCTTGATGAATAAAAAACTGATTATTAAGATGCCTGAAAATGTACCACCTGCTGTTAATAAAGCTTTTGCTGCTATTATCCCAGGGACAATTGCAATTTACGTATCGGCTCTTCTTGGTTATTTACCATCAGTACTTGCGCATATTCCATTAAATGACCTTATTTCTAGTTATGTCCAAAAACCATTGATGGGATTATCACAAGGTTTAGGTAGTGTCGTCTTATTATCCTTCCTAGTCCAGCTTTTCTGGTTCTTTGGATTGCACGGACACAATGTATTGGGGCCTGTATTAGATGGTATTTATTTGCCGGCTTTATTTGAAAATACAGCTGCTTATGAAGCAAGTAGAAGTGTAGAGCATTTGCCATATATCTGGACAAGGGGATCATTTGACGCATATGCTCAAATGGGTGGTTCAGGTGTAACGATTGCGCTTATTATTGCCATTTTTATCTTCTCTAAGAGAAAAGAATACCGTACAGTAGCACAACTTTCTGCTCCAATGGGAGTATTTAATATTAATGAACCAGTCACTTTTGGTATTCCAATGGTGTTGAATCCACTCTTTGCAATTCCATGGTTGATTGTACCCCCAATTTGTTGTGCGATTGCTTATTTAGCGACAGTATCAGGATTGATTCCACCGGTTTACCAACAAATTCCATGGATTACTCCTCCAGGTCTTTATGCTTTTTTAGCAACAGGAGGTAATATTATGGCTGCTTTGGTATCACTTTTCAATATTTTTGTAGCCTTTCTAATTTGGGCACCGTTTGTTATTGCTGCCAATAAAGTAGAGGCAGTTGAGGATTGAGGAGCCTATCCTAAAGTAGAATAATAGAAGAAAAAGAGTGAGTAGAACTAAATGAAATAACTATTTAGTTTACTTCACTCTTTTTTTAATGTTATATATAATTTTTAGCTATATCAATCCATGACTTTTAAAAATAGGTGTTTATTTACAGGGGTTTAGCTAGGTTTATAAAAATAGGTATAGTTTAAAACTATATGAAATGCACTTAAATTCCAATTATACAGAGGGCTTCTTTTTTGCTAAGATAAAATCAAGAAAAATTTTGGAGGGCGCTTATGTCAACGACTATCATTGGTTTCCCACGTTTGGGTGAATTCCGCGAATTAAAATTTACAACTGAAAAATACTTTAGACATGAAATCTCAGCAGAAGAGCTTTTGGCTGTGGCCAAAGAGCTGCGCGCTAAGCACTGGAATATTGTTAAGGAAAAAGGAATTTCAGAGATTCCGTCAAATGACTTTTCTCACTATGACAATGTGCTGGATGCGGCCTTTCTCTTTAACGTAGTGCCGTCATCTGTGCAAGGCTTGGAGTTGACTGATTTGGAGCGATATTTTGCTCTGGCTCGAGGTTATCAGGGTGAAAAAGGGGATGTCCGTGCCCTTCCGATGAAGAAATGGTTTAATACCAACTACCACTATATCGTTCCTAAATTTGAAAAAGAAACCCAAGTCAAACTGGCTGGGCACAAGATTTTTGACGAATTTGCAGAAGCTAAAGAGCTAGGTTTAGTAACCCGTCCAGTTGTAGTCGGCCCATTCACTCTCCTACAAGTTTCTGACTTTGAAGGCGGTGTGGCACCAGCTGACTTTGTAGATGCCTTAGTGGCAGCTTATCAAGAAGTCTTTGCAAAATTAGCAGAGCTGGGCGCGGAGCGTATCCAGTTGGATGAGCCAAGTCTGGTCAAAGATTTGTCTTCAGAAGAAAAAGCGCTCTTCTTGGACCTTTATAAGAAACTTCTGGCAGACAAGAAAGGCTTGGAAGTCTTGATTCAAACCTACTTTGGTGACGTTCGTGACATCTATGCAGACCTTGTAGAGTTGCCAGTAGATGCGATTGGTCTGGACTTTGTTGAAGGTAAGAAAACACTTGAACTTGTTAAAGGTGGCTTCCCAGCTGATAAGACACTCTATGCGGGTATCGTCAACGGTAAAAACATCTGGCGCAACAACTACGAAAAGAGCTTGGCGGTGCTTGAGCAAATCCCAG
>ERZ772874.815-NODE-815-length-16889-cov-11.909944_pt1 | contig 16889 bp, 14 predicted proteins | sample MGYA00580586_ERZ772874 | MGnify/ENA primary metagenome ERZ772874 (study PRJEB29015, sample SAMEA2737952) | human oral metagenome | biome: human oral; feature: human-associated habitat; material: dental | place: China | collected 2154 ... | reverse complement strand
TGCCATCGGCTTCGTGGGTCTGGTGATTCCGCACGTGGCGCGGATGCTGGTCGGCGTGCGCCACCAGCGGCTGCTGCCCGCCAGTGCGCTGATCGGTGCCCTCTTCCTGATGCTGGCCGACATCTCGTCGCGCGTCATGATCAAGGGTCAGGTGCTGCCCATCGGCGTCGTTACCGCCCTGGTGGGTGCCCCGGTATTTGCCTTCATCCTGCTGAGTCGCGGCAAGGCACAGCGCTGAACGGAGCAGACATGAACATGAACGCAACCCCGTCACCCGCCACGCCGGGCTCCTCCACCGCAAGCCCGGCGGCTGTTCCGGGCAGCACGGCCCCTGCTGCCGGTGCCACGCCCGCTGCAACCAGCACCGGCGCGGCCGCCACAAGCCCATCCGCTGGCACATCGACGGCCAGCACGTCACCGGCTACCGGCGGCACGGATGCCACGTCCACACGCACGAATGACGCGTCCACACCCGCCACTACCAGTGCAGCCACCGGCATCCACCTCGGCCAGCCGGCCGGTGTGCACCTGATCCGCGAAGTGCCGGCGCTCGAAATCAATGGTGTGTCCTGGAATGCCGGGCGCCAGCGCATCGTCCACGACGTGTCGTTCAGCGTCAAAACGGGTGAGCTGCTGGGCCTGATCGGCCCCAACGGCTCGGGCAAGTCCAGCCTGATGCGCGTGATCGCCGGCATCTACCATCCGTCGCAGGGGTCGGTGCACCTGCAGGGCCACAACCTGAAGTCACTGCGCCGGCGCCAGATCGCCCAGGTGATGGCCATGGTCTCGCAGACTGCCGACACGCCGGATGCCATCAGCGCCCGCGATGCCGTGGAGCTGGGCCGCACCCCCTGGCTGTCGGCCCTGCAGAGCTGGTCCGAGCATGATGACCAGCTGGTGCAGGAAGCCCTGCGGGCCGTGCAGATGCACGAGAAGCAGGACCGCCAGTGGGGCCAGATGTCGGGCGGGGAGCGCCAGCGCATCCACATCGCCCGCGCCCTGTGCCAGCAGCCGCAGATCCTGCTGATGGACGAGCCCACCAATCACCTGGACATCCACCAGCAGCTGGCGCTGATGGACCTGGTGCACAGCCTGCCCATCACCAAGGTGCTGGCCATCCACGACCTGAACCAGGCCATGCGCTGCGACCGGCTGGCCGTGATGTACAACGGCCGGCTGCATGCCATCGGCACGCCGCAGCAGGTGCTGACCCAGGAACTGATGCGCGACATCTTCCAGGTACAGGCCGACGAACTGACCGACCCGGCCGATGGCGCCCGGGTGCTGCGCTTCCGGTCCCTGCCCGGCCAGGCCGCTGCCTGAACGGCAAGGCAGCAGGGTGTGCCCGCGCGCATGCCCTGCCCGCCGGATCACCCTGCCTGCGCGCATGGCATGACGCCCGCCGGCGGCGTCTGCCACCCCGGCACATCCTTTTCTGGCAGGATTCATGCCAGCCAGAACCCTTACCCTCCCTGGTGCGCGTCATGGATCCATTCGTCCCCGCGACACCACCTTTGCAGACAGAACCATGAACATGAAAACCCTTGCCTCCCGTCTCTCCCTCGCCGGCGCCCTGGGCGCCCTGCTGCTGGCCGCCACGCCGGCCCATGCCGAAACCGTCGAAGTGAAAATGCTCAATCGCGGTGCCAACGGTGCCATGGTGTACGAGCCGGAGTTCGTGAAGATCAAACCGGGTGACACGGTGAAATTCCTCGCCTCGGCCAAGGGGCACGACGCCGTGGCCATGAAGGACATGATCCCCGAAGGCGCCGAGCCCTTCCGCGGCAAGATCAACGAGGAAATCGCCGTCACGCTGACCAAGCCCGGTTTCTACGGCGTCAAGTGCCTGCCCCACTATGCCATGGGCATGGTGATGCTCATCCAGGTGGGCGATGACGCCAAACTGTCCGAACTGAAAGTGCCGGCCGATGCCCCCGCCAAGGTGAAGAAACGCTTCGAGGAAATCGTCGAACGCGCCTCGAAGCAGTAACAGACACCGGCCCTCCTCCACGGCCCGTCGCCCTCCGGCACGGGCCATTTTTTTGGTCCCGACGCCTCCTGGCGTGTGTCATGGGCTCATTCGCACCCACGCTGGCCCAGGCCGTGTGCCGACATGGCGCACTGCGCATACAGGGCTGGCCGCCCTGCCAGGCAATGCAGCGCCGGCAGCGCAAGGTTACAGGTACGCGCCATGAGTTTGACGCACCCGCGTGCGCCTCTCTATACTGGCGCCGCTCTGGTTTCGCCAGTCGCCCGCCCGGTTTTCCGGTGGTGTGGTCCGCCTGCTGCTGCTGCACAGGCTCACCCCACTGCCGACAGGCCCGGACAGGCGCCGTGCGGGAGTCACCCGGGGGCCGTCGTCTGCCCTACCGCTTCCGGGCCACTCAGGGAATCCAGTGCGGACATGCGCAGTGCGCCACCCACCAGCCCCATTCACCCGTGTCCTGCCGCAGCCTTGCTGCAGGCAGTCCGGCACCGCAATGGCCGGTTGCAACGGTGCACCACACGCCTGCCCGCCCAAAATGGAACTGCCCCCGCAACTGTAGGCATGGAGCCGGCTTCAGCGGAATCTGCACACCACCCGGTCTGCACATCCGTCACACCACTGAACTGCCCAGACAGCGCAGCCCCGCCTCCGGCGGACTGGCCTTCCCTCCGGGAACTGTCTGCACGGTTCGGGAAGGCGAAGTCCGGCGCTGAAGTGCCAGTCAGGAGACCTGCCCGAGCTGAAGGAACCTCACAGGCCTTTGCCGCGGTTCCTTGACGGTTCATGGCCGGCGGGGTGTCTGGCACTGTGAGCGATCCTTGCTGCATCGTGCCTCATCCGCAGGCAGGGCTGCACACACCGGCGGGCTGTACAGGCCCGATAGTGGTGCCGGTCATTTGCCCGCTCCATCCGGCCAATGCCACCAGGGTTCCCCTCCCATACTCGCCCCCACGGTCCCGGACCATGCCGGCGCAGCCGCGTCGCGCCCGTTCTGTCCCCGACTTCAAGGAGCGAGTCCCATGTTCTCCCGCCATACCGTTTTTTCCCGCATGGCTGCATTCAGCCACGGCGCTTCCGTCTTCGGCCCGACCGGCCGCCCCCGCCGGGCCATGGCTGCGGCCATGCTCGTGCTGGGCCTGGGCTCCCTGCCCATGTCCGCACAGGCCACCACCTACCCGCTGAAGGTGGACAACTGTGGCTACACACTGGAGTTTTCGAAGGCCCCCGCCTCGGCCATCACCATCGGCCAGGCCGGCACCGAAATGCTGTATTCGCTGGGTCTGGGCGACAAACTGAAAGGCACCTCGGTGTGGTTCAACCCGGTGCTGCCGCAGTTCAAGGCCATCGATGACAAGGTGCCCCGCCTGGCCGACAACGACCCGAGCTTCGAATCGGTGGTCGAGAAAAAACCCGGCATCGTGATCACCCAGTTCGAGTGGCACGTGGGCAAGGAAGGCGTGGTGGCCACCCGCGAGCAGTTCCACGACCTGAAGATCCCCACCTACCTCATGCCGTCGGACTGCGAGGGCAAGGACAACCTGACCGGCTCGGACGGCACCCGCACCGCCGAATACAACATCGACGCCCTCTACAAAAGCATCAGCCAGCTGGCGCAGATATTCGATGTGGAAGCGAAGGGCAAGGCCCTGGTCGATGACCTGAAAACCCGCCAGGCCGCCGCCGTCGACAAGGTGAAGCAGGCCCACGTGAAGAACCTGTCGGCCGTGGTGTGGTTCTCCAGCGCCGAGATGGACATGGACCCGTACGTGGCCGGCCAGAAGGGTGTGGCCAGCTACATGCTGAAGGAGCAGGGCATCCGCAACGTGATCACGTCGAATGAAGAATGGCCGACCGTGGGCTGGGAAACCATTGCCAAGGCCAATCCGTCGCTGATCATCATCGCCCGCATGGACCGCCGCCGCTTCCCGGCCGATGACTACGAGAAGAAACTGGCGTTCCTGAAATCCGACTCGGTGACGAAACGCATGGACGCCGTGAAGCAGGGCCGCATCGCCATCGTGGACGCCGACGCCCTGCAGGCATCGATCCGCATTGCCGATGGCATGGAGTCGATTGCGGACGCGGTGGCGAGGATCAAACGCTGAGTATGTCCGGCGGGTGGCCAATGCGATTGGCTACCCGCGAGATCAGCGCCGAGCGTGTTATGGACGCATTCGTCCCCACGCTGGTCCCGAGTCCATGTGCTGACAAGGCGCACTGCACAGTCACCGGATCTACCAGGATGCTGAACCCGCGGTACGGCGGACGGCCAGCACACGGTCTGGCAGGAGAATTGACGGGTGACGGGTGACGGGTGACGGGTGACGGGTGACGGGTGACGGAAGGACAGGATAACGGGGCCATTTTTGCATTGGCCCCGCGCTTCTGGGCATACTGTCCCGCTGGTTGACGGGCATTGGCGTGTGTCATGTACGCATTCGCCCCGTCACGCCCGTTTCCTTTCTTCCTGCCTGCGCCCGGCCCATGAATTCACTCCTGTCCATCGCCTTCGTCTATCTGTTCTCCGCCGTCGTGGCGGTGCCCATTTCCAAACGCCTGGGGCTCGGCTCCGTCCTGGGCTACCTGATTGCCGGCATCATCATCGGCCCCGTGCTGGGACTGGTGGGCAGCGAAACCCATGAGATCCAGGAAGTGGCCGAATTCGGCGTGGTGATGATGCTCTTTCTGGTGGGCATGGAGCTGGAGCCGGCCACGCTCTGGCGGCTACGCAACAAGCTGCTGGGGCTGGGCGGGCTGCAGATACTGGGTACCGTGGCCGTGATGGCCGGACTGGGCATGGCCTTCGGCATGCCGTGGCAGGTGGCGGTGGCGGCTGGCTGCGTGGTGGCCTCGTCCTCCACCGCCATCGTGCTGCAGACGCTGGGAGAAAAGGGCCTGCTGGGCTGCCCGGGAGGCCAGAGCGCATTTTCCGTGCTGCTCTTTCAGGACATTGCCGTCATCCCCATGCTGGCCCTGCTGCCGCTGCTGGCCATGCCGGAACTGGCCGGCCATGCGGGGGGTGGTGAAGCAGAGGCCACCGCCACGCTGCTGGATGGCCTGAGCGGCTGGCTCAAGACGCTCATCATCCTCGGTGTGGTGGGCAGCATCGTGGTGGGCGGGCATTATCTGTCGCGCCCGGTGTTTCGCTACATTGCCGAATCGCGCCTGCGCGAGGTGTACACCGCCTTTGCGCTGATGCTGGTGGTGGGCATTGCCGCGCTGATGAACCTGGTGGGCCTGTCACCGGCACTGGGCGCCTTTCTGGCCGGCGTGGTGCTGGCCGACAGCGAATATCGCCACGCCCTGGAAAGCACGCTCGATCCCTTCAAGGGCCTGCTGCTGGGGCTGTTCTTCATCACGGTGGGCGCCGGCATGAATTTCGGGCTGCTGGCCAGCGAATTCTTCACCATTCTGGGCATGACGGTGGGGGTCATGGTGGTAAAGGCCGCCGTGCTGTATGCGCTGGGCAAGGCATTTCGCCTGAAGCGTCTGGACAACCAGCTGTTTTCCCTGTCACTGTCGCAGGCCGGCGAGTTCGGCTTCGTGCTGATTTCCTTCGTGGTGCAGCATGCGGTGATGCCGTCGGCCATGGGCGAACGGCTGATGCTGGTGGTGGCGCTGTCGATGCTGCTCACCCCCACGCTCTTCATCGTGTACGAGAAGCTGCTGGCCCCTCGCGCCGCCACCAACGACACGCGCGAGGCCGACAGCATCGAGGAGGAGAATCCGGTCATCATTGCCGGCCACGGACGCTTTGGCCAGATGGTCAGCAGCCTGCTGCTGGCCTGCGGCCACCGGTCCACCGTGATCGACTACGACGCCGAAACGGTGGACGGCATGACCCGCTACGGCATGAAGACCTACTATGGCGACGCGACGATTCCCGCCCTGCTGGAAACGGCCGGCATCGCCCGGGCCAGACTGCTGATCCTGGCCATCGACGGCCGCGAACAGGCCGTGCAGATCGTCGAGTATGTGCATCGCCTGTACCCGGACCTGCCCATCATCTCGCGCGCCTACGACCGGCTGCATGTGTACGAACTCCACCGCGCCGGCAGCATTGCCCTGATTCGTGAGCTGTTCGACTCGTCCATCCGCTGCGGCCAGACGGCCCTGGAGTTCCTCGGCATGGACGCCGGCCAGGCCGAACGGATGGCTTCGTTCTACGCAGCCCGCGACCGCCGCAGCGTGCGCCTGATGGCGGAAGCCTGGCAGCCAGGCCAGGGCCGCTTCAGCAACCCGGAAATGGCAAAGATTGGCCAGGACGACGATGCCGAGACCCAGGCCATGATGGCCGCCCTGATGCGCGGCGAATCCGTGGACTGGCAGCCGGGCGAGGAAGGCTGGCGGGAGCGGCTGGCAGCACGGCGAACGGCACAGCGCAGGAGCACGGACAAGGCCGGCAGCGCAGAACGGACGCAGCCCCCGGACACCCGCCCGTGACCTCCGGAAGAAGCGGCGCCCATCCGTCCACGAGGCAGACGGCGACCATCCGCTCACGGAGCAGCCGGCGGCCACGGATGAAGGCCGGCAGCCATGGATGAAGGCTGGCGGCCATGGATGAAACGGCCGCCTTCCCCGCGGGACGGCTCATGCGCAGACTGCAGTTGCAACATCGGATATCCCCGCATACCGCGGGCGTTGCAAAACGGACTCAGGAAAAACCATTAATATCTTGCAGACGACACCGGCCAGTGACGGGGCATTCCCGCCCCTCCCGGCCCCTGACCGCGCACGACGCAAGGAGTTACGCATGGGTCTGAACGCTCTCTTTCTCGGGTACGGCCGCATGGGCGCGGCCCTGGGTGAAGCCTGGCTGGCTGCCGGCCTCGTGGATGGCATCGACGCCGTGGATCCACTGCGTGCCCAGGACGTGAAGGCCCGCATCTACCGTCAGGCCGCGGACCTGCCAGCCACCCGGTACGATCTGGTGGTCATGGCCGTCAAGCCCGCCATGGCCCGCGAGGCACTCAGTGCCCTGCCCGCCTCCCAGCTGGAAAAGGCCACCGTGATGTCGGTGATGGCCGGCGTGTCCATCGACACCCTGCGGGCCGCCCTGCCGGTTCAGCGCCCGGTGGTGCGCAGCATGCCCAATACGCCAGTGATGGTCCGTCAGGGCTGTGTGGGCCTGTACGCCGGCAACGATGTCTCCTCCACCCTGCGTGACACCCTCACCCGGCTGCTCAACGCCGTGGGCCGCGCCTTCTGGGTGCAGAACGAGGACCAGCTGCATGCCGTCACGGCCATCAGCGGCAGTGGCCCTGCCTACTATCACCTGTTCAGCGAGGCGCTGGCCGACGCGGCCGTGCAGCTGGGTCTGCCCCGGGATCTGGCCCGTCAGCTGGCCGCGCAGACCGCGCTGGGAGCCGCCACCCTGCAGGCCCAGGAAGGCGCCGACTTTGCCGAGCTGCGCCAGGCCGTCACCTCCCCCAATGGCACTACCCACGCGGCCATCGAGGCGTTCGAAGCCGGCCATGCCCTGCGGAGGCTGGTCCACGAGGCGGCAGAGCAGGCGCGCAAGCGGTCGGTGGAGCTGGCCGAAGGCTGAGTCGGCGGCATGCCCGTCCGGTTCCCCCCGAACGGGCAGTCCTTTCATATGCCATCCAGCCCCGCACAAAACTTCTGCAACGGCATGGTCTGACGCCCGGCTCCACGGGGACGATTCGACCATGGCACCATCAAACCGGGCGACAAGGCTGGCGTCCCCGGCCCCACAGGGACGATGGCAATACTGGCGAATGCTTCGCATTCCGGGTTAACATGAGCAGCGGCCGATCCGGTACGCCCACGAATCATTCTGGCGTATCAGACCGGCCCCCGGCATGACATGCCCGCACTGCCTGTCTGCGCGTGTCATGGACTCATTCGCCCCCCGCAAAACGCCCCCCGGCGTGCAGGACAAGGCGGCATGCCCGCAGAATCCTCGATGGCTCAGGGAGGACAGGATGCTCTCGCCCGCTTCTATCCGCTGCCTGCTCCGGTCGACCGGCCACGCGCTCCGGCGGGCGGGGCGCCTCATCCAGCCGGCCCTCACATCAGCGGCCCTGTGCCTCATGACGGCCTGCACGCACGAGTCCGGGCTTCCCATCGAAAAAACGCCCCTCCCCACCGATCCGGACCGGGCGGCATGGGAGGCCTGGCAGTCAGCCCAGGCGGCGTCCCGGGCAGGGATGCATGCCGGAACCGGACAGGCTACCGGCTCGCCGAACAGGCGCTCCGGCCCGGCCGCCCCGCCACCGCCCGCCCCATCAGCCGACCCATCAGCCGTGCCATCAGCCCCATCAGCCCCGCCAGACCCGGCACCCGCCTCCGCCTGGTACCAGAGGCTGATGCCCGAAAACGTCGCGTCGGAGATCGAACTGTGGATGGCCACGGCAGGAGAAGACCCCGTCGATCTGTCGTCCCTGTCCAGTCTGGAAGCCTGTGACGACGCCACCTGCACACCCATGCCCGTCACGACCCGCGGCATGGTCATTTCCCCCGGCCACGAGGGCGGTGCAACACGACTTGGTCAGGTCACGACCAGCCAGCGGATGATCCGCTACATGCTGGCCCGCGGCAGGACGGCAACCGGCCGGGTATTCATCCAGCGCATCTATCTGCCGCGGGACGTAGACCTGCACGGTAACAGGCCCGGCGTACGGGTGTTCATGCAGGTTTCGGGAAATGGCAGATGCGAGGACGCGTCCTGTCTGGAAATCACCGCGGCCGTGGCCGATGACGGCACACCCGGCGTAAAGACGCCCGATGTCCACACCGCCGCTACCGGCACCGGTGCGCCATGAATTCCGCCACATAATCGCTGGAGGGATTGTCCACCAGCTCCCGTGGTGTGCCCTGCTGGATCAGCTGGCCCTCGTTGAGAATGGCGATGCGGTTGCCCATTTTCAGGGCCTCATCGATGTCGTGGGTGATGAAGATGATGGTCTTTTTCAGGCGCTGCTGCAGGTCCAGCACGCGATCCTGCAGCTTGATGCGGATGAGCGGATCCAGCGCCGAAAAAGCCTCGTCCATCAGAATGATGTCGGTATCGGCCGCCAGTGCCCGGGCCAGACCGACACGCTGGCGCATGCCACCGGAGAGCTGCTCGGGGTAGCGGTCTTCCTGCCCGGTCAGCTCCATTTCATCCAGCCAGTGACGCGCGCGCTCCTCCTGCTCCCTGCGGGAAAGCCCCTGCACACGCAGGCCATAGCAGGTGTTCTGCAGAACCGTCATGTGCGAAATCAGCCCGAAATGCTGGAACACCATGCTGACGCGGTGACGGCGAAATTCGCGCAGGCCACGTTCGTCCAGTCCGGTGACATGGGTGTCGCAGGCCCAGACCTCGCCGCAGCTGGGTTCGATGAGGCGGTTGACGTGGCGCACCAGTGTGGACTTGCCCGAACCGGACATGCCGATGATGCAGAAAATCTCTCCCTCGTCGATGCCGAGATTGATGTCGCGCAGCCCCACCTGGCAGCCGGTGCGGGCCAGGATGTCGGCACTGCTGGCGCCGTCGCGCAGCATCTCCAGCGCAGGCCCCGTCTTTCGGCCGTAGATCTTGCTGATGTGTCTGAACACGATGCTGGTCATCGCACAGGCCTCCCCGCCATCGGACGCGCCCGGCCCGTCAGGTCCACGCGCCCCCTGGCGTGCCCCTCCCCCGTCCCGGTTCCGGTGAAGCCCTGGTCCATCAGGCGCATCTGCCCCATCATGCCTTCCTCCCATATGCCTGCGTGATGCGGTCGATGACGATGGCCAGAATCACGATGGCGGTACCCGCCTGCACCCCTTGCCCGATGTTGAGGGTCTGGATGGCCTGCAGCACGTGCTCACCCAGCCCCCGGGCACCGATCATCGAGGCCACCACCACCATGCCCAGCGACATCATCACTGCCTGATTGATGCCGGCCATGATGCTCGGACGTGCCTGCGGCAGCAGCACCCACCACAGCAGCTGCCAGCGGGTATTGCCGAAGGAATCGGCTGCCTCCACCATCCGCGCATCCACCTGCCGGATACCCAGTGCCGTGAGGCGGATGAGCGGCGCAATGGCATAGACCACGGTGGCAAACAGCGCCGGTACCTTGCCAATGCCGAACAACATCAGCACCGGAATGAGGTACACAAACGACGGCATGGTCTGGATGATGTCGAGCACCGGCGTGAAGATGCGGCACAGGCGTTCGTTGCGCGCCATGATGATGCCCAGCGGAAAGCCCAGCAGCATGATGAAGAGCGACGAGGCAATCAGCAGGGCCAGCGTCTGCATCAGCGCCGTCCAGAGGCCAAAGCCCCCCACCACATAGAAGCCCGCCATGCACAGCACAGCCATCCAGAGCCGACGGGTGGCGTGCCACGCCACCAGGCCGAGCACGGCCAGCACCAGCCAGGGTGGCAAACCGTCGAGCGCCTGCTCCAGCGGCAGCAGCAGGCCATCGAGCGTGAGCTGGCTGATGCGGCGGAACTGCTCGCCATGCTTCTGCACCGTACGGGCCAGCGAATGGTTCAGGGCATCGGCCACCGACCACGACGGGAAAAAGCCCGCAGGCTGCGCAGGATTTTCTGCGGCACTGCCGTATTTCTGCTGCAGGCGCACGCGGGCATCATCCGATACCCAGTGTTGCCAGATATCGGGATTGTCACGCAGGAAGATACCGGCCTGTTCATCCCCCTTGCGCCGGTGTTCGGCCATGTCGAGGATCATCCGGTTCAGAATGGCCGGCTCGAACTGCAGCTTTTCCAGCAGGGCCACCAGCTCGGGATGCTGCTGCCGGAACGGCATGGATACGGCAACCGTCAGTTTCGAGACGGGAAAACCCGACACACAGCCGGGGCCTCCTCGGCCATCCCTTGCCTTGCCGTCCTTTTCCCCGCCGGCCTGCGCCCCGGCATCCAGCGCCTTGCCATCCTTCGTCTTGCCGTCCTTCGTCCTGCCCTCCGTGCCGGAGGCTGTGCCGTTCACATCCGGTGTACTGTCTGTCGCCGCATCCTGACCGGCAGCAGCATCGTCTTCGGCCTTCAGCAGCGTTTTCCAGCACCCTTCATCGTAGGCCGGAAATTCGATGGGCCGCATGTTGTACTTCGCCATCAGGCCCGAGGGCTGCCAGTAATAGAAGAGAATGGGCTTGTGCTGCTCGAAGGCGGCCGAAATCTCGGCATCCAGCGCAGCGCCGGTACCGGGGTGGACGTTGTTGTAGGCACCGGAGAGGCCGGTGTTTTTCAGCAGGCGGGTGTTGAAGGTTTCGCACACCCAGCCGGAGGGGCAGTTGAGCAGGCGGGCCTTGCCGGGTTTTTCCGGGTCGGGAAACAGGCGGGCGTAGCGGGCCAGATCCTGCACCGTTTTCAGATCGGGATATGCCTTCTGCACATAGTCGGGCACATACCAGCCCTGCACGGCACCACCCTTGAGCGTGTCACCGATGATGGCCACGCGGTGCTCGCGCTCGGCCTGGTCCATCACGGCAGAGCGCCCCACCCACTGTTCGGCAATGAGCTGGATGTCGTTCTGCATCAGCGCCGTTTCCAGCGACGCAGACGAACCGGGCACGATTTCCGTACGGCAGCCATAGCCGTCACGCAGCAGGCGGTCGATGATGGCGGTGGTGATCTGGCCGCTTTCCCAGTCCAGACCGGCAAGGCGGATGGGCGCTTTCGAGGCACAGGCGCCGGTTGCAGAACCGGGCGCCGTGCCGGCAGCAGAACGGCCCTCGTCTTCCCCTGCTGGCGTCCCATCTTCGGTACCGGCTTTGGTACTTGCCTTGGCGCTGTTTTCGGTACCAGCCTTGGCGTTGCTTTCGGTACCGGCTGACGCAAGTACCACCCTGCCGTCAGAGGCACGGGCCGCAGCCGGCGCAACCATGACGGCGCTGCTCGCCATCAGCAGCAAAAACAGGGCAATGAGCCACTTCTTCGGCATGCGCGCGTCTCACTCTCGCGAAGGGAGTTTTGTGGAAAAGGGAGCGCACGCTGCAAGGCGGCAGGACACGCTTCGAAAAGTGTGCCACATCCGGCGCGACAGACGCATGGGTGTTTTGCAGCGATGTAACAGCGCCAATCGCTGCCCTGAATCCCCCCGCCCGTCGTCGCCAGCACGGTCGGGTTGCGTTGCGCCCCCGTCACGCCCTGTCCAACTGCCCTGCCCGCTCGCCCGGTCAGCCCGCCAGGGCGCCCCGCCCTGCCAGCCCACTCTGGCTGCCTGCCAGACTTGCCCGGGTCGTCTGACTTGCCCGGGCAGCCTGCATTGCCCGGGCTACCGGTATGGCGCGTCTTTTTGTTATTTGCGCTGTTTGCCCGCCTTGCCGGACTCGGCCCGGAAGAAGGCCCACTCTTCCACGACGCGGCCATCGGGCAGGTGGCAGTAGCCCGCTTCACCATCGGCCTCCTGGCGGATTTCCAGCTTGCCACCCTGCTGGATGCAGAAATCGGAAGCGGGGTTGGACATGCCGATCATCGGGGATTCCTCCCCGGATTGCCCACCGGAAGGCTGAACGCCCGATGACGGATTGCCGGATGACCGGGTGCCGTGTTCATGCTGCATGGTCTGGCCCGAAGCGGAAGTGCTGTTCTGGACAGCGGTGTTCTGTGTGGAGGATGTCGTACCCTGTGCGGAGGACACCGGTTGCTGCACGGACGACGCTGCATCCTGGACGGGGGTGGTGCACGCAGCCAGGAGACCGGCAGACAGGATCAGCAGCAGTTTCTTCATGAGTTTTACCTCTCAAAATACAACGGTACGCGGCTTCCCGGCACACAGGCACGGCAACACCATGCACCAGGCCGGGAGTACGGCAGCCACACCCCGGCAAGACCGGAACGTCTCCACGGCGAAAAACCGGGAAACCCTGCAATGCCGGACGCCCCTGACGCAACGACGCCCGGCACCGGCACCTGCGTACAGGCACCGGTACCGGGCGTGCAGGAAAACCGGCAGCCCGATGTGATCAGCCGCAGCTGCCCAGCATGCCACACTGGGTGCAATAGTCGCAGCCATCCTTGCGGATCATGGCGTAGGCGCCACACTCACTGCATTTCTTGCCGGCCATCACACCCGTTTCTGCTCCGGACACGGCCGACTGGACAGCTGCCGACGATTCGTCCGGCAGCTCGTCCGGATCGAACAGCGAGGCCTGAACCGCTTCCTGCCGGCGGGCGATCAGGTTCTGCAGCGCATAGGCAATGGCCGCCACCTCGCTGTCGTGCCAGCGCGGCACCCGGGTGCCATCGGCCTTCTCGTAAAAGCCCAGACGCACCGGACCACGGTCCCACGTGACCTTGCGCATGTCGGACAGCGCCCGGTCGAGGAAACCGCCACGGGCTGCCAGGCTGAGCATCCGCATGGTGGCGGTGATCCACTGCTGCGATTCACCGCTCTGCCCCACCGGCATGAAGAACTCGATGGCACGTTCCACGTGGCCGCCATCCCCCGCCTCCACGGGCAGGAAGGACACGATGAGATAGAGGCGCTGCTGCCCCTCCTGCGTCCAGTATTCGATCTTCTCGGCCACGGCGTTCAGCGCCCCCGGCGGGCGGCGCTCGATCACCCGGCGCATCGGATCCACGTCCGGCGCGACCGGCGCACCGGCCTTTTCCGCAGGCTTTTCCTCCGGCTTCGCTGGCGCAGCTTCCAGCACGGCGCCCAGCACATTGTTGGGACGATAGGTGGCCAGTCCCTTCAGGCGGGCCTTCCAGGCCTGCTGGTACAGGTCCTTGAAGTCCTCGTACGGGTAGTCGGCCGGCACGTTGACCGTCTTGGAAATGGAGGTGTCGATGAACGGCTGCACCGCTTCCATCATCGCCACGTGCTCCAGCGCCGTCATGCCCAGCGCATTGACGAAATAATCGGGCAGGCTGTTCACGTCACCGCCCTGCTCCCGGTACAGGCGCCAGGCGTGATCTTCCACCACGTACTCGCTCTTCGAACCATCGGCCTCGCGCTTGCGACGGGTGTAGGTCCAGGAGAACGGCGGCTCGATGCCATTGCTGGCATTGTCGGCAAAGGCCAGGCTGACGGTGCCGGTGGGTGCGATGGAGAGCAGGTGGCTGTTGCGGATGCCGTACTTGCGGATGTCGGCCCTGATGTCGTCGGGCAGGCGGCTGGCAAAGGACCCCTCGCCTTTCCTGCTGCCCTTGCCGAGGTACCTGTCGGCGTCGAATTCGGGGAAGGCACCCTTCTCCTTCGCCAGCGCCACCGAGGCACGGTAGGCCGCGTTGCGCATGGTTTCGGCAATGCGGGCGGCCATGGCACGCCCTTCGGCGCGGTCGTAGCGCAGCTTCAGCATGGCCAGCGTGTTGCCCAGGCCGGTGAAGCCCACGCCGATGCGCCGCTTGGCGGCCGCCTCGGCACGCTGCTTGTCCAGCGGCCAGAAAGTCACGTCCAGCACGTTGTCGAGCGCGCGCACCTGAATGGCCACCACTTCCTCGAAGGCCGCAAAATCGAAGGCCGGCTCACCGCCCTGGCCAAAGGCATGGCGCACGAAGCGGGTGAGGATGATCGGGCCCAGATCGCAGCAGCCATAGGGCGGCAGCGGCTGTTCACCACAGGGGTTGGTGGCCTCGATGGCCTCGCAGTAATTGAGGTTGTTGTCGCGGCGGATGGCGTCGAGGAACAGGATGCCCGGCTCGGCGAAGTCGTAGGTGGACTTCATGATGGTGTCCCACAGCTCGCGGGCCGGCACACGGCGATAGACCCACTTGCCGTCGGCGCGCTGGGTAGCACCGGCCTGCATGATCTTGCGGCCCGGACGGGCCTTGTGCACCAGCTCCCAGTCGGCATCGTCGGCCAGGGCCTGCATGAAGGCATCGGTCACGCCCACCGAGACGTTGAAGTTGTTCCACCGGCCCGGCGTGCGCTTGGCCGTGATGAAATCCAGCACGTCCGGATGGTCGATGCGCAGCACGCCCATCTGCGCGCCCCGGCGGCTGCCGGCGCTTTCGACGGTGGCACAGCTCTGGTCGAACACGTTGATGTAGCTGCAGGGCCCGGAAGCAATGGAATGCGTGCCCTTCACTTCCGCGCCGTTGGGACGGATGCGGGAGAAGTCGTAGCCCACGCCACCGCCACGGCGCATGGTTTCGGCCGACTCGCGCAGCGCCTCGTAGATGCCGGGGTAGCCGTCGTCATCGAAGCCCTGGATGCAGTCCCCCACCGGCTGGACGAAACAGTTGATGAGGGTGGCCTGGATGTCGGTGCCGGCGGCACTCATAATGCGCCCGGCTCCGATGGCCCCCGCATGCAGGTTGCCGAGGAACTTCGCCTCCCATTCGGCACGGATGTCCTCCTTCTCGACCGAGGCCAGCGCACGCGCCACCCGGGCATACAGGTCAGCCGCGGTCTGCTCGTTGCCCTTCAGGTACTTTTCGGCCAGCACATCCTGGCTGATGGGCTGCACGGGCAGCGTCAGGGCGGTATTGGCGGCAGGCAGGGGATCACGTTTCATGGGAGACAGATTCCAGAACGACAGGGCGCAACAGGGCTTCCGGCCTGTTTTGCCAGAAAAACGGGGGCGTCGAAACCCGCGGGCACAGGGCCCCGGCGGGCAGCATGCGGATGGAGCCGGCGGCTCCGGGAGGAGGCTGGCCGACGCAGCGGCAGCGCTGGACAGGAACGATGCCTGCTCCAACGGAAACCGCAGCATAGCACAACATACAGTGCCCAAAAACCCCGCGTCACACTAGCGACCGGGCGGACACGGAACGCATTGTAAGCCCGGACGGGCTGCGCGGGGTGTTTCAGACAGAAAAACGTTGTGGTGTGGCAAGGGACGCCACGGCTCCCGGCAGAAGACGTGGCAGCCGCGCAGCAGATACGGCAGGCCCCTGGAGAGAGGGGGGCGCTGCCCCCCTTGTGGAAGGGAAGAAAATGGATTAGGATACACAAAAAACATGCACGGAATACACAATGCGCACAAACATAGATATCGATGACAGCCTCATGGCCGCCGCCATGCAGGGCGGACAGTACAAAACCAAACGCGAGGCCGTCGAAGACGGACTCCGGCTCATCGCCCGGCGCAACCACGCCCGCGAAGTGCTCAAATGGGAAGGCAAGCTGCACTGGGACGACCAGCCCGATCCGGCCGCCATCCACACGGACATGCTGATGGAACCCCGGCCTGCCTGGCCGGGCTCGCCCGAAGCTGCCGGCCAGCCCGGCAGCCCCCGCAAACGGAACCGCCATGGCTCCGCAGAATAAAAGTCTCATGACACCGGGTGACAGCGCCATGATCGTGGTGGACAGCAGCGTCTGGATCGACTTCTTCCGCGGAGCCGACACCCCAGGTCGGCTCCTGCTGAGAGAGGTACTGCAGCAGGATGACCCGGCCATCGTCGTGCCGGATCTGGTGCTGTACGAGGTGCTGCGCGGCTTTCGGCACGCCCGCGACTACGCCAACGCCCGGCGGCTGCTGGAAGGCTTTGACGTGGTGCCCGCCTTCAGCCCTGCCCTGGCGTGCCTGGCGGCCGAGCATTACCGCACCCTGGTGGCGCGTGGCTTCACCATCCGCAGCGCGCTGGACGTGATGATCGGCACGTTCTGCCTGTATCACGACCATCTGGTGCTGGACAACGACCGGGATTTCGAGGTGATGGAGCGGGTACTGGGGCTGAGGCGGCTGACAAAGGGGTGAGGGCGAACAACCCTGCCCCGGTGCACCATGTCGGAACCGCCGCTTTCGGGCGGAACCGGGGGTAAACAGCCAGGGCATTCATGCAGATGCTTCATGGCGGCATGGCCATGCGGCCGAGCCGCCGCCCGACTGAACGGCAGAACGGCAGAACGGCAGAACGACTGAACGACTGAACGGCTGAATGGCCGGAACGGCGCCGGCTCAGGCACCGCCCCCCTCGAAAAGCACGGCGCGACCTTCGGTAGTCAGTCCTGAACAACCCAGAATCCGCACGTCAGCCTGTTGCTGAACGGAAC
>ERZ772874.814-NODE-814-length-16909-cov-10.505577_pt1 | contig 16909 bp, 17 predicted proteins | sample MGYA00580586_ERZ772874 | MGnify/ENA primary metagenome ERZ772874 (study PRJEB29015, sample SAMEA2737952) | human oral metagenome | biome: human oral; feature: human-associated habitat; material: dental | place: China | collected 2154 ... | reverse complement strand
CGCTCATCGCCGCGGCCAGGGAGCGTGCGCAGCGGATGCGCGAAGCCAAAATGGCCGCAGCCAATCCCCATGCCTCAGCCGAACAGGCGCTTAGCTCGGATGCCGCAGGCAAGCATGTCGCAGAACAATCCGCTCCGCCAGACACATCATCCGACGCACCGGACGGCGGGCAATCGACCGGCGAACAATCTACCGATGACAAAGCGGCCGCCAGGCAGGCGCTTATCGCCGCGGCTAAGGAACGCGCACGGCGGATGCGCGAGGCACGGCAGGCCGCCGCCCAGGCAGCCGCAGCCGGGGACAAAACTGCGGCAGCCGACGCCGAAGATTCAGGACCCCAGCGATGATGGATTTTCAGACTTCACCGTATCTGCTGCAAAACGTCAGCGTCCGGCGCATCATGCTGTACGTGCTGGCCGCGCTGTTACCCGGCATCGCCACTTACGTCTGGCAGATCGGCCCGGCCATTCTCGTCCAGATAACGCTCGCCACCCTCACGGCACTGGCATCGGAAGCGCTGATGCTCAAGCTGCGCGGCAAACCGCTCGCGCTGTTCCTGGGCGACAGCAGCGCCGTCGTTACCGCCTGGTTGATCGCATTGACCTTCCCTCCGCTGGGGCCGTGGTGGCTGATCGTCGCCGGCACGGCTTTCGCCATCATCGTCGCCAAGCATCTGTACGGCGGCCTCGGGCAAAATCCGTTCAATCCGGCAATGGTCGCCTTTGCCGTCTGCATCGTCTCTTTTCCCGTACTGATGTCGCAATGGCCGCCCGCCGGTCTTTCGGCAAGCTTCAGCGAGCAGCTGGCGGTGATTTTCGGCTGGGCGCCGCGCATCGACGCCTTCAGCGGCGCAACTGCGCTCAGCGAGCTGAGAAATGCGCTCAGGTACAGCAAAGTTCTACTGCCAATCGAAACCATCGTCGCGGATAAAAAAATATTTGGCAGCATTGCCGGGCGCGGCTGGGAGTGGATTTCATTCGCGTATCTGCTGGGCGGTCTATGGCTCTGGCGCTGCAAAATCATCGACTGGCGGCAGCCATTGGGCTTCATTGCGGGTCTTACATTGATCGCCGGCGCCTTCTGGCTTTTTGACGCTGAGGGTTTCGCCAGCCCGCTCTTCCACCTTTTTTCCGGCGGCGCGATGCTTGGCGCTTTTTTCATCATCACCGACCCGATTTCCGGCTGCACGACGCCGCGCGGCAAGTTGCTATTCGGCTTCTTCGCCGGCCTGATCGCTTATGTCATCCGCGTTTTCGGCGGTTATCCCGACGGCGTCGCCTTTGCCGTCCTTTTCCTCAACATCTGCGTACCGCTCATCGATATGCATACGCAACCGCCGGTTTTCGGCTTAAGAAAATGACTCCGACACCATCATCCGGCGAACCCTCCAGCGCCCTGAAAACAGCGCTACATACTTCAACCATTTTGCTGGTTTTCGTCAGCGTGTTCACCGCGTTACTGTCCGGCGTGTACACTTTGGCGCATCCCATCATCAAAGAATCGTCGGGAAGCGCAAAAATCATGCGTCTGGCTCATGAAATCCTCCCGACTTCGGCCTACGACAACACGCTGCTCAAAGATACGGTCGAAATTCCCGCCACATCGGCACTCGGGCAGAATGAAGCCAGCATCGCGTACCGCGCCCGCAAAGACGGCAAGCCGGTCGCTTTGATACTCCAGGCGAGCGCGCCTGATGGTTACGCCGGGAGAATCCACCTGCTTTTAGTGGTCGCCCCCGATGGCAGGCTGTTTGGGGTGCGTGTCCTACAACACCGGGAAACCCCCGGTCTGGGCGATTACATTGACCCGAAGAAAGATAAAAACAAAAAACGCCCGTGGATTGGGCAGTTCACGAACGCCAACCCGGCGGCCGAAAGTGAGCGCAACTGGCGCGTCAAAAAAGACGGGGGCCGCTTCGACGCGATGGCCGGCGCAACGGTTTCGCCGCGCGCCGTCATCAAGGCCGTGCGCAAGGCGGCGCTGTATGTCGCCGCAAACCATGAGGCCTTGTTCAAACAATGAAACTGAAGCTGATATCGGCTCTTTCCGCAACCCATTCCGCAACCCATCTCGGCATCCTGTCCACCGCAGCGGAACCCGCATTGCGTGTTATGCGCTTTGTACGCTCTGCACGCTGTGTACGCTGTGTTCGTGCTCTTCGATGCCGCCTGGACATCATCGATAAGGCACCGACATCATGACCACGATGACCCGTGAGGAATTCCGCCAGATTGCCGCCAACGGCATCTGGGAACAAAACACCAGCCTGGTGCAAGTCACCGGCCTGTGTCCGCTGCTTGCCGTGAGCACCAATCTCGTCAATGGCGCCATGCTTTCACTGGCGACGATTATGGCCATGGCCATGGCCGGCCTGGCCGTCGCCAGCCTGCGCCGATGGATTCCGCACGAGATCCGCATTCCCATATTCATCCTGATTCTCGCGACGCTGGTGACGATCGTCGATCTGCTTTTCAACGCCTATCTGCACGAGTTGTATCAAATACTCGGCATATTCATCCCGCTGATTGTCACCAACTGCATCGCACTGTCGCGGATCGAGGCGTATGCCTCCAAGCACCCGCCGCTGCAAGCATTCTTCGACGGAATTTTCATGGGAATCGGCATGTTATGGACGCTTTCCCTGCTCGGCGGATTGCGCGAGCTGATCGGCAGCGGCACACTGTTTTCCGGCATCGATCTGATCATTCCCGGCCTGTCGCCGCTTCAAGTCTTGCCGGAAGATTATCCCGGCTTTCTGCTGACGATTCTGCCGCCCGGCGCATTCATCCTGCTCGGCTGCCTGATCGCTGCCAAGAACTGGCTGGAAGCCCGCCGCGCCGCCCACCGGCGCCAACCGGCGGCAGCGCCAGCCTTGCCAGGCGCCGGATCCTAAGCCCGATTCTGATCCAGAGTATCTGCCATGAACGCCGCCAAGCGTACCGAAATCTTCCGTCGCCTGCGCGAGGCTAACCCGACGCCGACGACGGAGCTTGTCTATGCCACGCCGTTCCAGTTGCTGGTTGCCGTCATCCTCTCGGCGCAGGCGACTGACAAAAGCGTCAATATCGCCACGCGCAAGCTTTTTGCCGACGCCCCCACGCCCCAGGCCATGCTGGCGCTGGGCGAGGAAAAGCTGGCCGGGTATATCAACCGCATCGGCCTTTTCCGCACCAAAGCAAAAAATGTCATCGCCACCTGCCGGGCATTGCTTGCGTTGCACGGCGGCGAGGTCCCGCGTCAGCGCGAAGCGCTGGAAGCGCTTCCCGGCGTCGGCCGGAAGACCGCCAACGTCGTCCTCAACACGGCCTTCGGCGAACCGACCATTGCCGTCGATACGCATATCTTCCGCGTCGCCAATCGGACGAGGCTCGCGCCCGGGAAAACGCCGCTTGCCGTCGAGCAGAGGCTGCTCAAGACGACGCCTAAAGCATTCCGGCGGGACGCCCACCATTGGTTGATTCTGCACGGCCGCTATGTCTGCAAGGCGCGCCGGCCGGAGTGCTGGCGCTGCCTCATCGCCGACCTGTGCGAATATCAGGACAAAACTTCCCCTGCACCTTCAGAAATCCCTACACCATGACGCATCCCAAATCACCGGCCATCCTGCCGCCTTTGGACGAACACGCTTCGGCGCTGGATCGGCAATTGTTTTTCATCGTCGAAATCGACCGCCTCAAGGGCGTTCTGCGCCAGAACTCGCTGGCCGACGGCAGCCGGCGCGAAAACAGCGCCGAGCACAGCTGGCACGTGGCGCTCCTAGCGCTGATACTGGCCGAATACGCGGCCGCGCCGATCGATGTCGCTCACGCCGTGCGCATGCTGCTCATCCACGATCTTGTCGAAATCGACGCCGGCGATACCTTTGCCTACGACGCACAGGGAATCAGCACGCAGCGGCAACGCGAACAGGCGGCCTGCGAGCGCATCTTCGGGCTGTTGCCCCCGGCACAGGCGCAAGATTTCCGCACGCTCTGGGAGGAATTTGATGCGGGAGAAACGCCGGAGGCACGCTACGCGCTCGCCGTCGACCGGCTGATGCCGATGATCCACAATGCCCTGACCGAGGGCAGCGCCTGGCGCGCCAACGGTGTCGTCGCCAGCCAGGTGCGCCATCGCGCCGAATCCATCACGCGCGGCGCGCCTGAACTCGGCGCGCTGGCCAACCGGCTGATTGCCGCCTCGGTCAAGGCAGGCATCTTGCCGGAGGCCTGAGATAGCGGCTTCCTTTGCCTAAATACGGCGTTGCTGTGTTGGCCTCACCTTGGCGTACTGAGTGGCCTGCCTGCGGCTTACCGCCTTGTCTTTTGCAAAGTCAAGCCATAGCGGCTTCCTTTGCCAAAACACGGCGTTAGCTCGCCTTGCCGTACTCCTCGTACTGTCTGCGGCTCGCCGCCTTGTCTTTTGGCAAAGTCGAGCCGCTATATAAGAGACTTAGGGCACCTCCTCGGAAACCCGCGTGGATAGGCTATTCTCCCGATACACCCTCTGAAGCCCACGTGGATAGGGCGTTTCCGGATGGGCGCCTCTGGAACCCTTATCAATAAAGGACTTCAGGGCAGGGATGCCGGAGATGCCCTATTTACGCGGGTTTCAGCGGCGCCTGCTTTTTTTATGCGGCCAGCCCGCGCGTTTCGCGTCCCAGCAGTGCCACAGCCAGCGCGCCCAGGGCAATGGCGGCGGCAAACAGCGCAAAGATACCGCCTGTGCCCCAGCCATGCGCGCCAAGAAACGGGATGGCCAATGGCCCCAAAATACCGCCCACGCGACCTATGGCGGCAGCTGTGCCGACACCGCTGGCGCGGATGGAGGCGGGGTAGTTTTCGGGCGAATAAGCGTATAGCGCGCCCCACGCTCCCAGGTTGAAAAACGATAACAGCGCGCCCGACAGCAACAGTGCCGTCTCGTTGCCGGCATTGCCGAACGCCCAGGCACTGGCGGCTGTTCCCAGCAGGTACACGACCAGTACGGCCTTGCGCCCGATGCGCTCGATTAGCCAGGCGGCAGTGAAATAACCCGGCAACTGCGCCAGCGTCATCAAAAGCACGTATTCGAAGCTTCGGATCAGGGCAAACCCTTTGGCGATCATCACGCTGGGCAGCCACAGAAACATGCCGTAATAGGAAAACACCACGGTGAACCACAAGACCCACAGCATCAGCGTGGGGCGGCGGTATGGCGCGGACCACAGGCGTGCCAGCCGCGCTGTCCACGACAACGTCGCGGGGGCGTCGTCGTCCGCGTTATGTCTTGCCGCAGCGGGCGTGTCGTCGGGTAGCCCGCAGCGCAGGTAAAGCGCGTAGATCGCCGGCAGCGCGCCCAGTAGCAGGGCGATGCGCCAACCCATATCGGGCGCAAAGCGCGGCATGACGAAATAGGCGATCAGTGCTGCCAGCAGCCAGCCAACGGCCCAGAAACTCTCCAGAAGCACGACGATGCGCCCGCGTTCATGCGCCGGCACGCGCTCGGAAACATAAGTGGCGGCCACCGGCAGTTCACCGCCGAGCCCCATGCCGATAAAAAAGCGGAGTACCAGCAGGATCGCCAGCGTCTCGGCCAGCGCCGATAGTCCGCTGGCCGTAGCGAATAACAGTAGGGTAATGATGAAAACCTGTTTGCGTCCAATGCGGTCGGCCATCATTCCGAACAGGAGGGCGCCTGCCGCCATGCCGACTGAATTGACAGCGCCCAGCCAGCCCATCTGCGCGGGCGACAATCCCCAGTCGGCTTTGAGTGCGGCCAGAATGAACGAGAGCAAGCCCACGTCCATCGCATCGAACATCCAGCCTACCCCCGAAAGTGCGAGCAGCCGGGTGCGGGAAACGGGCAGCGCAACATTGCCTGGCGGTATGACAGTACGGGTCATGATCTTCCTGGGTGTAACAACGAAAAATGCGGGCAGACATTATACTCCGCGATCGTTTGCAGGGTGATTCCCTGAAAAATGCTTAAAAAGCTATGATCTTGCGCCCCACATAATGATCGTCATCCCGCTCAGGCACAGGGCAATGCCGATCCAGTCCGTCCATTGCGGTCGAACGCCATCCGCCAACCAGAGCCAGAGCAGTGCGACGCTGATATACACGCCGCCGTAAGCCGCATAAATACGGCCGCTGGCGGCGGGATGCAGCGTCAGCAGCCAGGCAAACAGTGCCAGCGAAAACGCGGCCGGAACAAGCAGCCAGGCCGATCCGGCCTGGCGCAGCCAAAGATAGGGGAGCCAGCAGCCGGTGATTTCGGCCAGCGCGGTCAGGATAAAAAGCAACAAGGTTCTGAGCATGATTAATCAGTCTGTCGGTCGGGCTTGCACAAGATTTTCAGCGAATTTTTCCATAAGCCGGCAAACGCCAGCACCAGAATGCATGCATCGACCAGGCGGATGACCCATATTGCCGCCGCCTTCGCGGCGACCGGCACGATCAGCTGCCACGCCAGCAATAATGCGCAGACACTGGCGCCGATCCGTAGCCAGAATTGCCGTTTCTGCCGTCCATTTTTGTGGGAAACAGCGGGGAAGCGTCGCGCCATCCGGCGCTGATACCAAAGCAGCACCGCCAGCCCGCCGATACCGCCGCCGTATTGCAGCCATTTGAACAGCGCCAATCCGCCGACAGGCTGGCGTAGCACCTCGAAATGCAGTACGAAGCCGCCGTTCCCATGCGTAAATGCATCCAGCACGATATGCGAAAACGCCCCGAGCGCGGCAGACAGGGTAAAGCAAAGCACATGCTGCCAAGACCGTTTGAAACGCGGCGTTGGGGGATAGGCGGCATTCAGGCAGTCAGGCAGGTTTTCGTGCAGAACTTCCGCCAGCAGGCGGCGATAAAACAGCCAAAACAGCGCTGTCAGCGGAACGTCGAGCCAAAAAATATCTTCCCAGCCGTGCCCGCAGTTCACTGGTTTGCCGTAAAGGAAATAGGCGAAATCGGGCGACATTGCGCCCAAAACCAGTGCGGGAAAATGCAGAAAGCGGCAGCGTGCCAGCGGCAGAATGAATGCGGGATGGGCGAGGGTAAAAGGCATGGCGTGGGCATGGCGTCGATCGGGAACGATGGGCGAATCTGTCTGTCCGCCCTAATCGCGTGATATGGCGATGGTGTGCTTGATATGTTTCAAGTTGGCGACGATGACAAAAGTCATAATGACCAGCAGCGACCATGCGCTCCATTTGCTGATGTGAACCGCCGACCAGGCGCCGAGCTGGTTGGGGTATTGCCACACACCCGCGAAGGTGCCGATGTTTTCAGCCAGCCAAATGAAAAAACCGATGAGCACGAAAGCCAGCAGCAACGGCATTTTGCGGACACGGTCGTAGGGAGTGAAGTACACGGTGGTACGGGCATAGAGACCGAGGATGAAGGCGCCGATATACCCACGGTAGTCGCCGATATAGTGGTGGGTAAAGAAGTTGGCATATACCAAAAGCGCGGCAAGGGTGGCGAGCCAGTACGGCGGATGGCTCTGGATTTTGATGTTGAACAGCCGCCAGGCCTGGATGATGTAGCTGCCGACGGCGGCGTACATGAAGCCGGTAAAGAGCGGCACGCCGAAGAGTTTGGTATAGCCTGCGCCCGGGTACGCCCACGACTGGATGCTGCCGGAAGTTTTGAATACCTCAAGCGCGAAGCCGATCACATGAAATAGCGTGATCGATTTCACTTCGTCCCATGTTTCAAATCCATACGCCAGCATCGCGGCCTGCACAGCCAGCGCAAATATTAATAACAAATCATAGCGGGCCATGCCTGCCCAGCCTTCGCGCGGTACGACAAACATGGCGATAAAAAACAGCCCTGCAAACAGGCAGGCGCGAGCCTCTTTCAGGCCGAAAAACCAGAATTCGGTGAGAAAACGCCTGCCGCCGCGCAGATCGGGATGATCGGAATGATGGGTGAGCCAGTTATCAAGTCGGTTGAGCATTTATATTGATACACGTCGGCGGGTCGTCGCTCCCCACATCGTTTGGGGATGTCCAGACAGCCCGCCTGATTATTAACAAGCAAACCGAAACGTCAGAATAGCCCGACGATGTTGCCGTTTTCGTCCACGTCGATTTTTTCGGCGGAAGGCACTTTTGGCAGGCCAGGCATTTTCATGATTGCGCCGCAGATGGCGACGATAAAGCCTGCGCCGGCCGAGAGGGTCAGGTTGCGCACCGTGATGTTGAAACCGCTTGGGCAGCCCAATAGCTTGGCGTCGTCGCTGAATGAGTATTGGGTCTTCGCCATGCAGATCGGCAGTTTGTCCTGGCCGGATTTTTCCAGCGCGGTAATCTCGGCGAGCGCCTCGCGGCTGAAATCCACATCGGCGGCGCCATAGATGCGTTGGGCGATGGTGCGGATTTTGTCTTTGATGCTGCTGCTGACCTCGTAGGCATAGGCAAAATTGTTCGGTTGCTTGTCTATTGCCGCCAGCACTTTATGTGCCAGATCGGCGCCGCCCGCGCCGCCTTTGCCCCATACCTCGGTCAGTGAGACATCTACGCCGTGCTCAGCGCAGGCCGCCTGAATCAGGGCAAGTTCGGCCTCGGTGTCGGACACAAAACGGTTGAGTGCGACGACGACCGGTAGGCCGAACACATTTTTCAGGTTGCTGATATGACGCAGCAGATTGGGTAAGCTGCGTTGCAGTACGTCGAGATTTTCCTGCCCCAGGTCTTCCCGCGCGACGCCGCCGTTGTATTTCAGGGCGCGCACGGTGGCGACGAGCACGGCGGCATCTGGTCTGATTCCGCTCAAACGGCATTTGATATCGCAAAATTTTTCCGCCCCCAGATCGGCTCCGAAACCGGCCTCGGTCACGGTGTAATCCGCCAAATGCCGCGCTACGCGGGTTGCCAGGACGGAATTGCAACCATGCGCAATATTGGCGAACGGGCCGCCGTGCACGAATGCGGGTGTGCCGGCAATGGTCTGCACCAGATTGGGTTTGATCGCGTCTTTCAGCAAAGCCGCCATCGCCCCGTGGGCGTTCAGATCCCTGGCGTAAATCGGGCGGCCGTCTTTGGTGTAAGCGATCAGAATATTGCCCAGGCGGGTTTTCAGGTCGGTCAGGTCATTCGCCAGACAGAACACCGCCATGACTTCGGAAGCTACGGTGATATCGAAACCGTCGGGGCGCAGCACACCGTCGGTCGGCTTGCCCATGCCGCTGACGATATTGCGCAGCTGGCGGTCGTTCATGTCTATTGCGCGCCGCCACAAGATGCGCTTGGGGTCGATGCCCAGCGCATTGCCTTGATAGATGTGGTTGTCGAGCATCGCTGCCAGGAGATTGTTGGCCGCGCCGATGGCGTGGAAGTCGCCGGTGAAGTGCAGATTGATGTCTTCCATCGGCAAAACTTGGGCATAGCCGCCGCCCGCCGCGCCGCCTTTGACACCGAACACAGGCCCCAAAGAAGGCTCGCGCAGGGCGATAACGGCGTCTTTGCCGATGTGGCGCAATGCGTCCGCCAAACCGATGGTCACGGTGGTTTTGCCTTCGCCCGCCGGAGTCGGGTTGATGGCGGTAACCAAAATCAGACGGCCTTGTTTTTGCGGCAGTTTGAACGCTTCGGCAGGATTGATTTTGGCTTTGTAATGGCCGTAGGGTTCGATATTGTCAACGTTCAAACCCAGCTTGACGGCAATTTCGCCAATCGGACGCATGGCGGAAGATTGGGCGATTTCGGCATCGGTTTTGAAGCTCATGATTTTCCTTTACTGAATGGAGAAGAAAAAGAGGAGGGTCGTCTGAAAGCCCATCGGAAAGACAAACGCTGATGGATTCAAAAGAATTTTAGGCATATTATAGCGTTATCTGAGAATGAATCGCAGTGAAAAATTCGATAGTTCAATAAAAATACAGTTCATATTGTTGACAATTCATAATCAAAGGTCGTCTGAAAAATGTCTGTCCCAAAAGATTTGCACACCCACACCATACCTGCCGTCTATTTCTCTGACACCGCTACTGAACACGCCCGCCGTTTGGCGCAGAAATTCGACCTCCCTACCCTGCCCTGCCTGCCTGACAACGGCGAATACCTGCTTGCCGATGCGGAGGGCGTCAGCTTGTGCCGCGCGGGGGAAAAGGGGCGCGTCCGCGTCGACTTCGGCGGCGGCGCAGCCCAATACCGGCGCACCAAAGGCGGCGGCGAGCTGATTGCCAAAGCGGTCAACCACACAACCAAACCGACCGTCTGGGACGGCACCGGCGGACTCGGGCGTGACAGTTTCGTCCTCGCCTCGCTTGGTTTGAGCGTCCACACTTTCGAGCAGCATCCCGCCGTCGCCTGCCTGCTTGCCGACGGCCTCGAACGCGCGCTGCAAGTGCCTGAAATTCAAGACATCGCCCGCCGCATGACTTTCCATTATGGCAACGCCGTCGAATTGATGCGCGAACTCGCCGCCCAATCGCGCCCCGACATCGTGTACCTTGACCCCATGTACCCCGAACGCCAAAAATCCGCCGCCGTCAAAAAGGAAATGGCGTATTTCCACAGCGTCGTCGGTGCCGCCCAAGAAGAAGCCGAGCTGCTTGCCGCCGCCCGCGCCATCGCCAAAAAACGTGTCGTCGTCAAACGCCCGCGCCTCGGTGAATTTCTCAACGGCGAAAAACCTGCCTACCAATACACGGGCAAAAGCACCCGCTTCGATGTGTATTTGCCCGATCATCCGGTTAAAGACGGGGAATAATTCAAAACGCGAAAAGGTCGTCTGAAAATCAGTTTTCAGACGACCTTTTACCAACGTGACCATAAATCTCTGACCGCACAAACTGTAGCCATTCATTTCCGCATAAGCCAAAAGCCAGAAGGCCAGTCAGGTTACAACCCAATCCATCGCTCCTTTCATAAAAAATTCTCGCTCTTAAATCCCCATTCATGTCAAAAGGTCGTCTGAAAACGGGCAAAATGGTTTATCGGCATCCCCACCTGAATTTTCAGACGACCTTTTCCCTTCATAAACCAACAAATTAGAATAAACACTCGTTGAAAAAATACACATTCGGACGAATTTTCCGAATCTGCCCGTTTTGTTCAAAAACCGCCTTTTTTCGAGATTTTGCTAGACATTTGTCGGCAAGTTCGGGAAAATAGTCAAATTCATTTACGGGGTTTCTGCTCCTGCGAATGCCCTTTATGCAACCCAATACCGTCCGGCTTGCGCCGTTGCCGCAGGCCGGTTGTTTTCTGAAATATCCCGCAACAAACACGGCCGCTTCACAACATTTTGGCCGTATCGTAAAGGAACGAAAATGGATTTGCGCAAGTTAAAAAAACTGATTGATTTAGTAGAAGAATCAGGTATCGCCGAAATCGAAGTTACCGAAGGCGAGGAAAAAGTCCGCATCACCCGCGCCACCGCCGCTCCGGCTCCCGTTTATGCCGCGCCCGCCCAAGTAGCGGTGCCTGCCCCTGCACCCGCCGCCGCGCCTGCCGCCGCAGCAGCCCCCGCTCCTGCAGCCCCAGCCGCCCGCGACCTGTCCAACGCGCAAAAATCGCCTATGGTCGGTACGTTCTACCGCGCGCCCGGCCCGAATGCCGCCGCTTTCGTCGAAGTTGGTCAGCAAGTCAAAGCCGGCGATACATTGTGTATCATCGAAGCGATGAAGTTGATGAACGAAATCGAAGCCGAAAAATCCGGCACGGTTAAAGAAATTCTGGTGGAAAACGGTACGCCTGTGGAATTTGGCGAGCCGCTCTTCATCATCGAATAATTCGTTTTCAGACGACCTTCCGGATTGCGTGGAGGTCGTCTGAAATGCTTTCCAACTCAGGATTTCCACCATGCGCCTGCTGTTAGCCATCTTCCTGCCCTTTGCCGTATTCTTCACCATCGGCCGTCCGATTGCGGGCATCATCTGCCTGATTCTCCAATTCACCTTAATCGGCTGGATTCCTGCCGCCATGTGGGCGGTGTACGCGTTGAGCCAATACAAGACCGATGAAAAAATCCGCAATGCGTTGAGCAAAAGGTAACAAGCAGGTCGTCTGAAACCACAGGAAAGGTCATCATGCTGAAAAAAGTATTAATCGCCAACCGAGGCGAAATCGCGCTGCGCGTCCTGCGAGCCTGCCGTGAAATGGGCATCGCCACCGTCGCCGTGCATTCCGAAGCCGACAAAGACAGTCTGCACGTCAAACTTGCCGACGAATCCGTGTGCATCGGCCCTGCCGCTTCCGCACAAAGCTATCTCAATATCCCCGCCATCATCGCCGCCGCAGAAGTTACCGGCGCGGATGCCATCCACCCGGGCTACGGCTTCCTTGCCGAAAACGCCAATTTTGCCGAACAGGTCGAACAGTCCGGCTTCATCTTCATCGGCCCCAAAGCCGAAACCATCCGCCTGATGGGCGACAAAGTTTCCGCCAAACACGCGATGATTGAAGCGGGCGTGCCCTGCGTTCCCGGTTCGGACGGCGCGCTGTCCGACGATCCCGCCGAAATCCTCAAAACCGCCGATAAAGTCGGTTATCCCGTGATTATCAAAGCATCGGGCGGCGGCGGCGGACGCGGTATGCGCGTGGTCGAGAAAAAAGAAGACCTCATCAAGTCCGTCGAAATGACCAAAGCCGAAGCAGGCGCGGCGTTCGGCAATCCGATGGTCTATATGGAACGCTACCTGCAACGCCCGCGCCACGTCGAAATTCAAGTGCTTGCCGACGAACACGGCAACGCCATCTACCTTGCCGAGCGCGATTGCTCCATGCAGCGCCGCCACCAAAAAGTCATCGAAGAAGCACCCGCTCCCTTCATCGACGAAAAAGCCCGCGAAAAAATCGGCAAAGCCTGTACCGACGCCTGCAAACGTATCGGCTACCGTGGCGCAGGTACGTTTGAATTCCTGTATGAAAACGGCGAATTCTTCTTTATCGAAATGAACACCCGCGTCCAAGTCGAACACCCCGTTACCGAGCTGATTACCGGCGTGGACATCGTACAGGAACAAATCCGCATTGCCGGCGGCCTGCCTTTGCAATACAAGCAAAAAGACATCCACATCGAAGGCCATGCTTTCGAGTGCCGCATCAATGCCGAAGACCCGTACAACTTTATCCCCAGCCCGGGTCTGATTGAAAGCTGCCACCTGCCCGGCGGCTTCGGCATCCGCGTGGACAGCCACATTTACCAAGGCTACCGCATCCCGCCTTACTACGACAGCCTGATCGGTAAAGTCTGCGTCATCGGCAAAACCCGCGAGCAGGCAATGGCAAAAATGCGCGTCGCCCTCGCCGAGCTTGCCGTAACCGGCATCAAAACCAATACCCCGCTGCACCGCGATTTGTTCAGCGACCCCGGTTTTGAAAAAGGCGGTGTCAGCATCCACTATTTGGAACACTGGCTGGAAGAACGCAAAGCCAAACAGGACAAATAAAACCGTCCCGTTTGGATAGTCGAAGGTCGTCTGAAAAACCATATGGCTTTCAGACGACCTTTTTTCAAAGAGGTTGAAACCTTAGCATTAGGCATACATCAGCGATTACCAATAGAGCTTAAAATATCATTATCCGCCTGTCTGCTGCCGTTTCCGTACAAGACGCAATCCGTATTCAAATAGAGAAACCGATTCAAACCGAAGCAGACAGCCCCAAACATACAGCAAATGACCCAAATCACTTAATTTGCCTACCATTTCCTAATTTCAGACGACCCCACTGAGAAAGCCCACCATGTCCTATCAACAAATTACCATCAATGTCAACGACGCCGTCGCCGAACGTCTCGCCGATGCCCTGATGGAAAACGGCGCACTATCCGCCGCCATCGAAGACGCCTACGCAGGCACCGAAAACGAACAAGCTATCTTCGGCGAACCCGGTATGCCGACCGAACAAATTTGGCAGCAAAGCAAAGTCATCGCCCTGTTCGGCGAAAACGACGATGCCGCAGCCATGATTCAAGCCGCCAGCCAAGCATGCGGGTTGAAAGACTTGGCATACACCAGCGAAATCCTTGCCGACCAAGACTGGGTGCGCCTGACCCAAGCGCAGTTCGACCCCATCCAAATTTCCGAGCGCCTGTGGATTACCCCCTCTTGGCACGAAGCGCCCAACAGCAACGCCGTCAACCTTCAGCTCGACCCCGGCCTTGCCTTCGGTACCGGCAGCCATCCGACCACCCGCCTCTGCCTCAAGTGGCTGGACACACAACTCAAAGGCGGCGAAAGCGTCCTCGACTACGGCTGCGGCTCCGGCATCCTGACCATCGCCGCCCTCAAGCTCGGCGCAGGTTCTGCCGTCGGCGTCGATATTGACGAGCAAGCCATCCGCGCCAGCAAGGACAACGCCGGACAAAACCACGTCGATGCACAGTTCTACCTGCCCGACGGTTTACCGCAAGGACAATTCGACATCGTCGTTGCCAACATCCTCGCCAACCCCCTGCGCATGCTCGGCGAAATGCTCGCCGCCCGCACCAAACAAGGCGGACGCATCGTGTTGTCCGGTCTGCTGGACGAACAAGTCGAAGAACTCAGCGGCATTTACCGCCAATGGTTCAACATCGAACCCGCCGAAATCGACGAAGGCTGGGCAAGGCTCAGCGGCGTCAAACGCTGATAACGATACGCTCAAACAAAAGGTCGTCTGAAAACCGCTTCAGGTTTCAGACGACCTTTTATGTTCAACCTATAATTTCAAAAACTGCTGTATTACCTACAAATTTTCTGTTCTATAGTGGATTAAATTTAAATCAGGACAAGGCGACGAAGCCGCAGACAGTACAGATAGTACGGCAAGGCGAGGCAACGCCGTACTGGTTTAAAGTTAATCCACTATACTTTATTAAGCGTGTGATCGAGAACCATTTTGACCAAACACATTATCAAATTCATTACTCTCTAAAATTTCTTTGATTTCAGCAACTTTGTCGTCATTTAAAACGACTTCGCTATATTGTGCAATGTATTCATTGAATTCTGTAGATTCAATGACATTATCCGGCATCATAGTTTGGAATTGGCAATTTCCCGAAAATACGACAACCGAGTAAAACAAACGCGGGCTTAAATCAAGCTGCCGCACTAAAGCTTGGATATAGCGTTGATTCTGTGCCAATGGATTAGGGAAAAGCATCTTGGTTCTATGGAATTTCTGCGTCCACATCCCATCTCCGTTATCCCCCCAAATACGGCCTTGGTAATTCGGTGTAGATACGATAAAAATACCGAATCGTGAAACGTAAACATAATCAATTTGTTCATGTGTTCCTGAAATACGTATATCAAGATGACGGAAAACATGATATGAATTTTCATCCAAGTAGCATTGAGCACGCACATTAACAGCAAAACGGCTGATAAACCGTTTTACTGAATCTTGCTTACTGACAAGCGCAGCCAAAATCAGTATCAGGCTATATCCCGCCATACCTGATACACCATCCCCAAATATGAAATCAAAGTTCATGACAAATTATCCGCAATATGAAATATTTATTTTTTTTCGCAATAGGTTACACATTAATTTATGATAATGTATTTTAAAATTATAACCCAATTAGCATTTTTTACAATAAAAATACCGTTTATGCAAAATAAAAACCTCTTATCTATAAATTTTGTTGTTTTTTGATTCCAAATAAAATAGCAATCCTCCTAAATAGCCAAACTTTATTCATTATTGGAATAGGCAATAGGTGTCCTTAAAAACAAAAAAGTCGTCTTAAATACATTCAGACGACATTAAAACAACTTTAAAATGCGATAGATCCTTACCAAAATATTTGCTTTATCCTATAAAACCGTATTCAGTAAACAACCTTTATTGCCGAATCAGAAAAGTAAAATTATGCGCAATAAAGGAATCATTTAAAACTTTTCTATACCATTCGTTACCTAAGATTCTGCCCTGCTAAAAATCATTTATCATAAAAAAGCACGGTAATCAACCGTGCTTTTTGCAAAGCAAATCTGCTTATTTGTTTTTGTGCGAACGAAGATAATCCAAGGTCTTGAGTTGGGCAATCGCTGCGGCCAAGGCTTTGTGTGCTTCAGCCAGCGATTTATCGTCTTTGGCTTGAGAAATACCGGTTTCCGCCGCTTTCTTGGCAGCTTCCGCGCGCTCCCGATCCATCTCGGAACTGCGTACGGCAACATCCGCCAACACAGTAAGTTGGTTGGGCTGCACTTCCAGCACTCCGCCGGAAACGGCAACAAGCACTTCTTCGGCTTCGCCCGGCACGGTCAAACGCAATGCACCGGGACGTACCAAACTCATAATCGGCTCGTGTCGCGGATAAATACCGAGCTCACCTTGAACAGTCGGAACCACTACAAAACTGGCTTCGCCTGAATAGATGTTCTGCTCGCTACTTACCACTTCAACTCGCATGATGCTCATGCCGACCTCCTTAGTTTAAGGTTTTCGCTTTCTCGACCGCTTCTTCGATACCGCCTACCATGTAGAAAGCTTGCTCAGGCAGATGGTCGTATTCACCGCTCAAGATAGCTTTAAAGCCGGCAATGGTGTCACGCAGCGATACATATTTGCCGGGAGAGCCGGTAAATACTTCGGCAACGTGGAACGGTTGCGACAGGAAGCGTTGAATCTTACGCGCACGCATCACGGTCAGTTTATCTTCGTCTGACAATTCGTCCATACCCAGAATGGCAATAATATCGCGCAATTCTTTGTATTTTTGCAGGGTAGATTGTACGCCGCGGGCTACATCATAGTGTTCTTGACCCAATACCATCGGATCCAGTTGGCGCGAAGTGGAATCGAGCGGGTCAACTGCGGGGTAAATACCCAAAGAGGCGATATCACGGCTCAATACGACAGTGGCGTCCAAGTGGGCAAATGTCGTTGCAGGAGACGGGTCAGTCAAGTCATCCGCAGGTACATATACGGCTTGAATGGAGGTAATGGAGCCTGTTTGGGTAGAGGTAATACGCTCTTGCAAACGACCCATTTCTTCAGCCAATGTCG
>ERZ772874.809-NODE-809-length-16946-cov-5.708721_pt1 | contig 16946 bp, 13 predicted proteins | sample MGYA00580586_ERZ772874 | MGnify/ENA primary metagenome ERZ772874 (study PRJEB29015, sample SAMEA2737952) | human oral metagenome | biome: human oral; feature: human-associated habitat; material: dental | place: China | collected 2154 ... | reverse complement strand
TGTCTTTATCAATTAATACACTTTATTGATTTTGATGCAGTAGACAAATGGATTGACCGTTACTGGCAAGCAGTTTGGTCAATCCTATTTGTCCTTGCGGGGGTAAGACGACGAAGAAACAGAAGTGCATTGTTTCTTCTGTCTTACTCCCATTTCACATCGGTTACAACCGCCACTATTCCTACTATAGAATCCGTGGATTTTAGGCTCATTGAACTTATTGATAAATGACACTTCCTTTATTTTGCCGAATTTCAAAGTAACGAAGATTTTTTTGAAAAAAGGGAGAGTGTGCAGACTTTTAGGGTTCTGCTTCTAGAAAGAGGTGTTGGAAAGAGGAATAGGTCTTAGGGACGGCTAGGGGAACCGGAGAGTGCAAAAAAGGGTGCTAAGAGGTTGTTTGTGCTTCTGTTAAGTGCCTATAAAAAAGCCCTCGTCCGAATGGAGAGGGCTTGGGGTTAGTTTGTGTAGTAGAGATTTGTGCCAGCAAATTGTGGTTCGCAAGTCACCATGACTCCGAGGCTTCGGAAGGTATCTTCGTCGGCTTTTTGAAGGATGACGGTGCTGTGTGCTTGTAAGTGGCGTAAGTTTTGTAATTGGTTTTTGGCGGCTTCTGCGGCAGGGTTTGTGACTGCTGAGATGCTGAGTGCGATGAGCACTTCTTTGCTATCGAGTGAGCGGCGTTGATGTTTTAAAACGTCGCTTCCGAGTTGACCAATCGCGTTTAAAATGACAGGTGGTAATAAATGGATGGAGTCGCCAATTTCTGCTAATTCTTTGATGCAGTTGAGTAGGCAGGCTGCGCTGGCGGTCATGGTATCCGATTGTTTTCCTGTAATGATTTTGCCAGTTGGAAGTTGTAAGGCTACTACGGGAACTTTTGCTTCGGCTTCTTTTTCAAGAGCGGCTTTTACAACTGGACGACCTTGTGGAGAGAGCCCACTTTCTTCCATGATGTACTTGCCACGTTGAGCCGCTTCAAGTGTTCCAATACCGCGTTTGTAGTCGCATTGGCCTGCGTAGTAACGGCGGATGATTTCTTGGTTTGAAGCTTCGCGCACGACTTCATCATCAGTGATAGCAAATCCGACACGGTTCACGCCCATATCTGTAGGAGAGTTGTAAGGAATTGGAGCGTCACCATAAATCTTTGTTAAGATACGACGTAATAGAGGGAATGCTTCAATATCTCGGTTGTAGTTTACTGTTGTTTCTCCGTAATGCGCAAGGTGGAAAGTGTCAATCATATTGACATCTTCTAAGTCTGCAGTGGCTGCTTCATAGGCCACGTTCACAGGGTGGTTTAATGGTAAATTCCATACAGGGAAGGTTTCAAATTTAGAGTATCCTGCACGGCGACCGCGTTTGGTTTCGTGATATAGTTGGCTTAAGCAAGTTGCTAGTTTTCCACTGTTAGCACCAGGAGCTGTTACGACAACAAGAGGACGTGTTGTTTCGATAAATTCATTTGCGCCATATCCTGCGTCACTCACGATGGTTTCCACGTCCATTGGATACCCTTCTGTGTAACCATGCGTATACACTTTGATACCACGTCGCTCGAGGGAATTTTTAAATTGAGTAGCAGCAGGTTGCCCTGTGTATCGTGTGATGAGGACACTATTGATTTTGAGGTCCCAATAGTGTAGGTCGTCCATTAAGCGAAGAACATCTTGGTCATAAGTGATTCCAAGGTCACCGCGAATTTTGTTTTGTTCAATATCACCAGCATATACACAGATGATAATCTCTGCTTTGTCTCTTAGGCGGTGGAGTAATTTGATTTTTCCGTCTGGGTCAAATCCAGGTAATACTCGCATTGCATGGAAATCACCGATTAGTTTTCCCCCAAATTCTAAATATAATTTGTCATAAGCATTCACTCGCTGAAGAATGAACTGACTTTGTTCTTCTAGATATTTCTCACTATCAAATCCTAATTTCATACGACAACCCCCTTCAATTCATTTCAGTAGTATAGCATAAAAAGGAGGGAAAATTCTATAGTAAATCAGCAAAAAAAGCCCGTAGGAAAAAGAGTTGCAAGTGGTATGAGGGCAGAGTAAAATAGTATTGGACTCACTCAAATTAATGGAGGACGATTCAATGAAAAATATGATCGATTATGTACAAGAGTTTGGAAAGGACACGTTTGATGAGAGACCTTTCTCTGAAATTGACGCCCTTGTCTTAACGGAATTAGGATATTCACCTCTAGAAGAAATCGTTTCTTCAGATATGAGTGGAAAAGAATTTTCAACGGTTGAAGAGATTGCTCACTATATGGGGGAAAATGCGGAGAGATTATTGAGAGATAATCCGATGATGATTACGCAAGAAAGAGTCGATTTAACTCAGGAAATTGGAAAAGCGAAACGATATCAATCCCTTAAGTTTTTTGGGATGAAGAGCGAAGTGGACTCAGACATTACGAAACAATTCGCTGCATTGACAGTGGAAATCAACCCCAACGTGCGCATCGTGATTTACCGTGGAACAGATGAAACGCTGATTGGTTGGAAAGAGGACTTTATGATGACGTATTCTCCAATTATTCCAGCGCATAAAGATGCTAAGGAATATTTGGAGCAACAGGCGAAGGTATTCGATGGGGAAATCCTCTTGTCAGGACATTCAAAAGGAGGAAATCTAGCTTTATACGCTGCGGCTACCCAAGAGAAGGAAGTTCAATCGAGATTAGGAAAAATCTTCTGTTTTGATTCTCCAGGATTACACCGTTCAATTTTAGAAACGGAAGGCTATCATGCAGTGGTTCCGTTAGCGATGCGTTACATTCCTCAAGATGCGTTGGTAGGATTGCTTTTGGAATCTGAAATTCCTTATGTCATCGTTAAAAGTAATGCCTTTGCTGCTCTTCAACATAGCGCTTTGACGTGGGAAATCGAAAATGGACAATTTGTAACGATGGATCATTTGACGAAAAACAGTCAATTAAATGACCAAACGTTTAAAAAATGGACTGAAGAAGTGAGTGATGAAGAACTAGAACTGTTCTGGGACGTGTTCTTCGAGCTTCTTTTTACGATTGGTTTAGATACGATTAATGATGTGTTTGGCAAATTTATGCATTATGTTCAGGAGTTCTTCAAAGCTGCAGGGCAAATGGATGAAGAAAAACGTGAACTACTCACTCGAGTAGCCTTGCTTTTACTACAGACTCGCTTCGATGTATGGAGAGCTTCCATTAGTTTTGCGGATACATTTAACGTTGAATTTCCGAGCTGGGATGATATTTTGACGAGCATTCATTGGAAAAAAGAAGGGATTTCGATTACATATCAGGCAAGCCAGGAGAATGAAGAGATTCGAGAATACTATCAACAGCGACACGAACAAAAGAAACACGAAGAGAAATAAAGTTACAGCTTTACTTCGAATCTTTAAATTGATTTCTTTTCTTCGTTCTTTCAAGGAAAAAAAGAAGAAAAAGAGAGTTGCCCAAAATTCACTTATAAGTGAATTTTGAGCAACTCTCTTTATTTCTATTATTTTTCTCGTTCAATTGCGATGGCAACGCCCATTCCGCCGCCCACACAAAGTGAAGCAACGCCGAGTTTACCATCTAGTTGTTCGAGAGCATTCATCAGTGTGACAACAATACGTGTGCCAGAAGCACCGATTGGATGTCCTAGTGCAATCGCCCCACCAAATGGATTTACTTTTTCAGTTGGGATTTTCAAGTCTTTAATGACGGCCATACTTTGTGCTGCAAAGGCTTCGTTCAGTTCGAAAATATCCACTTTTTCAAGCGGGATGCGTGTACGTGCTACTAACTTTTCGATGGCTGGAACAGGTCCAATTCCCATGATTGCAGGGTCTACGCCGGCTTCTGCATATCCTTTTAAAGTTGCTAGAATAGGTAGATTCAATTCTTTTGCATATTCGCGAGTGGTCATAATGACACAAGCGGCTCCATCATTGATTCCTGAAGAATTTCCAGCAGTGACCACTCCATCTTTTTTGAAGGATGGTTTTAATCCAGAAAGACTTTCCAGTGTTGTGTTTGCACGGATGAATTCATCGCTAGCTTTGAGGTCTTCAGATTTTGTCTTACGATTGAAGACTGCGACTGGAGTAATTTCCTTCTCGAAATGTCCTTCTTCTTGAGCCTTAGCAGCTTTTTGTTGAGAAGATAGGGCAAAAGCATCGAGTTCTTCACGTGTAAATCCGTATTTTTCTACGATGTTTTCAGCGGTAATCCCCATCGCGTCCATTGAATAGGCGTCTGTTAACCCATCATTAAATAATGAATCGACTAAAGTAACCGGTCCGTTTTTTGGAGCAAACCGTTGTTGTAATAAATGAGGTGCTAAACTCATATTTTCCATACCGCCCGCTAAGACGATTTTAGCATCTCCTAGTCGAAGGGATTGTGCTGCAAGAATAATGGCTTTTAATCCTGAACCACAAACTTCATTGACCGTTAAGGCTGTACTAGAATGGAGTAGACCTGCTTGTAATCCTACTTGTCGAGCAGGGTTTTGACCAAGTCCAGCTTGTAAAACATTTCCGAAAATCACTGTATCAATTTGCTCTGGAGATAATTTGGCTTTTTGGATAGCGGATTTTGCTACCGCTGTTCCTAGTTCAATCGCAGTGGTTGTAGCAAATTGACCTCCGAATTTACCAATGGCAGTCCGTGTGGCACTGACAATGACAATATCATTTCCGTTCATATCTTTGATTCCTTTCTATAGTAGATTCACTTTCATCTCCACTATTTTATAAGATTTTGCTTCTAAAACCTAATTTTTAATCGTTCTAAATAGTAAAGAATTGTTTAAATTATAGAACAAATAGTAAATTCAATTGTCCAGACGGTAATTTTTTGCTAGTATAGTTGTTGCTAAGAAAGAACAGGAAGACTAACATGTGGTTAGGGCTTTTTCGTAAAGGAGAACAACAATGAATATAGGAATAGATAAGATTGGCTTTTTTGTGCCACCGACTGCACTAGATATGGAAACATTGGCAGTTGCTCGTGGAGTAGAGCCAGCTAAATACACGATTGGTATTGGACAGTCTACAATGGCAGTAGCTCCAGTGACACAAGATATCGTGACTTTGGCCGCAAATGCAGCTTTATCGATTATTGATGATGCTGACCGCGAATCTATTGATATGATTTTATTTGGAACAGAAACAGGAATTGATCAATCAAAATCAGCTGCAGTCTATATGCAACGGATGTTAGGATTATCTAATCGTGTTCGAAGCGTAGAATTAAAGCACGCTTGTTATGGGGCAACAGCAGCCCTTCAATTAGCAAAAGGACACATCGCATTAAACCCTTCATCAAAAGTATTGGTCATTGCTAGTGATATCGCTAAATATGGATTAAATTCTGGCGGAGAACCTACTCAAGGAGCAGGTGCGGTAGCCATGGTTGTTTCTGAGTCGCCACGTTTATTAGTCTTAGACAATGAAACAAGCTTGTTTACGGATGATGTAATGGACTTTTGGAGACCGAACTATGAAGCCTATCCATTAGTAGATGGTCAATTTTCAAATGAACAATACATCCGTTTCTTCTCTGAAGTGTGGAAGAACTATCAAGAAAAGACTCATTGTGAGTTTTCAGACTTCGAAGCCATTTGCTTCCACTTACCGTATACGAAGATGGGGATGAAAGCTTTCAAACCGTTCTTAGAAGAAATGAGCGAAGAAGAAAGAGAACGTTTCACGGCAAGATACCAAGAAGCGTCTATTTATAACCGCCATGTCGGAAATATTTATACAGGATCATTATTCCTAAGTTTTATTTCGTTATTAGAAAACAGTTCTGTACTAGTAGCTGGAGACCGCATCGGATTCTTTAGTTATGGTTCTGGAGCTGTTGGGGAATTCTTTGCTGGGGAATTAGTTGAAGGATTCGAAAATCAATTGCATATTGCGGAACATAAGGCTTTGCTTGAAAACCGCAAAATGCTCACTGTTGAAGAATACGAAGAAATCTTTATGGAAGTTGTCGATTCTAGCGGTGAACAAACTTTCACACGTGAAGACAATAGCCCAGTGACACTCACAGGAGTTAAAAATCACGAAAGACAATACACTATAAAATAATCAACCAATCAACCGTAGCCTCCAAGGTTACGGTTTTTTATTGAGTGCAAGACTGCAAAAATAAAAATGTAGCATATATGCTACAGTAGCATATATGTTACATTTCGAATTTTAAAATTAAAAGTAAAATATAAACGTTGAAATGATGCGGTTTTTAGCGGTATATTCAACAACAGGCTTTTGGTTTAAAAGTACAAATGTAGAAAATCATAGTAAAAATTCCGAGAAAAAATCAAAAAAATTTTTTCAGTTACTTCCCGATTTGAATCACCAAAAAGTTTCAGAAAGACCGGTGGGATGCACTTTCTAACACCTTTCACAGATTCATCCAAAATGAGGGACGCAACACTTTTTTTCATTTTTTATAAAGGATTTGAACGAAACGCACAAAAAGATGATGCCGCAGAAGTTTGAGAATTTTATAATCGCAGTAATAGAGATTTTTTTGATAAAAATAGAGATAGATTAGGCTTCCTAAGAAAAAAATCTTTGCTAAATATAGCTTGGAATCATTGCTAAAATTAGATATACAAAGTTTTTAACTATTTGCTATAATTAATATCGTAATAGAAGCTGGGCAGGAAGGGATGTAAACGATATGGGATATATGAAGATGATATTAGGTTGGTTACCAAGAAAATACCTATTATTAATAGCAATTGGTATGTCTTTAACTGCTTTAGATGGTATTATTATCCCTTCTTTTATTTCTGGCTTAATTGATGTTTCGGCGACTCAAAAGGTTGAGGATTTAGTAAAAATTTCAATGATAGGTATTCTTAGTTATTCCCTTATTCGTCTTGGATTATTTATATGGGAAGATTCACAACAAAAAATGATAAAGCAAGTAACTCTATCCCTTAAAGAAAAAGTTATTACAGCATTCTTTTATGGAAAGTTTAACCAACAGGAAGTAGAGTCAATAGTGCTTAGTGAATTAAAACTATTAGAAGAACAAGGAATCAAGTCCATCATGGGATTTTTCTATTGTCTTGTATTTGCTTTAGTCACTTTGTTATATGTGTCCGCTATAGATTTAAAGCTGGCAGCTCTCTTTATAACGTTGTCGTTCTTACCAATATTGGTGCCAAAATTATTTGCAAAATCTATTCGCAAACATTCAAAGGAATGGGCTGAAGTGAACCAATTAAGTATCTTGCAACAACAAGAATATTTGAAAAATAAGCTGATTATTAAAAACTTTTTTGTAGAAAAAATCTTTTTGAATAAGTTGATGGGAACATTGAATCAAACAGAAGAAGCCTATTTTCAAATGAATCATGTACGATTTACATCGAAGTTATTAGCAAACTTACTTTCTGGATTAAGTTCATTTGTACCGCTAGCTATTGGGGTATATCTAGTTATTGTTGGGGACACTAAGTTAGCCACAGTTATTGCAATTTATTTAGCGAGTGATCGCATTGTTAGTCCTTTACTAAATGCAATAGATTATTATCAAAGATTTAATTCAATCATTCCTGTAATTGAAAGAGTGGAAAAGTATACGGAGTTTGAAGGGACTCATTTAGAAACCGAATCTAGTATTAGTACGGTATTTCCAATTGAGTTAAAAGAGTGCACTGTTCAAATTGATGGAATGACCATATTAAACAAAATTAATATAGAAATGAATGAGAATGATAGGATACTGATTATGGGGCCATCAGGTTCTGGAAAATCTACACTCTTGGAATTAGTATACGGACTATATGTGTCAAAAGATGGAGTTCAGAATTATAATGGAGTTCATAGACAATTAATTTCAGGAGATGACTTAAAGAAATACATTGGATTCTTTACTCAGGAATCAAGGATTTTCTATGAATCATTAAAATTTAATATCTCTTTAGGGGAAGACTATTCTGATAATGAAGTTATATCTGTTCTTCAAAAAGTAGGACTAGGTTATTTAGTGGATAGACTAGGATTACATAATCCAGAAGTAAATCTTGATGAATCACTTTCTGGAGGAGAGAAAGCTAGAATTTGTCTAGGCCGACTATTACTTAGAAAATACCAATTACTGCTATTAGATGAGTTTTCTTCTGCCATTGATGAGGATACAACGATGATGATTAGAGAACTTCTTATAAAGGATAACATTCCATTTATAGAGATAGCTCATAGAGTTCCGAAGAATATAAACGTATATAACAAACAGTATACTTTGGAATCAGGAGAACTTACTTTAAATTGAAGAGCTTTTTATGTGGTAAAAGAAATAGAATTTGATATCCGCGAAGTAGGGACTTGTTCCTTACTTCGCGTTTTAAATTTCGAAGGTATCATCATTTTTGTACGTATTCACTTACAAATACTTCGGCACTTTTTGCCATTTTGTGGTATCCTATGTAAAGAGAAAATGAAAGAAAGTAGTAGAACTATGAAGAAAATCATCGTTATCAATACTGGTGGTACGATTGCCATGAGCGAAGATCGCTCAACGGGTAGCGTAACCCCAACAGGAACAAACCCATTAACAAACTCAGATACTCTTTTTGCACCTATCGCAAGTGTCGTTGTAGAGGACTTATTTAACTTACCATCCCCACATATGACGGAAGAAAAAATGTGGGAAGTTCAAAAGAGAATTGTCCAAGCACAAAAGGATGGTTTTGACGGAGCTGTGGTCACTCACGGAACGGATACTTTAGAGGAAACAGCGTATTTCTTAGAGTTAACAACGGATGGAACCTTCCCAATTGTTTTAACCGGAGCGATGCGTTCCAGCAATGAAATCGGAGCGGACGGGCTCGCAAACTTACGCAGTGCCATTATTACGGTAACGAGTCCAGAGAGTGTGGATAAGGGCGTTCTTGTCGTGATGAACGATGAAGTCCATGCAGCAACGTTTGTGACAAAGACACATACTACGAATGTTGCGACTTTCCAAACACCAACTTTTGGACCGCTTGGCTTAGTGTCAAAGAGTGAAGTTATTTACTTCCAAAAATTCTTACATCATGAATACTATCCAGTGAAAGAACTCGTGGATAAAGTATACTTATTGAAGGCGTATGCCGGTATGGATTCGATGTTATTTGATGCTATTGCCGATTCAGATGCTAATGGATTAGTCATCGAAGCTCTTGGTGCAGGGAATCTACCACCAACGACACTTCCTGGATTGCAACGTTGCTTGGATAAAGGAATTCCAGTCGTGCTCGTATCCCGTGCCTTTAACGGTGTAACGTACGATGTATATAATTATCTTGGCGGAGGCAAACAGCTTCATGAAGCAGGAGTGATTTTCACAACTGGACTTAGCGGACAAAAGGCTCGTGTAAAATTATCGGTGTTATTAAGCGCTCATGCGAATAGAGAAACAATCGTTAGAGCATTTCAAGTATAGGAAAGAGGAATAGATATGGTTAGAAAAATTGGACGAGTGGTTCGTCAATATGAAGGAAAACCGATTATTTACGGCATGCCACTAGAAGAGCTAACAGCTTGGTTTGAAGCAAAAGGCGAAAAGAAATTCAGAGCAGGACAATTATGGGACTGGCTTTACCGCAAACGTGTGACCAGTTTTGAAGAAATGACAAACTTGCCAAAATCACTGATTGAAGAGTTACAAGAAGAGTTCACATTCCCAGTGTTAAACGAACGTATCAAACAACAATCAACAGACGGAACACGTAAATTCCTCTTTGAATTAGCAGATGGCCTCTTAATCGAAACGGTATTAATGCCACAAGAATACGGCTTATCCATCTGTGTGACCACACAAGTAGGATGTAATATCGGATGTACTTTCTGTGCCAGCGGAATTATCGCAAAACAACGTGACCTTGTTGCTGGGGAAATCGTAGCGCAAGTCATGCACGTACAACGAACTTTAGACGAAGTGTCTCCTGGGGACCGTGTCAGCCATATCGTAGTCATGGGGATTGGGGAACCATTCGATAACTATGATAACGTGATTAAATTCTTGAAAGTGGTCAACTCTGATAAAGGTCTTGGAATCGGGGCTCGTCATATCACTGTATCTACAAGTGGTCTGGCTCCAAAAATTCGCGAGTTCGCAGACGAAGGATTACAAGTGAATCTTGCATTGTCACTTCATGCACCAGATAACGATACACGTTCTCGTATCATGCGTATCAACCGTAAATATCCAATCGAAGTCGTGATGGATGCCATTAATGAATATATTGCTAAAACCAATCGTCGTGTAACCTTCGAGTACATCATGCTCGATCACGTGAATGATTCGGTGGAACAAGCGCAACAATTGGCCGACCTTCTTGCGGATAAGAAACGTCTTTCATACGTGAACTTAATTCCTTATAACAAAGTTCGTGAACATGACCAATACGAACGAAGTGGAAAAGAACGCGTAGTAGCCTTCTATGATGTGTTGAAGAAAAATCACATCAACTGTGTCGTTCGTAAAGAATTCGGACATGATATCGAAGCAGCCTGCGGACAATTACGTTCAAGCCAAATGAAACGTGACCGCGCTGAGAAAACAAAAGCATAATAAAATAGATGAACCGCACCTGAATGGGTGTGGTTTTTTTCTGTAAAAATCAAACAATAACAGATATTTTTATAGGATTTTGATTGAAAAATACTAAAAAACTCTATTTTCAAAAGAAAAATTTGCTATAATATCAATAAAGGAAGCGGTAACAAATACAAAGTAATCCAATAAGGAAAGGAGTCGCTCGAATGCTAGAAGTTCATATTCAAAATTTTTCATATGGGAAAAAAGAGATTCTAAATCAGATTGACTTGCATCTTCCACCGGCTCAGATTATTGGGCTAGTAGCACCAAATGGTGTAGGGAAATCTACGCTTATCCATATACTATCTGGACATTTAAGAAATAACGGTATTTCGGTATCTTATCAAGGGAAGAATTATACAACTGACACATTATTTATGAGACAGCATATTGTGAAGATGCCGGATCAATCTGAATTATACGATGAGTTAAATGGAATCGAACATTTGAATTTCTATGCCTCGATGTGGAAAGTAGCTTCTGGAACGGTTCAAACTGTGATAGAGCAGTTAAAAATGGAAGACTATATTCATCAAAAAGTGGGCGGATATTCACTCGGGATGCGGCAGCGCCTTTGTTTTGCATTGGTGCTAGTTACAAAAGCAGATTACATGCTTGTGGATGAAGTGATGAACGGATTAGATCCTGATAATGTGGAATTGATTTCTAAAGTGTTGAGACAGTTACGAAATGAAGGAAAAACGATCGTAATGGCCTCTCATTTACTGAACAATCTTGATTCGATTGCCGACAAGATTTATTTTATGAAGGAGAAACGAATCGCCTTGGAATATTCACCACAAATGGAAGGCATCGATACACTACAATTGACCTTTATTTCAAAAGAGTATTTCGAAAAGTTTGTAGAGCAATTTCCAAGAGAAGTAGAAATGATGAATCGCGAAGGAAGACAGATTAGCATTCACCTTACAGATGGTGAGCTTCCAAAAGAAAAATGGAAGTGGATACTAGAAAACATCCATCAATGTAGTGAAATTAAGATTGGAGCAAAAGGTTGTTACGCCCTTTATAAAGAACTGTACGGATAGTACAATCGAAAGTTGAAAAAGAGAGGAGAAGCTAGAATGAGAACACAATTACTGTTGATTGTTCGAAATCGATTAATGAAAATTCAGTTCATCGGTTATGTATTGCTGATGGTTGTTTTTCTTGTGATGAATTTTCAACAAAAATCTTCTCTCAATGAACTTTTGAATACCACTTTAAATCAAGGAGATAAAATTCATTTGATACTAATCAATGAATATGAAGAGGAAGCAAAGAAAAAAAGTTTAACAGAAACAGAGGAAAAATGGTTAGAGGATGCTCTTGCCTATCATCGTTCAGTAGCAGCATTCCAAAAGCAAGATTATAAAACTTATATTAAAGAACAGATTCATTTTTGGGAGCTACGTCTTGAGTTACGAGATAAAGAACACTCACCCCTTCCGATTTACAATACAATTGGATTTAATCCTAGTAAGCAGGAACAGTTAGAGTATAAGAATGTCAAACAATATTTAATGGAATTTCGTTCTTTAGAGGAGAAGGGTCGCTATCAATTAGACGATATTTTACAAATGCAGAATCGAATTTTTTGGATGGAATGGACAAAATATAATGAACCGATGCTGTACTGGTTGCCAGTTCTATTTTCAATCTTGCTACTATTTATCAGTCCCATTCTGTTAGATGATTGGAAGCATCGAAGTATATTAGCGGTGAAGCCGATTCGCGAATGGAAATATTTATTACAAAAGATCAGTAGTTACTGGTTGGTAAACATGGCGCTTGTAATTCTTGTTTTATTTGCAGTTTTCTTAGTACAGAGTGTATCTTTTGGCTGGGACACCCTTACTTCGCTGACACTTGTATTTCGTAGGGAAGAGGAGGTTCTCTTGCTTCCATTACAATTTATCGGGATTGCCCTACTCTTTGCAGCGTGTGTGCTCCTATTCTTAATCAATCTCGTCGCATGGTGTAATCAGTTGACTAGAAATAAGATGGTAGGGTTCATCGTAGGACTTATGGTTATTTGGGCAGAGCCTATCTTACGTTCTATGAAGATTTATCCTTCTTTTGCAGATAAGTTGCCACTGTACTATGTGAACTTTGGCTCTGTAATCCAAGGGATGAAAGATGATTTTTATTCGACAGGTACGTTTACGATTTCAAACGGATGTGCCAGCTTACTTGTGGGGGCGTTTGTGTTCTTCTTATTAACGATTGGAACTTCTTGCTGGCAAGAACGTCTGAGACGAGGGGGTTCGGTATGAGTAGACTGGTTCAGTTAGATAGAATGCATTTAAAAAAACGAGGATTTTTCTATAAGATACCGCTTCTTATTTTAGTAGTTGCAACGCTTGTCATTGGATATCATCACGTTACAGGGAAACCGACCTTAAGAGATGTGATTGAGCGACAGTTTTCTCAGATAGATGATCTTAAAGAGTCGTTTGAGAATCAAATGACGATTGATGAAGATACAAAGAAAGAGATGGATACTACTTTTCAAGCGCTCTATCAAACCTATGCGCAAGAAAATGGGATTTATACAGTGAAGGGGAAAACGGAGCGGCTGATTCCGATTTATGAAAAGCGATTGGAATTGGTGGAATCTCTTCTAAGGCGTGCCCCAAAAGAATGGGCGGATTCGTTAGAGAGTCCTATGCAAATTAAAGCTAAACTCCAATTATTCCATTATTTAGTTGGAAAAGAGATATCCTACCAAACCTATTATCAGTATGGTGATTTTATAAAGACGATTTTCCAACTTCTAGGCCACGGTATCCTTGTCTTCTTTTTTCTTGTACAAGTTGGGGAATATTTAGAAAGAAAACAACGGCACCGAACGCTGCTAGAAATAGTACCGCTTTCTAATAAAGAAGAATTATTGACAGAAACGCTCTATTCTTTGAAATACTTTTATGCTTTTTCTAGTCTGCTGGTGATTGTGTCTGTTGTGGGGTATGGAATCATAATCCATGAGAATGTTTTTTTGTTTCCTGTATCGTATGTGTCAAATGGGGAAACAATCTTTATTTCAGCGATTCAAGGGATTCTATTGGCGATTGGATATCCATTGCTAGCAATTGTTGGGTTATTCATTGCACAGATGCTGCTCTTTTCTTTGATTAAAGATACGATGGTGTCGACGATTGTTCTCTTTATCCTTGGATGCTTGGGTATTGGAGGATATTCGTTAGGGGCTATTTTACCGATTAGTGTGTTACCAGCTCTACAACAGGGAGTACCGCTTGTGATAGGAGCCCTTGTTGGAATAGCCTTTTCCACTATATTCATTGGATTAAGACTAAGAAATATAAGGAAGTGAGAAATTACATTTTCTCACTTTTCTTTAATTTTCCGTCCAAAGTCCTATACACATTGGATTAAGACGATGTTAAACTATGAGCATAACAATAAATTGAAGTGGAGCGAGTGTGTATGAGGGTTGTTTTTCAGAAGTTTAAAAAAGAAGTGTTCGTGACTATTGCGATTTTAACATTAATTGCGACCTCTCAATTATTAACAAGTATTGTCAATGCAGAGATTTTAGACTATTTAGTAAAAATGGATATGAACGGGTTTATCCGTGAGACGATTCTATTAGTCGCAATTTTTGCTTTATATTTGTTGTTTACCTATATGTTGATTCGCTATCAAGCGTTCTTTGAACAAAAGGTAGTTACTTGGTTACGAGATCGAATTAGTCATGCCATAAAGAATACTTCTTATGAACGCTTTTATGAGAAAAATAGTCAAACCTATATTTCTTGGTTTACAAGTGATATGGAACAAATTAGAACAAAAGCTTTTACGCCTACGATTGAAGTCGTTGGGGGAGCCATCTCTGCTGTATTTTCTGCGGTAGCGCTATTTATGTATCATTGGTCTATTGTATTATTAACCGCTTTTTGTATTATTTTGATGGCAGTATTACCCGCATTATTTTCCGGAGAGTTAACAGCTAAAACGATGAAAACGTCTGAAGAAAACGAGCATTTTTCAAAACATGTTTCGGACTTATTAAGTGGATATGATACTTTATTCGTATTTAGAAAGTTGAACTATTTGACTCAAAAAATCCATGAAAGATCTGTCAAAGTTGGAGATACACAACGAGATTTTAGTAAAACAATGGCAAAAGTTGCCGTAAGTGGTGGAATCAGTAATTTATTTTGCCAAGTTTCTGTCTTCGTTTTAACAGGATATCTAGCCTATATCGGAGAAGTGAGTATCGGTAGTATCATTGCTACAACAGGCCTTAGCGGAATCATTTTTAATGTGCTGGGAAATATCAGTCAGAAAATCGGTTCGATTAAAAGTACAGCTCCTCTATTTGAAAAATATGAACTACTTAAGTCTGCGCAAAATAATGAGAATGTGGATAAAGAAGATTCTCGTACTTTAATTGAAGTATCAGACGTCTCTTTCAATTACGGAGAAAAGGTGATTTTAAATCATGTCTCTCTGGGGTTTGACGAAGGACAAAAATACGCGATTACTGGCGAAAGCGGAACAGGGAAATCAACGCTATTAAATATTATCGCTGCTAAATTAACGGAGTATTTAGGAGAAGTGAAATTTGCTGGGGTCGATGTGAAGAAACAATCCTATGATGAGTTATATCGTCAAATGGTCTATATCGCCCAAAAACCACATATCTTCACGGCAACTATTCGCGAAAACGTAACGCTCACAGAAGAGTATACGGACGAAGAAGTTTGGGAATCTCTTGAAAAGGTTGGACTCGCAACTATTGTACGAAACTTGCCACAAGGATTAGATACAGTCTTAGGCGATGGCGATTCAAATTTATCCGGCGGCCAGTTGCAACGCATTGCCTTCGCGCGTGGACTCATAAAACAACCAAAAATCTTCTTACTGGATGAAGTTAGCTCCAACTTAGATGAAAAGACAACCATTGAGGTGTTGAAACCTATCCTAGAAGATAAGAGCGTGACCGTTCTATGGGTAACACACCATCTTCCCGAAGCCTTAAAAGAAACTATCAAACAGACGATTCAGATGAGTGAGTTGAATCATGTAAATTAAAGAAAATGAAGAGCCTTCCTACTGGTAAATAGGAAGGCTTTTTTTGTTGTGATGTTCGATTGAATGCAATTTTTTCTTTGAAAAGAGCCTAAAACGATGTAATAAATGAAAAAAATATGACTAATAAATTAAGAAAAATATAAGAAAACGTTACAGAAAGATGTTAAATGTTACAAGAACGTATGTTCTTGTCATTTATTTGTAATAATAACGTCAGAAAAAGTCAAAAAAATTAAGTGACCTTAACAAAGGGCGTAAAATCAACACTTTCATTTTTTTTCATGGTAACATAATGGCATTCATTAAGTTCGCGACTCAAAAAAATTATGCGAACGAGATTTTTGAATTCTATGAAAGAATCAAAAGTCGGAAAGGAAAACATGAAACCAATCAAGAAACAATTCATGATGGTGACAGCATCACTTGCATTATTTGGCTTTGCAGGTTTTACAGCGAATTCAGCAAGTGCAAACGAAGTAGAATGGACAGCACGTACTGTAGAAGAAGTAACGCAAGATGTGAAAAAAGACGATAATGGAGTGCAAGAGTACACGATTAAATGGGGAGATACATTATCTGTAATCTCTGAAGCAACAGGAGTTTCTTTAGATTCACTTGTTCAAGTAAATGAGATTCAAAATGCGAATCTAATCTATCCTGGAACAGTTCTTCGTTTTTCAGCAGACCAAAAAGAAGTATCTGTTGATAATGGAGAAGAAGAACACTCTTATCGTGTTCAAGAAAATAATGAAGTGACAGAAGTAGAAAAATCTGAAGCAACAACGCCAACATATAGCGAGTCTTCAGCAGAGGAAACTGCTCAAGCAAGTCAAGGAGGTTATTACTTAACCGTAGAAGCGACTGCATATTCATATAATGAACCAGGCCTTTCTAACTACACTGCTGATGGAACCAACCTTTTATATGATTCAAAAGTTATTGCGGTTGACCCACGTGTAATCCCATTAGGCTCATATGTTGAAATTCCAGGATATGGAGTTTATCGTGCTGCAGATACAGGTGGAGCGATTAAAGGAAATAAAATCGATGTTCACATGGTTAATCTAACAGATGTTTATAACTTTGGACGTCGTACAATCACTATTCGAGTATTACAATAATCACTGAATAGAATTTAACTTTATGAGGAGTCGGGTTTATAGGATCCGGCTCTTTTTTAGTTCAAGAGAAAGTTAAGAAAAGGTAAGACCTGACTAGAAAACTAGGAAAGATTTTAGAACTATGGTATATTAGTACCATCGATTAAAAAAGAAACCAGTAGGAGAGG
>ERZ772874.806-NODE-806-length-16976-cov-4.642870_pt1 | contig 16976 bp, 12 predicted proteins | sample MGYA00580586_ERZ772874 | MGnify/ENA primary metagenome ERZ772874 (study PRJEB29015, sample SAMEA2737952) | human oral metagenome | biome: human oral; feature: human-associated habitat; material: dental | place: China | collected 2154 ... | reverse complement strand
GGCGCTTAAGGCCGTCTGTTCCGCTTTTATCTTTAAGTCTGCGGCAATACGGCGACTAAGCTCTGCATTTTTATTCTGTTCTTTATGTACGATTACTCCCATCCTATACCTTTCATTTTAGAAAATTAAACTTTAAGTATTTTACCACAGATGTGTTATAATTCATTCAATATTACTTAAGGAGGTATATGGCAACAAGTAAGTCCAAGAAGGCTAAAAAGTCCACGGAAAAGCCAAAAAATACTAATACAAAGCCGGAAGTTACCGTCATTGAGGAAATTGTGACTGTAACCGAACCAGAAACGATCGTTACTGAGAAAGCCGAAGTAAAAGAATTTAAAAAGAATAAAAATATTTTTGCAAATTTCTTTGCTAAAAAAGGCGATCCAGAAGAAAATATCTTAACCATTTTTAAGTCACCAAGAATTTGGGGTGCTTTAGCTGGCGAGTTGATTGGAACAATGTTCATCACAATTCTTCTTTTGACCTTAGGTATCTATCAGCCACTTTATGTCTTTTTCGGCGTAATCGGTGTCACCTTAGCAGTCTTTTCGCTCTCTGGTGCTCATCTTAATCCAGCCTTAACCGCTGGCATGATGGCAACTCGTCGTGTATCTGCAATTCGTGGCATACTCTACATGGTTGCTCAAGTGGTAGGCGCTTGGCTCGGATTAATCATTGTTAACGCTTTCCGTATGGCTGGCGAAACTAAGGTTGATCTACCTGCTTTAACCGCAGTTGAGACTTCAAATCTTTGGAAGTTATTTACAGTTGAATTTTTAGGAGTTTTTACTTTGGCGTTCTTCTTCAATCGAGCCCAAGAATACAAATCTCGTCGCAATGCTTTCACCTATGCAGCAATCATAGGTGGCGGTATGGTACTTGCGGTACTTTTTGCAATTGTAATTTCAAGCAACTTCTTCAAGATTTCCAATAACTTCATCTTGAACCCTGCCGTTGCAATTATGTATCAAATCTTCCCAACTTCTGCAGAGAACTTTGGCACACTAATCAGTAAAGTCGGCCTTGAAATTCTAGTCTTTATCCTTGCCCCTATCGTAGCAAGTGTTCTAGCTTTCTTCATCGGCGATATTGCGACTACTCTTGCGGGTGAAGATGAATGTGAAAATCATCATCACGGTAAAGACTGTCCTTGTCACGAAAAATAATGGATATAAGTAAAAATAGCCTCATTAGAGGCTATTTTTTATGGGGTTTTGAGGTCTATCTTGAATAATCTGCTTAATAATGTATCTCATTCTTAAGTTTTTAGTCTTTTGGAAAAAGTGGAGTGGCTGGAGGAAGAATCTCGCCAGAACCCATAAAGATCTTTTCGACGGTTTCAGAAATTGGTAAAAACGGCTTGAGGTGATGATTGGCTACTAGAAGTTCTTTAACGAGTCCGGAAAGACTTGCTTTAGCTTTTACTGAATCAGTTTTTGCAAGCTGCCATGGTTTCTGCTCCTCAATATGTCGATTAACATCCTGGATCATACTCCAGGCTTTATTGATGGCACTCGTAAATTCAAAATGATCCATTAGCTCAGTATATTCCGTATCAAGTTCTGGGGTATATTCTTGCTTTTTTACTGTATTTTTTTGACAGAGTACGGAAAGTCGCTGAACAAGATTACCATAATCATTAGCTAGTTCGTTGCGATAAGCGTTCTCGAACTTTTCCCAAGTAAAATCAGCATCAAGGAAAGTGTCAATATGTTTTGAAAAGAAATAGCGAAAAGCGTTGATACCATGTTTTTCTAATACTTCTACTGGATCAATACCATTACCCAGACTTTTACTAATCTTTTGGCCGTCAACCAGAATAAAACCATGCGATAAAATCGTGCGTGGTAGGGGTAGGCCTAATCCAAGTAAAATAGCTGGCCAAAGAATGGCGTGAAAGCGCAAAATATCCTTGCCCACAACTTGCACAGTAGCTGGCCAATAATCAGAGATATCTTGGTCTGGATAGCCTAGAACCGTAATATAATTAGTAAGCGCATCCATCCAAACATACATAACTTGAGACTCGTCACCAGGTACCGGAATACCCCATTTAAGGTGTGTGACGGGGCGTGAAATGGAAACATCTGGTGCATCCTCTAAGAGTTTAAGAACTTCATGTTTGCGAAATTCAGGTAAGATCTGCATCTTTCCATTTTCAATGGCCGTCCTAATGTCATTTTTAAAGTCAGAGACACGGAAATAATAATTTGACTCTGCGAGGTGCTGATACGGAGTTCGATGATCAGGACAGGAACCCTGGTTTTCTTCATATTCTTTCTGTGTTACGAAACGTTCACAGCCTTCACAATACCAACCGTTGTAACTTGAAGAATAAATATGTTTTTCAAGACGTTGCCAAATCTTCTGTACCCTCTCTATGTGGTAAGGGTCGGTAGTGCGAATAAAATCAGTGTAACCAATCTCGAACTTTTGAAGAAAGTTCTTAAATTTTGCAGAATTTTGATCAACATAAGTTTTAATCTCAAGATGATTCTCAAGTGCTTTTTTCTCAATTTTATTACCATGCTCATCGGTACCGGCTTGAAAACGAACATCCATACCTTGCATAGACTGATAACGGGCATAGATGTCGGCCAGAAGATAATCCTCAGCATGCCCAATGTGGGGAGCACCATTAACGTATGGAATTGCCGTCGTAATATATTTTTTTTGAGACATGGGGTCCTTTGATATTTTTTAAGATTATTTCCTTATTAATTATACTACAAAAAAGAGATGATCAGAAAAGCGAGGGATTACGACTGCATCCTTCTCTGTTTGATGGTGATCTGAGAACTTTTTATTCGATAGTTGAACAAGAAAGCCCAGTTTGATTCTCGGCTGACATAAGAGAGTTGAGATCAAAATTAGTAATTGAGCTAAATTCGGAGAGTGATTTTAAATAGCTATCAACATTACCACCGGAAGTGACTGAAATTTTCTTAAGCTGATTAACATTAATTTCGGTAGTAACCTTAGTCTTTTCATCTGATTTAATTGAGGCATCAAGAGTAGTTTTGGCAGTAATAGCCTCGTTTTCGCTATTAAACTGATATACATAATTCTCGGAAATAGTATTCAAATTGTCGTCCTCGAAGGTGAACTGTCTTTCAAAGTTACCATAAGCGGCACCGACCGCTGATGATTCATTAGTACTAAGCGGACGAACACAAGTAAGAATCTTAGTTGATGCTTTCGTAGTCTGATTCTTGACTGAGGCTTCCGCCGGCTTCTTCTGTGGCTTGCTAAACAATGTTAAGGCTAGAATAATACCTACAATAATAAAGAGCACTGCAGCAATAATAATCAAAATCGTTGTACGAGTAATTTTAATTTTAGGCTTATTTTGGTTCTTGGCCTGTTTAGCAGCCTCTTCAGCCTGTTTCTTTTCAAAATCTGCATAGGAAACTGCGCTACCAATAGAGCCTGGTGTTGGCTCGGCGGCGACTAATGGCTTATCTTCTGAATCATCTTCCTCCTCATTCTCAACCGCTTCCGTTGGTTGTCCGTTTCCGACTGGAGTAATGGGATTGGTAGGATCAGAGTTAGGGCTGGCGAAGGAAGTAGACTCGTTGAGCGGATCAACAGCTAAAGTCGGATCAGTTGATGCGGGAGAGAAAGAGGAAGTTAAAGATGTGGAATCTGAAGGAGTAGGAGAAGTTTTTGAACCATCAATAGCCAGAGAAGAACCAGAAGGTTCGAGAGGAGTAGAGGCTACTGAGATAGTCTGATTGGGTGATTGAAGGTCCTCGGCGGTGGGCTGATAATTATTGAGCTCAGTCATCAAACTGTCAAATTCAGGGCTAGTGGGCTCAGAAACTGAGTTCTGAATAGCTGCGGAAGACGCGGAAACTGGAGAAGAGACAGGAATAGTGTTAGGGGTAGATGAAGATAAAGTGGGCGAAGCTGACGTCGTGACGGAAGTTGGAACCGAAGTTGAGATCTCTGGAGTTTGAGTTGTAGTGACAACAGGACTAGAGAGAGACGTGGTGATTGATGTTGAAGCCCCTGGCGAAGTAGTCGGTTCAGAGTTATTTTTTAATATGAGATCATCATTTTGTTTTTGAGGCTGAGGGATTGGATCCATTTTCTTCCTTTGATTAGATAAAATTAGATAAACGTTTATGTTTATCTTAACATAAACAGCGCATCTCAACAACTTTTTAGTCTAATTGTTAGACTGAGTAAGATCATAAAGTTTTTGCCAATCAAAGAGGGTAAGATCGGCAGGACGAAAGTTCTCGTCAAAATTTAGCTTTTGATAAATCTCTTTAATCCCTTCACGGGTTTTTTGAACGATATGAGGCAAACAGGTGATTAATTTTTTACGTGGATTCATAAAACATTGCTTAATAAAACATAGCACAGTGATATTAACAATTGGTTGCACACGTGGAATTAAAATAACCGAGGCAGAATCGACTTTAGGAGGTGGAGTAAAAAGACTACGATCAACAAAAATGCCGGGAAGAACATCGGCAAAGTTGAGGACGGCAAGAGTGAGATAAGTATATTTCCCAACATCAAAAAGCAGACGGTCAGCTACTTCTTTTTGCATAAGTAAGACAATTCTTTGAGGCGGATTTTTGGCAGAAATAAGTTTTTGAATAATAGGGCTGGTGATATAATAAGGAATATTTCCGACTACTACATAAGGTTCTTTAATTTGCTCAAGATCAAATTGGAGAAAATCCTGATGGATAACTTCAAGATTTTTCCCTGGAAAAGATTTCGGGAGATTAGTTGCCAATTTTTCATCATACTCAACTGCAAGCACCTTAGGAAAACGACGAAGTAAGGAGCTGGTTAAAGTTCCAAGACCAGGACCAATTTCAAGACAAAGTGGCTGACAAGACTTCGGATCGTCGGCCATAATAATAGCGCTCTCGGCAATTTCTTCAAGTATTGGTCGATTTTTTAACCAGTTTTGACCAAGATGTTTTTTATTTTGTAACATAAAAATCCCTTAGTACCAGTGACGGGCCTGCCAGAAATTCCAAGCTTGACTCCAACCACCATAACGGCCAGTGACATAACCGATCATCCAACGAATCTGAGTTACTGGGTTGGTCTGCCAGTCGGCGCCAGCACTGGCCATTTTACTACCAGGAAGAGCTTGTGGAATACCATAAGCGCCACTTCCAGTATTAGAAGCGTCAAAACGACAGCCTGATTCACGATAGATAAGCGTAAGAGCAACATGAAGATCGGCCTCGGAAACGCCTGCCGCGCGGGCATAGGAGGCACAAGTTTCCCACTCTGGCGGGACGGATTTTTTCATACCAACAGCTGTAATACGATCGACTGGATTCTTGATAGTATCTGTACGAACAAGCTCTCGAGAAACTTCTTTACCGTCAACGAAATTAACTTGATAAACAGAACTTTTGCGACCAAGCTCGCCAACTTGGCGGAGGTTAGTCTGACCAGTGGGGAGATTAGTATCACTAACAGTTTTTTCGGTATACGGGATATCTTCCTCGATAGTAATTGTGTGACCACCATTGCGAGTAAGCTGATAAACTGTCGCAACGCCAGATTCGAGGATATTTTGATTTGAAATAAGAGAAAGTTGATCACCATCGTAAATTGTAATACCAGCATCCCGGGCAATTTCTTTAGGATCAAGACTAGCCGACATAATAAACCTACTAGTAGTACCGGATTTTATAATGACTGGTCGAGAGCGATAGATATTAATACGAAAATTATCGGAATTAATTTCATCAGTAAGGGCTGGCTCAACACGATCGGTGTCATGATAGTTGATTTTGGCACGCTCGAGAGCCTCTTTGACGGTCTTGGCGCTGGTTTTGATGGTAAGAGACTTTGAATCATCATAGAAAGTAACAAAATGACTGTCAGAAACAACACCATTGTCAGAGCTATTCGACTCAGCATAGGTCGGACGCATGCTAAAAAAGACACCTAGAGCTAGAGTTATAATAAAAACACTGATACTAAAACCACAGAAGAACCTGTAGTAAGATGCATTTAATTTCATCTCCGCTATTATACCATAACAAAATTTAATACTAAAGAGTAGCACCGTGGGCGACTAATTCGTCATGATAAGTTTCAATATCGGCTGGGCGCATATTAGCAACTATGCGATCAATCGGCATTACCTGAAGAAGGTTATTTAAATTATAAATAAGATCAGGACCAACAAGGGACCTAATCACACGATCATCGTTCAATCTTGCAACTTCATCACTGTCTATATAAGACTCTATAAGCTCTGAGACCAATTTGCTATATAATTCGGGCTTAATATTATTAAAATCAATAGGGTGTTGCTCTAAAAATGTTTTGAGGCTATCAGAGAGCGTTTCTTCTATCACTTTATTCATAGCTAGCTCTAAATTACCACCTTTAATAACTAAATCTAATTGATTGTCTAGAATTTTATCATAAATTACATCGTAATTAATATTCTCCAGAGAAAATTCTTCAATACCATCAATGATTACATCACGATAAATGATTGACTGAGCGGCTTTAATATCGGCTGGATCAGTCTGAATAGCATCTAGATGCGACTCAATCCCTTGAAGGTTCATTCTTGAAATAAGAAGATTGATAGGGATATCATGATTCGCAAGTAACTCAAAATTTAGCGAAATACCACCACTATTCAACCTATTAAAGACCCTATTAACGTCGACACCGTTCTCAAGAAGAGTATTGAGATTTTGTGAAACACCATAACTATCCAACTTATCAAAGATAACGTTAGCATCTATACCGTTTTCGAGAAGAGTATTAAGGCTTTTCGTAATATCATAACTATCCAACTTATCAAAGATAACGTTAATATCGATACCGTTTTCAAGAAGAGTATTGATGCTTTGCGAAATACCATAACTACCTAGCTTATTAAAGATAGTATTAAAATTGATGCCTTTTTCAAGGAAAGTATCGAGGTTTTTCGTAATATCATAACTATCCAACTTGTCAAAGATAACGTTGACATCGATACCGTTTTCGAGAAGAGTAGTAAGATTTTTCGTAATATCATAACTATCTAGCTTATTAAAGATAGTATTGATATCGATACCGTTTTCTAGAAGAGCATCAAGGGTTCGTGAAATGTTATAGCTATCTAACTTATTAAAGATAGTATTAATATCGATACCATTTTCGAGAAGAGTATTGAGGCTTTGTGAAACATCATCACTATTCAGCTTATTAAAAATAGCATTGATATCGATACCTTTTTCGAGGAGAGTATCGATATGGCATGAAATACCATGACTGTCCATCTTATTAAGGATAGTATTAATGTCAAAACCTTTTTCGAGGAGAGTATCAAAATTAGCAACTATGTCATTACTACTGGTTTTTTCAAGAACACACTCGAGCTTTTGTATTAATAAATCTTGATCGATAGCATCTTTATCTTCACCCTGCAACAATCTTGATAGGTTATAGATATTTCTTAGTTCTGCAATTTTCAGATCGGGACCCTTGTAAGTATCTAAAGTAAAAATTTCACGATTTTTTTCGTATAAAAATACGTATTCGTCAAGAGTGATTTCTTCGCCTTTTTTTGCTTTATCCTGCAACCTAATAAGCTCTTTTTTATCCCTAAATTTTTCTTTAAAATGTTTTTCTGGGTTAAGAGGATATTTAAGGACCTCTTGCTCGACAATAGGAATAAGAGAGTCCTCAATTGTTTGTCTATCTCCATTCTTAAGACCAGAAATCTCGTCGACTTTTCCTTCTGTGTTAAAACGAATAGAGGCACAGGCGGTTTTTGACATACCATCCACACTACTTTCGTTTTCCAACTTAAAGAGTTTAAACCTAGCCTTATTATTCGCAATATTCAAATTAGTTTTTAGATAATACGCGCCCTGATGTTCACTAGCAATACACCAGGGTGTGCCCTGAGCGGCTTCGGCTAGCTCAGTCTCTTGTCCAGGATAAAAGTCAAACCATTCCCCCTTTATGTCTTCTGTACGCTCAGGTGTAGGGATAGGTTTATAAGTTTCTTTAAAAAAATGCGTGTAAATCTTGCCAAAATTTCCGGATTTTACAATTGCGTTAAGTTGATCATCATCGGTATGCTCTGTAAACCATTTCTCTTTATCTTGCCCGAAAAAATCGTTAACCGCATCAAGTGTAAGAGCAAGAGCTGCTGGGCTAACTTTTGGATAGGGAGCGATGGTGGATTTGTCACGGTTTTCATATTTACCATCTAACTGATTATACCTACCCATCTTGATCACGCTATTAAAAGTATAAATCTTGAACCAAGTGGGAAAAGAAACTTCTTTATTGCTGAGATATTCTGTCCAACTGTTTATGGAATCTACCTGATCTTGACGAAGCCTTTCATAGTCTTTATTCATCTCAGACTCCGTATATTCGATAGGAGGAAGGCCTTGCCCTTTACGATTATCATCAAAAGCCTTCTTAAGTTGGAGCCAAGATTTATTATTAATATTCTCTTTTTCAATAATTGGAGCAAAATTTTTGATGGATTCTTGCCAAATTCTCTTTTCAAGTTTATTACCACCACGTTCGATCGCCAGGTCAAGACGTTCAAGATAAGCATAATTCTTTCTATCTTTTGGGTTTTCGCCAGGGATTTTTTCAATTTTTCTTACTGGTTCACCAGCTTCAAGAGCTTCTTTTTTGGCAATCCGCTCAGCCCGCTTCTGATCCCTTAATGCTTTTTCATAATATGGGGTGACTAAAGGCTCCTTAAACTCTGGCTTTTTTCTTTCCTGAAAACTGATGAGTGTGAGAACACTAGAATAGATAGCATTTACTCTTTTTCGCTGAAGTTCTTTTTGATATTCTGGTTCATCATGAATAGAATTATAAGCTTCTCGTGAATTATCCTGAGCCTTTAGTGGTAGACCTTCATGATTTGGCATTTTAGTTTCCAGTTTTATTTTGTTTATGATTATTTATAAGTATAGAAGCTTTACTATTTTTTGTCTATGAATGAACGATTAATGAATTAAAAATTATCTGGAAAGGGGTCGACCTCATCGTATTCAATATCATCATTGAATGGGTCGAAAGAGCGAGAGTTATTAGACTCGCTGAAATTATGTGAGTTATATGGACTGTATGGGTCATACGGGTTATACGAATTATGAGATTGCGAAGCATTTTGTGAACTACATGGATCATAGCCTAACTCAATCAGAAAACGTGATGGCATGTTATAACTGCGCTGTCCGTTCGAAAAACGGGAACCGGCGTAAGTTAAAATAAGTAGCTTTCTGGCCCTAGTCATTCCTACATAAGCTAAGCGACGTTCTTCCTCAATCGCCTCTTCATCATCAGAACGAGAGCTCGGGAAAAGACCCTCTTCAAGCCCCACCAGGAAGACGGCCGGAAATTCAAGACCCTTGGCGGCATGGATGGTCATGAGAGTGACGAAGTTCGTCGAGGTCTGTTCATCGGCGGAAGACATAAGACTGGCTTCAGCAAGAAAATCCTCGAGAGCATCAAACTCACTGGCGTTGCCAATCATAGTATTGAGGTTTTCGGCTCTTTCATCACCAGTCGGGGTACCATCTCGAAGAGACTCAACTAAGCCAAAATAATGAATAGTCTGTTCTGTGATTTCGGCCGGCTTGAGTGACAGATCAAGATCGCGCAAGAAATTCTGCAGTCTAGCAAAACTATTTTTGGCTTTACCAGAAAGAGTATCAGAGAGGCCGGTGTCAAGTAGGGCGTTATTTTTCCCTTGTGCAGACTGATCATAGCCTTCGGATTGATTTAGGAAAGTATGAATTTTCTCAAGGCTAGCTGGACCAATACCAGATAATAAATTGCGACAAATTCGATCAAGGCTGATGCGATCATGGAAGTTAATGATCAGTTTTAGAACCGCCAGGACATCTTTGACTTCCTTGCGATCATAGAAGCGTACGCCACCAATAATCTTGTAGGGAATTTGGTGAGAAATCAGGGCTTTTTCAATAGCATAGGATTGCGCATTGGTACGATAAAGAACTGCAAAGTCGGAATAGCTAGTAAAATCTTTGATTAATTCACCGTTCTGCATAGTGGTCTTGGAATTTGCAAGTAGATTGATAATTTTCAGTGCGACATAGTTTGCCTCAGCAGTTTCGTCCATCAATGACTGAATTTCAACTGGCTCCCCATCGCCAGCTGTAGTAAATAATTCTTTATCGGTTCTGGTTTTATTTTGATTAATAATTTTTTGACTGGCAGTCAGAATATTGCCAGTACTACGATAGTTTTGTTCTAGCTTGATGGTTTTAGCGCCAGGAAAATCGCGTTCAAAATTAAGAATATTTGTAAAATCAGCACCACGCCAAGAGTAAATTGACTGCCAATCATCGCCAACTACACAGATATTACGATCTTGGTTAACTAAAGCTTTAACGAGACGATACTGGATTTGATTTGTATCCTGATATTCGTCAATCAGAATATGCTCAAAACGATCTTGCCAACGTTTGCGAACCTCAGGATGTTTTTCAAAAAGATGCGTAACCTCGAGCAAGAGATCGTCAAAATCAAGTGCAAAAGAGTCATGTTTAAGTTTTTCATAGTGGGCAAAAATTTTAGCAGTTTTTACCTGATTAGGATAATAAGCTTCCTCTTCAAATTCCTCTGGAGTTTGGCCAATATTTTTACAGTGTGAAATAGTACCCTGGACAGACTTAGGACGCAAAGCTTTATCATCGATCTTTAAATCCTTCATCGCCTGCTTGATTAGCGAAATTTGGTCATCAGTATCGTAGATGACGAAATTCTTATCAAGCCCAGCGGCTTGATGTTCGATACGCAGGATTTTGACGCAGATTCCGTGAAAAGTCCCCATATAGTTCATGAAGCTACGAGGAGGATCGGTGAAGCCGTCAAGATTTACATCTTGGCCCAGCGTGGAGTCAGAAGCAAGGAGGGCAGTATTATCTGCAACGATGTCGTCGGAAAGTTGTGGAGTAAGGTAGGCGTTTGAACGAGATTGTTGAAGTAATCTCCATAAGCGCTCACGCATTTCCCTGGCGGCTTTGTTAGTAAAAGTGACAGCTAGAATACGCTCTCCTGGAATGCCATGAGAGATTAAGTTGGCAATGCGATGTGTTAAGGTTTTAGTCTTACCAGAACCGGCGCCAGCCAAAATTAATAGTGGCCCAGTTAAAGTTTCTACTGCTTCTTTTTGAGCAGGATTTAGTCCCTCCGTAAAAATATTCATGATTTGATTATATCACTATAAGTTAAGTCGATATTGTGGTCAGAGATAGGAGCTTGCAGGAGAAAGGCGACAAAAAAGAAGATAAGCACTAGACAAAAAGCAAGAAGTCGACCACTAACACTAGTATAGAAAAAATAGCCAATAATGAGAAAGATAAGGAAAACAATAATGGGGAGATTAAGAATTAAAAAATGAAGTAAAGGATTGACCTGGTAGAGACTAATATTAGCATGACTAAGTGAGATAAGTTGCTGATAATAAGTATCAACCATTGGTGTAATAAAATTTGCAAGGATTTGCGGATGAATAGCAAGATGTTCTTTTGAAAGAAGTTGGTCAATTTTTGCAGCCATGCTGTTATTGATTTGAGCTTTTAGACTGCTGAAGTTACTTTGACCTGAAAATCTAAGATCAAGAAAACGGTTCAAATGCGTGATGTAAAAATCTTGATTAATGCTTTGTTCAAGAATTTCCGTGAAATAATCATTAAGATATTTTAACTGCATAAAAACCACCCCCTCTTTGAGTTCAGAATCTGGAGATTGACTGATTGCATTGTAGAAATTAGAAGTAAAAGATTCAGAGAACTCATCTGTTTTTGCCTGATTGTCATAGTATTTTTCGATAATCTGGCGACGAGTATTCGTTACGAGATTGGAATAATAGCCCTTTTTACTTGAAAGATATTTTTTTACATAGTTAGCATTCTGCTCGGTTTGGTTAATTTGACAACAAATGCCAGCAAAAACAGCAACAATTAAAATCAAACAACTAAAAATTACTTTGGAGATTTTGATTTCTGAAATAAATTCTCCAATATTCCGATGCTTGAATACCTGTAACATATGTTGATTATAACATAAGCAACTTAAATACCAGAGAGCGGGCGGATGTCAGCACCCAGGTGATTGAGGCGTTTGGCAAAGTTTTGATAACCACGATTAATCGAATAAACGTTACGCAAGATTGAAACACCAGGAGCGGCCAACATAGCAATCAAAACAACGACGGCAGGACGAAGTGCTGGCGGAGCAACTAGCTCAGCAGGGTGCCAATTAGTCGGGCCTTCGACATAGACACGATGCGCATCAAGAAGTTCAATCTTAGCATTCAAATTTGAAAGATAAGTCGAGTAAATCGCACGATTTTCAAAAACCCAGTCATGAATCAAAGTACGACCAGTAGCAGTGGCGGCGATCACACTGAAGAAAGGTAGATTGTCAATATTGAGACCTGGGAATGGCATCGGATGGATCTTATCGGTCGGAGCGATGAGCTCGGATTTGTGAATCATAAGATCAACTAAGCGAGTTTCACCGTTGAAGGAATAATATTCCTCAGAACGATCAATGCGAGCACACATAGAATGAAGGATTTCGAGCTCAATTTCAAGAAATTCAATTGGAGCGCGACTAATGGTGATTTCGGATTTTGTGACGAGAGCAGCTGCAATAAAAGACATAGCTTCAATAGGATCTTCACTAGGATAATATTCAACATCTTCGTCGATTTTTTCAAGGCCTTCAATCTCGAGAGTAGTTGAACCAATACCCTTGATTTTGACACCAAGTTTTTGCAAGAAGAAACAAACATCTTGAACCATATAATTTGGAGAGGCGCCGATAATAATGGTCTTACCCGGAAAGAGGGCTGCCGCCATTAGGACATTCTCAGTAACAGTATCACCACGTTCGATTAAGACAATGCGTTTATCCTCAGAACTCTGAAGCTCAGCTTGATTGACGGTAGCCTCATAAAAACCGGCATTACATTTTGCGTCGACTTCAAGACCAAAAGCAGAAAGCGCTTTTAGATGTGGGTCAACTGTGCGAGTACCAAGAGAACAACCACCAGCATAAGGTAATTTAAAGCTCTGATAGCGGTGAAGAAGCGGACCGAGGAACATGATAATGGAGCGAGTTTTACGAGCTGCATCAAGATCTAATTCATCCATTTTTAATTCGCGTGGTGTGATAATTTCAAGATCACGACGACGATTAAACCAACGACACTTGACCCCAATTGACTCTAAGACTTCAATGATACGAAAGACTTCTTCAATACGTGCAACATGATGAAGCACAGTGCGACCACGATTAAGAAGACTAGCACAAAGCAAGCCCACAGCAGCATTCTTGGAGGTATTAATTGTGATAGTGCCACTCAAGGTGCGACCACCATTAACACGAAATGACTGCGAAGAGGAGTCATTAATAGAGAGAATTTGACCACCAAGAGCTGAGGAAACCTTTTTTATCATCTCTAGAGAAGTGTTTTGGTCACCCTTTTCAATTCGATGAATGGCGGATTGAGAAGTGCCGATCATGTCTGCGAGCTGGGCTTGGGTTAGACCTTTCTCACGACGCATGTTAGAAACAGCTAAACCAATTTCCTCTTGGTAAGTACGTGTTTTTGCCATAATTCTCCTTTTTAAAATATTCTTGTGGTGATATTTTTTATGATGCCAAAAAGAGCATAATCTTCAATTATTTTTCTTTAGTTTTATAGCCGGTCACAACATTATTGGCATGAACCCAACCATCGACAGAGCCACCATCAAGGTATTCGCCAGTAGTAGGAGCAACACGCATCACGCCACCAGCTTTAATGTATTCGTCAATTGGATCAGTAACGAGATATTCTTGATCAAGAGGACCAAAGTCATGAGTTTTTACATAATCAACAACTCGATGCAAAAGATCCCTTGACATAATATATTTGCTGACATTGATCATGTTGGAAGGAGCCTCTTCTACACTTGGCTTTTCAACAACGCCAACAAGTTGACTATCTTTAACACTAAGCACACCGTATTTATCGACTCTCTCACGAGGGATTTCGACACCTAAAATAGCAGACTCGTCCGCGTTTTGGAGAGAATTAATAAGAGATTCAGCGGCAGATTCTCCATCTGGATTCCAGACAAAGTCATCACCCATAAAGACAAGAACTGACTCGTCAAGATTAAATTCTTCAACCACGAGAGCAATAGGAACCGCAGTACCGTACTGTCCGGCCGGATCTTGAGTGGTGTAATGAATTTTAACGTGATCAGGGAGAGTCTTAGCAAGAGCCAGACGATCAGCCTTGCCACGCTCAATAAGATAATCATTGAGAGCTAGATTATCACGATAGAATTCCTGAACTTGACAAGGTTCAACGTTACTAATTACCATGTAAATATCAGTGATACCAGCTTTAATTAATTCTTGCACTGAATAGTCGACAAGAGGTCGGTTACCGACAGGAAGCATTGATTTTTCAATAACTTTCGTAATTGGAAGGCGACGAGTGCCCCATCCAGCCACAGGAATGATTGCTTTCGTAATCTTTTGCATAATAGCTCCTTTATTTCCCACCAAAAAATTGTCTTTTTCTATCAGAAATTATATCACAGGATGTATATTTTTCTAGAGTTTTTAGCACAAGGTTCTTAATGATTTTGATTAGATTAGTGGCTGGCGCCAAGAATCTGGCAGATCAGTAATGCCAAATAGTTTAGCGATAGTCGGGGCAACATTTGAGAGACCAGCATCTTTCAATTGCTGCAGATGATAATGTTTTCTATTCTCTGTATTATCATAAAACCAACATGGAACAGGGTTAGTAGTGTGCGAAGTTTTAGGTTTTTTAGTAACTGGATCCATCACTTCTTCAGCATTGCCGTGGTCAGCGGTAATAATCATCATGCCCCCAAGTTTATCCACTTTTTGGGCAAGACGGGCGAGCTGGAGGTCGATAGCTTCCATGGCAGTGATGGTGGGTTCAAGTTCACCGAAGTGCCCAACCATATCACCACCCGCATAATTGATACGAATAAATTGATATTTAGGCTTACCAGATTTATCAGTCTCCGACATCCGATCAAGAACGGCGTCGGTAATTTCGGCGGACTTCATCCAAGGACGCTCATTGAATGGTCTAGTATCAGATTTAATTTCAAGAAAATCTTCGCCTTTGGCATTATCATAGCTATTGCCGTTAAAATAGTAGGTAATATGACCAAATTTAACAGTTTCGGCAACGGCAAGCTGGTTAAGATTATTAGCAGCAAGGAGTTGATTGAGAGGATTTTTAATAGTAATAGGAGGAACAAGACAGTACTTCGGGAGATGCAGATCGGAGTCATATTCGGTCATACCAGCAAAGAAGACATCGAGAGGAAGATTGTTTTTAGTACCACGATTAAAACCATGAAAATCTTGTTCAGTAAAGGCTTTGGCGGTTTCGATGGCACGATCAGCACGAAAACTATAGAAGATAAAACTATCACCATCCTTAACTAGGCCAACTGGACGAGTAGGGTCGGGCCGACCGTCGGCGCTTGGTTCAACAATGACAAAACTTGGGAAATACTGATCCTGTAAATTAGGTTCTTTTGATCGATTTTCTCTAACTGCTTGCATGGCAGAGGTAAAATATTGGTCAGCTTTGCCATAAACCATGGCATCCCAACCGGTTTTAACAATACTCCAATCAGCCTCATAGCGGTCAGCAAGAAAAAGCATACGACCGCCACCACAAGCAATTCGATAATCGAGTGGAGTAGTAGAAGCGGATTTTAATTCGGTGATTTTGTCTTCAAGAAGCTGGATATAATGATCGGCAGATTGAGGGGGGACGTCGCGACCATCAAGAATGAGATGAATACGGACTTTTATGATTCCCTCTTTTTGGGCTCGCTCCAGCATTTTAAAGAGTTGGTAAATTGAGCTATGAACACCACCATCAGAAAAAATACCAGAAAAGTGAAGCGTGGAATTATGTTGTTTAACATTATCGATCGCACCGCGCCAAGCTTCGGTCTGCCAAATAGCACCAGTATTAAAATCGTCTTCAATTTTAGCAATACCCTGCTTGATGATTTGACCAGCACCAAGAGCGTTATGGCCAACCTCGGAATTCCCCATTTGTCCCCTTAAGATACCGACCGCTTCACCAGAAGCCTCAAGAGAAACCCAGGGATATTTATCAAAAAGCTGATCGATAAACTCAGAGTGTGACTGCAAAACAGCGTTACCATATTCATCATTTCTGAGACCGACGCCATCAAGTATAGCTAAAACAATTGGTCCATCGTAGTGTAGATTATTCATGGATTTAGTATAGCATAAGAGTAATATAGCAAAAGATTCTGAGCGGAGCTAGAACTTGGTATAATTAGATTTTAAATATAACTAGAATTTGAGAATTTCACAATTATTGATATCAATACCGATATTCCGATAAAGTTCACTATAGTCGGTCGAGACTACATCCTGCGATTTAAAACCAAGCCTATCTGCAATTTCACGAATATAGTCTTCTTTTTCAACTTCAATTTCTAGGAGATATCCGAGTTTTGGCCAATGATCAATAGAGAGCTTTGTGCCCTGATATTCATATTCATCGCGAGTATTCTCTTGGTAACTACGATGTTTAATACCAGTCTTCTCTAAGATCAAGAGAGTGGTTTCAAAATCTGAGACCTCAATCTCCCATTCCTCAGTGCCAGTAAAAGAATCATTAGTGAGTTCTTTAAAAGTAAGGGTGGTCTTATTACCATCAGTACGCAAGCGAAGCCAACGATGAGGAGCGCCAACAGCTGGATCAAAAACGTATCGCCTAAAATTATAGAAGCCAAGTGGCTTAGCGCCAATGGCGAGAAGTTTAGCTTTTGTTTCTTCCGGATCAATATTCAGAATTCTGCCCTCAATTTCGATAGCCATATTTCCTCTTTTATTTTACAAAGTTACATTTCATTTGTTTTATTTTAATTTTACTCTATTTTGATTTT
>ERZ772874.805-NODE-805-length-16977-cov-5.151814_pt1 | contig 16977 bp, 10 predicted proteins | sample MGYA00580586_ERZ772874 | MGnify/ENA primary metagenome ERZ772874 (study PRJEB29015, sample SAMEA2737952) | human oral metagenome | biome: human oral; feature: human-associated habitat; material: dental | place: China | collected 2154 ... | reverse complement strand
CCTACTGTAGGTCGTCGAGACGACCCACGGTAGGTCGCATCGACGACCTACCGTGCATCCCTTTTTCAACCCACTGAGCATAGTTCTAAAGAGCCTCGGGAAAGAACAGGAAAACCACGAGGCTGCACCCCAAAGGAATGCAGCCTCGTAATTCTACTATACATAAGGTAGTCTACCAGTCTGTGCTGGAGGAGTAGCCGTGCTTATCCCACTTGACGTCGTGGAGGAGCGAACTCTTCACGCCGATGGTGATGCTATAGCTTCGATAGGGGCCGAAGGGGATGGCGTTGGCCGAAAGACTCCAGCAGTGCATATCACGACTGATCCCGATGGTCATGTTCGCCACCTTCTTGGCGATGAAGTCATAGCTGGCGTTGAAGTTCAGCGACCAGTACTTGGTGGGCTGGATGCTCCCCGAGAACATCAGGCTGTGCATGAGCCCATAGTTGTACTCGTCACGCTTGGGGTCGAAGGTCGTACGCTGTAGGTTCACCCCATAGCTGAGCGACAAGCTCCAGGGGATGGATACCTTGAGGTAGCCGTCGGCGTCGTACTCTGCATCATCGCCACCGGTATCGAAGAGGCTCTTCTTCGGTCCTTGAGTCTTAGCCGCCATATCCGCCAGTGAGGTATCTCGCCCGTCGGTCGGTGCTGTCGGCTCATTGGGATTGGAGGTAGACTCCTTATTCTCCTGCCCCTTCTCCTTCTTCTTACCGCCGAAGAACTCTCGGATCTTCTTGAAGGTCTCGTTGCTCAGCGTATAGTTGAAGGACGTCCCCGTCCCACGGAGGCTACCGAAGCCCTTACCATTGAAGACACGGAGCTTATTGACACGATGCTCGATGACTCGCCCGTCGGACGTCGTGGTATGCCCGTAGAGGTAGGGGTCGAAGGAACCGCTGAGCGAAAGCTGAAGCGACTGCGAGAGACGCAGGGTAATACCGGCGTTGATGTCTGCGAGCTGGAAGGAGTCGGCAGCCAGATTGTAGCTGGAGCTGAGGGAGAAGTTGTCGATGAGACTGATCTTCTTGAATGTCTCCGTGCTGTCGGTCTTCGTGCGCACCTTCATCTCCAGATTGTTGTCGATACCGAAGTTGATCGAGGCAGACTTCCCTCGGCCAGGAGCGCCGAAGATGTGCCCATCCGAATAGAGGGAATACTCCTCGACACGGGGCGTACCATTCTTGTCGGTATAGCTCAGGCGATCGTAGTAGCCCCACATAGGCGCCCCGAAGTCCGGGGTGAAGCTCACCCCGACACGAGGAGTCATGCGGTGACGGATCATCTGCACCTTGTCGCCGAAGATACGCCAGGGCTTGAAGAAACCATAGAGCGTCGTGTTGAGGCTCGCCGAGGTGGAGAAGTCAAAGACACGATTGAAGCCATAGACCCGCTTCGTCTCGGTGCGGTCGGTCGTAGCATCATACTCTCGGCGGGACTTATAGGTGTACCAGCGCTCATTGTAGTTAGCGCTCAGGGTCAGATCCACGTAGCCAAAGAGCTTGTACGACGCTGAGATCGGAATATTATGTGAGAAGCCGTTGCGCCAATCTCGTATAAGGTTGGACTTGAAGAGGAGGTTCTCCTTCGTCGAGATGCTATTACGGAACTGCCCCGAGTAGCTGATGCTGATCTTCTCATACCAACGCTCTGCCCCGACACGCTTCTTGCGCTTGAAGGGATAGAGGCGGTTCATGCTGATGGAGACATTCGGCAGGCTCATCGTGACCATCGAGTCTGCAGAGTTCTGAGTAGCATCGATCGAAGCAGAGATACGGAAGGGTGTACCGGCGAAGCTTCGGCTATAGTTGATGGAGGAGTTCTTCGTGTTCTGCCCTGCTACACGGGGATTGTAGAGGGTATTGAGCGAATTGTGATTGTAGGAGCTGGTCGAGAAGTTGACACTAGCCGAGAAGGTCTCATTGGGGCTCGCCTTGCTATCCTGCGAATGCGACCAGTTGATACGGAAGTCACGGCTCTCGGAGAAGTCCCCTGCGACGTCCCGCTCCCCGGTCTTGGTAGAGAGGTAGCTCAGGTTGATGTTCCCAGCGTAGCGGTAGCGCTTCTTATAGTTGGATCGTGCGTTGACTCCCCACGAACCGAGACTATACCAGTCGGCCGTGACCGCTAGGTCGACGTAGTCGCTGAAGGCAAAGTAATACCCCCCCTCACGTAGGTAGAATCCCCTCTGGGTCTCCTCGCCGTACTTGGGCATGATGATCCCTGAGGAATAGCTCTTATTGAAGGGGAAGAAGCCAAAGGGTAGACCGATGGGCATCGGCACGTCTGCTATCACTAGGTACGAAGGACCTGCGACGACATTCTTCTGCGGACGAGCCTTCCCCTTGGTCAGCATGAAGTAGAAGTGCGGGTGGTCATGATTGTCACAGGTGCTGTAGCGACCATTCTCCATGAAGAGGCAGTTGTTGCTCACCATCTTGGTGCGCTCTGCCGTGATATAGCCTTCGCCCTGCTGGGTGACCGCCCCGGTGATGAAGCCTTTACTTGTCTTGAAGTTGTAGTTAAGGCTCTTCGATTCGTAGCTCTCGCCTCCGTCTCTGAACTTCGGATAGGCCGTCCCCTTCCCTACGCTATCGAGCACGTAATGGGCATAGACCTGATTGCTGTCGAGGTTGAGACGCATGAAGTTTGCGTCCAGCCCCTTGTCCTTGTAGTCCACCTTGCTGGGGCCGAAGAGATAGGCCATGCTCTGGCCGATGAGGACGAGGGAGTCCTGCGCCTGATAAGCGATGATGTCGTCGAAGCCCTCCGCTGCTCTACGACGACGCTCCTGCCGTGCAAGCTCCTCAGCGCTGAGGCTATCGGCAGGGAGGCTGTCCGCAGGAGTATCCAGCTTGAGGAAGAGGCTATCCTTCCCCGCCGTGCTGTCGAGCGATCGAAGACCTCTGCGCCCTGTCGAATCAAGCGCCAGCGAATCTAATAATGAAGAATCAGGGAGGAAGGAGCTCAGCTGAGCCAGTGTGCTCATCGTATCACGCTCTAGGGACGAAGAGTCCTTCGCCAAGGCGCCCTGAGGAGCTCTGACCTGTCGCGAGGGAGTCTTATGCTTGGTGCCACAGGCAGCGAGGATCAGGAGGGTGATCACCACTAGAGCTGCTACTTGGCTGTGCTTCGTCTGTCTACGCATCGATGAGATAACGCCTAAAAGGTCTCGTACAGGTATCCTAGTACCCACAAGATCAGCCTCTAGGCGCCTGCAAAGATAGCTAAGAATTAGATAAGGGGACGCTAGGCTACGTCGCCCCGAAGGCGGATGATTCGGAGGGATCTCCCCGTTCGGCAAAGACGCCCGTCGAAGAGAGCTAAAAATGGGGGCAGAATCGGGATAATTTTGGAGGGGTCGGCACAGGCCTTCGACAGGGACCTTCCCTAGCATAAAAACCTGAGAATAATTGCCCCTTTGGAAGAGGGTCTACGGAAGGGGTAAAAAACGACCTACGGTAGGTCGCCGAAAAAACCTACAGTAGGTCGTCAAGACGATGCACGGTAGGTCGCCAAGGCGACCTACCGTGCATCCCTTTTGGGGGGTGCCAAGACTTAGCGTCCGAGGGCAAGGGCGATCTGCTGGGCAGCGTTCTCTCCATCGATAGCGGCCGAGACGATCCCCCCGGCGAAACCAGCACCTTCGCCTGCGGGGTAGAGTCCCGTGACGACGGGATGGCAATAGGTCTCACGATCCCGAGGAATACGCACGGGCGAAGAGGTGCGGGACTCCACTCCGATGAGTTGGGCCTCCTCGGTCAAGAAGCCTCGGGTCGATCGGTCGAAGGCACGGAAGCCTTCGGCAAGGCGCTGAGCCACGAAGCGAGGCATCCACTCATGGAGGGCACTTGGGGTCAGCCCCATCGAATAGGAGGAAGAGGGAAGCGACTGAGAGAAGCACCCCTTCACGAAGTCCGTCATCCTCTGAGCGGGCGCCCTCAGGCTACACTCGGCGGCGATATAGCTCCTTCGCTCGAACTCCTGACACCAGTGCATCAGGGCAAGTGGGGAAGTCGGATCTTCGACCGCAATACCCGTCTCGGGGATATCCTCAGGGTGAAGCTCGACGACCATCCCGGAGTTCGCCCAGCGGGAGCCACGGTTGGCAGGCGACATACCATTCACTACCGTCTCCTCTGGACCCGTCGAAGCGGGCACGACGAAGCCCCCCGGGCACATGCAGAAGCTATAGACACCTCGCCCCCCGACCTGCGCCTTGTAGACATATTCGGCGGCAGGTAGGTAAGCGCCCCGACCCGCAGGGCTGTGGTAGCGAATCTGGTCGATGAGCTGCTGGGGATGCTCTAGGCGCACCCCGACGGCGATGGGCTTAGCTTCGATGAGGACACCTGCCCCATGTAGGTAGCGGTAGACATCACGGGCCGAATGCCCCGTAGCCAGTAGGACGGGCCCCGTGAAGCTACGGCCGTCAGCAGTGACGATCCCTCGCACTTCGCCCCGCTCTAGCAGTAGCTCCTCCATGCGACAGCCGAAGTGTACCTCTCCACCTGAGGCAAGGATCTGCTCACGCATGCGCCGTATGATGATGGGGAGCTTGTCCGTACCGATATGGGGGTGAGCATCGACGAGGATCTTCGGATCTGCCCCGAAGCGACAGAAGACCCGAAGGATCTTCTCCACACTCCCCCGCTTACGGCTACGGGTGTAGAGCTTGCCGTCAGAGAAGGCTCCTGCACCACCCTCTCCGAAGCTATAGTTCGACTCGGGATCGACCCGACCTGCCTTCTCTAGCTGGACGAGATCCCTACGGCGTTGCATCACATCCTGCCCTCGCTCTACGACGATAGGACGCACACCGAGCTCGATGAGCCTTAGGGCAGCAAAGAGCCCACACGGCCCTGCTCCGACGACGATAGCTTGGGGCGAAGAGGAGACATCGGGATACACCAAGTCCGAGAAGTCATCCACGGCGGGTGCTTCCCCCTCGAGGTAGACATCCAGCATGAGGTTCACGAGGATACGACGCTGACGTGCGTCAATATTGCGCCGACGCACCTGGATCGAATGGATCGACTCGGGCTCAAGGCTGAGCTCACGAGCCACGAGGCGACGGAGCTCCGCATCCGAGGCAGCCTGCTGGGGACTTAGCGTAAGGGTGAGGGTAGTCACAAAGGGAGGATTTGGTGGAGTGAATATAGAAAAGACCTCTAGGGAAGACGGGGCTTAACCGAGCCTTCCCTAGAGGTCTACAGAGGGCAAGCCACTAGGCGTGCTTGGTGCGACGCTTGTAGAGCCAGTAGAGGAGGCCACCCACGACAAGGATGCCGAGGATAGCGAATCCGATGGCCGAGCTATAGCGCTGGATCGTCTCGGCGAAGAGCTCGGGTGGGACGGTCTTACCGATGAACCACCCCAGGAGTGCCAGCACGACATTCCACGCTCCAGCACCGAGGGTCGTATAGAGGAGGAACTTACCCAACGGCATGCCCGACAGGCCTGCGGGGATCGAGATGAGCTGGCGGATACCAGGCACTAAGCGCCCGACGAGCGTCGAGGTCACCCCGTTCTTCACGAAGTAAGCTTCTGCCTTCTCGACCTTCTCCCTACTGAGGAGGCAGAGGTGCCCCAGACGTGAGTCTGCGAAGCGATATACCAGCGGACGACCCAGATACTTAGCTAGATAATAGTTCACCAGTGCCCCGATGTCCGAGCCCAGCGTAGCGAAGAAGATGACGAGGAAGAGGTTCATCTCTCCCGTGGCAGCCTTATAGGCAGCTGGGGGGACGACTACCTCCGAAGGGAAGGGGATGAACGACGATTCGATCGCCATAAGTAGCGTCACCCAGAAGTAGCTCAGGTGATGCAGGATATCTTGGACGAAGCCTAGTGATTCGATCATAGAGTAAGGGGGAAGGGGTGACTATTTATTGACCTTCTTCCACGTATCCTTGAGGGAGACGGTGCGGTTGAAGACCAGGTGATCAGGACGACTTTCTGGGTCTAAGCAGAAGTAGCCCACACGCTGGAACTGATAGTATTCGCCCTGCTTCGCCTCCGCTAGGAAGGGCTCTACACGAGCGTGGGTGACGACACGTAGGGAGTCGGGATTGAGGAGCTCTCCGAGGGACTTCTCCTTGCCTGCCTCGGCAGGATTCTCATCGACGAAGAGGCGGTCGTATAGGCGCACTTCGGCCTCGACGCTATCGGTGGCGGAGACCCAGTGGATCGTGCCCTTGACCTTGCGATTACTTTCGGGTCGACCGCTGAGCGTCTCTGGATCGTACTCTGCATATACCTCTACTACCCTGCCGTCTGCATCCTTCTTACATCCGGTGCAGCGGACGATGTAGGCACTCTTCAGGCGTACTTCCTGCCCAGGGGTCATGCGGAAGTACTTCTTAGGCGCATCTTCCATGAAGTCCTCGGCTTCGATGAAGAGTTCACGGGAGAAGCGGATGATATGGCTGTCCGACTCTGGGTCTTCGGGGTTGTTGAGGAAACTCATCTCCTCGGTCTGTCCCTCGGGGTAATTGGTGATGATGAGGCGTATCGGGTCGAGGACGGCAGAGCCACGTAGGGCACGGCGGTTGAGGTCCTCACGCACGGCATGCTCTAGGAGCGCCATGTCGATGATACCATCATACTTGGTATAGCCAATCTTGTCTATGAAGCCACGGATAGACTCGGGAGTGTAGCCACGGCGACGAAGTCCACAGACGGTCGGCATACGTGGGTCATCCCAGCCGGCGACATGCCCTTCCTGCACGAGCTGCAGTAGCTTGCGCTTGCTCATCATCGTGTAGGTGAGGTTGAGGCGATTGAACTCAATCTGTCGAGGCCTATAGTTCGCCTCATGGTCGGGCTCAACCTTCTTCAGCAGGTCGACGAAGTAGTCATAGAGCGGACGATGCACTTCGAACTCCAACGTACAGATAGAGTGTGTCACTCCCTCGAAGAAGTCACTCTGCCCATGGGCGAAGTCGTACATAGGATAGACGCCCCACTTCGTCCCCGTCCGATGGTGCGGTACCTTGATGATGCGGTAGATGATGGGGTCACGGAAGTGCATGTTGGGCGAAGCCATATCGATCTTCGCCCGTAGGATCATCGCACCTTCCTCGAATTCGCCTGCATTCATTCGGTGGAAGAGGTCTAGACTCTCCTCAGCAGGGCGATCACGGAAGGGGCTTGCCACCCCAGGGGTAGTGGGCGTACCCTTCTGTGCTGCTATCTCTTCGGCCGTCTGCTCATCGACGTAAGCGTGACCGGAGAGGATCAGCTCCTCGGCGAAGCGATACAGGCGATCGAAGTAGTCCGAAGCATAGTAGATATCCCCCCAGTGGAAGCCTAACCATTCGATATCTTCACGGATCGCGTCGACGTATTCCGTATCTTCCTTCGTAGGATTGGTATCGTCAAAGCGGAGGTTACAGACACCGCCGTACTTCTGGGCGATACCGAAGTCCATGCAAATAGCCTTTGCGTGTCCTATATGGAGGTAGCCATTGGGCTCGGGAGGGAAGCGGGTCTGGATACGTCCATTATTCTTCCCTTGGCGAAGATCCCCTTCGACGATCTGCTCGACGAAGTTCAGGCTCTTCTTCTCTTCCCCTCCTTCCATGAGGGGCTCTACGCTATGAGGCATATCTGACATAGTGAATGTACTTTGAGATCGATGTATACGGATTTATGCTATTACGGACAAAGATACAGAAAAGCCGTTTTAGTCCGCCTTAGTGGGCTGGGAGGGAGGGGGCGAAGCTAGCTCCATAGAGGTAGCAGTAGTGCCTCTTCGGAGGCGACAGTAGCGCTTCGAGAGAGGGAGCAGTAGCGCCTCCCTCGGCTTAAAAAGGAAGTCCTCGGGCGCATCCCTTGGGGAGGCCCGAGGACGGAAACGGGGGAGGGGGAAGGGGCTAACGTCCTCGGCGGAAGCTGAGGACACTGTTGGCCACGACGCTGAGGCTACTGAGCATCATCAGCGCTCCTGCGATCATGGGATTGAGGAGATAGCCGGTGAAGGGATACAGAAGACCTGCTGCTACGGGGATGGCAATGAGGTTGTAGATGAAGGCCCAGAAGAGGTTCTGATGGATCGTACGTAGGGTGCGGTGCGCCAGATCAAAGAGCTTCACGACCGAGCCGAGCTCTGAGGTACGGATCGTCACCATCGCTGTCTCCATCGCTAGATCACTTCCGCTACCCATGGCGATGGAGAGGTCGGCACGGGCTAGTGCTGCTGCGTCATTGATCCCGTCGCCGACCATAGCCACACGACGACCCTGACGCTGGAGCTCCTCGACAAAGGACGCTTTCCCCTCGGGAAGGACGCTATCGACGACCCGATCGACGCCCACAGCTTCGCCCACGGCACGTGCTGCGCCTGGTCCATCGCCAGTAAGCATGATGACTTCGAGGCCTCGAGCCTGCAGCTCGGCGATCGCATCACGGGAAGAAGGACGGAGGGTATCGGCGATCCAGATGACGGCGAGCACTTCCCGCTCATCGGCGAAGAGACTGCAGGTAGCTCCGGCTCGCTGTCCTTCCTCCAGAGAGGAAAGAGCCTCCTCGCTGAGCACCGCCCCGCCTTCCTCGACGAAGGCACGCTGACCGACACGATAGGTCTTCCCCGAGATCGTACCTTGGAGTCCTCGGCCTGCCTCTTCGGAGAAGGCCGTGACGGGAGCTTCGCCTTCGTGTGCTCCCTCGAGGTAGCGAACGATCGCTCCTGCCAAGGGGTGCGAAGAGAGCTTCTCCAGCTCGGCAAGGTGCGTGGCGGAGGCATCGCCAGCAGAAGCTATCCAACGGATAGCCTTCACTTCGGGGCGACCTTCGGTGATCGTCCCGGTCTTGTCCAGGAGGATGGTGTCGATATGCTGCGCTGCTTCGAGGCTCTCAGCATTGCGGACAAGGATCCCTTCCTCTGCGCCTCGTCCGATGCCGACCATGATAGCCGTCGGAGTGGCAAGGCCTAGGGCACAGGGGCAAGCGATGACCAGCACCGTCACGGCAGCGACGAGCCCCATCTGCCAGCCTCCCTCGGGGACGAGGAAGCCCCACGCTACGAGCGTCAGGAGAGCAATGATGACGATGACGGGAACGAAGACACGTGCTACCCGATCGACCACCTTCTGGATAGGTGCACGGGAGGACTGAGCCTCCTGCACGAGACGGATGATGCGGGAGAGGATGGTAGCACGCCCGACTTCACGAGCCTCGTAGAGGAGCGATCCCGAGCCATTGAGCGTACCGGCATAGACACGGGCGCCCGCTACCTTCGCCACGGGAATAGGCTCTCCACTGATGAGCTGCTCGTCGGCATAGGATTCTCCCGAGAGGACTACCCCATCCACGGCGAAGAGCTCGTGAGGAAGGACACGCAAGGTCATCCCCGGCTCTACCTCTGCTATAGGCAGGGTGACGGTATCACCCGAAGGCAAGACTTGCTGTACTGTCTTCGGCTGGCTACCCATGAGCTGACGGAGAGCCGTCGACGTGCGTCGCTGGGCACGAGCTTCGATGACCTTCCCCACCAGGACGAAGGCTACCGTCATCGAGGCAGCTTCGAAGTAAAGATGATGAAGGGCGTGCTCCGACGCTCCCCCGAGGAGGTATTCCCCGAGGAGAACGAGACTGTAGACGAAGGCGACGGAGGTACTGAGCATCACCAGCAGATCCATACCTGCAGCGCCCGAGCGTAGCTGGCGCCAGCCTCGGACGAAAAAGCCCGATCCAGCCCAGGCTAAGGTGACAGCGGAGAAGAGCGCTGAGAGTAAGGCCTTGGGAAGAGTCATAGGTGGCCACATCATCAGCCCCATAACAAGGAGGGAGAGCACTACGGAGACGATCGTCTTCGTCTGCTGGCTCTTCTCCTCCCTCAGACGGAGGGCCTCGATCTCATCGACATCGGGCTCGTCGATCCGAAGGTCGTAGCCCATGGAGGCAACTGCCGAGCGGAGATCCTCTCGGGAGCACTTCGTCTCGTCATAGACGACAAAGGCTGAAGCCGAGGCAAGATTGACGCTAGCAGAGGAGACTCCAGGCGTCTCCTCCAGTGCCCGAGTAGCGTGGGCAGCACAGGCCGCACAGTGTAGCCCCAGGAGGGGAAAAGATTGCTTAGTCATAGTGATAAAGAGGGAGGGGAGCGTCTCCTGAGGCGCTCCCCTCCTGATAATTAAGAGACTTCATACTACGAACAGCAGAGGGAAGCCTTTAGTTTAGCCCGTGGGGAAAGCCTCCACCCTACGAGGGGAAGGCAACCGGCTGAGAGCTAGAGCAAGGGGGCAAGGCGATCTAGTAGCTCCTGCCCCAGAGCACTCTTGTCCTCGATATGCTTGAGTATGGAGCTGACATAGGGATTACTGTCGAAGGCGCCCCGCACCTCCTCGAAGTCCCGTGCCTGCTGTACTTCGTCGCCGTCGGCACCGAAGCCAGTCATCGCCGAGAGGGAGAACTCCTTCTTGGCATCGGCGTACACCTCTCTGTCGAGCTCGACGACGGAGCTTCGCCAGCGCTCCACTAGTTGGGCGATCTCCGAGGCAGTAGCGCCTTCGAGATCCAGCCCATAGTAGGTCTTGATCTTGTCGTACGCCCAAGTCCACTCATATTCATAGTAGTGGCGATGCAGGTCGGAGAGTGTCTCGTGGATCTCACCCACCTCATGGATCGCCCCCGACTCTATTGCTTCCACCAGACGAAGGACCTCAGCCTTCGGAGCGATCAAGCCCGAGAGATCCACCCAATCCCCTAGGCCGATCGTCGTCGTAGGTCTGAGGGCAGAGCGGACAGCTTCGATGCTGGTACAGGCGAGACCCTCTAGGCGCTTGATCAGGGAGTTCCCGAGGAACTTATGGATCGCTAGATCGTAGTAGTGGATCCCCTTCCTCAGGGACGAAGCCTTGATCTTAGCACTCTGATACGAATAGATCTCCGAGGTCATCCCCGCCACCCACTGCAGTTGCTCTAGGATCTGACGTCCGTTGATCATCTTCTGGATGGTATAGGGACTCAGGAGGTTGTAGTTGATCTGATCAAGGCGGTGAGGATCGGTGCGAGCATCTCGTCGAGGCCACTTCTGCGCATCTCGGATGGTACCAACACTCTTGAGGTTCACCCCTGGGATGAGGAAGGTCTTGTCACAGGACTCGATGAGGTAGGAGAAGGGTAGGTTCGCTAGATCCGGATGGGTGGTATGGCGTCCCATCACTAGGGAGAAGGCGCCGATACGAGCCGGCCAGAGAATGTAGGAGTCCGAAGAGGTCTTCGCCCCTCGCTCCATGATCCCCTGATGGATAGGACCGAGCTTGTACATATGGTTGCTCTGGTTCGACCCCGACCCTGCATTCATGAAGGAGAACTGGCTAGCGATAAGGAGTGTCGACTTGTGGTGCGTGACGGTGAAGGGTCCTGCGAAGATAGCACACGCCTCACCGTTCTCTCCATGGCAGTTGCTGAAGAAGAGGGAGTCCGACGCCGAATAGCCATGGGCAAGGGTACAGGCCTGCCCGACGAAGCAACGAGAGAGCGCCGTGCCACTCTCCACCCGAGAGCCGGAGGAGATGATGAAGTCGGTACAGATGACGCTATAGCCCAGCGTGATGGGCGCCTCTCGGACGCTATTGACACTACCGTTGTAGAGGCGACGTGTCCCGACGATCTCTGCATAGTCGCCGATCTTGACGTTGGTGATATTCCCCACGTCCGTGATGTGGGCATGGGAGCCGATCGTCCCATGCGAGGAGCGAAGACCATCGATATAGTTCATAATGAGCTGACGAAGGCGCTGGATGAGCTCGGGACGATGCCGGTACATCGCCATGAAGTAGGCTTCGTGTGCCGAGAGCTGATCATAGCTCAGCACCTCACGCCCACCGGTCTCATTGAGGACAGAGACCTCTACCCCGTTGCCGAAAGTAGTCTCCCCTTGGACGAGGATGGTATCGACGTTGCTGATGAAGGCCTCCTCGCCGATCGTATAATTAGCGATATAGTTATTGACATGCTCGATACAGCAGTTGTCCCCCACCTCTACATTGTGCAGGTAGGTATAGTAGAGGCCCGAATGCTTGGAGATCCCCCCGGGGAGGTCGAAGGTCTTCTCGAAGAGCCCCAGGCGCACCCAGCCTGAGAAGTGGGTATTGAGTATGTACTTGGGCACGAAGTCTTCCTTGACCCAGACCTGAGCCCAGTCATCGGCCGAATTGGCATGATCCTTCAGTGCTGCGATCTCCACCTCTGTGAGCGGACGATAGCCTTGATTTACTACGTTTGGCATAGACATTTATCTAAGAAACTAACTTCACAAATGTATACACTTTCGGAGAATACCTACCCCCTCCTATTTGATGCGCTCTGTAGCGCCCAAAATACGACCTACGGTAGATCGCCTCGACGACCCACGGTAGGTCGCAAGTGCGACCTACTGTAGGTTTTTTCGACGACCTACCGTAGGTCCCTTTTCGCCCCCTCCCAAGACAGCTGTTTATACGGGCTGTCGGCCTCTCATAAATAGACAGCGCTCCCGCCATCCGCTCTAGGGGAGCGATGGAGGGAGCGCCATGGGAGGGAGGCGGGCTAAAGTAAGCCTCGCTCTCGTGCGTCAGCTATGGTTACCTCGAGGCCTTGCTCCAGCGTCATCGAGGGGCGGAAGCCTAGGGCAAAGAGCGGGGAAGGATCGCACCGCCAGTTGCGCTGCGCTAGGATGGGGTACTTGTCTCTATTGAGGGGCGAGACCCGACCCGTCAGGCGTGCTGAGAGCGAACCCACGTAGCAGGTCAGTCGCACCAGCGGGAGCGGTATGCGGATATGAAGGACATGCTTGCGCCCGAGGAGACGCTGGACCATCCGCCCGAACTCTAGATCCGTGTAAGTCGCTCCATCGGCTACGACGTAGCGCTCGCCACGTGCTTCCTCACGGGTGAGTACGAAAAGTGCCGCCCGAGCGACATCGCCCCCGTAGACGAAGGTCAGGTACTGCGTCTGACAGCCCGACATGGCATTGATGCCTCGGGCGATCCCTTGGAGGGCCATCAGGTAGTCCTTGTCCCCAGGTCCGTAGACACCCGTGGGCAGAAGGATCGTGAACGGCAGTCCTGAGCGCTCGGTATAGTGCTCGGCCAGACACTTACTACGGCCGTAGAGCGTATGGGGCTCCTGTGGGTGGGTGGCACGAAGAGGCTCGGTAGCCCCCGCCACAGCGCCGTAGCTACTGAGGCTACTCATCAGCACAAAGCGAAGGGGAGGCAGTGTAAGGCGGGAGAGTGCCCCGAGGAGGCGACGGGTATGCTCGGCATTGACCTCGGCGAACTCCTCCGGGTGGGCGGTCTTCGTGATCCCAGCGTTGTGGATGACGTAGTGCCACTGAGGAGCGCCCTCCTCGAGCGGGGCGACTGACGAGAGCGCCTCGAAGAGCTGCTCCTCGTCGAAGTAGTCTACCTCGAGGAGGTGGACACCCTGAGCGGTGAGGCGCTTCCTATCGCTGTCCTTGCGTACAGCCGCCCAGACTTCGTAGCCTAGAGCGAGGGCCTCAGAGATGAGGTGCGAACCGATGAAGCCCGAGGCTCCCGTGATGAGTATGCGCTCCATAGATAGGGAGGAGTGGATGGAGCGAGACTAGAAGATCGAGAGGCGCACGTAGCGCTTGGGGTTCTCCTTGAGATCACGCATCAGATGATCGGCGCTACGTACGAGGCTGTCCAGACGGATGTAGAGCGCAGGGTCATTGAGCAGTAGGCCAGCGGTATTGTCCTTGCTACGTAGCTGCTGGGATACCTGCTGGAGCTGGGCCGTCGTCGACTGTAGGCTCAGCATGAGCGAGTCTAGATTCATCGAGGAGAGCTGGCCAGAGAAGGTGGCGAGGTTAGACGTCATCTGCCCGACATTACTGATCACGGGGTCGAGGCGGTGTGTCGTCTGGTTGAGCCCAGCGACCATGCCGTGGAGTTGCTGGCTAGCGAGATTGAGCCCGAGGAGGGTGCTATCGATGTTCTTATCGTTCAAGAGGGCATTGAGGCGCTCCAGCGTAGCGTTGATGGTAGGCATCATGTTCGCTACCTCTGGGAGGATCTTGTCCGTAGCCACAGAGAGCAGATCCCCCTGGGGGCTGATGCTGGGGATCGTATCCCCCTCGGCCAGATACTGCGTGCCCTTGGGGTCGATCTGAAGGATCAGCTCCGAGCCACTCAAGGGATTCATCTTGATACGCACCTGACTCTCGGGCGTGATGCGGACATGTGGGTCGAGGGAGAGCTCTACCGTCGCCCCATAGCCACGAGCATAGTCGAAGCTCACGGAGCGTACCGTACCCACCTTGAAGCCACTCACCAGGACGGGCGTAGCGACGGTGACACTATTGAGGTTGTCGAAGTGCGCATAGTAGGTCGTGCTCTTCTTGAATATCTCGATACCCTTGAGGAAGTTGATCCCGACGTAGGCGAGTGCTATCGCCAGGATGGCCAGTAGGCCGATCTGTACCTCTTTCTTTCGTTTCATAAATATCTATAGCTCTGTATGGATGTCTCTATTGATCGGGGTGGGGAGCGCTAGAGGCGCTTAGTGCCTCGGTAGCGGGCGATGTAGGCATCTCGGTAGATGCGGGGCAGGGAGGAGAGTTGCTGCTGTGCCTTGGCCTTGGAGGGCGTGGGGCTGAGGAGGTAGATGTAGGCCTTCCCGACCTTCACCCGCTCCACGGGCGTGGGGAGCTTGCGGAAGCGAGCATCCTTGACGTCGATCTTCTCTGGTGAGGAGAGGAACTGCACTCGGTAGGTGATCCCCTGCTCCGAAGCGCTGTCGCTGGAGTTCGCGGCACTTGCCTTTGTCTTCCCTTCGGCAGTAGAAGTCTTGCCCTGCTTAGAGGAGGACTTCCCTCCGCCCTTATTTAGTGCCCGCTCGACCTGCTCCCGGGGAGAAGTCTGCTGGGTCTCTTCTTGACTCGAAGTAGCTGCTGTAGAGTCCTGATCCGTAGTATCAGCCTCGGACTCGGACTTCGTCTTGGCATCTGCCGAGTCGCTCTGCTTCTTGTCCCCCGAGCTCTTACCTCGGTAGGCTCGGTAGTACGAGGTGAAGCCCAGAGCGATGGCCGAGGCGATGGTCTGCTGACCATCTTCGCTGAGCATGAAGGCTGCCTCCTGTTGGTTGGAGAGGAAGCCAATCTCGGTGAGGATGCTGGGCATAGCTGACTGGCTAAGCACCCAGAGGATATCCTGACGGACACCACGACTGTAGCGCCCAGCGGCTCGGTACTGACGCTGGATCTTGTTGGCTAGCTCGATGCTCTTATTGAAGTAGGCATCCTGCATCAAGTCAAACATGATGTAGCTCTCCGTCGACGTCGGGTCGAAGCCTCGGTAGGTCGTCTTGTAGTCGCTCTCCAGAAGCATCGCCTTATTCTCCCGCATGGCTACGCTGAGGTTGTTGGCGAACTTCGCTATCCCCAGGACGTAGGTCTCCGTGCCGTGTACCTCCTTCGAAGGGGCGCTATTGACATGGATGCTCAGCATAAGCGAAGCCTTATGCTTATTGGCGTAGTCAGCACGAGCCTGTAGGCCGACGAAGACATCCGTAGTGCGGGTGTAGAGGACGTTCACCTCTGGGTGAGCCCTACGGATCTTCGCACCGACAAGCTTCGCCACCGCTAGGGTGATATCCTTCTCCTTCCCTCCGTTGCCCACAGTCCCTGAGTCCTTCCCACCATGCCCCGCATCGATGACGACGGTGAAGAGGCGCTGTGCCTCAGCGTTGAAGGGGAGAATCATGCGATACCGATTAACTACCGCCCTGGCTGCCGCTACAGCCGTATTTTTGGCCTCTGGGCCAAGTGTCTATGCCGACAATGCTGATAACACCGGCAATGCCTACCGCCGCGCCGCGCCGCGTGGCTGGCTGTGGTACGAGGAAGCATCTCCCTCTGTTAAGCCCGTGCCCAAACGGCAAACGATGCCTACCTCCGTATCGGCTATACCAGCAAAAAGCACAGCACCGGAATCTACCCGATTCGAACCGTTTTCCGCCGCCTGGGTACGGCAGCAGCTACCGGTCCTGCTGGATCGTGCCATGACCAATCCGAGCGAAGAAAATGTGCGTGCCTACAAGTATATGGAGAGGCTGGCCCTGGATATGCCCACAAACGACGCCACCATGAGCGAACACGTAGTACGTAACGACCCGATGTTGGATGAATCGGTACGTTTCCCGATTTCTTCAATGGCTAGGGCGCAGGCCTTGTCGCAAATCGGCCGCGCCCGCGAAGGCATTATTCGCGATCTACGCAGCAAGGCTGGTTTATGGATGTTTTTCGATTCGAAATGCCAGTTTTGCCACAGCCAATTTGCCGTGACCCGGATGCTGGCTCAGAAATACGGTCTTCCGGTGCGCTACATCAGTACCGATGGCGGCACGATCCAAGGGATGCCGGCCGCACAACTGCGGTTTGACCAGGGAGCTGCGCGCGCCCGCTCCCTAGGTATCCGGCTGACCCCTGCCGTGGTGCTGGTCGCACCACCGGATAAGGTGGCAATCGTGGCGCACGGTGCGATGTCGCAGTCCGAATTGGAAGAAAAAATCGTGCTGGCGGCCATCGACATGAAAATTGCTGATCCCGAGCTGAGCAACATCGCCAAACTGCAGGACCGGGGCATCCTCACACCGGGTGACATGGCCGAGGTGCGCAGGCGGGTTCGCAATCCGGACAATACCGACGAATTGGTCAAAATGCTGAACGAAATGATACGACGCAGAATGTAACAGGAAGAAATCATGAAAACTTATTTGCGAGATACCCGGAAATACGTCATTCCCACTATACTGTCCCTATCATTGTGGCTCGGTGCCGCCGCCTCATCGCAGGCCGACGTTTCCGGTGGCATGGATACCATGTGGAACCAGACCGCACCTTCGCTGAATGGGGTCAACGACAACTACGGGGGTACTTTAGGCGGCCTGTCGGTACGTAGTCCGGTACGCAGCTTTAATGTGATGGCCTTCGACCCACCGCGCTTCGGGGCCGGTTGCGGCGGTATC
>ERZ772874.800-NODE-800-length-17032-cov-11.988455_pt1 | contig 17032 bp, 9 predicted proteins | sample MGYA00580586_ERZ772874 | MGnify/ENA primary metagenome ERZ772874 (study PRJEB29015, sample SAMEA2737952) | human oral metagenome | biome: human oral; feature: human-associated habitat; material: dental | place: China | collected 2154 ... | reverse complement strand
TCGCAATGTCGATTCTGATCAACAAGGACACCAAGGTCATCACCCAGGGCATCACGGGCAAGACCGGTCAGTTCCACACGCGCATGTGCCGGGACTACGCCAACGGCAAGAACTGCTTCGTGGCCGGTGTCAACCCCAAGCGTGCCGGCGAAGACTTTGAAGGCATTCCCATCTACGCCTCCGTCAAGGAGGCCAAGGCCGAAACCGGTGCCACCGTCTCCGTCATCTACGTGCCGCCCGCCGGCGCTGCCGATGCCATCTGGGAGGCCGTCGATGCCGATCTGGACCTGGTGATCTGCATCACCGAAGGCATCCCCGTTCGCGACATGATGGTCGTGCGTGACAAGATGCGCCGCTCGGGCAAGAAAACTCTGCTGCTGGGGCCGAACTGCCCGGGTCTGATCACCCCCGACGAAATCAAGATCGGCATCATGCCCGGTCACATCCACCGCAAGGGCCGCATCGGTGTCGTGTCGCGTTCCGGCACGCTGACCTATGAGGCCGTGGCACAGGTGTCCGACCTCGGGCTGGGCCAGTCCAGCGCCGTCGGCATCGGGGGCGACCCGATCAACGGCCTGAAGCACATCGACGTGCTGCAGATGTTCAACGACGATCCCGACACCGACGCCGTCATCATGATCGGCGAAATCGGCGGACCGGACGAAGTGAACGCTGCCCGCTGGGCCAAGGACAACATGAAGAAACCGGTGGTTGGCTTCATCGCCGGCGTCACCGCGCCTCCGGGCAAACGCATGGGCCACGCCGGTGCGCTGATCTCGGGCGGTGCCGACACGGCCGATGCCAAGCTGGAAGTGATGGAAGCCTGCGGCATCCGCACCACCCGTGACCCGTCCGAAATGGGCCGTCTGCTCAAGAAAGTGCTGGGCTGAACCTGTCCCGCCTGCCGGGCGGGCCAGACATCCCCCAAACCCTGCCGAAGCTTCCTTCCGGAAGCACCTCGGCAGGGTTTTTTGTTTCCGTCGGGCACCTTGCTGCCCATGCCCGGCGCTTCCTTTACCGCGCCTTGCACCGTGCTGCCACAGCGCTTGTGGTCATGGTCCAGCGCATCCTGCTGCACCCCAGGCAGCACGGTCGTACCGCCTGCAGCCCCCTTCACCCACCACTCACCGTATCCAGCCAGCCGTCTGGATGCAGCCCGTTCCGCATCACCCGCCGCGCACCGACAATGGGTGCGCCAGGGAAGGGATGCACACCTACGATGCGCTGTCAGGCAGAGCCACTGCCTGCTGCATGACCGTGTCATCCGCGCTCCCGGTTTGGACACAACCTGCTGGTCAGGGGAACGGGATGAGTGCTGATCATCAGGACGGCGCGCACGACGCACAGGAATTCGGACAACTGTCCCTGTCGGTGGCAGGCAGCCCGCTGCGTACCTACTGGCTCACGCTGTCGCGTACCACCATTGGCCGCCGGGCCACCAATACCCTCGTGCTGGACGACCTCACCGTCTCCGGCGAACACGCCGTGCTGCTGGTGGGGCTGCAGGACGTGGTCATCCAGGACCTCGGCAGCCGCAATGGCACGCTGCTCAATGGCCGTCCCGTCGCCCGGGCCCTGCTGTCCGATGGCGATTGCATCGACATCGGCATCTATCGGCTGGTCTACAGCCAGCATCGTACCGTCAATCTCGCGAATGAAGAGCAGGGCGCCGGTACGCCGCAGCAGGCGGTGGCGACGCCCTTTCCCCAGCTTTCCCTGGGCGCCCCGGGGCTGCTCCAGCGCCTGACACCCGACCTCTTCAGGCCGGAGGGTGCTGCACCCCGTCAGGAATCGGAGGGTGCTGCACCCCATCAGGAGCCGGATGGGGCTGCAGCATCAGGCGCCTCTTCGATACCGGGGAATACTGCATTGCCTGGTGATGCCATGGTGCCGGGCGCTCCTGCCCCAGGGGCCGATACGGGCTCCTCCCTCCATCCGCATGCGCCGTCTGGTTCGGGCGCATCCGGCACCTTCAGCGGCTTCGGCCCTGACATGAGCTTCGGCCTTGACAGGACTTCGGGCGCCCCGGCCGGCTTCACCGAAGGCTTCAGCCGGGTGCCACACCTGCCGCCCACGCCCCTTGGCCCCTCGCTCCTGGCGCCCACAGCCTTGGGCTCCTCTCATCCTGGATCCTCGCTGTCTTCGCCGCTGGGGCCTTCGACCCTGCCGCCCGCACCACCCCCCATGCCGCGCGTACGTCCGGCACTCAACAACGGTGCCGGACACCGGGGCGCCTCGCTGCGCTTTCTGGGCGGGCACGATGCCGGCCGGCTGCTGGTCATCGACCGCCCCATCGTCAGCATCCGAAACGGGGTGGGGCAGGTGGCCGTGGTCAGCTGCCGGGAAGGTGGCTTCTTCCTTACGCATGTGGAAGGGCAGGCCTATCCGCTGGTCAACGGTGAATCCATCGGTCTCGGTGCCCACCCGTTGCGCAATCATGACCTCATCGAGCTGAACGGCACCATCATCCAGTTCAGCCAGTGCACCCCGGGCGCGGCATGAACCGCGTCGCCCAGTACGTCCACGCCCTGCTGCGCTCGTTCCGGCTGTGGACGGCGATGCTGGGCGTTCTCGTCACCGGAGTCGCCATCATGGTGCTGCTGGGCCATGTGTCGCTGCCCGGCACGCACACCTTCGACCGCCTCGCCCATGACCAGCGGCTGCGCTGGATGCCCACCGTCTTCGAGCCGCGGGTGCTGGTCGTCGACATCGATGAAAAGAGCCTGCAGGAACAGGGGCGCTGGACCTGGCCCCGCCGGACCCTGGCACGGCTGGTCGAACGCATCGTCGATGAAGGTCATGCCCGGGTCCTGGGCTTCGACATCGTCTTTGCCGAACCCGATCCGGAAGATGACGGCGTGCTCGCCCGGGCCATCCAGGGACGACCGGTGGTCCTCGGCTATTACTTCTCCCGCCATGCCGGTGCCCACCGGATCGGCCACCTGCCCGGTGCCGTCTTCGATGGGAACCTGTTCGATGGCACCCTGCTGCCGCAGTGGGATGGCTTTGGCGCCAATCTCGACCGGCTGGGAGAGGCCGCCCGCAGCAGTGGCTTCTACAATGCCCAGCTCGACAGGGACGGCGTTGTCCGTTCCGTGCCCGTGCTCACCCTGTTCAACGGGCAGATGTACGAGTCGCTGGCACTGGCCATCCTGCGCGTGTACGAAGACAATCCGCCCATCACGCTGAACGGGCATGTCCTGTCGCTGTCCGGCCAGACGCGCCTGACGCTGGCCCCCGACCTCACGGCACGCGTACCCTTTGCCGGGGGCGCCGGGCCGCACGCCGGCCGCTTCGAATACGTCTCGGCCACCGATGTCATCGAGGGACGGGTCGATCCGGCCCGCTTCCGTGACCGCATCGTGCTGGTGGGTGCCTCGGCACCCGGCATCGGCGACCGTCACACCACACCGGTCAGCATCAACACTCCTGGTGTCGAGGTGCAGGCCACGCTGATCGCCGGCGCCCTGAACGGACACATGCCCTATGTTCCCTGGCATGCCGCCTATACCGTGGCCGCCATCACGCTGGTGCTGGTGGGGCTGGCGGCGCTGTGGATGCCCCGGCTGGGGGCGCTGGGTATCATGCTGCTGGGCGCGGGGCTGGGGCTGGCCCTGATGCTGGTCAATGCGCTGCTCTTTACCCTGCAGGGCTGGGTGCTGCCGGTGGCGGCGCCGGTCGTGGCGGTGGCTGTCATCGCGGTGATCAATCTGGCGGCCGGACATCTGGTCGAGAGCAAGGCGCGCCGGGACGTGGTCGAACTCTTCGGGCAGTATGTCTCGCCCAAGCTGGTACAGCGCATGGCCCGCAACCCCGACGCCTACCCCATCGAAAGCCAGAACAAGCGGATCACCATCCTGTTTGCCGACATCCGGGGCTTCACCCGCATGGCCGAATCGATGGATTCGCAGGTGCTGCGCGAATATCTGAACACCTTCCTGACCCGGATGACCGAAGTCATCCACGCCTACCATGGCACGGTCGACAAATACATCGGCGACGCCATCATGGCCTTCTGGGGCGCGCCGGTGGATGACCACGAGCAGGAAGATCATGCCGTCGTGGCCGCCATTGCCATGCAGGATGCCGTGGCCGAACTCAACCGCGACTTCGCCCGCCGCGGCTGGCCCGAGCTGCACATCGGCATCGGCATCAACTCCGGTACCGCCCGGGTGGGGGACATGGGCTCGCAGATCCGCCGCACCTACACCGCCATTGGTGATGCCGTGAACCTTGCCGCCCGCCTCGAAGCCCTGACCAAACACTTCGGTCTGCCGGTGCTGCTGGGCGAAATGACGGCCCGCCAGGTCATCTGCGTGGAGCTGGTTCCGCTGGGCGAGGCGGAGGTGCCGGGCAGGACGGAACGGGTGCGTGTATTTTGTCCGAGACGCTATGTCAACAGGGCGTCGCCGGAGGCCGGGACAATGCTTTAATTCGGTTCATGCGCTTCCAGATCCTCGGCTGCAGCGGTGGACTCGGTGGCTCGCCGAGAACGGCGGGTCAGCCAGGAAAACCGTTTCGCACATCCTCCTTCCTGCTGGACCAGGATATCCTCATCGACGCCGGTACCGGTGTCGAGGATCTCCCGGTGGATGAGCTGCGCCGTATCGATCACGTCTTTATCTCTCATTCGCATCTCGACCATATTTGCGCACTGCCGCTGATGCTCGACACCGTCGGCAGCAGTCGCGAGCGCCCCGTCACGGTCCATGCGCTGCCCGAGACCATCCACGCACTGAAGGAGCACATCTTCAACTGGGTCATCTGGCCCGACTTCACCGAAATCCCGCACTTCGATCACCCCTGGATGGTCTACAGCCCGCTGCAGGTCGACAACCCCGTAACCATCGGTGGTCGAACCATCCGTCCCATCGGGGCCAACCACACCGTGCCGGCGCTGGGCTTTCACATCAGCTGCGAGCAGGGCAGCCTCGTCTATTCCGGTGATACGCTGCCCAACGATGCATTCTGGCGTACCGTCAACGGCATTGCCGATCTGCGCTATCTCATTCTGGAAACCGCCTTTGCCAACCGGGAGCGGGATCTGGCCGTCACGGCCAAGCATCTGCACCCCATCCAACTGGCCGAGGAGCTGAACCGGATGCGTGTCGATCCCCAGCTCTGCATCACCCACCTCAAACCCTCCGACCGGGAACAGATCGCCCGCGAGATCGAAGCGTGGGCAGGGCGTTTCCAGCCGCGCATCCTGCAGACCGGGGACGTGCTCGACATCGACTGAGGTGGGGTGCAACGCAGGGCGGCAAATCCATGGCACGTGCCATTCCCCCGCTCTCCGGCCGGAGCTGGCACCTGTGGGGGCTCTGCCATCCGGCCGGCGCGGGCACCAGCGGGGGCGCTGCCTGTATCAGGTCTGTTTGTATCAGGTCCGTTGTCAGCACCGGGTCAACAATGGGTCAGCACTGGGGCGGAGTCTGCGCGGGGATGAATGATTCCACGACGTACCCTGTTGTCTTCCCGCCATCGGCCCGGACCGGCAACAGCCGCCCGTGCCGGCCGTTCATCCGCTGCCCCCTCAAAGATCGGCACGCTGCGCGCTAGCCTTGAAGCCATCGAGGATTCTGCGGCCCGGCCGCCTTGCCCTGCATGCCCAGGGGGACGAATGAATCCATGACATGCGCCACCTCTGCCCACGGAACGAGGATTCGACCCCGATGCAGCCGCAAAGCCCTTCATCGTCTGCCATGCCTTTCGCACCCGCGGCACCGGCCACATCGGCCGATGCTGCCTCCGGCACCGGCACCGGCATTGGCACCGGCGCTTCGGCCGATGTTTTCCCTTCGGGGGTACCTGCAGCCGGTTCGCTTCCGTCCGTAGCCGCAACGGCTGTTGCGCCGATGGGGGGGCGCCCCGAGGCGGGCATCATCGATACCCGCTGGGTCGGCACCGGCGTGGTCATGTCGGACAGCATGCGTGCCGATACCGGCAACAACCCGTTCGTCACCTCGCCCCAGCCGCTGCCGGATGTGGATCCGGCCGCGCAGCCCTGGATCGATACCCAGATCGGTGGTCTGTCGCCGCTGGAGGAAGACGACACGGACGGGCAGGGGATGGACCCATTCACGGCCTCGCCCGCTTCCCGGGGGGGACGCACTTCCCGCGCCTCGCGTGCGCCCTGGATTGCAGGGGCGTCCTTGGGGGCGGGAGATTCCATGGCGGGGAACATGCCCATGGGCGCTGGCATGTCCATGGTACCGGGGCCTTCAATGTCATCGGAGCCTGCCGGTTTCGTGGGTGACGATACCCGCTGGCAGCCACCCCGGCGCACCGGTGGCGTGGTGTCTGGGGTTGCGTCCACCAGCGATGATGCCGGTGCCGGCGTGAGTGCTGGTGCAGGAGCTGCGGCTGGTGCCGGGGCGGGAACTGGTGCTGGCGATGGGGTTGGCATCGGGGTTGGCATCGGGGTTGGCATCGGGGTTGGCATCGGGGCCGGAGGCGCCGGCCCCCGCCGCCAGAAACTTCCCTGGCGCGACAGCTGGCGGGGGCAGGCCCTGCGCGCCCGTTTCGTCGCGGCCGGATGCCATCTGGGCCTGTCGGTGCTGATCGCCTGCCTGGTGCTGGTGCTGGTGTATGCCTTCTGGTATGCCGGGCCGCTGGCGGCTGTGGCCGGGGTGGGCACCATTCTCGTGCTGCTGCTGGCGGTGGATGTCAGCCTTGGGCCGATCATGACGTTTCTGGTCTTCGACCGCCGCAAGAAGAGCCTGCCGGCCGATCTGGCGCTGATAGGCGTCATGCAGCTGGCAGCCCTGGGCTATGGCCTGCACACGGTGGAGGCAGGGCGGCCGCATTATCTGGTGTTCGTGAAGGACCGCTTCGAGGCTGTGTCGAAGGCCGACCTGCAGGCCGAAGACCTGCAGAAGGCTGCCGGTAATCCCGCTGCCGCAACGGCGCTGCTGGGACCGGTCTGGGCAGCCGCCAAACCGCCTGCCGACGAAAAGGCCCGTCAGGACGTGCTGATGGAATCGGCCCTCGGCGGCCGCGACCTGCAGCATTTTCCGCAGTGGTACGAGTCGCTGGACAACCAGCGGGACGGTGTGAAAAACCGCGCCCTCGACCTCGACACGCTGCGCAGGCTGAATTCGGACGGCCTGACCGTGCTGGATGAGGCCATCCGCGACAGCGGCCTGTCACAGGCGCAGATCGGCTATCTGCCGCTCAAGGGCGAGGAAAGCGATGCCAGCGTGCTGGTCTCGCGCGAAGATGGCCACGTGATCACCATCCTGCCGCTCAAGCCCTGGTAACGTTCAGCGGGACATCTCATCTGCCACTCAGGCCCTGGTAACACCTGCAGGGAAAACCTGCCGGCGCATCAACCTGTATCTGGCACGGGGGATGGCACCCGGCCTGCTGTTTCCTGATCCTGCCATCTGAAGCCGTATCCTGGCTGGATGGGGCTGTTCCGGGGGGCCATCCGGGCAGCGCGCTGTTTTCTCTGGCTGCCACCAGCGTTTGTGCCGCTATCCGCGCCCGGCCGCCGCCACCAGCGCCCGCGCCGCCGCTCCCACATCGCCCTGCCCGAACAGGGATCCGATCACGGCAGCGGCATCGGCCCCGGCTGCCAGTACCGTGCCGATATTGCCTGCATCGATCCCCCCGATGCCCACCAGCGGCAGTCCCAGTTGCAATGCGCGCACCTGACCGAACAGGTCCAGCGATGCCCGCCGCGCCAGCGGCTTGGTCCCCGAGGCAAACAGCGCTCCGAACGCCAGATAATCGGCCACCGGCGCCAGTGCCTGCGCCCGCGCCACACTGGCATAGCACGACACGCCGATCAGTGCTTCCGGCCCCAGCGCCCGGCGGGCTTCGGCAATGTCGCCATCGTCCTCGCCCAGATGCACGGCCCCGATGCCCAGGGCCGCGGCCAGCGGCCAGTCATCGTTGACGATCAGCAGTGCATCGTGCTGCGCACACAGGGCCTTCAGCGCCTGCAGCTGCTCGCGCCGTTGCGTCGCCGGGGCGTGCTTCTGCCGGTACTGCATGATCCTGATGCCGGCCTCCAGCGCTGCCGCCACATCCTGCAGCAGCCGGGCCGTGTCGGGCTGCTCGGCCGTGATGCCATACACACCATGGATGCGCGCACGCAGCGGGGAAGGGGGGAATGAAGGGGCAGTGGTCACTGGATTTTCCGGAATGGGGAGTACGTGGGGAATGAACGCATCTTAGCCTGTATCAACATACATCGCACCCACTGCATCCAGGCATTCACCCGTCCACACCAGACAGCGCGAAATTCACACCGTCAACCACTGGTCCGGCACCATGGCGGGCTCGTCGGAGATGGGGCGCGGCCCGTGACATTCTTCCCTTTAATAGCCGGAAGTGACCGATGAGCCGTCCGCCATGGGTCTGTGAACTGTACTTGAGGGCAGGAAATGAACGGCAGCAACAGTATCGCCGGCTTGACGGTGATGGTGATCGACGACAGCAACACCATCCGTCGCAGTGCGGAGATCTTTCTGAAACAGGCCGGCTGCGTGGTGGTGCTGGCCGAGAATGGTTTCGATGCACTGGCCAAATTGTCCGATCACGGGCCGGACATCGTCTTCTGCGATGTGCTGATGCCGCGTCTGGACGGCTACCAGACATGCGCACTCATCAAGAAGAGCCCGCGCTTTCGCAATACCCCGGTCATCATGCTCTCGAGCAAGGACGGTCTGTTCGACCGGGCCCGTGGCCGCCTGGTCGGTTCGGAAGAATATCTGACCAAACCGTTCACGAAGGACAGCCTGCTCAAATGCGTGCAGGAGCACAGCCGCCGTTCCGAACCGGAGCTGGTCACGGCAACCATGCCCCAGTGAGGGCAGGGGGGAGAAGACAGCATGAACGCGCTGACTGCACGCAAGATTCTGATCGTTGACGATTCGCCCACCGAGCGCTTTTTCCTGGCCTCGGTGCTGGTGAAGGAAGGTTATGAGGTCATCACGGCCGAGAATGGTGATGAGGCGCTCGAAAAGGTCCAGGCAGAACGTCCGTCGGTGGTGATCATGGACGTGGTCATGCCCGGCAGGAGTGGCTTCCAGGCCACCCGCGCCATTGCCCGGGACCCTGCCATGAAGGATGTGCACGTCATCCTGTGTACCAGCAAGAACGCCGAGAGCGACCGGATCTGGGGCCTGCGCCAGGGCGCACGCGACTACATCGTCAAGCCGGTGGAGCCGGACGTGCTGCTCTCGAAGATCTCCAGCCTGGCCATGGAGGAGCAGTGACATGAGCGTGACCGAAGCCGTGGGCCATGCCCAGCCTGCCGCGCAGACGGCCGGTACGGCTGCACCGCAGTCTGCCGCGGGCAGTTCCGCCTCATCCTCGCATCTGGCCCTGATGGTGGGTGAGGACCGCTATCTGGTCGATCTGGCCGAGGCCGGCGAGATCGTGCCGGTGCCACCGTCGTCGATCCAGCAGGTGCCGCTGACCCGCGACTGGTTCCTCGGTGTGGTGAACGTGCGCGGTGCGCTCTTCACGGTGGTCGATCTGGCCCGTTTCATGGGTGGCAGCTTCACGCCACTCTCCAAGGAGTCGCGCCTGCTGACGATGTCGCCGGCCCTGGCCTTCAATGCCACGCTGGTCGTGACCCGCATGCTCGGCCTGCGCAACAGCGCCACCATGACGCCGCTCGACGAAAAGCCCGCCCTCGACAAGCCGTGGCTGACCGAGCTTTACCGCGACGGTGAAGGGCAGATCTGGCGCCGCCTGAGTCTTTCCAAACTGGTTGCAGCTTCTGCCTTCCTGATGGTGGGCCGCTGACAAGAACAAGGATAGGGGAAATGTCCGCTTTGACCTCGTCACCGGTGTCTGCAGGCGCCACGCCGGCCAACGGCCCGACACCATCATCGTCCCAGGCAACCAGAGCCGCACACGCCCGCGCGCGTGTGCGGCCCACGCCCCTGCTGGGCCGGCTGAACCTGAAGGCCCAGTCGGTCATTCTGCTGGGTGCGCTGGCAGCGACCGTGGGGGTGGCCGTGTCGCTGAGCGTCTACGAGCGCCAGCAGGACCGTACCCAGGCCATGCAGAACGAGGTGGTGGGCGACACGCTGATGCACTCGCAGCGCCTGGCCAAGGCGGCCAACATGGCGGTGCGCGGTAACGTGCAGGCCTATGGCCAGCTCACCAGCAGCCGCGATTATCTGTCGGGTGCCGTGAGCGCGCTGGAAAATGGCGGTGACGTGGGGCGTTTCCATGTGCCGCCGCTGCCCGACAAACTGGATGCCGAGGCACGCCGTTTCGGGACGGCCTGGGCCGATGTGTCGCCATCGGTGGATTCCCTGATCGAATACCAGCCCGTGCTGGTGCGCTTTGCCGAACTGGTCAATGAGATCTCGGCCGTGGACCGGGACCTGCGCGCCGCCCAGCATGCGGCCGCGGCCAATCTGCGCGAGGGCAGCAGCAGTGTGCCCGACCAGTTGCTGTTTGCCAGACTCAGCAGCCAGCGTCGCACCATCATGGGGGAAATCCTGCGCATGCATGGCAACGGCGCCTACGACGGACGTGATGCCGTGGCGCTGGCCGATGCCATCGAGAATTTCGCCGTGACCGTGGAAACGGCGCTGAACGGGGATTTCTCGCGCCAGACCAGTGCCATCCGCAATGCCGAGGCGCGCGAGGGGCTGCGCAGGGCACAGCCGCTGGCCAACCAGTTCGTGAAGCTGGCGCTGGAGGCGCAAAAAGCGCTGCCCGCCCTGCAGCAGGCCCGCCATGCGGGGCTGGACGTATTCAACAAGAGCGATGAGCTGACGCAGACCGCCAATGCGCTGCGTTCGATGCTGGTGGAAGGGCGCAATGTGCAGTCGTCGGTACAGTGGGCCATTCTGGGCTTTGCCTCGGCGGCCGTGCTGTCGCTGCTGCTGCTGTGCAAGGCCTATTACGACGACTCCAAGCTGCAGGCCGACCGCTCGATCGACAAGCGTCTGGAGGCCGAGCGTCTGGAGCAGGAAGCCAGCCGCATCAACGACCAGAACCAGGCCGCCATTCTGCGCCTGATGAATGAGCTGCAGAAAGTGGCCGACGGCGACCTCACCGTGCAGGCCACCGTGTCCGACGACATCACCGGTGCCATTGCCGACTCCATCAACTACACGGTGGAAGAGCTGCGCAGCTTGGTGGGCCGGATCAACCGCACCGCGGCCGCCGTCGCCGAGGCGTCGGCCAGTGCGCAGGTGACGGCCTCGCACCTGCAGGCCGTGAGCGAGCAACAGTCGCGCGAAATCCGTGAAACCGGCGAGGCCGTGCTGAACATGGCCGCGCAGATCAAGCAGGTCTCGGCCTCTGCCTCGGAATCGGCCGAGGTGGCCCGCCAGTCGCTGTCGGCCGCCAGCCGTGGCCGCGATGCGGTGCAGAACGCCATTGCCGGCATGGGCGGCATTCGCGAGCAGATCCAGGATACCGCCAAACGCATCAAGCGGCTGGGTGAATCCAGCCAGGAAATCGGCGAGATCGTGGAGCTGATTTCCAACATCACCGAACAGACCAACGTGCTGGCCCTGAACGCCGCCATTCAGGCCGCATCGGCCGGGGAGGCCGGTCGCGGCTTCACGGTGGTGGCCGAAGAGGTGCAGCGCCTGGCCGAGCGTTCGGCCGAGGCGACCCGGCAGATTTCCGCGCTGGTCAAGGCCATCCAGACCGACACGCACGACGCCGTGGCGGCCATGGAACGCAGCACGCAGGGTGTGGTGCGCGGGGCCAAGCTGTCGGATGAGGCCGGCATGGCGCTGATCGGCATCGGTCAGGTGTCGCAGGAACTGGCCGACCTGATCATGCGCATCTCGCGCACCACCGAAAACCAGGCCGCCTCGGCCTCGTCGGTGGCGCAGAGCATCCAGCGCATTCTGCTGGTCAACAGCCAGACCAACGAAGGCACGCAACAGACGGCGGGCTCGATTCTGCAGCTCTCGGAACTGGCGCGTGAACTCAAGAATTCGGTGGCCCGCTTCCGGGTGGGTTGAGAAATGCAGGACCAGCGCCTTTCCGGATGGGCCGGCGGCGCACAGTTTGATTGGAAAAGGGTGACCGGGTGGAACACAGCAACAACATTGACATGATGACCCTGTCCTGGACGGTGCCAGAGATCCGGGAATCGCTGCAGCATGTTGCGCAGGCACTGGATGAGCTGCTGGCCAGCCCGCACAGCCAGGACGCCATCAAGCGTGCACGCCTGCATCTGCACCAGACGCACGGGGCGCTGCAGGTGGCCGACCTGCCGGGCGTGACCATGCTGACCGACGAGGCCGAGCAGGTGATGATGGCCTTCGAGGCCGGTACCGTACATCCGGATGCGCAGAACATCGCCACGCTCAAGCAGGTGCTGCGCGCCGTGGTCGAATATCTGGAGGACATGCAGGCCAGCGGCGTGATGGTGCCGGCGCTGGTGCTGTATCCGTATTACCGCGATCTGGTCGGGGTGCGCAAGGTGCTGCAGCCCGACCCGACCGTGCTGTTCGACATCGATCTGGACCGCTCGCTGCCGGCTGCCGTGCGTGCGCAGCTCTCCAACGCCCCCGACCGCGAGGAGCGTGCCCAGCACGCGGCGCGTTATTTCGAGCGTGCACTGCCGGCGCTGATTCGTGGTGAAAACGTGGTGGCGGCCGTCGATGCCCTGCACGAAGCCATGGCCCGCCTGCTGCGTTACCAGCCGCATGCAGGTGCACGCCTGTTCTACTGGCTGTCGTATGCACTGATCGACGGCATCAAACATGGTGCCCTGAAGGTCGACCTGGCCACCCGCCGGGCCGTGGGGCGCATCAACATCCAGAACCGCCACCTGTTCACCGGACAGGCCGAGGTGCCGGCCCAGTTCATCAAGGAACTGCTCCTGCTGCTGGCCCAGGCCGGTGCGGGCTCGCCGGCCATCGACGAGGTGCGCCGGCATTTCCATCTGGACGTGCTGGTGCCCGCCGGTTACGACCGGCCGCGTTACGGCCTGGCCGATCCGGAAACCCTGCACGCAGCCCGCGAGGCGCTGACGCAGATTCACCGTTCGTGGGAAAAGATTGCCGGCGGCACGCAGGGCGAAGAGCAGGCCTTTGCCGACGCCGTCACCACCCTGAACCGCGCGCTGGCCCAGACCCCTTACGCCGGGCTGGGCATGCTGGGCAGGACGCTGGCCACCATGCCGCAGGCGCTGGGCAGCGTGGAAGGGCGCGTGCGCGAAATGCTGGCCATCGAGGTGGCCACCGCCGTGCTGTTCATGGAAGAAGCGCTGGCCGGTGCGCTGCGTTCGAACCCGTCGTATGACGACCGGGCGCAGGAACTGGCCACCCGCATCAGCAGCCTGCTGGCCCATCCGGAGACGTTCGACCCCACGCCGCTGCCCTGGCTGGTGGCGCTGTCGAGCCAGGCGTCCGAACGGATGACCCAGTCGGCCTTCGTGGGTGAACTCAAGCACAACCTGAGCACCTGCGAACAGGCTCTGGACGATTATTTCCGGGATGAGACCGCCGTGTCGCGGCTGGAAGGTGTCGAACCGCTGCTGCTGGAAACGGCCGCCGTGTTCACGCTGCTGGAATTTCGCGATGCCGCCACGGCCTGCCGCGACATCATCCGCCAGGTCGATGATGTGGTGCATGCCCGCGTGTCGCTGGACGATGCTCGCCGTCGTCGGCTGGCCGATGGCGTGAGTTCGGTGGGCTTCTTCGTCGAAACCCTGCTGCAGTCCGAAGGGCGTGCCCGCCGCTTCCGCTTCGATGAAGCCCGTGGCATGCTGTTCGAGGACATGTCGCTGCCGCTGGTGGCCGAAGAAACCGTGGCGGAAGAGGGCGTACCGGAAGGGCTGTCGCTGGCCGACGCCGCCGATGGTTCGCGCGCCGCGGCCGATCAGGCTGCGCCGGATACCTCTGCCGCCGATGCTGCGGCAGCCGATGCAGCCCTGGCGGTTGCCGCTGCCACGGAACCGGTTGCGCAGGCGCCAGCCGCCCGGATGACCGGTGTCACCGAAGATGCAGCGCCTGCCATGCATGGCATGGTTGCGGCAGAAATGACTGCTGCCGGGACTGTGGCCGCAGGTACGGTTGCTGCAGGCCTGGTGGCCGAAGATGTGTTTGCTGCTGCGGCGGCAACGGATACTGCGGCCACTGTGCAGGTTCCCGCTGCTGCGGAAACCGCGGCAGAGCCCGCTCCGGTCGAATCCACCGAACCCGCACTGCCCGAAGGCGTGCTGGAAGACGGCAGCGTGGAACTGTCGCCCGACGAGGCCGAGCTGCACGAAATCTTCATGATGGAAGCCACCGAGGTGCTGGATGCCATCGCCGAAAATCTGGTGATCGTGCGTCGCGCCCCGGATGACCGCGAGGCGATGACCACCATCCGCCGCGGTTTCCACACGCTCAAGGGCTCCAGCCGCATGGTGGGCCTCGATGCCTTCGGCGAAGCCGCCTGGGCCTTCGAGCAGATGATGAACCACTGGCTGGCCGAGGACAGGGACGGAACACCCGCCCTGTTCGAGTTGATCGGTGAGGGGGCCGACTTTTTCCGCCGCTGGGCCGAACAGCTGCAGGTGGCGCCGCGCCGCGTGCTGGATGCCAGCCTGCTGGTGGCCCGCTGCAACGCCTTCCCGGACAAGCCGGCCGCAGTGGAAAAATCCGCCGTCACCGAAAAACCGGCCGCCCCCCAGCCCGCCGTGGTACAACCTGCCGTTGCCCAGGAACCTGCGCCGGAGCAGGCCGATCTGCCCGTGGCAGAACAGGCCGACCTGTCCGCCCTTGGCATGGATGCGGCCGATCCGTTCGGCTCGGGCGACCTGTCGGTGGATGGCGCGCTGAACCCGGATGACGATGCCCTGCCCACGCTGGACCTCGACAACGCTTTGAACCTGGGCGATGGCCCGTCGGGCGACCCGACGCTGGGTGATGCATCGTCCGTATCGTTCGATGGCGAATCATTGGCAGAATTCGATGAGATTTCGCTGGATTCCGACGTGCCGGCAGACATGCCTGTCGTGGCCAAGGACGACGGTTTCTCCAGCAGCCACAACTTCGCCCGTGTATCGCATGCGGCCGGAGAAGGGGACGTGCGCCAGCAGCTCGAAGGCTTCCTCGATGAAGCCAGCGACTGGAAGGCCGACATGCTGCCGACCGATCTGGCCGAGCTGCACAGCGATCCGGTCCGCGCGCCCGAACCGAAGACCGAATCCGAAGAAGAATCCGGCGACGATGCCCTGTTCGGTGGTCCTGCATTCGACAGCGATGTGTCTTTCGATGCACCGCAATTCGGCAACGATGCCGCCTTCGATGATCCACGGTTCAGCAGCGATGCCTCCTTCGATGCGCCGCCGTTCGGCAGCGACGTGGCGTTCGATGGCATCATGTCGTTTGGTGGCGAACTGAAGCTGGATGAAACGGTGGACCAGGGGCTGGATGCTGGCCTGTCGTTCGGCAGTGACGCGCTGTCTGGCGAACCCGGCCTGTCTGCCGGCTGGCCCGACGCCGCGGCCGATGGCGACATCGAGAACATCCCGCTGCTGGACCTGGGTGGCGATACCCCGGCCGCAGACGCACCCGCCCTGTCGCAGTCGGCTGTGGCACCGGAGACGGCCGCCGCTGCGGCAGAACCTGCTGCCATTGCGCCGTCCGCTGTCGGGCCGACCGCCCAGGCAGCCATCGACGAGCCCGCCGCACCAGCGGAGCCTTCGGCTTTCGGGGCCGGTCTGCCAGAGGATCTGGCTGCCGAATTCGCGGCGGCGGGCCTCGACCCTTCGGCGCTCGATGCCGACGTGCTGGACGTGCCGACATTGTCGATGGACGACGCGTTTGATGCAGATTCGTCCGGTGCGGAATCCATGGCGGCCGAAGCGGCAGCCACCGGGTCTGCCCATGCGGAATTTGCCGCCACACAGCCGCTTGTGGCCGAAGTGCCCGCCGCACCGGAGCCCGTCGCTGCAGAACCTGCCATGGCGCCGTCCGCTGCCGGGCAGGCCGACACGGCTGCTGTCCAGACATCGGCCACACCGGCCCAGCCCGCCCCCGGGACGCACGAATCGCAGGTGCGCATCGGCGAGCGCCTGATCGATGCCGAGCTGTTCGAAATCTTCAACGCCGAGGCCGCCCAGTCGCGTGTTCGCATGAACGAGGACTGGTCCAGCTGGCAGGCGTCGGATGCGCTGCGCGCGCCGGAGTCGCTGGTGCGCACGCTGCACACGCTGGTGGGCACGACCCGTCACGTGGGGCTGGTGCAGGTGCGCGGCATTGCTGCCTCGCTGGAAAAGCTGCTGCTCAAGCAGCGTGAAACCTCCGTCGAGCTGCCAGAGGCCATGAAGGCCAGCATGCAGGCCGCCATCGGCGTGGTCGACCGGATGCTGGGCGAATTTGCCGCGCGCATCGAGCCGGCGGCCGATCCGGAAACCGCCGCCCGCATGGAAGCCCTGCTGGCTGGCTGGGATGCGGAAATCGCTGCCGCGGCCCAGCCGCAGAAACCGGCTGCACCGGCCGAGGAAAAACCGCGCGAAATGCGCGGCGAGGATCTGCTGAAGAAAGCCGCCGAGGTGCTCGGTGCCGCCCGCCGCGAGGCCCAGGAAAAACGCGATCCGCTGGCCGGTCTGGTGGACGAGATCGATCCGGATCTGGGCCCTGTGTTCTTCGAGGAAGCCGAAGAGCTGATGCCGCAGGTGGACAACAACCTGCGCGAATGGCGCGAGCGTCCGGCCGACGGGTCGATGCCTGCGGCGCTGATGCGCCTGTTCCACACCATCAAGGGCAGTGCCCGGATGGCTGGCGCCATGCGCTTCGGCCAGATGATTCACGAGCTGGAAACGCAGGTCGAGGAAGCGCTGGCCCAGCCGCCGGTGCAGCCCGCTACCATCGAGGCCGTGCTGTCGGGGTACGACCAGGCGGTATCGGCCTATGAGGTGATGCTGCATCCGGAACTGGCCGAGCAGCGCGCAGCCGAGGCCGGCACGCTGAAGCAGCAGTGCAGCGCTGCGGCGGGTGCTGCACATGCCGTCATGGATGACGGCGCAGACGCATCGGCCACCGCCGCATCGCCGGCCGCTGCTGTGGGAGCTGCCGGTGAGGCGCCGGCAACGGGCGAGGCC
>ERZ772874.797-NODE-797-length-17054-cov-4.187835_pt1 | contig 17054 bp, 14 predicted proteins | sample MGYA00580586_ERZ772874 | MGnify/ENA primary metagenome ERZ772874 (study PRJEB29015, sample SAMEA2737952) | human oral metagenome | biome: human oral; feature: human-associated habitat; material: dental | place: China | collected 2154 ... | reverse complement strand
CCCTGCAGGCCCGCCTGCCCGCCCTGCGCCCCGAAGGCGGCATCAGCGGCGGTGTGCACTGGCAGGATCCCTGGACCGTACAGTCGCCCGTGCAGCTGGTGGAAGGCTATGCGGGGCTCTTCCGCTCTCGCGGTGGCCAGTTCATCCACGCCGACGCCATGGCGCTGCAGCAGACCGAGCCCGGCTGGCGCCTGCCGCTGCCCGACAGCACCGAACTGCATGCCAGCGACGTCGTGCTGGCACTGGGCTCCGACACGTCCGCCCTGGCCGAACGCTTCGGCTACCGGCTGCCGCTGCGCCCCAAGCGCGGCTACCACCTGCATTTCCGCATCGACGACGCGCACCCGGCTCCGTCCTTCCCGGTCTGCGACCGGGACTCGGGCTTCGTGCTGGCCGAGATGAACGACGGCGTGCGCCTGACCACCGGCGTGGAACTGGCCCTGCCCGACGCGCCGCCCAACGACAGCCAGGCCCGTCAGGCCACCCGCATCGCCCGCCAGTTCTGGCCCCTGGGCGAGGAAGTGGAAAGCGAGCCCTGGATGGGACGGCGCCCCTGCACGCCCGACATGCGCCCCATCATCGGACCGGCACCGCACCATCGCGGCCTGTGGTTCGACGTGGGCCATGCCCACCACGGCCTCACGCTGGGTCCCGTCAGCGGCCGCCTGCTGGCCGAGCTGATGACCGGCCAGCAGCCGTTCACCGATCCGTCGCCCTATTCGGTGCAGCGCTTCCTCTGAATCATGCCTGCTCCCGCCGGGGATCCAGGGCCACGGCCGCCTCCATGCACCAGGGTCGGGCACGACGTCCCCGGCAGATCCGATCCCCATCCCTTGCCACCACCATGAAACAGTTCGACGCCGAACAATGCCGGGCTGCCCTGCCCTTTCGCACGCTGATCCCCGCACTGCGCGAGGCCTTTGCCCAAGGCGCCACCGTGCCGCTGCGCCACACCCACGCCATCGAGAGCCAGGGCGTCCAGGGCACCACGCTCATCATGCCCGCCTGGAACGAACAGGGCTTCTTCGGCGTGAAGACCATCAACATCTTCCCCGGGAACGGTGCCCAGGGACTGCCCGGCCTGCACGCCACCTACGTGCTGTACAGCGCCACCACCGGCGTGCCGCTGGCCCTCATCGACGGTGACGCCATCACCGCACGCCGCACGGCCGGCGCTGCCGCATTGGGCGCCGACTTCCTGGCACGCAAGGATGCCAGGCGACTGCTCGTGGTAGGCGCTGGCCGCATTGCGGCACTGCTGCCTGCGGCCATGCGCGCCGTGCGCGACATCGAGCACATCGACATCTGGAACCCCCGTCCGGTGCGAGCTGCCGTGCTGGCCGAGACCCTGCGCAAGCAGGGCGTGCCCAACGTCCATCCGCTGGACGGCACCCCGGCATCGCTGGAAGCCGCCGCCCGACAGGCCGACATCATCAGCTGCGCCACCCTCTCGGAAGAGCCCCTCATCCAGGGCAGCTGGCTGCGCCCCGGCACCCACCTGGACCTGGTGGGCAGCTTCAAGCCCAACATGGTCGAGGCCGCTGCCGACTGCTTCATCGGCAATGAGGTCTTCGTGGATACCGACGAGGCCCCCACCAAGTCCGGCGACCTGCTCAAGGCCTTCGACACTGGCCGCTTCAGCGCCAGCGACATCCGCGCCGACCTGCAGGCCCTGTGCCGTGGCCAGCACCCGGGTCGCAGCAGCGACCAGGCCATCACCGTCTTCAAGGCCGTGGGCAGTGCCCTGGAAGACCTGACCGCGGCCGTGCTGGTCTACAAGGCTGCCTGAACCCAATCATCAGGGGCCTGCCGGAGGTCCCTGACCGGACGTCTCTCCCGGGCGGCCTTCTCCCCCGGCCTCCCTGCAGGCCAATTCGTTAAAATGGTTTGCTGTCTCTGACATTCCCCGGGAAGGTCTGGCCGGAACGCCCATGCCGGATGGCCGCCTCCCCCGATGCTGCCTTTCGGGCCCCTTTCGGAACCCATGCCATGAAACTGCACCGCCTTCCCACCCTGCTGCCGCTGCTGGCCAGCAGTCTTTCTGCCGGCAGCCTGCTCTGGGCCGCCAGCGCCCAGGCTGCCACCGAGCCCACCGACGATGCCGCTGACGCCCAGAGCCGCTGCAGCGACCTGAAGGAAGTGGAACTGCCGGATGTAGTCATCCAGCGCGTGAAGTGGGTGCAGCGTGGCGGTCTGGCCCAGGACCCCAACTCTGCCTTCACCGGCGCCTCGGGCCAGACGCTGCAGGCCGAGGAACACTGCGTGGTGCGCGGCGAGATCGAGCCCCGCACCGGCGCGGATGGTCGTCACTACGGTACCCAGTTCGAGCTGCGCCTGCCTGCCCGCTGGAACCACAAGTTCCTGTTCCAGGGCGGCGGCGGCACCGACGGCTTCGTGGCCGATGCCCTGGGCCGCATTCCCACCCGGGGCAGCTCGGCCCCGCCGGCGCTGCTGCGCGGCTATGCCGTGGTGAGCATGGACGGTGGCCACCAAGGCCGTGACACCCTCTTCGGCAAGGACCAGCAGGCCCGGCTGGATCTGGCCTACGCCTCCACCGGCAAGGTGGCCACGGCCGCCCGCCAGCTCATCCAGGCCATGTACCACGGCGCCCCGAAGCGCAGCTACTTCATGGGCTGCTCCAACGGCGGACGCGAGGCCATGATGGCCGCCATGCGCTACCCGCTGCAATTTGACGGCGTGGTGGCCGGCAACCCGGGCTTCCGGCTCTCGCGCGCCGCCATCGCCCAGTCATGGGACAACCAGCAATTCCTGAAGGCCACCCCCGTCAACGAGCAGGGCGAGCGGATCTTTGCCAACGCCCTCACCCCGAAGGATCTGGATGCCGTGGCTGCCGGCGTGCTGGAACGCTGCGACGCCCTGGACGGCCTGAAGGACGGCCTGGTCAACGCCTGGGAACGCTGCGACTTCAAGCCCCGGATGGTGGAAAAGGATATCGGCAAGGAGAAGGTGGCCCTGCTGGAAGCCGTCTTTGGCGGCGCACGCACCAGCAAGGGCGAGCCCCTCTATGCCAGCTGGCCGTGGGATGCTGGCATCAACAGCGGCAACTGGCGCGGCTGGAAACTGGGTGACTCCCAGACCCCCACCCCCAACGCCCGCAACATCGTGCTGGGCGCCATGTCGCTGCCCCACTACTTCATGACGCCCTACCAGGCCGAATTCGACACCTTCAAGGTGAACTTCGACACCATCCTGCCGCTCACCCTGCAGACCGGCGCCCTTAACGACGCCGTGGCCACCGACCTGACCACCTTCAAGGCGCGCGGCGGCAAGATGATCATCTTCGAGGGCGTCTCCGACCCCGTCTTCTCGGCCAACGACCTGCGCGACTGGTACCGGCAGCTGCAGCACGACACCCCGGGCACCCAGGACTTCGCCCGCCTCTTCATGGTGCCCGGCATGACCCACTGCGGCGAGGGCAATGCCCTGGACGACTTCGACCCGCTCACCGCCTTGGAGAACTGGGCCGAGAAGGGTGAGGCCCCGGCCAGCATCCTTGCGCAGGGTCGCGCCTTCCCCGGCAAGACCCAGCCGCTGTGCCCGTACCCGCAAGTGGCCACCTATCGCGGCGAAGGTGACGAGAACAGCGCCGAGAGCTTCAGCTGCCAATAAGCATCAGCCCATCCCCAGGGGGCGGACGAAGGCTCCGAAAGCCGTGGCATGCGTCGGGCCTGATTCATTCCCGGCATGCCACCCCCTGCGCAGTGCATGACCATCTTCGCCGTGCGCATGATGGTGCACTGACCGCTCATTGCGATTGAGAATCCGCAATGACGGCAGCCCACAGGACGCGCAGCATGGGGCTTCCGCCAACCGATACAGGAGCCCCTCATGAGCAAGATCCTCAACCTGTCCGATGAAATCGCCCTGATCGATTCGCCCGATTTCGAGCTGGGCAAGTACATCTATCTGGGCCAGGTGCGAACCGAAGATGGCGCCACCGCCGTGGTATCGGTCGCCTACAAGGCCAACTATGCCGCACGCAAACTGAAGGAAAACCTGCAGACGCTCAAGCCCGGCACGAAGATCGTGCAGTGCTACCTGCGCAAGGTGCGCGTGGGCGAGACCGATGACTGCGGCAAGATCCCGCTGGATTGCTGAACTGACCGTGCCGCCATGGTCGGGGTATGCACCGACATTGCACGGTGGGAACACGGAAAGATGCGCTTCCCAAGCACCCCTCCCATGGATAATTTCGCCTTGACCGGAAATAGTTCCGCCCCCGCATAACGGGACTCACCCAACGACTGCTCGTCTGCCCACGGCCGCCACTAGAATGCCGCGATCCTTATCCACAAGGAGCGCGTCATGCACGCCGAAGCCAATCCGTTTGCTGCTGCCGAATTCGCCGACAACCCCGAGCCGCGCTGCCCCTGCCTTCTGCTGCTGGATGTCTCCGGCTCCATGGCGGGCGGCAAGATCGAGGAACTCAACGCCGGCCTGCAGGCCTTCGAGGAAGAGCTGAAGTCCGACAGCCTCAGCGCCAAGCGCGTGGAAGTGGCCATCGTCACCTTCGGCCCCGTGCTGGTCGCTCAGGACTTCACCAGCGCCAACCAGTTCCAGGCCCCCCGGCTACAGGCACAGGGCCTCACCCCCATGGGCCAGGCCATCGAGGAAGGCATCGACCTGCTGCGCCAGCGCAAGGCGCTGTACCGCCAGAGCGGCATCACCTACTACCGTCCGTGGATCTTCCTCATCACCGACGGCGCCCCCACCGACAGCTGGCAGCAGGCCGCCCAGGCCATTGCCACCGGCGAAGAACGCAAGGAATTCGCCTTCTACGCCGTGGGCGTGGATGATGCCGACATGGACCAGCTGCGCCAGCTGGCCGTGCGTGATCCCCTGAAACTGAAAGGCCTGGCCTTCCGCGATCTGTTTGCGTGGCTGTCCAGCTCGCTGAGTTCCGTCTCGCGCTCCAACCCCGGCGACGCCGTGCCGCTGGAAAACCCCACCGGCCCGAAAGGCTGGGGCAGCATCGCCTGATACACCCCGATTGTTCAGGACTCCGCACGCCAGCCCCCGATGACCATGAAACACTGGTCCTGGATAGCGGCCACCAGCACAGGGACTTCACACCTGAAGCACAACCTGCCGCTGCAGGATGCCCAGGCCTGCACCGTTGTGTCCATCCGCAGCGACAGCCAGAACTGCGATGCAGAATGGTTCGTGGCCGTTGCATGTGATGGAGCTGGCAGCGCCAGCCATGGACGACAGGGGGCCACCATCACCAGCCGCACGATTCGCCAGGCCGCACGCCGCCACCTAGCGACCGCGTCGGCCCCCAGCGCACCATCCCTGCAAGAATCCCGGCTGAGCGCATCCGCCCTGCCCTCGGCAGAATCCGTGCGGACATGGGCGGATGAAGCACGCCAGCGCATTCAAGCGGCCGCAGAAAGACGCGGACTTTCTGCACGCGACTTTGCCTGCACGCTGGTTATGGCCCTGTCCAACGGACAGGAAACACTGGTGGCCCATATTGGCGATGGCGGCATCGTGGCACGCCTGGCCGACAGTGGAACCTGGCAGCCACTTTCCTGGCCGGACCACGGCGAGTATGCCTCCACCACGCGCTTTGTCACTGACGAGCCGCCCGCGCCCCTGCGCACGCACATCACCCGTCAGCCCATTGATGCACTGGCACTGTTTTCGGATGGCATAGAACGCATGGTGCTGGACATGGCCACGCAGACCCCGTTTGCACGGTTCTTCTCCACCATGGCCGCCCCGCTGCCCAAAGAACCCGGCAAGGCGCACACCCTGTCTGGCCAGCTGAAAGCCTACCTGGACAGCGAGGCCGTCAACAGCCGCACGGACGATGACAAGACGCTGGTGATGGCCGTACTGAACACTGAACCATCCACTCAATACAAAACATAAGGCAACGAATCAAAAAGACGCCATAAAGAAGCCTCCTTGCTGACCGCACCCGGGCCCTGAAGCACTACCCGATTTCCTTGCCCGGCACAGAGTACCCATCATCCCAGAGACACCCCACCGCCCATGACCTCCCGTGCCGATCACGAGAAAGACCCGGCCTACGGCCTGAAACTGCACCTAGGCAGTGGGCGTCGACTGAAGCTGGATGAACGCCTGGGTCGGGGCGGTGAAGGTAGCGTGTACGCAGCCGCCAACCGACGCAACCACGCGGTAAAACTCTACAAGGCGCCTGACAAGCCGCAACTGGCCAACAAGATTGCTGCCATGGTGGATGCTGGCCTGGCCCGACAGTCGCCCTTTGCGGCCTTTCCCGTGGATGTGGTGCGCGGCGAAGACGGCGCCTTTGCCGGCTTCCTGATGAAAGCCGTGCGCGACCGTCGCCCCTTGCACGACCTGTACGCCCCCGGCGCGCGCAAGCAGCACTTTCCGGACATCGACTATCGCTTTCTGGCGCGCACCGCCACCAACATTGCCCGCGCCGTCGCCTCCATCCACCACACCGGCTGCGTCATCGGCGACATCAACCCCTCCGGCATGCTGGTGGCAGACGACGCCACCGTCGCCCTGGTGGATGCCGACAGCTTCCAGTTCAGCCATGGCGGACAGCAGTTCCTGTGCACCGTGGGCGTGCCGGACTACACCCCACCCGAACTGCAGGGCCAGTCCTTTCACGGCGTGGTGCGCACCCAGCAGCACGACGCCTTTGGCCTGGCTGTCATCCTCTTCCAGGTACTGATGATGGGGCGCCACCCCTTTGACGGCGTCCCCGACACCGGCGAAGCCCCGCCCATGGGCGAGCGCATCCAGAGACGCCTCTACCCGCACATCCCGGAGCGCCCCACCGGCATGCAGCCCCCACCCGGCCTGCCCGCCCTGACGGAATTTTCAGGCACACTGGCCGACCTGTTTGCCCGCGCCTTCACCACCCAGGGCAACACCCCACGCCCCGACGCCCTACAATGGGTGACGGCGCTGGAACACTTCGAGAAAACCCTGCGCCGCTGCCGCACAGACCGCCGCCACCACTACCCCCACGAATCCACCACCTGCCCCTGGTGCCAGATGGAAGAACAACTAGGCAACCAACTGTTTCCGCGCCCGGGCCAGGTCAGCCCCACCGCCCAAACCGCCCCTGCACCGGCCAACCTGACCCAGAAGCGCTTCCGGAGCAAACGCCCCCGACGCTTCATCATGAGGCTGGCAATCACCGCCGCCGTGGCGCTGGGCCTCTACCACCTTGCCGCCAGCTACCTGGCCAGCCTGTCCCCCACCCAGATACTGGCCAACCAGGCCAAACAGCACCTCCCCACCTGGGTGACCGGCACCCACCAGAAACTGCAACCCAAACTGGACGCAGCACGCCAGCAAGGCCAGCACTGGGTCGACAGCGCCAGGGAGGCCCTGCCGGACCTGTCCACGACTGGCAAATGGATCAAGGGACTCTGGCAGTCAGAGAGCCCGGACGACAGCCAGCCCCCAGCGCACGCAACACGCAAGCCGCAGGACAAGACCGATGACACCGCCCCTGCCCAAAGCCGGGGCCCCGCACTGACCATCACCGACAAGGTCATGGAAATGCAGCGCGTGCTGCGCCGCCAGGGCTACCCCGTCCCCCTGAATGGCAGCTTCGACGCCGCCACCCGACGCTACGCCGCCGACTACCTGGCCAGCATCAGCGGCGAACCCACGCCGGACAACCTGAGTGTGCGGGAGTTCTATTTCAGGTTTGAGGGGGGGAGGTAGGGGAACCTTGCTGGACGGGGGAGCCTACACTAGTGCAGAGTAGGTTGAGGTGTGAGGGCCAAGTCGCGCGAGACGCACTTCTCCGCTACCGCGCGGCTAGCCTGCAACTCATTTCAATCTTCGTGTCTTCATTGGGCACGATATTTCTATATTTCCCATAATACCAGTTATGGGAAGCTATTAATTATAGCTCCCGCATGTGGCGAAAAATCTCCGGGTGGGCCTGTTATCCATGATGGAGTTCAATCCAAGCTCCCGCGCTGGAGTGCGAGAAATTTCCCATAACTGGTATTATGGAAAACATCATGCGTTTCAATCCGAACATCCGCATTAGACTCGACCACGCAAGCACAATTCGGCCATCCTGGCGAGCCAGTTTCAATCCAAGGCCCCACGTGGAGCGCGACGAGTCCCGTCTGGCCTCTTCCAGCTTCTCGGCCATGCTTCAATTCACACGGCCGTTTTAGACGCGACGTTGGCCGGCCGAGCCCCCCCATTGCGCGTCTTCCGTTTCAATCCGCGTACCCACAGGAGGCCAGCCCCTCCTCCCATATCTTGGCCAGCGAGATGTTGACGTTTCAATCTGCTTGCTCGCGTGGGACACGACACCCAACCCGATTCAGCGATACAACTTGGAATGGCTGTTTCAATCCACACGCCCGCATGGGGCACGACGCACCTGGAGCAGGAGCTGGCCCGCATCCAAAAACAGTTTCAATCCACGCGCCTGCGTGAGGCGCGACGGGGCGTGGTGGGCGTGTTCCTGGTCATGGATCAGTTTCAATCCACGCGCCTGCGTGAGGCGCGACAGGTCGTCAACCAGGGCTGTACCTGAAATCCGATGTTTCAATCCACGCGCCTGCGTGAGGCGCGACATGGCCGTCACGTACTACAAGCTGCAGCACGGCGCGTTTCAATCCACGCGCCTGCGTGAGGCGCGACGTTTCCTCCCACGTTTCGGCCAATGAGACATTGACGTTTCAATCCACGCGCCTGCGTGAGGCGCGACCAGCAGATTTGCGCGGCTGCTGGTGTCACCCAGCACGTTTCAATCCACGCGCCTGCGTGAGGCGCGACGTCCCGTCGTAGGATTCCAGCGCCTCGCGCGCGGTGTTTCAATCCACGCGCCTGCGTGAGGCGCGACACCCACGAACCGACGCCGACACGAGGCACAAAATGTTTCAATCCACGCGCCTGCGTGAGGCGCGACCCGCTACCGGCGACCGCCTCACCAATCGACCCACGGTTTCAATCCACGCGCCTGCGTGAGGTGCGACTCACCCCGCGACAAACTCAAACCCGAGACAGACGGGTTTCAATCCACGCGCCTGCGTGAGGCGCGACGACCACAACCGCCCGCCCCCTGACCCATGACCAGGTTTCAATCCACGCGCCTGCGTGAGGCGCGACCATCCGTAAATGCATCGGTCGCATCCGATGACGCGTTTCAATCCACGCGCCTGCGTGAGGCGCGACAAGGTTTTCGAACGGATGGAAGAACGGCTTGATGCCGTTTCAATCCACGCGCCTGCGTGAGGCGCGACTGAGGCCACGCAGAAAGGACGCCAGCAGCGGCACGCCGTTTCAATCCACGCGCCTGCGTGAGGCGCGACGACCAGCTGCTTGTCATCCCGCTGGTTGGCCTGCTCGTTTCAATCCACGCGCCTGCGTGAGGCGCGACAACCTGAGCGGCTCCGACATCCTCGACAGCCGGCGTGTTTCAATCCACGCGCCTGCGTGAGGCGCGACCCCGGCAGAATGGCCAGGCTAACCCTCAAACAGAGTTTCAATCCACGCGCCTGCGTGAGGCGCGACCCCGCACGCGCTCCGGGCTGCCCCGCGTATCGGCTGTTTCAATCCACGCGCCTGCGTGAGGCGCGACCCGGGTGACGCAAGCGGTTTTCTGTGTCGCCGACGTTTCAATCCACGCGCCTGCGTGAGGCGCGACGCGCGCCGGGCAAATGAGGCGCGGAGGCGCACGGTTTCAATCCACGCGCCTGCGTGAGGCGCGACACCCGCGTGCCGCCCCACATCCTGCGGGCGGCCGCGTTTCAATCCACGCGCCTGCGTGAGGCGCGACTTCACGGCCCAAGATCACGCGCATGGAGGTTGTATGTTTCAATCCACGCGCCTGCGTGAGGCGCGACATTGCGGGCGCCCGCACCAGCGCACTGCGGATGCGGGTTTCAATCCACGCGCCTGCGTGAGGCGCGACGCGCGCTGACGACGGCCGTTACCCTGGTCGCCACGGTTTCAATCCACGCGCCTGCGTGAGGCGCGACGTTGGCGCATCCAGGAGGACGTGACGTGGCCGGAAGTTTCAATCCACGCGCCTGCGTGAGGCGCGACGTTTTTTTTTCGGAGACCACCAGTGGCCTACCAGCAGTTTCAATCCACGCGCCTGCGTGAGGCGCGACCTGTCCCGATCCAACCATCCGCCACCCTCCGCGCGGTTTCAATCCACGCGCCTGCGTGAGGCGCGACCGCGCAGCGCACAGCACGTATGTAGCCGGCTGGCAGTTTCAATCCACGCGCCTGCGTGAGGCGCGACCTGCGCGGAAAAACGGGGCGCCGGATATTCGGCGTGTTTCAATCCACGCGCCTGCGTGAGGCGCGACGATGTTGACCACACACCGGCCGCGGCCGGTGCCAAGTTTCAATCCACGCGCCTGCGTGAGGCGCGACCGCTGCTGGGATTCGAGGATATGGACCAGTTTCAGTTTCAATCCACGCGCCTGCGTGAGGCGCGACACTACGCGCGCGCGTTTATCCGGATGGTCCGACAGTTTCAATCCACGCGCCTGCGTGAGGCGCGACGTGCGATCTTGCCGGCAATCGAAGGGGCCGCCTTCAGGTTTCAATCCACGCGCCTGCGTGAGGCGCGACAATCGTCTCTACTTTGTCACTTCCGAAGGTCCGAAGTTTCAATCCACGCGCCTGCGTGAGGCGCGACGGTTTCATCATAACTCATTGAGAGACAAGGACTTTTTCTATGAGATCCGCGAACCAGTGCCCCCTCTCGATTCCAAGGACGCAGGTCGTGTGGGCACCATGTAAAAGGTCAATGAAATCAATAAGTTGTTAAAGTGCGAACCCTCCAGGGAATCTCGTACAGCATGAGGTTCGCACTGAAGGCTCTTTACGAAGACCGACGCTTGCGTGCAACAACCTAAGGCATCGGCTAGAAGACGAGAGGGCCCCCAAGATCCACTACAGGCTTGGCACCGATGTGTTCGACTTTGTGCTTCCAGTTCTGACCCAGGTAATAAAAGCGAAGGCTATCCTCTTCTGGATCAATCAGCTGACAGAGCTGCTCTTTCAATGGAACCCACTGAGCAGTGCTGACTTCAATCTCAAACACAGAAAACTGGACACGTTGCCCGTAGTTCAGACATGCCTTTGCAATACGTCTGAGGCGACGCGCGCCAGACGAGTCCTTGGTACTGACATCATAACTGACCAGTATAAGCACGACGTCAACCTCACTTCCATACAAACGGAGGGTATCCGTCCAGATCACCGCGGAGATGTCTGGCAAGCAGCTGTGCCTGAAGAAACGGAAACAGTCCAAATGGAGCTGATTCCTGTATGAATGGGTGCTGAAGGCTTTCCTTCTTTCTATCCTGCCAGGCACAAAGAACCGTCTTGCGTGAAGTCTCCTTCAGGGTCACAGCCCCGCCATCACCAACCTCAAAATCCCCCTCACCAAGCTGCCTTCTATTTATCAAGGATAGCGCGAGCCTATCGGCCATAACAGGCCTGAACTCCTCCATCAAATCCAGCGCAAGACTAGGTCTTCCAGGTCTGTCTCTATGCAGGAAGCCAACCGCTGGGTCCAGCCCCACGGACTCCAGGGCGCTTCTACAGTCATGCGTCAACAGTGTATACAGAAATGACAGCAAGGCATTTATACGGTCCAGAGGTGGGCGTTTCGTCCTGCCGTTGAAACGCATGGCAGGCGTCCCGACTCTTATCAAGTTATCAAATACCCCGAAATACAATTGTGCAGCATCACCCTCCATACCCCGAAGAACATCAACCTGTTCAACAGAGGGGATCTGATCCGCTATTCTCTTAAGCCGAAGTACAACCTGCTTCAAGCCCTCAGAAACCTGGGGCTCATAATCACTTCCATAGTCACGGAGTGCTCGGGACAGTACGGAACGTTGGTTAAGTATTTTCCCAATAAGCATGTGCCGGACAACAGAGGCACATCGATCCTGAGCATCCGTTCGACGATACTGTTCTCGCCGTAGCAGTACATTTCCGGAAACCGGCCCCTCAACACGGGCCAGAAACTTCCCATAGCTGCTGAGATAGGTAACGCAAATCCCCTTTTCACAACAGTACCCCATCAGCTGAGGAGAGACCATGACTCGCCCCATGCAGACAAGTCCTTGCAACATATGCAACGGCAAACGTGCCTTTTCAGCCTTCTCGACCTCCATGACGAGATTCTCGCCATCTTTCCGCAACCAAGCGCCTTCTGTGGTAACAAATACAGTATTCAAAAGTGGCCGCATATTCTACCCACCTCAAGTCATTCAATGCTTGAAATTTGATCAGCAACCCACTTCGATACCGACTTTCCCCTGGAAAGCAAGCGGGGATGACAATCATCGATCAGAGAGCAGGCATCGCACCTTTTGGGCTCATAGACTGCACGAGGTGTGCTACCGGCTGAAAGGATGGAGGTCACCTCCATGATCGCTGTCATCGTCAACTCACGTAGATCCCTGTCGAGTGAGACTGTCACGCGATGACGAGTCACCCCATAGAAGAGCGCCCCCTCCTGGAGGCTTACTCCAAACATCTCTTCAAGGCAAAGCGCTTGGGCGCACAGCTGGACCTCATCCGCTCGGTGAGGCTTTGGGCGACCACGCTTGTACTCGACCGGGTAGGGCACATTCTTCCCATCATCCCCGGTTATCATCTCCACCACGTCCGCTATACCAACCAGCCGCAGCTTCTCATGTCGTAGAGGCATGGCAGTTATGGTCCGCACACCCTTCCGATTTGACGCCCCAGGCAAGTCTGCACGTTTGTGCAGAACCCGCCCTTGAGCAGTCTGAACGTTCTCGGTCCATATGCCCTCAACATGAATCAGGCCGAACTGCCGGGGGCAATACAGATAGTGCTGCAACGCCGATATAGGAATGACATCCTCATCTTGCACGATGTATGCCCCCAACGCATCAGAACTTCTCTACCACCGTTATGCCAGCAGGAACATTCCCGATCTTGACCTCGTAGTCGTCAAAGCTCCTCGCTGGTGCCCGATCATCGCTGCAGTCCTTCCGTTTCACCTGGACCGCATCAAACAGGACATGAGCAGGGGCATTTCCCATGGCAGTATCGTGCTTGAATACGATCAACTTGCGGGCAGCCATCTCTCCCCGTGCAGCGGACCGATCATGCTCAAACATGTTGGTCAGGGCACGCCAGAGAAGTCCCAGATCCTCTTCAGAGAACCCAGTCCTCTCCGCCAGCTTGGCAGAGATGAAACCATGCGCCCGATACAGTCCATAGGGCAGGATATGCTTGCGCCCCATGGTACGGTTGTCACCACTCTGAGCCTCTGCCTCTTTCTCGGTGGTTACCGCCATGCGCGTAATGGATACCTCAAGGGGCATGACAGGTTCAATGGAAGTGGCAAAGGCCAGCTGCACTGGTCCCCGAACCTGACCAGCGTTGACACCTGTCGTCATCACGGCCCCGAATGCCCTGACGTCAAAGAAGTTCTTGCACATCCATGCAGTGAGTTCCCTGGCCTTGGCTTCATCCTTGGGAAGCTTCTTGTACTCATCCTTGCTGGCCGGATTGATTCCCAGCGCATCCCATGCCTTTCGATGCTGGTTGTTCAGAATGGCCTTTTCCTGCATGTAGATTGCATATCCTTCCTTATCCTCTCTGTCCAAGGTGACGAAATTGCGAATCTTTCTCTTGAGACTGACATCCGTCACCAACCCCTTGTTCGTCTCGGGGTCCAGACGAGGCAAATTGCCAGCATCCGGATCCCCGTTCGGGTTTCCGTTGGTGACATCAAACAGGTACACGAACTCATAGCGATTGCTGATAGGGATGCTCATTGCTGCTCTCCGGAGGTTTCTTCATGTTCAATCTGAATGTCGTCTACATCACCAACATTGCCTGCGCCGCCTGATTTCTTGTACATGGCAGCATTCTGGTGGTAGTACCCGATAGCAAATCTTCCTTGGTCTTCAATATTGAGAGATCGAGGAAAGCGTGCGGGCAACCCATCGATGATTTCCTGAAGCAACTTCTCCAGGCTCACGGCCTGCCCAGGGCGCTCCTTTCGAACCTTTGCCATGTGGTTCTGAGTATTACGAAGCAGTACGGGGAAGATGCTTGCAGGCGTAGCTGATGCTGCTCCATAGAAACGGTCTCTGATGGTGGCATTGACATTGCCTCCCAGTGCTGCGCGTTGAGCATATTCCAGAACGGCGAACAGCCTTCCAAGCAGATAGCCTGGCTGAACGGTTTCTTTGTCAAGACTCACAGGAATCACCCCTTGTGCATGATGTTGAAGCAAACGTTTTTCTCGTGTCAGTATGCCTTTGCATATTGCAACCCTGTCACCGGAAATCCTTCCATCAGAGCGAATGCGCATTACCGTGTTCGCCAACAGGCTTCTGGGATACAGACCACCGGTCAAGATGGCCCTCACCAGTTCGCCAACGAGGTTCTGAAATGCATCATCTGAAGAAGGCTTCGCTCCTTCTCGATTTGGAACCGTGGCGAGAACCAATCGATATGCGGACGGTGCGGCTTTCCAAGGACACGGCTCCACATACATGTCGTTCGCGTGATCTGCCAAGTGTCTGGTCAGCGCATCAAGCCGATCGACAACCCAGAACCTGATGGAAAGCCTGGAAACGTTAGGAGAAATTCCCAGCACGTACATCTGGGTTCCTGGATCCAGGTTCGGATTCAGTTTCTCCAATGGAATACCCTTCCTCACTCCCTCCAGGAACTCCCGAATTCGACCAGAAGCCTGGTCGTCATCAACAGGTGGACGCAAGATGTCCGCGAACAAATCGTCTGCCGCCTGGGCTTGCGCAGGAGAACCCGCCTTGGCCCAGAAGACGACCGTTGCATCTCCTATCCGCAGTTTCTGCCGGTCGCTCTGCAGAAGGTGATTCAATGCAGTTGTATAGGAGAACGCAGCACTTTCCGATACGGGTGCATTCTCACCCTGTTCCTTCCCGTACGAGGTAAAGGACTCTTGGTTGAAGGATACGATCGACGCCCCGGTTGGCTGCGCCCCTTGCACACCTTTGATGGAAGGGTGAAGGCGTGCCGGAATTGCCCTCTGACCAGTGATCAGACAAGTGGGTTCGCCCTGCTTACGCCCCCCAACCTTTGCAGCGTTTTCATTGCCCCCAGCTGATCGAATCGATTCACGAAGTTGTCTTGCCGCTTTCCTTTCATGAAGGAATGAGTTCTTGTCTCCCTCGAAACGAAAGACAAGGTTGGTATCCTTCATTTCTTCCAGGAACTTCGGCGCAACAAACTGTTCCGGAGTCCATTTCTCCAGAAATCTCCGAAACGCAAGAAGCCCAGCATCATCCGTTTCTTCTGGTATGCACTTGAGGTGAAACTCCTTGAATGCCTCATGCTCCTTGTCCGCCCGACTGCTTTTCAGACCAACTCCAAGTACATAACTTGTCTTGTCCCACAGAAAGTTCGGCTTTATTCCAACCGTTCGCTTCTCTGCCTGAGGGACCTGAAGCACTCTTGGCTTCGGCTTCCTGCCTGATGTATCAGAGATGTTGTTTACCTGGACAACATTACCGTCTTCATCCAGAAGAATCTCATAGCTGATTCTCTCCGGGCTATACCCCGGCTCTGAAACGTCCGAATCCTGCTGTTCAGACAGTCGATTGTAGTACTCATTCAACGCCTGAAGAATCACGACTTGACCTCACTGTCGTCCCATGCCGGAACCTGAATGACCCCATCCGTCATCTGCGCACGAAAGAACCTTGGCGTGAAGTTGTTCACGAAGTCGATGTCATGCAGCATCCATCCAAGGTCACGGTTTTTCTCCTCCTCGCTCAGGGCTGAGATTGGCAATGCTTCGTCATGTTCAACGAGCCGAAAGAAGGCTGGAAACTCCCGCGTTCCCAGGCAAGGCATCTGGAAAAACTGTCCCGCTCTTGCCCTTCTATTGAAGATGTCCAGATGCTTTCCGTCGTTATCACCCTCACCTGCTCTTTTGGTCAGCGTGAAGTGAGCCTCGATGACATAGGCAACGTCACGTAGCAGGGTTGTCGCCCTTTGCTGGCGGTCTTCATCGACGAAGTTCTCAAGCCCCCGAACTGACCCTGCTTTCATGGCAGCCGATACGCTACCCGGCGCAATCTTGCTCCCCACCTCATTGCGGCGAATGGATTCGAAGCGGATGGGCTTCAGCACGTGAATTCTGTCCACATGCCAGCGTATGGCTGGCTTCCAGTGAATCGCCTCCAGGATTCCCCGCGCAGCGGAAGGCGTGATGACGTCGTAACTGACCCGCTCCGACTTCATCTCTGGTCTGGTGAAACAAGCTCGCTCACCCCATACATGCAAACGGATGCCGTGACTCATGCCTCGTCTTCCTTTCTTGTCATATGCTTTGACAACATCATACGGAAATGCAGTTTTCGTTCAACGTTTGTTGCCAAATTCACTCGCCTCACAGAACAGTGCTTGCGGTAGCCATGAACGTTGGCTCTTCCCACCACAAGCCAAAGCTGTCGCTGTACAGGTCCATGTTGACCAGCGTCTGGAATTGCTCTCCCCACCGCTCCGGAGCAATTGGCTGGACGGAGCCCGCCTTGCGCAGACTTTCGAAAGCACGCCGAGGCACCTGAACGATGTAAGGCTGAAGCTTGCGTGCCAGCCCCCCGACCTTGTCGCTGAATCGCATTGCGCGAATGGCATCCCTCGCGGTGTCATCCCAAGGCACGATGACCGACTCCTGCACGCTGTCAATCAGCCTGAAGAGATGATTCATTGTCTCCATGGGAAGTCGTCCGATCTCGCTTGTGCTCAACAAGGACATGATTCCCTTGGCGTCCAGAGCGGCATCTCCTTTCTGCCAGTAGAGCGTCTCGAAGTAGTCCTGTATCGCATCCGGTGAAAGAGGGCTGTCCTGATGACGTCGAAGCACCTGGCTTGCCGCCTGCGCAAACTGCATGACTTCGACAGGCGGCTTCCAGTCAGGATTTGCGTTCGAAAACACCAGGACCTTGCTGGATTCGACTGGCCATTCCTTGTTGCGGTTGCACCTGCCAGCAGCCCAGGCCCCATGGTCCAGCCCGCGGGCAGGGTCTGACTCCACCTGCTCCTGC
>ERZ772874.795-NODE-795-length-17064-cov-12.082074_pt1 | contig 17064 bp, 17 predicted proteins | sample MGYA00580586_ERZ772874 | MGnify/ENA primary metagenome ERZ772874 (study PRJEB29015, sample SAMEA2737952) | human oral metagenome | biome: human oral; feature: human-associated habitat; material: dental | place: China | collected 2154 ... | reverse complement strand
CATCCCGGCCGCCAGATCAACCAGTGGCACAACCCTGCAACTGCGCCCACACCGCCACCCGGCCGCCTCGCCCAGCAGCCCCCCAAGAAAGTTCGCAGCCATGGACGTATTCATGACGTGACCCGTGGGGCTTGTTGCACCAGGTGCACGCCCCCCACCGCCCATGTTTCCTGTCCACCATCCGGGCGCCTGGACGTTATCTGTGGCAGACATACTGCCAGACAGGCCGCATCCCTTCGCAGCCTGCCCACGCGGTCATACCATAGCGCATGTCATGACCTCACTCCCCCCACGATATTCCCTTTGGGGGTGCAGGACAGGGTGACTGGGCCGCAGAATCCTCACTGACTTCACGGCACGGCCAACTTGGTCATACACGCCCAAAGGGAGCCCTTTCGGGGCGCCCCGTTCTTCCGCGACCATTCCCCATTCCTCCGCGTCCATGAACGTCCCCCAGCAGATGGCGGCCTTCCGCCCCCAGATGCTCAGCTATGCCACCCGGCAGCTGGGCGATGACAGCCTGGCCGAAGATGTCGTCCAGGACGCCTACGTGGCCGCCTTCGACAAGGCGTCGGCCTTCCGCGGCGAGGCCGCCCTCAAGACCTGGGTGTTTGCCATCCTGAAGCACAAGGTGGCCGATGCCCTGCGCGGCCGCTACCGCCGACAGGCCCGCGAGGTCTCCTGTGACTTCGACGACGACCCCGATGGTGACGCCCTGGAGGCCCTGCTCTTCCGGCAGGACGGTCACTGGGAGGCAGACGGCGGCCCCGGCAACCTGGGCAACCCCGAGCAGCTGCTCACCAACCGCGAGTTCTGGCAGGTGCTGCAGCGCTGCCTGGCCGGCCTGCCGGGCATGCAGGCACAGGTATTCATGATGCGCGAGCACCTGGGCATGAGCGCCAGCGAGATCTGCACCCAGACCCAGCTGACCGCCAACAACATCAACGTCATGCTCTATCGCGCCCGGCTGAAACTCCAGAAATGCCTGCAGCAGAACTGGCTGGAATCGGGAGAACGCGCATGAACAGGCGTCCCGACATGAACAGGTGCCTGAAGGCCACCCGCCGGATTTCCGAGGCCCAGGAACACGACCTGCCCCTGTGGCAGCGCCTGACCCTGCGCCTGCATCTGGTCATCTGCACCGACTGCCGGAATTTCCAGAAAAATTCGGAGGCGCTGCGCAGGATCATGCAGCACTATGCCGGAGCCGATGGCACATACTTTCCGTCCGCAAGCGCAAACACACCGAATGACAATGATGTGCCTGACAGAGCCGATATTCCGGACGACACAGACATCCCGAACGTTGCAGACGCTCCGGATGCAAATGGTGCCGACATCCCGGGAGGTACCAACGTTCCGGACGGCACCGTCCGCGGAAAATCCAGTGGCCCGGATGGCCAGTGACATGGCATGACATCGACAGACGCACAATGACCCGTCAGCTCACAGCCTCCACCAGCAGTTCCCGCAACCACTGCTGCACCGGATCGTTGTGTGTGCGCTCGTGCCAGACCAGCAATTCGCTGTAACCCTCGACATCGAAGGGCAGTACCTTGGTCACCAGCCCCTCCTGGTCCCTTACCAGTCGCTCAGGTACGACCGCCACCAGATCTGTCTGGCGCAGCAGTTCCGGGATCAGCGAAAAATGCTGCACCGATACAGCCACGTCGCGCTGCCGCCCCAGCCTCTTCAGCCTGTCATCCACCACGCCGGCAAAGCTGCCGCCATAAAAGGAGCCCAGTGCAAAACGCTGGCTGCAGAACCTGTCCAGATCCCACGGCAGCTGCAACGCCGGATGCCCGATGCGCATGGCACAAACGAAATGCTCGGCATGCAGTACGCGGTAGCGCAGCCGCTCAGGCGCCGCCACATGTGACACCACCGCCACATCCAGCCCTCCGGTGGCAAGCTGATCCTCCATCTGCGCCTTCTGCAGGTTCAAAAACGCCACCTTCACATTCGGCGCCCGTTGCTGCAGCTGCAGCGCAAACGGAATGCCCAGTGTCCGAAATGCGCTGTCGGTCATTCCCACCCGCAGCGTGGCATCGAGCCCCTGCGGCTCAAACTCGGTAGGACGAACCAGCGCCTCGATATCCCCCAGAATGCGCCCCAATGGCTTGCGCAGGCTTTCTGCCCGCTGCGTAGGCACCATCCGCTGCCCCGAACGCACCAGCAGCGGATCATCGAAATACTGGCGCAGCCGGCCCAGCATGCCACTGACGGCAGGTTGAGTAAGGGAGAGCCGCTCGGCAGCCCGTGTCACACTTCCCTCTTCCAGCAGCGCATGCAGCGCCTTGAGCAGGTTGAGATCGAGATTGTTGAGGGCATTCATGGGGCACTATTGCAAAACGTGATGAAGGTCATGCAAGTTCATGATTTTTCACATAAAAATGCGCCTCGTATCATGCCATTCACGTCACGGGAAAGGCAAGTACCACAGGCTGTAACGCATCCCAGTCCCGTTCGCCTCCATGCCACCCCCAGCCGTATGCGAACAAGGCACCGTGTACAGGCCGGATCGTTACCGGCACCTCACCACTTCCATTCCCCGGGAGGACCCCATGCAGACACTCAAACTGACCCATGACATCGAAATCCCCATACTGGGCTTCGGCGTCTACCAGATCCCGCCCGAACAGGCCGCAAAAGCCGTCGTCGATGCGGTACACGCCGGCTACCGTCACATCGACACCGCCCAGGCCTATGTCAATGAGGCCGAAGTGGGCCAGGGCATTGCCCGCTGCGGCATTCCGCGCAACGAGCTGTTCATCACCACCAAGGTCTGGGTGGAGAATACTGGCGAAGAGGCAGCCCTTGCCTCACTGGAGCGCTCCCTCGGGCGACTGAACCTGGACTACATCGATCTGGTCCTGATCCACCAGCCCTACGGTGATGTCTACGGTACCTGGCGCGCCCTGGAAAACTGGCAGCGTCAGGGGCACATCCGCGCCATTGGTGTCAGCAACTTCACCCCCGATCGCACGGTGGATCTGGGCGAATTCAACACCGTGATGCCGCAGGTCAACCAGATCGAGATCAACCCCTTCCACCAGCGCATAGCGCAGGTGGAGGCCCTTCAGGCGGAAAACATCGTGGTCGAAGCCTGGGCCCCCTTTGCCGAAGGCAAGCACGACATCTTCAACAACCCGGTACTGGCCGGCATCGGCAAAAGATACGGCAAATCGGTAGCCCAGGTCATCACCCGCTGGCTGATCGAACGCAACATCGTGGTACTGGCCAAATCCACCAAACCAGCGCGCATGGCCGAAAACATCGATGTCTTCGATTTTGCACTGACGCCAGAGGATCATGCCGCCATCGCCACGCTCGACACCGGTGAAAGCCAGTTCATCGACCACCAGAGCGTTGCCAACGTCCGGCGCATCAAGGGCTGGACATTCGGCGTCTGACCCCTTCTTTCAGGAAATCCCCATGAGATCACTCGAAAACAAGGTCGCCCTCGTCACCGGCGCCGCCACCGGCATCGGCCAGAGCATTGCCGTCAGCCTGGCCCGCCAGGGCGCCCGGGTCTTCATCACCGGCCGTTCGGAAAAAAGCCTGAACGAAGCCGCCGCACAGCACGAAGGCATCACCGCCCTGGTGGCCGATGTTGGCAGAACCGAAGATGTCACCCGTGTACTGGACGCCATCCGGGAACGCACCGGCCAGCTGGACATCGTCGTCAACAACGCCGGCATGGCCCCTATCACCCCGCTGGCCCAGCAGACACTGGCCGAGTTCGACCGGGTCATCAACATCAACCTGCGTGCCGTGGTGGACATTGGCGTCCAGGCCCTGCCCCTGCTGCAGGCCAGCAAGGGCAGCATCATCAACATTTCTTCAGCCGTGGCCAACAACCCGCTGCCGGGCATGTCGGTGTATTCCGCCAGCAAGGCCGCGCTCAAGACCCTCAGCATCGTCTGGGCCAAGGAGCTGGCAAAGGACGGCATCCGGGTAAACTCCATCGCGGTCGGCCCGATCGAGACCCCCATCTACGAAAAGACCGACCTGTCACCTGAAGAGGCCCAGAAGCACAAGGACAGGGTAACGGCCCTGGTGCCACTCGGCCGCTTTGGCCAGCCGCAGGACATCGCCTCTCTGGTCACCTTCCTCGCCTCGGACGACGCCTCCTTCATCACCGGTGCCGACATTGCCGTGGATGGCGGATTCAGCGTCTGAACTCCGGATCAGGCTTCCATCTCCCGCGATGGGGAAGCAGGGTGCCATGAACAGCGGCCCCTGCCACCGCCCCGGCAGCCATCCTTCCCAACTCTCCCGACCTCAACAACCTGCCCTCATGAAAAACGTTCTCATCATTTCCGGCCATCCCGATCTGGCCCATTCCGTCGCCAACGCCACTATTCTGGACGAAGTGGCCAAGGCGCTGCCCGAGGTAAAAATCCGCCGGCTGGACACCCTTTACCCCACCTACCAGTTCGACATCGAGGCCGAGCAGGCAGCCCTGCTGGACGCCGACGTGATCGTGCTGCAGTTCCCGTTCTCGTGGTACTCACTGCCCGGCCTGCTGAAACTCTGGCTGGACAAGGTATTCCTGCACGGTTTCTCCCATGGCTCGCACGGCAAACTGGGCGGCAAGAAGGTTCTCTTCTCCTTCACCACGGGTGCCCCCAAAGCCGTTTACGCTGCCGATGGCGCCTTCAAACACCCAGTGGAAGACTTCCTGCCGCAATTCGAGACCACCGCCCGCCTGTGCAACCTCGACTACCAGCCGCCGGTATACATCAACGGTGTGAGCTACTCCGACCGTGGCGATGACGCAAAGATCAACGCCCAGAAGGAAGCCGTAAAGGCCCATGCCGTCCGCGTCGTGGATGCCATCCGGAAAGCCGCGGCCTGAGCCCGGCGACTCCGACACATTCTGCTCACGAAACAGGGGCTGCGACCCAAGCGGCCCCAGGCATCAGTCCGCCCGGGCGCCCCCCTCCAGACTCCAACCCCCAGACTCCAATCCCTTCCGGCTACCCACCCCTCCCCAGGAAGCCGCAACACCAGCGAAGCGGGCACGCTCCCGGTCCGGGATCGAATGTCCAAACCGTCTCCACATTCCCACAACGAATCAGCACCGAACCATGTACATCATCACCATCACCGTCAACCCTGACGTAACCGAAGAACAGCAGAACAAGATGTTTCCGCTGCACACCGAATGGTTCAAGAAGCACTTTGCAGCAGGCAACTTTCTGATGCTGGGCCCATTCACCGACACCGATGCACACCAGGGTGTGATCTTTGCCCAGGTGGAAAGCCGCGAAGCCCTGCAGAAGATTCTGGCAGAAGACTGCTACTACCCAGACTTCGCCACGCACGAGGTCCGCGAGTTCTCCCCCAAACTGATTTCAGAAAAAATCGTCGGGCTGGCAGGCAAGTAAACAGCACCTGTGATCGAGCAGATGCCGTCACCTCCGAATAACGAAGGGAGCAGGAGCCCCCGTGCTCAGCAGGTACTCCCTTTTCGTTTCGTCGTTTGCAACGACCGGACATCGTTACGGCATCCTCACGCTGTCTTCCTGACAGGGCCTCGGTCTCTTCTCAGCGCCGATGTTTCCACAGCCAACCCGCCAGCGCATCCAGGCTCAGCCGGCCGCCCCCCTGAAAGAGCAGCGCCCACAGCATCACCGCAAACAGCAGCGGCAGCTTGAAATTGCCATGCCCCTCGTCGGTGATCACGTAGCCCTGCCAAAGCTCTGCCAGCGAATGCCATTCGGCCGGCCAGTGCACGGCCACCGTGGCCACCCACGTCACCACCAGCAGCGCAAACGCAAAGAAGCGCGTTGCCAGCCCCAGCATCAACGCCACCCCACCCGCGATCTCGAACCACATGGCCAGCTGCCAGCTCAGCTCCGCCGGCAGATGGTTGAACGGAAACGGAAAATCGCCCTGGATGTCGGCAAACCAGTTTTCACCGCCCCATTTTTCCAGGCCAGAATCCAGAAACTCCCAGCCGATCAGCAGCCGCAGGAACAGCAGCCCCACCCACGGGGCCAACGCCTTCAGCCCGGGATATATGAAATTGCAGATCACACAGTAACGCAGAATGCCCCGGCAGCGGCCGCGCACCGTACAGTGGACATCCGTCAGCGCCTGCCCTGCCGGTGAGGCGCCTCCCCTGCCGGCCTCCGCACCCGTGGAAAAATCGCCCAGCCTGCCTGCTTCGGCACCTGCAACGACGGCACGGGCATCATGCTCATGCCCTTCAGGTCTGCTCATTCACTTTCTCCTGCCCCGACATTTTCACCAGCAGTTCCTCGCCCAGCCACTGCTGCTGCAGCGGCTGCACGCTGGACACCATTTCCTGCACCGGCATGCCCCACTGCGTCGCCAGCTGCGCACAGGCGGCCTGCCAGTCGCACATATTGACCTGCAACACGGCCAGCAGCTGCGCCGCTGCCGGTGTCAGCACACTGAAGCGCACCAGATGCTGCCGGTTGCGATACACCGCTACAAAGGTGGTGGCCGGCTGAACCTCCGCTGCCCCCGGTCCGATGGTGTGCACCGGCCACTCATAACCCACCAGCTGCAGGCCAGCCGCCAGCGCCAGCCCCTGGGGGCCCACCTGGGCCGGCACATCGGGCGCCGTTTCCACGGCCAGCTCCAGCCACTCGTAATGGGCCAGATCGGTAAACCAGGGCGGCCTCGACGCCTCTTCACATGCAGGCGTCCGTTTGGGTGCTGGGCCCCGTTTGGCTGCAACAACCCGCTCGTGGTCGGGCTCAGATACCCGTACCTGCGAATGCCCGTGCGCCTCTTGCGCTTGCGATGACACCCGTGCTTGCGACAGTATCTGCGGCTGTCCCTGTTGTCCCTGCCCCTGTTGTCCCTGCCCCTGTTGTCCCTGTCCCTGTCCCTGTCCCTGTCCCTGTCCCTGTCCCTGCCCCTGCCCCTGCAACTGCCCCTGCAACTGCGACTGTGGCTGAGGTTGCAACTGCAACCCGGGCTGCGACTGCAGAAAATCCACAAAGGCCCTGGGAATTTCGTGGAAGAACGGGGAATGGTGCCATGTACCCTGCGAGAAGAACCCCTCGATCAGATTCTCCCAGCACGCAGCACTGACCGATGCACGACACAGCGGAAAACACTGGTCGATGAAGCCGCGAATATTGTTGCGCAGCAGTTCCGCATATACATCGACACGTCGCGCGGCTGTTCCGGCGGGGCGTTCCGTCTGCGTGGGCGCACGCAGATAGCCAGACCACGACTGCTGCATCCGGAGCAGCCCCGGCGCATCATGGTCCGCCACCTGCGTACCTCGCGCCATCAGCGCCTTGCGACGATCCCGGCGACTCATGGCAGCACCATGTCCCGTGACTGCGCAGCATCCGGCGAGCGAAGCAGATGCTGTGCCGGGACGGCATCCGGCACCTTCGCAGCCGCAGCTGATTGCACAGCAGCCCGCCGGGCCGATGCCTCACGCTGCAGCCGGTCGATCACCCCCACTTCGTCCACCAGCTCGGCCAGCGGCGGAAAATTGAAATCGCGTTCCAGGCAGCTGGGAACATCCCGGGGCTCGAGCCCCGCATCCGACAGCCTGTCATAGGTAAAGGCCAGCAACTCCCATACGGGATCGATCACCGGCATGCCATGCGTGTCGATGATCAGGCCATCATCTTCCACATGGTGTCCCGCCACATGGATATAGCAGGTCCGCTCCAGCGGCAGCTGAACGGTATATTCATACGGATCGAAACCATGATTCTGGCTGTTCACGTACACGTTGTTCACATCCAGATGCAGCAGGCAGCCCGCTTCCTTCACCACCTCGCGAACAAAAGTGGCATCATCCATTTCGGCCCCTTCGGGGGCTGCATAGTAACTGGCATTTTCAATGCCGATCTGCTCACCCAGAAAATCCTGCACCTGGGCAATGCGTGTGGCCACATGACGCACGGTTTCATGCGTGGCCGGCAACGGCAACAGATCGTACAGATGCCCCTCGTGCCCACACCACGACAGATGTTCGGTATAGAGCGCAATCCGGTAGGAGCGCATGAAAGCCTTCACCTCGGCCAGCAGCTGCATGTCCAGCCCGTCACTACCGCCCAGATTCAGCGACAGCCCATGACAGGCCAGCGGCCGAAACTCGCTGATGGCAGACAGATCCCGCGAAAACCGTCCGCCCAGCCGGCTCCAGTTCTCGGGTGCCACCTCGAAAAAGGCCACCTCATCCAGCTCGCCACGCTGCAGCCCCTGCAGCGTATCGGCCAGCAGGCTGCGACGCAGCCCCAGACCGGCACGATGCAGCCGCCGCACCTCCCTTGAACCCTGCCTGAGCGTACTCATTCCGCTTTCGCCTCCACTCATCACACCCACTTCATCACACCCACTTCATCACATCCACTTCATTACACCTACTTCATCTCACGCACTTCATCACATCCACCACCTCATCACACCCGCTCCATCGCCATCGACGGCAGCAAAAAGCACCCCTGCTGCCGCCGTGGCACACCACTTGGGCGTGTCATGAACGCATTCGACCATGACACGCTCTACGGCCCGCTCACTTCTTCTTGCCGCCGCACTTGCCTTCGCCGCACTTGCCCTCTTTGGACTTGCTGGCGCCCGACATGGCCTTGCCGGAAGCGTCCGATGCGGACTGCTTCATCTTGCTGGCGCCGCAGGAACCCTCCTGGGCCTTGCTGCCGCCACACGAGCCTTCCATGGACTTGCCGTTGCCTTCCGAAGACATGCTGTTGCCACCGCAGCTGCCCTCCTGGCTCTTGCTGCCGCCACAGGAGCCCTCGGGGGCCTTCATGCTGGCGTCGGCCGCGGCCACCTGATAGCCCTGGGCCAGCCCCTGGGCGGCGAACACCGGCGCCGAGGCCAGCGTGGTCCCGGCAGCCACCGCGCCAGACAGAAGAGCTGCGAATTTCTTGTTCATCAAACGATCTCCAGAAAAGGAACGATCCAGCAAAGGATCTCATTGAAGGAACCTGCACGGCCCGTTGCCGCGCCGGACTGCCCACCCGGGCAGGTCTGCATCAGACGCACCTTTGGTCGCAGAGGAGCCCAAGGCATTACAGATCTGTCGGAAAATTTTTCTATCGATACGTGCCTGTCGATAGCAGAGCACGGCGCCCCCAGCATGACGACGGTCCTGCGATGGCGCAGGGGGGTCTGCCCCCACGCCTACCCCACACGCCTACCCCACACGCCTGTACCTGTTGCCTGCCGCCCGTTGCCAGCACAATCATGCATGCAATTCCTGCTGTACACCCATACCCGCTGCATACCCACCTGTTTCATATCCATACTGACCAAAATTATTCAGACATTAATATTCACATCATAATGACCCACCTGTTTTCAGCGGGTTTTGCACATTTTTCCCAAATGGATGCGCCTGATCGTGTTCGTGTATTCGACTTCACAGGGCTTGACGTTCTTGATAAAAGTCAACCAAATATCACGGCCAACCTTTTTATAATCCCTGAACGCTGCAGTCGGGTTTGGAACCAGGCATTCAGCCATGTTCCCAGCCGTGCCTTTCCTGCCTCCGGGGCTTTCTGGCTTCAGGAGGGGTATCCGGCACCTGTCCCCCGCAGCCCGCTTTACTGTTACCCTGTATCCCTGTCAGCACCCATTCATCACCGTAAGGTGCACGGGGTCTGCTCACCTTCCCAATACTGGCGAGCCCTGCAGGCGATGCATCGGGTGCAAAAACACGACCGGACCACCTTCCCGTGTGATCCGGTCACCAAATAAAACAACAATAATTATCTTCCCGGCGATTGGCGTCCGCGTTCCTTTCGGTTCGCGGACGTATTTTTTTGTGCTGCGAGAACGCTCCTGCCCTGGCCAGAGCGTTCCAGTCATGCCATGCCATCCACACGTTCCCTGGAGCGGCAAACAAAACCGGGCAAATGCAAAGTGCCCACCTGCCGATGGCAGGGTTTTGCTGGATAGTCCTGGTCAGGGGCGCCGCGCACCTTCCAGTTCGATGGTCACACGACGATCCGGTTGCAGGCATTGCACCGTGTTTTCCAGCCCCTCGCCCTGGCGTCGGCAGCCCGACGAGAAATCTTCGGTGGCGCCACGGGCCTCCACACTCATCGGGACATTCACCCCCAGACGCTGCAGCTCGTTGCGCACCGTCACGGCGCGACGCATGGACAGGCGCTCGTTGTAGGCACGGCTGCCCAGACGATCGGTATGGCCCACCAGTTTCAGACTGTCCACCCGGACGTACTGACCGTTCAGCATATCCACGAACGCCTGCAGCTGCGGCCGGTCTTCCGGCAGAATGTCGGCTGCGCCCGAACGGTCGAAGCGGAAGCGGACATCCACCTCGGCCTTCATCTGCACAGGCGCATCAGGGGCCTCCGCAGGTACCGGTTTCTGCACGGGCGCAGCCGGCTGGGCCACGCACTGTTCGGCCATTTTTCCGGCTTCTTCGGTCAGGTCTTCGGCAATCTGGATATAGGGACTGGCATGACGCCAACCGCCCTGGCGAATCTCGTTGCCCGCATGCACCAGCTCGACTTCCGCACAGGCCAGGCGCGCTGCGGCGCACTGCATGCCCGCCGTGTCGGCACGCAGCCGGTCGTGGCGCTGCCACAGGTCGTCGCGCAGGCGACGGGCATCGTTGACCAGCGGCGTTTCGCTCACATCCGGCATCTCTCCCGCCTCCAGGCGCTCGATGATGCCCTGGGCCTGCGCCAGGGCAGCCCGCGGGAAGCCGCTCCGGTCATTGCGGGTGTATTCGTGGAAGCTCACATCCAGCCAGCACTGGGCCTTGGCCAGCGCATAATTGCCGATGCGGATACCACGCTCGGCATTCAGCCTTGCAATGCGCGCCTGGGTGTCGCGATAGATGCCATGGTCACGGGCGATTTCTGCATCTTCCCGCTGCTGAAAAGGCGTGTACGATGCGGCCGGGCCGCCATCAACCGGCCTCGCACCAGCACCAGCACCAGCACCAGTATCAGTACCCAGAGCAACCTCGCCATCCATCGGCATGCCAGCCTGCATCAGGCCGGTATTCTGTGATGCACTCTCCTGCACCGATGGTGACGTGGCACAGCCGCCCAGCATGAGGGACAGCAACAGGGCGACGGGCGCGCAAGGACGGCGAAGCTTCATGATGAGTCGGACGGCGAGGCTTCAGGGAAAACGGGGCATACCCCCGACCCTGCCGGCCCGTCCAGATTCCTGTGGTTGGGTTGATCTCTGCCGCTACGTTAAGACACCCACCACGCCACGCCGTACGCCCCCCGACAGATGGCGCCCGCCACCCGACACCGCAACACGTCGCGATGTGAAATCAAGACACCAGGCTTACGCCCTTCTGGAACCAGACGAACGCAGGGCGGGCACCAGGGAAGAATCCCGGTACCCGCCCTGCTGCCCTGACCTGCCGCTGCAGGACCGGCCCGTCTTCAGGACCGGCCCCACCGGGGCAGCTGCATCACTTCGGTGCAACCACCGACGGGTTGATGCGGATCATGCGCGACTTCGACGGCACGCCGGCCTTGTTGAAGGCAAACACGTGGTAGAAGCCCGGAGGCGTCTGGAATTTGTTGGCCGGCAGCTCGATGTCCAGGCCGTTGCCGTTGACGCGGAACTTCACTTCCGAGTAGCGCTGGTCCATGTCGAACGAGTGCGTGACTGCGCCCGTCTTGATCAGCGTGACGCGGGAAATGTCAGCCGCGTCGGCCGTCGGAATGTGGATGGTGGAAGCCGGTTCGGCCACCATCGCCACATCACCCTCGCCCTGCAGCACCGGACGCTTGGCACGCGTACCGTCGGCATTGAACAGGTACGGCGGGTAGTAGATCTGGGCGTTCAGGTTATCGACCGGCCCCGGCTGGCCACCGCCCGAGGACAGGATGGTGGCGTCGGGCAGCAGCAGCGTGACGCTGTGGTAGAGACGCTTCTCGTTGAAGCGGGCACCCGGCGAGAACTTGCGGGTATCGGGGTTGAAGATCAGCGACTCGTAGTTGATCTCGCCCGCTTCCTGGTTGATTGGCTCTTCCACATCGTTGAGCAGGTTCTCGGTAGAACCGCCCGACACCAGCACGTTGCCATCGGCCATGATGGTGGCATTGCTCCACACGTAGGGCTTGGTCAGCGGCGGCAGGTCGATCAGCTTCGGCTTGTCACCGTTGATGTCGATCAGCGTGACCGGTGCCTGCTGGGCGCTGGGGTTGACCCCGCCGAACTGGAAGATCAGGCCCGGACGGACCATGGCAGCCGTCGAGGTGGCCTGCCAGGCACGCCAGTATTCCCAGTCTTCCGTGCCATCCTCACGGATGCGCGGGAAGTCCCAGTGGGCGCCGTGCATCTTCACCGAGCCCTTGCCGTTGTTGCCATACGGGTCGATCTCGTACATGAAGTGCGGGTCGAAACCGAAGATCTTGCCGTTGGGCGCGACGAAGTTGCGCGGGTAGTTGTTCTCGAACATGTTGCCCGTCTGGCCGTTGGGCAGCTTGTACTGCGCTTCCGTATTGATGTCCAGCGCACGGAAGGTGCCATCGGCCTTGCGCAGCTCGGGGTGACGTTCTCCGTCGGTACCGCCCTGGATATACACCTCACCGGTGGGCAGCGTGGTGGCGGTGCCGTACCAGCGCGGCAGCGTCATCTTGTTGCGGTCCAGGGACAGCGTACCGCTGACCGGGTCGAACAGGTTGACATCCTTGTTGCCCTTGTTTGTGGCGCGGCCATCCTTGAGCAGGTCACCGCCCAGGATCAGCATGCGGCCGTCCTGCAGCAGGATCTGGGCCGAGCAGAACAGGAAGGTGTCGGTCTGGCTGGGCAGCATCATGTGGGCGTCGTCACCCGTACCCAGCGTCGGATCCCACACGTCGTAGCTGAACCTGCTGCCCGGATTCTTCGTGTAGTCGGTGCCGTAGGTCAGCACGCGGCCGTCGGCCGTCAGCGCGGCGTGAATGGCCACCAGCGGCCAGTTCACGGTGGGCGACCACACACCTTTGGTTTTGTATTCGGACTGGGCGGCCGGTGTTTTGGTGGCGTTGCCGGCATCGGCCGCGGCGGGGGGCTGGGTGGTGCCATTGTTGGCGGTCGGCACTTCCGGCGTCACCGGTTTGGCCGGCGGCGTAACCGGAGGGACCACCGGGGTGGCAACCGTGCCACCATTGGCCGGCGCGGTGCCGGCACCATTGCCCGTCGTATCACCCGCGGCCGGGCGGGTATTGCCAGCATTGCCATTGCCGGCGTTGCCGCCATTCGTGTTGCCAGCCCCGTTGCTGGTGGTGTTGCCTGCACCGTTGCCGGCACTGGTCGTCGGCGTACTGGAACCCGTATTGCCGTTTGCGGAGGATCCGCTCGTGCTGCCGTTGGCCGGGATGTTGCCCGTGCCACTGGCAGCCGTGTTGCCCGTTTTGTCGCCTGTGGCATTGCCCGGTACAGACGGCGTTGTACCGGCAGCGGCATTGTTGCCGGCAATGCTCGTGTTGCCATCGGCCGGCTTGACGGTGTTGCCCTGGTTACCCGTGGCCGTGGGGCCAACGGCAGGTGCAGAGGAATCGCCTCCGCCACCACAGGCGGCAAGCACGGTCAGCACGGCAAGCGAGGCGAGCTTGAAGGAAGGCGTTGATACTCTCATGACGGTCAATCCCAGATGAAGGACGTACGCAGGGGCCCTGCCCGCCCGGGCGGCACCCTCTGCCACGAACACTCGCAACCCGCAGCCCGTTCACCTTCGAGGCGATGAATGGCCGTTTGTTGCGAACCAGCGGTAGCCGTCATGTTCCCCGATGTCTTTCTTTCTGGCGCGGCACAATCTCACAGATTCGCCACATCGATGTGCAACATTGCTGCCTGGCAGGACATTTCGTGCACCGGCCTTCATGTCAAAACATCCCAGGTTCCCGCGCTCCAGGTGATGCAGCGTTTCCGGCTCATGTACCTGCGTCCCAGGGCACTGCACCGTTCACGACTCATGGACCTGCGTCCCGGACACTGCGCCGCTCCCGGCTCATGCGCCAGCGTCCCAAACGCTGCATCACCCCCGGTTTTGCACCAACATCCCAGCGCTGCACCGATCCCGGCTCGCGCACCAGCATCCCAACGCTACACTGTCCCAGGCTCACGCACCTGCGTTCCAGGCGCTACGTCGTCTTGGACACAAGAAGCAGAAGCACGAGCCACACACGCAAAAACGCGGACCGCCCCGAAGGGAAGCCCGCGTTTTTGCGGTTGATGCGCCCGGTGGTTGATGTAGCCGCCGGTTGATGCATCGGCCGGCTGGTATGCCCGGCGGCTAATATGTCCGGTCGCCGATGCGTCCGGCTGCATGACGGTACGACGGCATCGCACCGTCTGCCTGCAAACAATCAGGCAGCAGCCTGCTGCTCCGGCTGGGCAGGCGTCTGGGCGCCATCCGTGGTGACAGTGCTGCCGGACTTGATTTCTGCCGTCAGGCGGTCGGACAGGCGCAGGGCCAGTGCCACCAGTGTCATGGTCGGGTTGTTGGACGACGAGGTGGTGAACACCGACGAACCGGCAATGTAGAGGTTCTCCATGTCGTGAACCTTGCAGTTGCGGTCGACCACACCGTGACGCGGGGAGTCATGCATCCGGGTGGTACCCATGTGGTGATAGGTACCCTCCATGTCGGCCGGCCAGCCTGTGTCGTTGATGCGTGGCCCGAGCTTGACCTTGGCGATGTTCTTGTCTTCCAGCTCCTTGGCCAGCAGGGAGAAGGAGGTGTCGACCGTGTCCTTGACCTGCTGCCCCAGACGCCAGTCGACCTTGGCACGGCGCATGCCGAGCGCGTCGATGTCGTCGCTCAGGGTGACGCGGCTGTTCGGATCCGGATCCGGCTCGCAGATCAGTTCCATGGCCACGTGGCGCACCAGCTTGCGGGAGCCGGTGGTGTGCGCCACCGTGTAGCCCACCGAGTCGAGCGGATGCGAGAAGATGTGCCCCAGGTCCGTACCCAGCCCCACGAACGGCGACCATTTGCCACGCACACGCTGGCGCATCCGGTACAGGGCGCGAACGATGTCGGTACCCTCACCCGCATATAGCGAGCGGAACCACATCTGGGCATCCAGAATGCCGTGTTCCTTCTGGCGTTCGAAACCGACGCGCATCTGGCCGGAAATGTCGGCACCGCTGATCTTGACCTTGTCGACGATGCAATGGAACTTGATGTCGAACAGCGGGTTGAGCCTGAACTTGTCGTTGAACTCGACCACACCATTCAGGAAACGCGGGTGATCCTGGAAGTAGCGGCCGACCAGGTCGTGGCGGTTGCCGATGCCGGTGCTCTGCTGGCGGTTGGAGGCCAGCATCAGGCGGGCGTTTTCGATACCGCCGGAGGCCAGTACGAACACCCTGGCCTGCACGGTGAAATTGCCGCCCTTCAGGGTGCGGACCTTGACGCTCTCGACCGTGCTGCCAAAGGGGTTGCACTGGATTTCGGCAACGTTGGCCTTGAGGTAGAGCTTGAGGAACTTCGCGACCTTGATTTCGTCGCGATAGGCCTCGCCCATTTTCAGCGGGGGGCTGAACTGGGAGATGATCTCTTCGATGTTGGCCGGGTCGAACGGATAGCTGCTGGCGTTGCGTGACTGGCCGGTGGCCGGACCATGGGTGGGTTCGCCCGCCTGGCCGACCCAGTGATCGGGGCGGTACTCGTTGGACGGTACCTGCAGGATGGCGTGGGAGCGCTCGTAGAACGGGTCGAGGTCCTTGCGGCCGATGGGCCAGCCGCTGTCCTTCACCCACGGACGGTGGTCAAAGGCGATCTGGTCCCACGGACGGCAGAAGCCGCCCCAGCAGTTGCTGCTGCCGCCCAGGAAACGGCTGCGGGTACCGTCGGCGAAATCGTACGGGATACCGACGCTGGGGCCGCGGTAAAGATCGGATGTGGCCTCGTCGCGGTGGGTACCGCCACTTTCGAGCACGACCGTATCGATGCCGGCCTTTTCGAACTCGAGGCCCATGGCGATCCCGGCAATGCCGCCGCCAACGATACAAATCTGGGTTTGGATGACAGAGCCGGAAGCTACCTCATTGGCATCGATCAGCATGGATGGTTCCCCTCTAGGGACGCGGTCACGCCTGGGCGCAGACCTTTATGGCGGAAAAGGAAAGCCCCTGCCGCCCATCTCGTGCAGGCGGGCAGGTCTCTTTCGATCAGTTGGATTTCTTGGGCGCAGTATAAGCCCCACGTTCCTGTAACGCGATGCCCGTTTTGCTTCAAAGTTTGATGTACCGCACTTTTGGGGAACAAGTTCTTACTTGACCACTGATAATGGTTGCAAAATTTTGTCAATACACCACAGATCATGAAGATAATTGTGTACGAGACCTGAGCCGCTTGTTATTTTTGCAACACTTGCGCGCCCCAGTTCGGGGCGAACCAGCCATAGGGCAGACAGACCTGCCTCACGGGCGCCCTGTACGTCCAGTGCCAGGTCATCGCCAATGTGCAGGCAGGCTGCAGGCTCGACGCCCAGGACGCGGGCGGCCTCCCGGAAGATTCGGGGGTCGGGCTTGGCTGCACCAAAGGCCGGCGCACTGATGCTGGCATGGAAGTAGCGCCCCAGCGGGGTGCGGTGGATATCGGCGTTGCCGTTGGTGATGGCGGCAATGCGGTAGCGGCTGGCCCACTGCGCCAGTACCGGTTCGACATCCGGCCAGGGCGTGACCTGCTGGCGTGCGTCGAGAAAGACGGCAAACGCGGGCTCGGCAAGGGCGGGATCTTCCCGCTGGGCCGTGAGCGTCTCGCGCAGCAGCTGGGTACGCAGCCAGCTCATGTCGTGCGCGTGTTCGGGGTAGCGTCCCTTCATGTGCAGGACACTGGGGTTGGCCGCGACGACGGCCGCCGTACCGGGTGCCCTCGGGCGCAACCACTCGACCAGCTGCCCGTTGGCGTAGGCCAGTACGGGCTCGACTGGCCAGAGGGTGTCATCGAGGTCCAGGGTGATGGCCCGGATGCCCCGATACCGGAGGCTGCCCTGTATATCCTGACCCCTGCCCTGTTCGTCCGTTCCGTTCATGCACACCTCCTCCCATGGGGCCTGCAAACCGGCGCCTGCGCAACACCCCTCTGCGGCATTCCGGCCCCTGCTG
>ERZ772874.792-NODE-792-length-17114-cov-8.703675_pt1 | contig 17114 bp, 15 predicted proteins | sample MGYA00580586_ERZ772874 | MGnify/ENA primary metagenome ERZ772874 (study PRJEB29015, sample SAMEA2737952) | human oral metagenome | biome: human oral; feature: human-associated habitat; material: dental | place: China | collected 2154 ... | reverse complement strand
CGCCGTGAGCGTCAGGCTCGGGCTCCTCGCGCGCCCCCGCCTCGCCCACCACAGGGCAGTTGAGCGCGCGCTGGCGAAAGTCGGGATGAGGGAACTGGCCGACCGGCCGGTCGCGGAGCTCTCCGGCGGGCAGCGGCAAAGGGTGCTCGTTGCCCGCGCCCTGGCGCTGGAGCCCTCCGTCCTGCTGCTCGACGAGCCCTTCACCGGATTGGACATGCCCACGCAGGAACTGCTCATGGACCTCTTCACCTCCTTGGCGGCATCGGGCTGCGCGGTCCTCATGACCACGCACGACCTGGTGGGGGCGCGCGCCCAGTGCGACCGCCTCTGTCTCATCAACGGAACCGTCATCGGATCGGGCGCGCCCGATCAACTGCGCGACGCCGACGTGTGGGTGCGGACCTTCGAGGTGCGCGAGGACAACCCCCTGCTGAGTGCCCTGGGGGTGGTCGCGTGAACGGGGCGGTGATCGCGCGCGCCGCCGAGTTCCTCAGCCCCGTCGACTTCCTACGGGACCTGACGAATCCGGTTCTGGCGTTCCTGCCGCGCGCGCTCCTCATGGCGGTCCTCGCCGCCGTGGTGTGCGGCGCTGTCGGCGTGCACGTGGTGCTGCGCGGAATGGCGTTCATCGGCGACGCGGTGGCGCACTCCGTGTTCCCCGGACTGGCCATCGCCTTCCTCACGTCGGGGTCCCTGGTGCTCGGCGGCGCGATAGCGGGCGTGGCCACGGCCATCCTGGTCGCCCTGCTCTCACACAGCCGGCGCCTCAAAGAGGACTCGATCATCGGAGTGCTCTTCGTCGGCGCCTTCGCCCTGGGGGTCGTCATCATCGCGCGCGCCCCCGGCTACGCGGGCAGCCTGCAGGACTTCCTCTTCGGGTCGATCACCGGCGTCCCCGCGTCGGACGTGCCGGTCGCCATCGGCGGGGGAGCGGTGGTGCTCACCCTGCTGTGCGTCTTCCACAGGTGGATCGTGGCCGTCACCCTGGACCGCGAGACCGCGCGCGTGGCCGGGGTGAAGATCCTGGTCACGGACCTGGTGCTGTACACGGCCGTCGCCCTGGCGGTGGTGGTCTCCGTGCAGACCATTGGGAACGTGCTCGTGCTCGCCCTGCTGGTCGCGCCCGCCTCGGTCGCGCGCCTGCTCACCGACCGCCTCTTCACCATGATGTGGCTGTCGCCCGCCCTGGGAGCACTGGCCGGGATCGTCGGCCTCTACCTCTCATGGTCCATCGACGTTCCCACCGGCGCGACAATCGTCCTAGTGCTCATCGGATTCTTCGCCCTCGCCTGGGTGTTCGCCCCCCGCCACGGCGCGCTCGCCCGGGCCCGGGCCACGAGGCGGGGAGTGTCCCGGTGGGTGTCCGCTGTTCATGGTTGATGAGTTCAGCGACGGAGTGCGTTTGCTGGTGAAAGCTCCTGTTGGTGAGCGTCTTCGGTGGTGGGTGTCTTTCGTTGGTGGGGCCCCTGGATGGTGGACGCTCTTCGTAGGTGAGTGCATTTTATTGGTGGACGCTCCTCCGGATCCGGGTCATGAGGCGGGGGGCGGTGGTTGAACATTGTTGGCGCTTCGTTGGTGGACATCGCTCGTTGGTGGAGACTCCTCGTTGGTGGACACTCTTTCGTGTCCAGGTCGCAAGCCGGGGCTGGCCGGTTGTCGAGCGCGCTGTTGGTGTCGTTGCTGACGAGTGGCCGCGCAGGTTCGTTTCTTCGACGGAGGGTGGGGCGCCGACTCGGCGAAGCGTGAAAACGCTCGTTGTTTCACGTGAAACAACGAGCGTTCTGCGGGTTCGGGATGTTTCACGTGAAACAATCGGCGACTGCGCCAGCGGTGTCGATAACCGGAGTCACTGGCGCGGCGGTAGTCGTATGCGATGGTGGGAGATGTGATGGCAGCGCTGACCTCAGTGGTGCTCACGAGTGGCAACTATCCGGATATTCCGGATAGTTCAGTAAAGCAGGGCGTATGTGTTTGGCACGGTGCCGACCACTACAACTATGACATGATCATTTCCGTTGGCGGGAAGCGTGGTGTCGGCAGGTGTGGTGCCGCTTGTGGACATGGGAGATGCTGTGACGGCCCGGGAGGAGCGAACCTCTTTGGCCTTTAACGGCTATCAGAGTACTAGGCGGATGCCTACGTTGTTCAGCATGGTGAAGTTGTTCATGTGATCAACGTTGAAAGAGTCACATGCGTCGGGGATTTTGATGCGTTTCTTCGACCTTGATCGACCGACTTCCTGTGTGACGATTGTGTGTCCGTGTGCGGCTCCGTAGGCGACGAGGGCTGAATCCGCCGCCCGGAGGAACTCATCGGCAGCGGATTCCGGGTACTCCTCCATCGCTCAGGAAGTGACGTTCCGAAGCGCTTCGACTGCGCGTGCGTCGAATGGGAGGAAGAAATCGGGATGCTCCTTTGCCCATTCGCTGAGCTTGTCATTCCCCCGGATGATCTCGGACTTGACTTGCTCAATACTCGCCAGCGTGCCTTCATGGTGATGCAGGTCGAGCCACTCCCAGAATCCCGGCGCCAGGTCGAAAGCGTAATGAGGCCACGTGCCCGCCCGTCGCTGCCTGCGACGTTGTGCATCGCCTGGTACTTCTTCACGCTCGATTTCGCCAGATCGCCGCGCAGCTCCAACACCTCCCGCACGACACCAGACGCGGTGTCGAGGGCGGCTTCGACATCAGCCTTGGCGAGCGGGTCGATCTCGCAGCCGTGGGTGGTGAGCCATTCCTTCAACTGGATCGGCGAGTTCGGGTTCTCCAGCCCGGTCAGCTCCCGCGCCTTCGTCAACGTCGCCTCACGATGCCGGTCGTCGAGTACGACGGCGGCATCCGCGAAGGTGCGATCCAAGTTGATCCCGGTGTCGTTGATGCGCTGATCCAACGTGTAGGCGTCCCACTCGGCTTCGGGCATCGGGAACAGGGAGAGCCGGTCGTGGATAGCGAGTTCGACTTCAACGTCGCGCCGGTTGTACTGGACGAACTGCGCCTAACCGGTCGGATCGGATGCGGGTAGGTTCCGGGGGCCGCCGCCGTTGAGCACGCTCGGTGTGGCTGGGGTGCAGAACTGCTTGATCAGCTTCTTGCCCGCGCTGTCTTTCTTGACGTCGAGGTCGAGGGCGGCACCGACCGCGTCGAGGCTCATCGGCAGGCCGAGGTAGGCGCTCCAGATCATCGTGCAGCGCCACTGCGTCGGATCAAGAAACTTGTCGTCAAGCAGCTCGGGATGATGCGAGCGCAGCCATGCGGATAGGCAGACGCGTTCGAACGCCGCATTATGCGCCCACTTGACGATGCCCGGGTCGGTCAGTGCCGCGAGCACCTCGTCGGGCAGTCGTTCGCCACCAGCGAGGTCGATGACGCGGGCATCGCCGCCGTCAATCGAGTAGCCGAACAGCAACAGCTCGAACTCAGGATGCGCGGCATACGGATACACGCCGGACTTGGCGAGGTTGACAGGGCTGAATGATTCAATATCGCAGAAGATCGAGCGCACTTGTGCCTTCCTTCAGGTGGCCGAAGGGAGGGAGCCAAGTAATCTCGGCTCCCTCCCATGCGGGGTTTACTTGTCGGGTGGTGTGGTGAACCACTCGAACTGTTCGTCCTCGACCGACTGGGACTCCTCGTCCTGCTCGCACTGGGCGGCGCGGCGTTGGTCGCGCTTCTCAAGTACCCAGGTGGTGAGCCAGCTGAGGAGGGTGCCGAGGAACCAACCCACCATGAAGGTCAGCCCGGCCAGTGACGCGCCGATGTAGCAATCCGTCATGAGCACGCTCCTTAGTTGAGGAAGTCGTCGCTGGCGGCGGGGCTGCCGAAGTCGGATTCGGCGGAGATGCGTCCGCCGCCGAGGGGTTCACCGTCGCGCAGCTTCTGGATGTTGCCCAGCCCGCAGGCGATACCACGGTTGCCGTTCGTGTTGAACGCGTAGAACGACAGGGACACGCGGGCGTAGCAGCCGGAATACACCTCGGAGCGGTCGAGGATCGGGGCCACGTTCTCGTCGACAACCTGCGGTGGGGTAAGGCTGTTGGCGTTGACGAAGAAGCTGTTTGCGTAGGCTTCGTCGTCGCGCTCAGTGTCACCGTCACGCAGCGGCAGCTTGAGCGCCGCCTTGTTCGGGCGCTTACCCCCGAACTTGGCGATCCCGGCGTCAATGGCCGCGTCGATCGCCTTCTCGATGGCGGTGATGGTGGCGGTGTCCGTCTTCGGGATGATCAAGGAGACGCTGTACTTGGGCTTGCCGCCCTGGATCGAGTTCGGCTCGAACACGTGGGCGTAGGAGAGGCGGACTTCGCCGGTGACGATACGGGTCGGATTCTTGGTTGACATGATGGTTACCTGCTTTCTGTTTTCGTGAATTCGGATTCGGCGCTGTGGATGTCCAGCGCGGGTCGTTTATCGGTGTCGGGCACGAGCGTCGGCTTACCCACCGGCTTGACCACCAGGCCGCCGAGCACCTCGTTGAAGGTGGTCTTGCCCATGAGGCGTTCCATCGCCGTGAGCGTGATGAGCCTGCGGTCGTAGATGTCGGTGTATCCGGCCGCCTCAGCCGCTTCGGCGACGGCGTTCTCGTCGGTGTACTTGCGGATGGAACGGCCGACGACGAGCTTGAAACCGTCCCAGGTCTTGCCCTGGTTGACTGCCTGTGCGAGGGCGTAGGCCTCCACGTCCGCAGCCCACGTTTTGAGCTGTGGAATCCTCGTGAGGACGTCGGCGATCTCCGCATCCGTGAGTTCGGCCGGTGGCGCGAACTCGTGTTGGGCGAGGGCGAGATTGGCTTGGGCGCGTGCCCGGCAGGTCGGTGCGATGCGGCAGAACTGGCACCACGAGCCGGGACAGAACTCGCCCTCGCCCGTCGCAGCCAGCTCGGCCTTCGGCTTTACCTCCGTTTCAGCCCACGCTTCGAGGTCGGCGACGCTGGTTTCCCAGGTGTCGACGTTTCCTCGGCGGGGCTGATAGATCGTCACCGCCAGAGTCTCGATGTCATACAGATCCCCGAAGGCGTGGAGCGCCCCCAAGGCGTAGAGCATCAACTGCGGGTTGCGCTCGGCATCGACGAGAACGCCCTGGCCGTACTTCAGGTCGATGATCTGCAGCTTCGGTTCGGCGATGATCAGGCAGTCTCCGGTGCCGAACCCGCCCGGCACGATGTGGGAGAAGTCGAGACGCTGCTCGATCAGCACCTGCGGATCACCACAGGTTTCCCGCGCGATCGAGATGTGTTCCTGGACGAAGGCGACGTAGTCGTCGGTCAGGTGTTCCATCTCGGTATCGATCCAGTCGGATTCCGGTTTGAAGACCGGTGCCTGGTGGAGGGCGCGCCGCAGTTTCCACTCTGCGAGGGCGTGTGCTGCGGTGCCCTGTTCGGCAGCCGCCGACGAGGCATCCGGCTCGCGTGACTCCAGGACTGCGCTGGGTGGACAGTTCAGCCAACGGTGCGCACCCGACGCCGAGAGCAGCGAGTGCTGGTCAGGCATCGGACAGCTCCTTCGTCTTGGCGAGCAGCCACGAGTATTTGGCCGGGTCGACCGCCGACAACTTGTCTGCGCCGGTGGCGACGATCAGCTCACGTACCTGCTCGGTCAAGCCTTGGCTGGAGACCCCGGCGAGCACCCCACGCACCTGCGCCAACGACACCGCCACCGGCTCAGGTGCCGGTTCGGGTGCCTGCTGGTGGGTGGCCTCGTACTCGGCGGCTGCTTGCTCAAGGTCGGGTTGGGCGAGTTGGGCGGCAGCAATCGGACGCGCACCGGGCATCCCGGCATGATCCTCGAACCCTTCCCACGCGGTCTCCTCGATCGCGGCCGCGAGCATGGTCACGCCTTCGGCGATCCGGTTGAGTGCCGCGATGTGCTTGTTCGCGTCGGTGACGTTCACGCCGCATCACCGCCCTTGCGGGTGACGCCGACCGCGTCGGCCAGCGCCATCAGGTCGTCGTCGGTTTCGGCGATGTCGATCTGTTTGACCGAGTTGCCGGGCACGACGATGGTGACGCGCTGCTTGCGGCCCAGGAGCTTGCGCATGATGCGTTCGCGCAGGGTGACTGTGCGGGTGCCGACGATCCCCGGATCATCGGGGATCTGCTTGGCGATATGGAGCTTGAGCCGATGCTGGGTCATCTCCTTCACCTGCCTTCCTTACTGGTGGGAGCGGCCCGGGTGGCTGCTCCCTTCACCCCACTGCCGACACCATCGGAAGTGTTAAATCGCGTCGCCTCCACCGCTGCGCGAAGGACCGCAGCTGCTTCCTTGAACAGTTGTGAGACCCGGGCTCGCGACAGGCCCAGGGCGCGGGCAACGTCGGACTGCTTCATGTCCGCGTCGGCGAGCATCAGCTCCATCACCTGCCGCGTCTTACCCTCCAAACCGGCGATCGCTTCCCGCAGCGCCTGAATTTCACGGGTCTTCTGGGCGGCATCTTCAGTGGCGATCAGCCGGTCTTCCGGCGACGCGGCAGAGTCTTCCGGGTCGCGTTCGATCTCCGTGAACCAGTTGAGCGACCACGGCGTGTTCTTCGGCACCCGGCAGCCGCGGCGTGGGGCGCATCCGGCACCGCAGCTGCACTTGCGTGCGCCGGGGCCGCGATCACCCCGGTACGCCTCGTGGAAGACGGCTTCTTCCTGCCGGGCCATGTCGTCGAGGATCTGCTGCGGATGCCTCGGCTTGACCTCGTCGACCGGACGACCGGCTTGGGCAGCGCGTTTACGGCGGTCGGTTTCCACCATCACGGCGAACTCGCCGGGGTCGATCTCGTAGACGTCGGTGATGGATTCGTGCTTGTTGTTGTCGGCTTCGTGCCTGAAGGTGACCTTCATGGCGGTCTCCGTTCTCCCCAGTCACGGGGGTTTCGGAGACCTGCGCCGTAGCGCTCAGATCACAAGTGAGAACCGTCCAGAAAACGACAAAGGCGAGCCACCCCACCCGCCACCCCGTGAAGGAGTGGAAGGTGTGGTGACCCGCCGAGCGCTCCCAGAGCAGGTCTCACTAGTGAGTGTTCTTGTCTACAACCACAGCCAGCACTCGCTGTGGAGGTCGCCCATCCGCCAGATGAGCACCCGGCACCAGACCCGGGCTTGAGGGCGAACAGCCGCGTTGGCCACCGCAAGCAGCTCGCCCTCACCTGTCCGGCACGGCACAAGTCGAAACCGGACAGGTTGCTGGAGGTTCGCCAATGCAGGGCGGCCCGCGTAGGTGTGTTGATCTGCTCATTAACCAGAGCTTGCCGAAGTCCAAGAGCTAAATCCTGACTCGCCAAGTCGGGAATGAAACCGCTGGTCAACGCCGTGTTCGGCGGTTTTCGGGCATGAAAAAAGCCCCTTGCGGGGCTTGATCCTGACTTGCGGAGTTTTCGAGTTTTAGCTGGAGCGGGATTTGCTTCCCAGCGGTTCTATTCCGTGGGCTTCGAGTATGCCGTTGGCGTCGTAGATGGAGATTCCGGGGAAGCGTTCGAGCATGAGCAAGTAGACGCTGTCCGGTCGCATGTCCCTGTTCAGGTGTATTTGCGCCTTTTCCATGAGCTTGATGGTGGCGTAAGCGTTGAGGCCAAGACCGATGGCAAGTGCCATGAGGGTTTCTCGCTTCATCGTGGGCACGGTGTCATTCTGGATCTTGTTGAAGAGCGCGTCGTACAGGCCGGTGCGTTCCGTGAAGGTGCGTGGGTATCGGATCTCTCGGAACTTGAGCAGGTTGGCGATGGTTTGGCACAAGGATGAGTGGCGATCACCAACGATGTCGTCGAGCTTTGCGGCATCCTCCAGGATAGAGTTCATCGTCCCGGCGGCGGAGGCGAACACCTTCTGGTCGTCGTGGTCGTCGGGTGTGGCTTGATGAGCTGGGTCGATGTAGATGATGCGCTTGTCGACGCCTTGGCGGTGTTCGAGGTGGAACAGCGAGTCGAGGTCTTTGTCGAGGCCGACGTAGTCCTTGGTGACGACGGATTGAATGCGCAGGAAGGCTTTCGCCGGGCTCTTCTTCGCAGCGGGTTTGAGCCGATAGGTGCCATGGGCGTCAATACGCACATATCTCGTGCTGTTCTTGACGAAGTAGCCTTCGACAAAAATGTAGTCACCGGCCTGCACCCATTGACGCAAACGGGGGTTCCCACTGAGAAGCACAGCTGCATCTTCATAGCTGAGCGTTGCGAAATCTTCTTTGCCCTCACCCATGAAGCTGTAGACCAGCTCATAGTCGGAAAGCTTTGCGATCCGAGATTTCAGCCCAACTTCAAGAAGACGATACTTTACAGCCGATCGGGAAACCCCGAAGACGCAGGCCAGCTGATCAAGCAGGCTGCCACAGCTCAGGTTCGGTGAGGAGTCCAGTACGTCGTTGGCTGCTTTGGTGAAGGTTGATCGTGGCATCAGGACTCGGGGCGCGAGTCGATGGGCTTGCCATTCGAGCCACTGAAGTTCGGTTTCCTTGCGTCTTGATTTTTCTGAAGGAGTGAAGAACGTAGTGGAAACCCGCGACTTCATCGGTTCCAAGGTCGTGTCTGTGTTGGCTAGGCGGGCATGGTGGATTTGAAAGAAGGTGCGGTCTTTTTCCCAGTGGAGGATTTCGTGCATGAGCGCGTTCCGTTTTTCACCTTCACCCATCGACCACTCGGAGGTGGGGTCAACGATGATGGTGCCTGCTGGGAAGTACGTTGGAGTGTATTCGCCGGTGGCGGGATCATAAATACTTACCTCACCATCAACGAGGACGCAGCAGGCAAATACATCTGAGCTAGCCGACAGGTGCGCTTCCTTGATTACGAGCCCGCTTTCTTTCGCGAGCTCCTCGACGGGGATGGCCATCGGTGTTTCGAGCGCTTTTGGGTAGTGCTTGGTCAGGTACTTTTCGGCATAGTCATCCAACCGGTTTTTCCCCAAGATGAGGGCACCGGTTTTCTTGTTGATGTCGTACACATCAGCATGGCTAGGCATTGCGCTCGGCAACCGGCACGTCTCCTTCGCTGATGTGGTCGAGCGGCATCTCCTTCAATGCCTTGTCGGCTTCCCGCCACGCCGGGCAGTACTGCTCCACGAGCTCGTGGAACCGGTGGGTGTGGTTCGCTTCAACCAAGTGGACGAGTTCGTGGGTAATAACGTAATCGAGGCACTCCGGTGGCTTCTTGACCAGTTGCAGGTTCAACCAGATGCGTCGTTGAGGAATGTTGCACGTGCCCCAACGGGTTTTCATGTTCTTGATTCGGAACTCGTCCGCTTCAATACCAGTTACTTGTTCGCAGCGTCTGATAGCAGGCTTGAGAACTCGACGTAGCTCAGCCCGGTACCACTCCGTCATCACGCGTTCGCGCTGTTCGAGCGTGTAGCCGTCAGGCACGGTCATCACCAGTTTGCTGGCCTTTTTCACCACTGAGGCGCGAGTGCCGTCGTAGACCACTTGCAGTCGATACGGTTTGCCCCACAGGTAGTGAGCCTCGCCTGAGACGTAGGTTCGCTCCGTTTGTCTGGGTTGTGAACGCATCCGTTCCTGTCGCAGGTAGATGTCCGGAAGCTTGGAGAGGAGAAAGTTGGATAGTTCCGTAGTTGTCACGTAAGTTGGCACGCTGACGATTACCTGCCCGTCGGGTGGCAAGATGCGAAGGTACACATTCTTCAAGTTCTGTTTGCGAAGAACCGTTACGGGAACATTTCCGACTTGGAGCTCCTCTTTAGTCATCGAAGTACTCTTCCTGCCTGGTTGTCAACTCGTAGATTTGCTCCACAAGCTGGTCAATCCTTGGCTCCAACAGTTCGTAGTCCTCTAGGGTCTGGGCGATCGCCTTCTTAATTCGTTGCTGCTTAGCGCGGTTCGATAACCATCCCACCTCTGCTACGTCCACTATTGCAAGGTGTACTTGTGAGGCCACATCTTCAATATCGAGGCCATCGAAGTCGCTCTGTTCCTTCGCAAAGTCATACAGGGCACGTTTGGCCTGCGAATCACGAATCGGTACCGGATAGTTTTCGGTCTCCTCCGGGCTGTGGATACGACGAGCCAGTTCGGTCACCTGCCGCAAGTACTCGGCATACGACAATGCCCCAAGGCGACGCTCTCCGATGAGCCTCTTCAACAATTCAGACATCTTGCCGTAGTAGGTCTGGTTCATCGGCATCTTGCGGATAATTTCGCTGATCAGGTTCGCATCGATGATCTCGGCCTTGGCATTGTCGTCACCCGTGACCCCGCCCAAGATTTGGTCGATCGGAGTGGTTGAAGCATTGTCCAGCAGCAGCTCCACCAAAGGCGTGTCATCAAGTTTCGAGACAACCGTACTGTCTCGAGCAGTAACGTAGGTGTCCAAGATGAAACGCATATCTTCCTGGTAACTGCGCAGATCGATCCAGTCTTGTGCAGCCAGCATGACCGCGTCCTTTAACTGGTTGTAGTTGTGGACGTCTGTGCGGATCTTTGCCACGTCCGCATCGGTGTAGTTGAAGTCCGTAACGAGGCGATCGGCGCAATCTGCGAACGAACGTGTGAACGCCGACACCAACCCGTAGAACGTGTTGCGCTTGCGCGAATCGGCGTCAGCCTCATCCTCTGCAGCGGGAGGTTCGCAGAAGAAGCGGATGTGAGATGCATCATCGTGGGGCGCGGGAACCTCAGACAGTAGTTGGTGCAGCGAGTCACGAGCTCCCTCCATCTTGGCTTTCGCTTCAAGGGCACGCTGTTTGATGAGACCCTCGACGTCCTCCTTGTCGTACCCTTCGAAAGCCTCACTGGTGTAGTCAGTGAACGCGGACTGCACTGAGCGGAAGAGATCCTTGTAGTCGACGATGTAGCCGTAGTCCTTCGACGGGTCGTCGGGACGGTTCACTCGGCAAATTGCCTGGAACAAGTCGTGGTCCCGCATCGACTTGTCGATGTACAAGTAGGTGGCGCTCGGTGCGTCGAAACCGGTCAGCAGTTTGTCGACGACGATCAGTAACTTCATTTTCGCGGGCTCGTCTTTGAACAGGCGCTTGGCCTCATCCTCGAAGTCCTTGACTGTCTGGCCGCCAAGCATTCGCTCGTAGATGCGCTTCTTGTACTCGTCCTCGCTTTCCTGATCCGGGTCAGACGTGGAGGTGCGAACGGAGGCATCGGTTGGCTCGTAGGAAGTCACGACCGCGCAGCGCTTGAAGCCTGCCATCTGGAACAGCTCCCAGTACCGGCAAGCCTGGTAGATGCTGCCTGCCACCAGCATGGCAGTGCTGCGCTCGCGCTGTAGCCGCGGCTTGGTTTGCATGTCGAAGATGATGTCGTTGACGATCTTCTGCAGGCGTTCCTTCGACGAGTACAGCTTGTTCAATGTCGACCAGGATGCCTTCAGCTTGTCCTTCGCGGTCTGGGTCAACCCCGCGGTTTTCGCCTCGAACCACTGGTCGATCTTGGCTTCGCTTGACAGATCCTGATCAATGTCACGTGCTTCGTAGCGCAGGTCAAGAACCACACCGTCAGCCACGCCTTCGTTGAACTTGTAGGTGTGGATATAGGGGCCGAAGACTTCCAGCGTGGTCTTCTTGTCCTTCTTCAACAAGGGTGTGCCGGTGAATCCGATAAGGGTTGCTCCCGGCATGAGCTGGCGGACAGCTTCGTGGAGCTTGCCGGAGTTGGTGCGGTGCGCCTCGTCGATGAACGCAACGATGTGTCCCTTGGCCTCGTAGTCCGCAGGGAGGTTGTCCAACAGCTCCTTCCGGTAGGAGTCAATGTCGGAGTCCTTGCCTGCGTTGTGACCATACTTGTGGATCAGCGAGCACACCACGCGATCGTCTGACTTGTTCAGGATCGCTCGCAGGTCAGCGCCACTTTTTGCTCGACGGATCGTCTCATCGATGTCGACAAATAAGTCGCGGATCTGCTTGTCCAACTCGTCCCGGTCGGTGATGATCACCACGCGTGAATCATCGATATGCTCGATAATCCATTTGGCCAGCCAAGCCATGATCAGCGACTTTCCGGACCCTTGGGTGTTCCAGATGATGCCACCCTCACCACGCTCGACGAAGGGACGGGCAGCGAGATTGGCGAACAGCTGGTTAGGCCTGGGCACCTTCTTGATCCCGGCATCGAAGATCACGAAGTCGTGGATGATCTGCAGCAGGCGCCGTTTTTCGCACAGCGAGATCACACCCTGCCGCAGCGGGTTCTTGGTCTGATCCCGCAGACGACGAACCTCAACCGAGACCGGGTCCAGAGCCTTCGGGTCTTCACGCCACTGGAGGAAGAACTTCTCCGGAGTCTCGATCGTCCCGTAGTAGAGCCCTTGGGTCTCGTTACCCGCGAACAGCAGCTGCTGGGTGGTGAAGAATCCAGAAATGTACTCGGGCTTCTGGTTCGTGATCAACTGGCGGATGCCCTGGGACGCTTCGACGCACGACTTCTTCAACTCGAACATGCCCACGGCGATCCCGTTGACGTACAGCACGATGTCTGGCCGCTTGGACTTCTTGCCGGTGGTGTAGCGAACCGTGACCTCCTCTGCCACAGCGAACTTATTCAGCTCAGGGTGTTCCCAGTCGATGTAGTGGAGCCGCTTCTTTTCCTTCCGGCCAGGCTCGCTGTAAGTGATCCCGTAGCGCAACAGCGAATAGACCTTCTTGTTCAACTCGTAGAGCGAGGTGACCCGGTCTTCGGTCAGATCCCGAAGCTCCTTGACGGCCTTCACCACGCCCGACTTCGGGTAGCCCCGGCTGTACAAGTAGGACGTCAGGCGCTCCTCATCGACCGGCTTGTTGAACAGGTCATGCAGGTTCCCGATGTACTCGTAGCCCAGATCGTTGACCAAACAGTCTTTGATCAAGCGCTTCTGGGTCTCAAACTCGCTACTCACAACGACGCTCATGCTGCCTCTTCCTCCAAAGGCAGGCGCACCCGCCCAGTCAACAAATCGTCCATCGCGCCAAGCTTCAACCGTTCCACCTTCGCCCGCTCCTCGGCAAGCAGACGAATCTCCTCATCCATGCCAGACAACACCTCAGCGATCGCACGCTGCTCATCAACTTCTGGCACCTCAAAACTCTCGGTTTTCAGCAGACTCCAGTCCGCTCTTGGCATCTTTGTGCCCATTGTCTTGCCTGCCGCGTCCAAAAAGCGTTGCGTGCGAACAAGGTGGAACAGGAATCTGGGATCTATGCCGTCCTTTGCAGCCAACGCCCAGATCTCGCCACTCCTCAGCCCAGAACAGGTAGCTAGCCAGTACTTCTTTAAGTACGGTCGTAATCTGCCAAAGAGAACGTCGCCGGGGCGAAATATAAATGAGGCCGCAGTTCGCACACTGGTGTCTCCGACCACTTGTCCCTCGCCAGGCAAGAGATTCTCTAGCTCCACGTCCATGTCCATCGGGTCACCCGTGGATGTTTCACGGCGGGAGTGGGCTATCTCATCGAGTGACCTAACCGCCCAGGGCATGTTGTATCCATCGAGCCTGAGGTCACGTGACATTAAGCCTTCGAGTGCGCCGTCGCGGACGGCCTTCTTCTTCCTGATCAACTCATCCAAGTTCGCCAGATGCTCATCAAACCCCGACAGCACCTCGGCAATCGCACGCTGCTCAGCTTCTCCGGGGGCAACTGTTTGGATTGATGCAAGACGCCCCGCATTCAAATGCACGATCGCATTCCCTTGGGCAATGGAGGCAACTTGATTAACCAAGGTGTGATTTAGCTGGTAACTTATAAATCTCCCACTTGCGCCCGGCTTTGGCCTGGCGATTATAATGTCCCCACCAATGCCTACGTCGGCAATCGTTACGCAGGTGGCTTTCGCCATTTCCTCGGGGGTCTCGCCAGAGGAAGGGAGAAGAACATCTTCTTCCTTCGATAGGGTCAACTCATGGAGTACTGCGGAGCAGCGCGAGTGAATGCGATTCGTAACCTCGCCATATCTCGTATATAGCTCGCCGTATAGAACACACGGAATGCCAGATTCGGCTAAATCCATTTTGGAGAGTGTGCCGCCCTTGTGAAAACTGACCAGTTCACTCAGTGAAACATGTCGCCAGGAATTCAACACATTCACCATGTGTAGCCCATCCTTTCCAGGCTGCGCATCACGTTGGTGCGCGAACGCTCGACGGCGTCCTCGATCGCGGGGAGGGTGCGTTCGTATCGTCGGGCGATGTCGGTGATGCGGGTCGCGTAGGCGTTGACCTGCTGGTCGAAGATGTCGGAGATCTCCGATTGCAGGTATGGGAGCCATTTGCGGTCGAACAGCAGGTGCTTGATCTCGTCCTCAGTGAGCTTGCCGTACTGGGCGAGCACCTTCTGGTCGAGTTCGTCACGGGCTGCCCTGACCTGCTTCTTCACCGCCTTGAGGCGATCGAGTTTGTCGCGGTAGTTGGCCAGGGCTGCGTGCTCGTCACGGTAGGCCTCTGGCACGGGAGCCGTAGCTGCCAATTGCTGGCGAGCAGCAGCCAGCTTCGTCTTGATCGGCTTGCCGCTCTTGCCGTACAGATCCAGTGCGGCAATGTCAGGGTGTTGTTCGAGGAGCCAGTTGACGCGGATCGTGTTCTTCTGCACGAACTTGTCGATCAGCTCGTCCAGGACGTCAAGTTGCGGCGACTTCTTCATGTCGTCGAGTGCCTTGAGCCTGGCGTTGAGTTCCTTCTCCACGACCTTGCCGGTGGAGCTGAGGACTTCGGCGAACGGGTTGTCTTCTTCGGGCTGCTCCTCCAGGAGGGTCTCCAAGTCAGCTTCGATGCTGAGCAGTGTGCGGTCAAGCCCGGCGAGCTGTGCCTGTTCCTGCGGGAAGTACTCGGCCTCGATGATGGTGGCGGGGATCAGCAGACCCTCAAACCCTTTGACCTGCCCGGTGTCGGTCGTCTGCCCGTCCTCGGTCTTCTTCTGCTTGTAGGCGTACTCCACTTCACGGCCAGCCTCAAAACCGGAAGCCTTGATGATGTACACATCGTCCTGGAGGCGGGCGTTCCAGTAGTTCATGAGGACGTCGAACGCATCGTACGGATCAAGTACCTTCGCGTCAGCGTAGTGACCCAGTAGTTCCTCGCCAACCTCGCGGATCATCAGCCGAGGGTGGGTATCGCTGTTCACGCCAAGCAGGGCGGGCTTGGCGCACGCGTCAGCCCAGGAAGCCAGCATGTTGCTGACCTCGACGGTCTTTTGTGCGGTAAGCATCTCGTCTGCCGTGATCTGTGCTGCCAGTTCGTCTGGGGTATGTGGCAGCGCGAACCGGCCTGAGTCTTGTTGAGTGAACAGTCGTTTTTTCAGGTTTGGTGCGACCTGCCAGAGCGCGGCCAGGGAATCGAGGTCTCCAGCCGGGATGCCGCCTTGCAGATGTGCGGCAATATCCTGTGGTAGCTCGGTGCTGGCGCGTTGAATGTAGCGAGGGACGTTGAGGTTGCCGTCGTTGTCTTCGAGAATCTCGTCGTAGCCGACCATCCGGGAGTAGCCGTCGACTTCGAGTCGCTGGTTGAAGGTCAGGACGATGCGCTCGATGTCCTGCTCGCGCAGGCGATTCTTGTTGCCGTCCTTCTTGAACCCTTGGCTGGCATCGATCATGAAGATGCCTTCATGATCGACGGCGTTCTCCTTGTCGATCACGACAATGCAAGCCGGGATGCCGGTGCCGTAGAAGAGGTTTGCTGGCAGGCTCACGATCCCAGTGATGTACTTGCGAGCCAGCACCTGCTTGCGGATCGTCTCTTCCGCGTTGCCCCGGAACAAGATGCCGTGCGGCATGATGATTGCGGCCTTGCCCTCCTCGGTCAAGGACTTCAGCACATGCAAGAACCACGCCCAGTCGCCGTTCTTCTCCGGGGGAATCCCGTAGCCGTCAAATCGGCGATAGGCATCGTTGGCCGGGGAGATGCCATCCGACCACGACTTATCGGAGAACGGCGGGTTCATCACGATGAAGTCGAACTTCGTGAGCTGCCCGTAGTCGTCCGTGAACTGCGGCGATGTCAGCGTCGAGTGTGTCTTGATCACGCCGGTGCCCTTTTGGTGGAGCACCAGGTTCATCTTCGCCAAGCCCGCCGTCGAGTTGTCCTTCTCCTGACCGTAGATCGACACGATCGAGTTACCTTGGCGATTCACCGGCGTCTCGTCGGCGGCACGAATCAACAGGGAACCGCTGCCGGCCGCTGGATCGTACAGCGTCCACGAGCGGCCGTGTAGGCGCGGCTGGATGCGCGAAATGCCAACCAACCTGGCCATGATCCGACTCACTTCGGAGGGAGTGTAAAACTGGCCTTTGCTCTTGCCGGACTCCTGGGCGAACCTCATCATGAAGTACTCGTAGGCGTCGCCGATGATGTCGTCGCCGCTGGCACGGTTGGTTTTGAAATCAATCGCCGGGTTCTCGAAAATCGCGATCAGACCCGTGACCTTGTCCACCAGCTCCTTGCCGCGTCCCAGCTCGTCTTCGTTATTGAACGAGACCTCCGGCAGTGAACCTTGGAGTTCGTTTTCCTCCAGGAACGCGGAGAGGATTTTGTCGACGCGCTCACCGATGTCTTTCTTGCCCTTGGCGGCGATCAGGTCATCGAAGGACGCGCCTTCTTCGACGGTGAAATCGGCGTACCGCTGTCCTTTGTACCGATCCGAGACGTACTTGAAGAACAGCAGAGTGAGCACATAGTCCTTGTAATGCGCAGGCTCCACGCCGCCACGAAGCTTGTTCGCGGCCCCCCACAGTAAGGAATATAGCTCTGTCTTTTTCACTGCCATCCAAAATCCCTCGTCGAAAATCCTCAGTACTCGGTGATGTCGATACCGGCCTTCATGAGCCGTTCGTAGCGTTCAATCGACATTAGCACAGCCAACGGCCTGCCGTTCTTCAACACGAACGCGGCCTCGTCGTTCTCGGACAGCTTCGTGATGATTCGGAGTGGCCGGGCCCCTCGTCGACCCGCTCGCGCGACGCGATCAGCCGGGCGAACAACTCCGCGGACAGCGCATCCGCTTTCTGTGCGGCGATCACGATCGCCCCCGGGTCGGTCATTCCCTTGATCGAGGCGCACTCGGCGTCGATCCGGCTCAGCGCCGCCTCGCGGGCAGCCGGATCCGCCTGCCCGAACTCGTCGGACGCGGTGACCTCGGCGCGCACCCCCTCGAACGCGCGCAGTGCCTCCGAGCGCCGCTCCTCGACGAAAACACGGCGCGCCCGGTCCACCCGCTCCCGC
>ERZ772874.789-NODE-789-length-17155-cov-4.205673_pt1 | contig 17155 bp, 18 predicted proteins | sample MGYA00580586_ERZ772874 | MGnify/ENA primary metagenome ERZ772874 (study PRJEB29015, sample SAMEA2737952) | human oral metagenome | biome: human oral; feature: human-associated habitat; material: dental | place: China | collected 2154 ... | reverse complement strand
AAGCTAGCTTTGCAAGTTTGGCAACGTGTCTAACTTCTTTTTCCTCAATGGCCATGTTTTTTCCTCGCTTTCAAAATCAATACTTTTCTATTTTAAAAGGCACTTGTGCCTCCGTCAATGTTAATCAAAGATATGGTATGTGAAGACGCCTTGTGACATATCTTGTAATAAGAATGCCTCCACTCCATTAATCGAACTAATGCGAACTTCTACTGGTGTAGTCTTCGGCAAGTATTTATTCGCAACGTCTGTCACGTGCTGTGCTAGAGCGATAATTTCAGACTCACCATAAAATTGCGTCATGATATTCACGACCATTTTCTTCGCAACGTTATCTTGATACATCACGCGAGCGGTTACCCCTGATAAGTTCGGGAAGAAGTTTTGGACTTCTGTTCTGAAGTTTTCAAACGCTGTAGACTCCTCTGTCGCAGATTCGTTCACTAAAGGAAGCACTACTACTTTTTGGTTCACGTTTGACCAGTTTGTAATTTCTGTTCCCTCTACTGAAGTAGCTTCAAGAAGATATACCCCTCCGCCAATATCATCTTTAGACGTTTGACGGAATACTCCAAACACGATAGGCACAGCCTTCAACGCGTCGTTTTGACGTAAACGTGTTAAAATCGTATTCGCAATCTCTTTTGCTTTGGCAATCAACACTTCATTTGAAATTTTCGTTTCAGCATCTTTCCCATCGTTCGTGTAGTAATCCACACTATTCATCGCAATCCCGATGCTGATTCCACCTAACTCAAAGTTGTTTTCCGTTTGAATCATGTAGTCTTGTTCAAGGATTTGTGCTAAGTACATTGGCTCACGACCTGTAGGAGACGTATCTCCGTTATCAGCTGGGTTTAACCCATCTGGATTTTTATCACTCTTACGCGCAATCCATTTAGCCGTAGTTTCCGCATCGATGATTTGGCCCTCTCTAAAGAAGTATTGGTTCGTTGGGAACACGCTTCTTGAAAGGTCAATCAATCCTGTCTCAAAGTTCTTTAAGTTAAATCCTGTATTTAAGCTTAAAGTCGCTCCACGGTTTTGGCTCACTTCATACTTCCCATTTGTAATGAGCGCGCGATAAAAATTATTCGATAATTGATTTGTTGTTGATTGTACTACTTTTGTATTTGCATCTTTATTCGTATTGGTACTTTGTTGATTTGTTCTTGTAACATCTGCACAGGCAGCTAACGATACAACACTTGCTAAACCAAGCAATCCCAATCGTAATGTTTTTCTCATGTGATATCCTTTCTATGCAAGAGAATCGAGAAATTGTTGCTCGCTCCACACTTCAATTCCTAGGTCATTTGCCTTCGTCAATTTACTTCCAGCAGAATGCCCCGCAATCACCACATCCGTCTTCTTCGAGACAGATCCGGTTACTTTCGCTCCAAGCAATTCGAGTTTTTCTTTTGCATCTTGTCTTGTTAATTGTTCTAAAGTCCCTGTTAATACGACGGTCTTCCCACTTAGGACGTGTCCTGAAGCGATAGAATCGTCTTTTGTCACTCCAAGATAGGTCATATTCACGCCTCTATCTTGCAATTCTTGAATTAATTCTTGAACAGATGGTTGTTCAAAATAAGTTTTTACACTATAAGCAATAATATCACCTAAACCATCAATTTCCAACAATTGTTCAATGCTCGCTTCTTTCAAAGCCGTCATCGTTTTAAAATATTGCGCTAATTCTTTAGCCGCCTTCGTTCCCACATGACGGATTCCCAGTCCTGTAAGGAGTCGTTCAAGCGAGTTTTCTTTACTCTTCTCAATCGCTTCAAGAATATTTTCAGCGCTCTTTTGTTGAATTTTATCTAAAGTTAATAGCTGGTCTAATGTTAATTCATATAAATCTGCCACATCGAGAACAAGCCCTTCTTCAAAGAGTTGCTTGATAACACGTGGCCCAATCCCACTCATATTCATCGCATTGCGTGAAACAAAGTGGCTCAACCCTTCTGTCAATTGAGCAGGGCATTTTGGATTCAAGCAGCGAATCGCTACCTCTTCTTCCAGATGCTCTAATTTCTCATGACAGACCGGACAAGTCGTTGGAAACTCGTAAGGAAGACTCGTTGCAGGACGTTTCTCTAAAATCACGCGTGTGACTTCTGGAATAATATCTCCTGCCTTATGAATCACAACGGTGTCTTCTAGACGGATGTCGCGCTCCTTAATCAAGTCAATATTATGCAAGCTCGCACGGCGTACTGTCGTTCCTGCTAGTTGAACAGGATCCATCACCGCAGTTGGCGTTACAACCCCCGTACGTCCAACCGTCCACTCGATATCGCGGACTACGGTTTGTGCTTCTTCTGCTGGGAATTTATAAGCAATCGCCCAACGTGGTGCTTTCACCGTAAAGCCGATTTCTTCTTGAGCAGCAAAATCGTTCACCTTAATGACCATACCGTCGATTTCATACGGCAACTCTTGGCGTTTGGCTGCAATCGTCTCGATGTAATTCCACACTTCATCGATTGTTTGGCATTTTAAGCGCTCAGGATTTGTCACAAATCCAATCTCTGCCATTTTCTCTAATAGCTCTTCTTGGGTTGAAACACCTAGCTCTTCCACACTTGGACTACTGTAAAGAAAGACCGATAAGTTTCTCTTTGCCGCAATTTTTGGATCGAGCTGTCTGAGACTTCCTGCCGCCGCATTTCTTGGGTTCGCAAAGACTTCAAGTCCTTCTTCTTCACGCGCTTGGTTTAATGCCACGAATGCTTTCTTTGGCATATAACATTCCCCGCGTACTTCAATATTCCAAGGTTCTTTTAGAGAAAGCGGCACAGATTTAATCGTGCGGACATTGCCCGTTACATCTTCCCCAGTCGTTCCGTCGCCACGAGTCGCTCCAAGTACAAGTTGTCCATTTTGATAGGTCAACGCGATTGAAAGCCCATCGATTTTCAATTCACATACATATTCAATCGCACGGTTCGTTAATTTACGAAGACGCGCATCGAACTCTTCCAAGTCTTCTTTCGAGAAGGCATTGGAAAGACTAAGCATTGGATTGGTATGCGTCACCTTCTGGAACTGGTCGAGCACTTCTCCACCCACACGTTGCGTTGGTGAATCTGGTGTCACAAATTCCGGATGGACCTCTTCGAGCGCCACTAGTTCATGATAAGCCTTGTCGTACTGTGCATCGGTTGCAGTTGGCTTATCTTCCACATAATACTCATGACTCCAACGATTTAATTGTTCTTTTAACTCTTCAATTCTTTGTTGAATCGTTGTACTCATCTTCATCCTCTATTCTTCAATTTTTTCGATTGGGGCAAAACTTGCAAGGAGTCGTTTAATCCCCATTCCGGCAAAGGCTACATCTAACTCTTGGCGGTCTCCTTCACCCGTAATGCGGACAACGGTTCCTGTTCCCCATTTTTTATGTGACACTTTCATGCCTACAGTCCATCCATCTGTTGATGATGAACTGGCTTGTGGTTTATCTGCACGTTGAATACGTGCTGGTGTCGTTTGTTTCTTTTGTAAATACCCACCGCCAGTAGACGATTGGCTAGTCGTTCGATAGCGGTCAAAAAGTCCCGTGCCACCTGTTGACGCGGATGACTGTGACTGACTACGAGAGCCATACGATGATGTTTGACTACGCGTCCCATAAGACGACTGGTTATTCGTATAGAAACTACTTGAGTAGTACGAATCACTCACCATTTCGCCTTCTTTTTGTAATAAACGGTCATCGATTTCTTCAATAAAACGGGACTCACGATAGTTTTGTGTCTTCCCGTAAAGAAGTCGTGAGTACGCACGGGTCATAAAGAGTTTCTTCTCGGCACGAGTAATCCCTACATATGCCAAGCGACGTTCCTCTTCTTCGTCCCCATCTTGCAGTGACCGTCCTGACGGGAAAATCCCGTCTTCCATTCCGACAAGGAAAACAACAGGGAACTCAAGCCCTTTTGCCGCGTGCAAGGTCATCAATGTAATTTGAGAAGCGCTCGTCTCTTCTTCGCTTTCCATATCCGTCACCAGTGACAAGTCCGTTAAGAATTGGACTAGCGGTGATTCTTCAGCCTCTGTATCGAGTCTCTGATCCTCGAACTCTTTAGCTACCGATAGGAACTCGCGCATGTTATCGATACGCGCATCGGCTTCCATGGTACGCGCTTGTTCTAGTGAAGCGATATACCCTGATTTTGTCATGACTTCTTCGATTAATTCCGTTAACGTCACAAACTCTTGCATCTTCGTTAAATCAGCGATGAGTTGTGCAAAATCGGCTAATCCTTTCCCTGCTTTTCCAGAAATACCGTTTAATGGACTTCCAGCCGCTTCTAAAAGGGAAAAGCTATGCATTTCGGCAAAGAGCGCTAGTTTATCAATACTCTTATCTCCGATTCCGCGTTTTGGCGCATTCACCACACGTCTGAAACTAAAGTCATCGGTTGGGTTCACTAAGAGTCGTAAGTACGCAAGAAGGTCTTTGATTTCCAAGCGTTCATAGAAACGTTGGCCTCCAACCATCTTGAATGGCATATTTGCCTTTAATAAATCTGCTTCGAGGGCACGTGACTGTGCATTACTTCTGTAAAGCACTGCAAAATCGCTATAGTCATACCCGTCAAAGTTCACCATTTTTTGAATGGTACTAATCACATAACGAGATTCATCATACCCTGTTTGTCCGCAGTAGTACGTGATTTTCTCGCCGGTTTCATTGTCTGTCCACAATTCTTTCGGCTTACGATTCACATTATTTTCGATGACTTGGTTTGCTGCTTTTAAGATGGTCTTTGTTGAACGGTAATTTTGTTCAAGGAGGACCACTTTTGCATCCGGATAATCTTGTTCAAATGACAAGATATTCTCCATATCGGCTCCACGCCATCCGTAAATACTTTGGTCGGCATCCCCTACTACACAGATGTTTTTGAATTTATCTGCAAGGAGTTTCACCAATAAGTATTGCGCGTGGTTTGTATCTTGATACTCATCCACGTGGATATAGTGGAATTTTTGTTGGTAGTAATCTAACACATCTTGATGCTCTTGGAATAATTTAACGGTCAACATAATGAGATCATCGAAGTCTACCGTCATATTTTTGCGCATTTCTGCTTGATATTCTTTATAACATTTCGCGGTAATTTGACTTACATAGTCCAAATGCTTTTTCGCAAATGTTTCAGCGTCTTCGAAATTATTTTTCGCATTGCTGATGCTTGCGATGACCCCACGAGGTTCATAGCGATCCGTATCGATATCCAATTTTTGCATGATTCGTTTCATTGCAGAGAGCTGGTCTCCTGAATCGATAATCGTAAACGATTTAGCTAAACCGATACGCTCACAGTCGCGACGAAGAATACGCACGCACATCGAGTGGAAGGTTGAGACCCACATGTCCTTTGCTTGTTCTCCGACAAGTGCAGCCACACGCTCTTTCATCTCATTGGCGGCTTTATTCGTAAACGTAATCGCTAAAATATTCCACGGTTGTACCGCTTCTTCTGCCAAAATATAGGCCATGCGGTGGGTTAACACACGTGTCTTCCCACTACCTGCACCCGCCATGACTAACAGTGGTCCTTGCGTATGCATGACCGCTTCTTTTTGGCGAGGGTTCATCCCCTTAATTAATTCACTCGAATTTTTCACAACTCTGTCCTTTCATAAAGGTTATTGAACGTTGAAAAATAAATCTGTTACTTCAATTTCTTTGAGTAATTCCACACTAGAAGCGCCGCGAAGTCTGATGACACCGAGCACATCTGATGGACGTTTTGGTGTTAATTGGAAGAATTCGAAGTCCCATTGTGGTTTCAATAACGTTAATAAACTTGCTTTTTCCATCATCGTTTCATAGATTGGCACGATGATCATTTCTTCTTTAATGTCTTTGTATTCAATTGGTAATCCCGTTGCTACACGTACAAGAATTTCAGACATGCTATGGCCTAAGAAGGCGCTGCTGAATTGTTGTTGCACGAGTGGTAATTGGTTGATTCCATCCACATAGAAAATACCATTATTTCCCATCTTCACTTGAATCGATAAAATAGTCGTTCCAGATAAATTATCCATCACTTTGAAGGCAATGCGTTTCAATTCTTGCACCCATTCTGGATTTAGGCGACGAGAGACGATACTGTATTTTAATTTCCCAGTGATATACACATCTTCTGAAATCGGAAGTACCGTTACGCGGTCTTCGTAGTCACGCACGACTGTCACAGTGAAGTGACGTTGCGCTGGAACGAAGGCTGTTAACATACAAGGCCCTTCTTCAAGCTTTTCAAGAACGCGCTCCTCGAAGTCTTCATCGTAGAGTTCCAATTTTTCTTCATGGCGACTCTTCACAAGATTGCTTTCTAAGTACGCTGGAAGCCCGATACTTTGTACAATCGATGGTAATTCACCCACATGCGTCACTAAACTATATGGCGCTAAGTTAATCGCATGCGTATCTAAGAATAACTTTTCAACGGTACGATTTTGCGAAATCTCTGCGAGTTCAAATGACTGATAGTAGCGCGTTTTGCTACTGATTTCGTACAGTACATCTACTGGCACTAAGTTTGTTAAGAATAAAACTGTATCGACTTTTTCAGCAAAGTCTAATAACGCCTCGCGGTCTGTGTAAGAAGAGACAATTTCATATTCAGCCATCGAAATAGCCGCTTCGTTTGATTGATGATAGCAGTACACAACGTACCCCATTTTTCTTGCTTCACGTGCAATGGATGACACTTGTTCATCTCCACCGATAATTCCGATGATGGCTCCTGGTAATAACTGACTCATTATCTATCCTCTCCTTTTCTAAAACCTCGCGCCTTACGAACTCTTTCGTACAGACACGGTTGTTTCTTCCGTTGGTAATTGATCGTATTTGTATAATTCATGTTCCTCAATCATTTGAATGAGTTTTTGTGCATAGGTTGGGTCGGTCGCATAACCTGCATCTTGCAAGGCTTGAGCGGCTTGTTTGTAGTTTCTAGCCCCCAGCACCTTGTGATAGAGCGTTGGGTCCCAATCCACGCCATACGCTAGTAATTGAGCATGCGCTTCAACCGATTCCGCCCAGCTTTCATAGACACGGAATCTTCCTTTAATCGTAATCCATGTGTTGTTCACGAATTCTGCTGTTTCTAGGACGACGTTTGGTTCGGCAGACGACCCTTTTACGCCGTATAAATTATAATATTTACTTGCTAATAAACTCTCTCCCCAATTCGATTCAAGAATCGCTTGCGCTAAACTCACGCTTGGCAACACACCGTAGTCTTTATACGCTTGTTGTGCTGCTGGGATGAGCACTTTTAAAAACTCATCTTGTGTCACATGTATTTCTTGAGGCTGGGTTTTATGTTCAGACAACCACGTGATGGTCCCGGCCAAAAGAACGCTTGCTACAGCTATGATCAGAAGTCCCGTCAATTTCGATAATGACTTGAACCATTCAACAAGATGAAAGACGATTTTATTTTTTCTTTTCTTTCTTTTCGCCACAGTTTCACCACTTTCTTTATCTTTTCAATTTTATCATAAAATGGCCTATAAAAAAATGGATACCCTCTTGTTTTACAAGAGAGTATTCCATTTGTAACATCTATTTTTCTAAGCCCTTCTACTCATTCAAATCCTCTTCCGGAACAAATGCATTTTTACTGTACTCTAAATACTTTTGTTGTGCTTTTTCATCCTGCATCCATTCAAGAAGCGCTTGTTTCTTCGTTCCGATTTGTTTATGCGTGATTCCTACCACTCGAATCTCGATAATATCTTGATAACTCCAGTGTCCATAAGTCGTTGCTACTCGTAAAATAGTAACATTTTCCTTAAATTTACCCTTGCTAACAGCAGCTGTTTTCCAATCTACACGTACATTGTCTTGACGAATCCAACGGCTGGCAATTTCTACTTTCAAGCGTAAATACTCTGCAACCGGATCTGAAGCTACTTCCGGAAGCACCTCTGCATTCCGAGCAATTTTATTGACGAGCATCCATTCATAGTCCGTAAAGAGTCGCGCGATTTTTTGCAGATTTTCTGCCTTCAACCCTCTTTCTCCGTTCTTCCATCTTGTCCAACTTTGCCCGCTAATCCCTAATTCTTCCGTATAGAATGCTTTTTCCGAAACATAACGTTCCTTAACGGCATTCACCACAATTAATACAAACGCTTCATGCATTTTTATCACCTCTTGAATTTATTATACACCTAATAGGTGAATTGTTCAATAACTCTACCATTTTTTTAGCACATATATTATAATAGCGATATCTTAAAAAAAGAGGTGAGAGCGTGCCACAAAATAATAATCCATTCCACATCGGACTTCGTACTTTTAAAACAGCTGTGTCTGTGTTTATTTGCGTGGTTTTATTTAGAATCTTACATCGTGGTTCGCCAATGTTAGCTGCCTTGTCCGCTATTTTCAGTTTGCGAACAGACCATCAACAAACATTTAAATTCGCCTTCTCCCGTTTTATCGGGAATACGACTGGTGGGGTTATCGCAATTCTTTTATTCTACGTAAGATCGGTTCTGCCGTTCCCAGAGTATACAGATTTACTGCTTGCTCCTATCGGCATCATCTTAATCATTTTATTCTGTAATCGATTCAATAAAACAGGTGTGATCAACTCGTGCTCAACCTTCCTCGTTATTTTCTTCAATGTGGAAGCAAGCCAAAATACCGCCTATGCGATTCAACGAATTCTCGATACATTGATTGGTGCAGTTATCGCCATCGGAGTCAACCACATCCTTCCAAATCCACATCTAAAAGAAGAAAAACAAGCATCATAAAAAGCGTCCTACCGAAATAGTAGAACGCTTTTTTAGTACTATTTTTTATTTCATTCGCATCATGCTGTACATACCTGTATCGATAAAGAACACATCGTCAGTTACATCAATCGGTTTAGAGAGAAGAACCTCTTTTGTTTTCATCGATTGCACCCGTAGCGTTGGTTTGCCATCGACAAGAGTCACCATCACAAGATTGCCTTTATTTAAGTACACTTGTGGGGCATAGACATCTGTTTCTGTTGTGAAGGCCTCTTCTAGTTTCTTCGAACCTGCATTCAGTACATAATATTTTGTCTCGTTATTTTTGCGCTCACTTGCTTTCACATACGTATCTGATCCATTGAATGCAGGCACCTCATCTGCCAAGGCAATATAGGCTTTGTCTTCCACTGTGTATAGAATCGAATGTACCGCACTCATGCCCTGTTCAGGCGTGACTTCTGTAAACTTCTCAGTCTCTGCATCAAAAGTCATTAAGCGGAATTTTTCATCTCTTGAATACATACTCTTGAAGAGAAGAACTTGCGGGTCATACACGTGAGAGCTCTTGGCTTCTCCCCACGCAATCGAAGCAAACTGTTCTGGTAAATTCACTCGTTTTGCCGGAGTGGCTACTCCCGTTTCTAAGTTCACAGAGAATGTTACGAAGAAATAGGTTGGTGGTTTCTCCCCTCTATTTTCATACTCTGACATTGGAACAACTCCATACACCGTATTGCCTTTTCTATAGAATGTGACCTGCGTTATCAAAGGATTTTTGTCCCCACGTACTTCTTTAGGAATTGGAACCGTAACCGTTGTAACCTTCTTTGTTTCTTTATTGACGATACTAAAATTCACTTTTGAATCTGTTGTACTTTCAAAGCCATAGCTCATACCGTATAGAAGGTCATACCCCTTAAATTCCACCAAATTATTATAATTCGGACGATCTGTTATAGAAAAGTCTGCCAATCTCTTTTTCGTTTGGAAGTTGTAGGCATTTTCGCTAAAGCCAACCCGTTTTACATTTCCGTCTAAAAGGGCATACGCTGCACCACCAGGCGATGTCAAATCATCTGTGGCATATGAGATTTCGAATGTTGCTCCGTCGACTAATTTTTTCTCTTCATCGGTTAATTGAATCGATACCGGAGCAGGCTTCACTTCTTGATAGGCTGCGTGACCAGCTGTTGCTAGAAACACAAGACCACTAAAGGCAAATACTGCTGTTGCAAATTTACTTGATTTCATGATAACCCCTCCTTACACACTAACTTTATGATTTAATAAATAATCGCTGAGTAGCATATTTAGAACAATCCAAATGAGCATACAACCGATTAAGAAGACCAACGCTTCATTTCCAATTAAACGAACCACGAATTGCGTACGCATAATCAGCGTGAATGTCACAACAGCAACTAGAATATAGAGAACTACCGAAGTTACCTTACGAACGTATCCTTTCTTCTCAACCCCAACAACAAGGATAGCGAGTTGGAAAACCGTTACGATGAGGGCAATCCCCATCGAAAGAATAAGAAGAAACTGTACCGCATACTGTGGTACTAGAAGCGGCATCGCCATTGAGTTTGTCACGAGCGACCACGGTGTGATGTGGTATTGTGCAAACTCTGGAATAAAGAAGCTTGTGAGGTAGTAGTTTAAGAATACCCCAACTACTTGAATTGCTTGTAAGAAGAACGTGAGCACAAGCATCGTTAATAATTTAGCCCAGTAAATTCCAAAACGTGATCCAGGGAGCATGAGTAGGCGATAAATGAAAGACCCTTTGCTACTCCATTCCTTCGACCAAATGACTGCCGAGTAGACCAGAATCGCTGTTCCAGCAAAGAATACTGGAAGTCCAATTGCGACTTGGTCTAAAACGACTTGTTTCACGATATCAGGACTCACAATTCGCAATTGTCCGGTTAGTAACCCCGTCGTCGCAAGTGTCTTCACCTTCACCCCTAGTTGCAATAAGATTTGAAGCAATGCCACCACTAGGATGAATCCTTTCGCCTGGCCAATATTATAAAGCGTTAAATTGATGACTTTCTTCATGGTAAGTATACCTCCCTCATCACATCGACAATTGATTTGCCCTCTTCTTCACGCACTTGTTCTGGATAGAATTCCTTCACAACGCGTCCTTCGTTGAGGAGCACTGCTTTATCGACGATATACTCAATATCATTAATTTCATGCGTTGTAATCAATACGCCGCGTCCATCGAGTAGGTCGCTCGTAAACACACGCGCGATTTCTTCACGGGTAAACACATCTATTCCTGAAAATGGTTCGTCCATCAAGATGTAGTCTGTATCTAGTCCCATCCCTAGAAGCAAGTTCAGTTTAGCGACATTCCCTTTCGAGAGTGATCGTACTTCATCCTTTAAATTCAAACGGAAGAAGTCTAATAAATGTCTTTCCTTTTGACGATTCCAGTTCGGATAGAATGTGCGCATAAAATCAATCGCTTCATCCACTGTTTGGTCTGGTGAGATAATCGAACTATCCGTAATGTAGCTCACCTTTTCCGCAAACACTTTACGTGCAGGCATATCATCGATGGAAATTTTTCCTTTATCAAATGGCAACAGTCCTGCAATGCAGTTCATAATCGTTGTTTTTCCAATCCCGTTGACCCCAATGAGAGCCGTCACTTCTCCTTTTTTCGCGTTAAATGAAATGTCATTCAACACTTGTTTTTTTCCAAATCTCTTACTTAAGTTTTGAATCGTTAACATAGTACCGCTCCTTCCCTACAATTGTTTTTTGAGATGTTCAATCACATCTTCTGCACTTAAATCGAGAGGTTTAATCGCTGTGGCAAAACTTGCGATGGCCTCATTCAACATTTCTTCTTTTAGTTGCTCAATCCGTTCTACATCTTCTATCACACGACTCATGACATTATTTCCTGTCGTAATCAACCCCATGACCTCCAATTCATGAAAGGCACGTTGGACCGTATTAGGATTTATTTGCATGGTTTGCGCAAATTCACGCCGACTCGGCATCTCTTGGCCTGCTTCCATTCTGTGAGAGGCAATTTCTGCTTTGAAATAGGCGATAATTTGCTCGTAGACCGGACTTCTTTTATCAAATACGATCATTAGTAACTCCTTTCTTTGATTCCCATTCAGTGTATTAACCGGTTAATACACTTATCTTTAACTGTATTATGCGCTTAGTACACTCAAATGTCAATAGCGTTTTCAAAAATATTTTTTAAAAATAAAAAAGACGACTCAAAATCGAGTCTGATATGCTCCCTCTAAAGTAGACACTAAAAAAAGTAAACTACTTTAGAGGGGGTATTTTTTAGATTGGCTAAGAAACATACTGCAAAAGAATTAGAACGATTCATAGAATTGTATTTAGATGGTGTTCCTTTTCGTGAGCTGCGTAGTGAATATGGTTTAAAGATTTCACCTGGAACATTTAATATGTATTTTTTGAACTATAAAGCATATGGACCTTCTGCATTAGAAGATCGAGACGGGTTTAACACTTATACAAATGGATTTAAAGAAAAGGTAGTTAAAGAGTTTTTAGAATCGAAAACCTATTTAACAGCAATCGCAAGAAAATACAAAATTCCTTCTGCTAGGACTGTACGAAATTGGATTATTAAGTATACTAATGGTGAGGCCATGAAGGCCTACTATCCTATGCCAGAGGTATACAATATGAAATATAGAAAAACATCTCACGAAGAAAGAATCCTTATCGTCAAAGACTGTATTCAAAATCAATTAAACTATAAACAAACCGCACAGAAATATAACATCTCTTACAACTTGGTGTATCAATGGGTAAAAAAATATCAAAAATATGGCCCTGATGGATTAATAGACAGTCGAGGGAAACGAAAGCCAGATAATATACAGACAGAAACTGAGCGTATTCGTGCAGAAATGGCTATATTAAAGGCACGAAACGAATATTTAGAAACAGAAAATGCCGCACTAAAAAAATTACAAGAAGTGGAAAGCGAGCTGATGTTTGCCAGACGAGATTTGAAGCGGAATATCAAACGATTAAAAAATTAAGTAAAAGAGGATTTCATATTACTCAATTATGTAAAGTGTTAAAAGTCAGTAGAGCTGGCTATTATAAATGGTTAAATCGTGTCCCTTCGGAATCTGAAAAACGACTACGTCGTTTAATGGAATTAATACACGAAGTATATGAATCTGTTCAAGGTATATATGGATATCGTCGTATCACAATCTATTTAAACTATTATAGAAATGCAAAAGTGAATCATAAATGTATTCAGCGTCTTATGAAACTAATGGGATTAAAGGCAGTTATACGAAAAAAACGTTATCGTTATAAACCGAACACTGAAGAATACACTGCAGCTAATATTTTAAATCGAGAATTTAAGAAAGACTACGAGCCAATGGCTCTACTATTAACGGATATCACTGAATTGAAGTATGGAAAGGGAGAAAAAGCTTATTTAAGTGCAGTTTTAGATTATGGAACAAAGAAAATAGTTGCATATCAAATATCTAAACAAAACAATAATCAAATCGTTAAAGATACTTTTGATCAAATAAAAAGGAAGATAATTCCAACAAAAACAATGATTCATAGTGATCGAGGATTCCAATATACTTCTCATTTCTTTAAGCACTTTATAGAAAATGGACAAATAACACATAGTATGTCCCGTCCTGGAAGATGTATCGATAATGGACCAATTGAAGCATTTTGGGGAACATTAAAGGAAGAAGTATATCGTTTATATCATTTCAAAACTTACGAATCTCTTTTCAAGAAAGTTGAGGAGTATATTCAATTCTATAATAAGAAAAGAATTACTTTATCAATGGGGTTAAAAATCCCAGCATAAATAAAAAGACGAGTTCATAAGAACTCGTCATACACTTTAATTATTTTCCTGTCTACTTGACAGGGTGCACTTCACTCCTTATTTTTTGTTTTCTTTTGTTTTGCCGATTTCAATATGAGAGAAGTCTTTCCTTAATGTATCAAAGAAAGTTTGTAAGTGAGCATCGGTATCTTCACCTATGTTATAAATTTCAATCCTCCTCGTTCTAACGGGAGTATCTGGATCATTCGTTTCAAATACGAGGAATGATTTGTTGTAGGGGCTCCCATTTTCAGGATACAAAGTTTGTTGGTAGTGATACACGCTTTTCGCTTTTGTTAAATGATAGATTGCTAAACCAGTAGCGGTTGTAAAGAAGAAGTCTTTGTAAATAAAGACGTTGGTTTCCTTATCTGCGTAGGTAGCATTCTTTGCTAATGTAATGATTCGTTTTCCTCTTAATTCCGGATAGGCAGCGACGATTTCTTCAGTATCTGGATAACCTGCAAATAGATTATTGTATGCTTCAGCAAATTTTTGATGTCTTTGCGCTAAATATAAAAGTGCTAAGCCTGGAATGAAGAGGACGAGAGAGGATTAGGAAGAGTTTTTGTGTCTCCTTTCCAGGTTTAATCGATACATAGTTTTGATAGCGTCTTGACTTTGGAAATTTGATATATTTTTTCATCGCAGCTTGTGTACGAAGGCCATAGTCCATCACTTTCTTATCATTAATATCGGGCTTAACAAATGTACCTGCAATTTTTTCAGGATTGTCTCTTAATGTATTCTTCTTATCAATTAATTGTTGCGCAGTGTCTCTGTCTAGTTCTAACCCGATGTATTGTGTCGTTTCGTTTCCATGGGAATCTTTTTCTAAATAAGAGACGATATAAAGCGATCATTTTCCAAAGTCTGAGTATTGGACAGGGTTCTTGTCGATACCAGTGACCTTAACGATGGAATCTTCATTTTTAGTGATGTCATCGAGGTTAAAATATTTATTTTGTAGTTGTAATAATGGAACGTTCAGTCTTGTCAATGCAAAAACAAGGCAAAGTATCGCCGCAACGATGAAGGCTACTCCGGGATAAAAACGCTGATTATAGCCGCGAACACGATTCTTACGCATATGAAAAACTCCTTTTTCTTGTAAGTTCTATGGTAATGGAGATAGGAGAGAAAGGCAAGGGGGAGTTCAGGGGGATGTGCAATTACTAAAATGCAGTAGTTGAGTCCTGAGCGCTCTTCGCAGTGTGAATGGTTTGGAATTCAAGAAAAGCAAAAAGAGCTCACACTGTGAGCTCTTTTTTGTCTTCTGTCTTTCTGCCTCACATCCTAGTGAAGTTGAGTTCGCCATCGCAGAAATGGCGTGCGTTTCCTCAAACGTCCGCAGAACGTTTCACGTTCCTTCCGGCGTTCGAGTCCAACGTTCCATTTCTAAGCGCGATTTCTCACATCCTGAATTTTAAAGTATTCTTGTAAATACTTCGCTAATCCATTCTCGTCATTTGTGAACGGAGTAATGTCATTTGCGATGTTTTTTAATTCATCAATTCCATTTTTCATTGCAACGCCATGTCCTGCGTATTCAATCATTTCTAAATCGTTGTCTTCGTCACCAAAAGCAAGGATATTTTCTTGTTTAATGCCAAAGTAGCGTGATAAGTGCTCTAGCGCTTTTGCTTTATGAATACCTGGTGAAATTACTTCTAGACATGGGAAGCTGCCGCCCCAAGTACGGATTTCAATTTCATTATCATAGCGGTCTAAGATTTTTGATTTAATCTCCTGTTGTTTGTCAATGTCAGAGAAGAGAGCAACGGCTGTTGGTTGTTCTTTGAGTTTTGTGTTTTTACCAATCACGATTGGCTTTTGGTCTTTTGGATAAAACGGACACTCTGGAAGTTCTTCCATATCTGAATACACCAGTTCCGTTCCTTCGACCATTAAGTAATCGACCGGTAGCGTTTTGTTAAAGGCCACTAAATCAAGTACGAATTCTGAATCGAGTGTGATGTGATATTTTCCATCCCATTCCGGCATCCCTGGAATATGGCAGAGGGCACCGTTGAAGTTTGCGATTGGGCCACCTAAGTTTAGTTGGTCGTAATATTGTTTTGAATTACGGTAAGGGCGACCAGTGACAATGGCTACCTCATGGCCTAAGTTTTTTACGGCATGAAGGGTTTCAATGGTTTCTTGTGTCAGTTCTGAATTGTTGTTTAATGTAGTTCCATCAAGGTCGATGGCAATAAGTTTCTTTTCCATTCTTTCTCCTTTCAAAGTGGTTTTCTAAAAGCAGAAACTTGTTTTCAAAGTTTCCATCAAGTACAATATCTGTATAAGTTTACCATATTTTTGATTAAATAAGAAAGAGGAAGTTATGATTCAAATTGATTATCGTGAAGTAAATGGTATTCCATATGCTGAAGTAGTGGATGCATCATTCAAAGACAAAGTAATCCCAATAGTTGTGTTTTATCATGGCTGGACAGGTAGTAAAGACCGTGTGGTAACCATTGGAGTCGAACTAGCGAAACGTGGAATGCGCGCGATTTTACCAGACCAACTCTTACACGGAGACCGTGGGGTACGTCTGATTGGCGGCGAAATCTGGGAAATTGTGGCTAATAATATTAAAGAGCTTCCTATTATAAAAGAAGAAATGAGACAACGTGGTCTCTTAGACGAAGCGAAGTTTGGTGTATCTGGTTTAAGTATGGGTGGTATTTCAACGTATGCGTTGTTCAATCAATATCCTGATATTATCGCAGCGGCGAGTTTAATGGGTAATGCGGATCCTGCTCGTTTTGCTAAATGGACAATTTCCTCGGTTTGGATGACAGGAGTAACAAAGGAACAATGCGATGCACTAGAAGCTGAGATTGAAAAGAACAAAGCCTTCTTAGATGCGATGGCGCTTGCGAAACATCCGGAACGTATTAATGGACGTCCGTTATTCTTATGGCATGGAACTACAGATGATAAAGTACCATATGAATTGAATAAAGAATTTTATGAAACCATTAAAGACGAACCATATGCGAAAAATGTAGAGTGGCATGAAACACCAGGTCAAGGGCATATTGTGCCACATCAAGTGTTTGAAGATGTTGCTGACTTTTTCCAAAGAGTATTTCAATAGGAGAGTAGAAGATGACAGAAGAAAATAAAAATGCTGCAGAAGTAATGCAAGAGAAAATTTTAGAAGCGTTGGAGACAGTAATTGACCCAGAGCTTGGAATTGATATTGTAAATCTTGGGCTTATTTATCGAGTAGACTTGAATGAAGAAGGGCATTGCCAAGTGGATATGACGCTGACAACAATGGGTTGCCCGCTAGCAGATATTATTACGGATGAGATTCATCGTGCGTTAGCAGAGATTGAAGAAGTGAAAACTATTGATGTGAAATTAGTTTGGTATCCAGCATGGAGCCCAGATAGAATGTCACGTTATGCAAGAATTGCGTTAGGTATTAGATAAGACAAAAATCCCCACAGTTGTGGGGATTTTTTT
>ERZ772874.787-NODE-787-length-17163-cov-13.379179_pt1 | contig 17163 bp, 15 predicted proteins | sample MGYA00580586_ERZ772874 | MGnify/ENA primary metagenome ERZ772874 (study PRJEB29015, sample SAMEA2737952) | human oral metagenome | biome: human oral; feature: human-associated habitat; material: dental | place: China | collected 2154 ... | reverse complement strand
TATCTCCTAGGTAGAGACGACTGGCTCCGTTGACCGTCTGAGTCTTGCCCTTATGGATATTCATGGTAATTAAAACGCCATGTGGCAGCTCCAATTCATGCACCTGCCGACCCGCGACCTTTTCTGAAACAGGAATTTCAATCAAGGTTGTCTCTCCGTCATCTTCAATCCGATCTGGCAGCATTTTTTCAAGCATAGCTTCATAGACAGGCGCTCCCTTTAGCAGATCCATAGCAATATAAGCCATCAGTGTAACCAAGCCCAACGGCATGAGGTTTCGAATATCTCCCACCATCTCCGTCACGAGAATCATAGCTGTTAGCGGAGCTTTGGAAATAGCGCCAAAATACCCACTCATTCCCAAAATGATAAAGATTGGAAATTGTTCCGGCGTGATAAAGCCAGCCTCCACACAAAGGGCTCCAATTGCTGCGCCTAGTAAAGAACCCAAAGCCAGAATGGGCAGGAAAATACCACCAGGAAGGCCGCTGCCATAACTAATCATGCTCCATACAAAACGGAGTAAGAAAAAGAGAATCAAGGTTCCAACTGTGTAATGAGCACTCGTCAGAGACAGAATCAGCTGGTTCCCACCGCCCAGCAAATGAGGCAGAAAATAACCAATCGGAACGATCAAGACAAAGGCAAAAATCGGATAATAATTTTTCGGCAGCCTAAAAAATTTTCCCAGAGCTTCATAAACCAGATGAATATTGAGGACTGCTTTTTCATAGACAAAGCCAGCCAAGCCTAAAAACAGGCCCATTAAAATATAAATCCAGTACTGCTCCAACCCCATGAAAGGAATATTATCCGGCATATCCAAAACAGGAGTCAGGCCGAATATAGACAGGGAAATGAAATTTGCCACCAAACTTGCCGCCAAGGTTGAAACCCAAAAGAAGCGGGAAAAATGATGGTAAACTTCCTCAACGACAAAGAGCAAACCTGCAATCGGTGCATTAAAAGCCGCTGCCAAACCCGCAGCTGCACCGCTGGCAATCAAGGCCCGTTCTTCCACTGGACTCAAGTTCAACCACTTAGAGATACCTTTGCCGCTCATCGCCCCTAACTGAATACTCGGACCTTCACGCCCCAGCATCAAACCGCTGGAAATCGCCAAAATACCAATTAAGAATTTTTTCCAGAGAATGCTCCACCAAGAAAGTGACATCAAGCCTTTCAACTCAGCCTCAACCTGCGGAATCCCCGAACCCTTTATATCCTTTTCTGTAGCTACCAATCTAGCATTTATAAAGACAATGCAAGCATAGAAGAAAAGCAAAGCTACTAGCCAAAACCACTCGCTCCTGCCCATCACATAAGCAGCCTGAACCAAGTGAAAACTTTTCTCAATCAAAAAACGAAATGATCCCACTACTAGTCCAGCAAAAATACCCACCAGAATCCCCCTGGACACTTGGGAAATAATGGAGCTGGACATAAAATTAAATTCTTTTTTCGTATCAGAAATTTGTTCTTTTTGTTTTATCATCATTTCTCTCCTAAAGACCTTATAGCAACATTTTAGCACAAAATATAGTCCAGAAACAAGGCGATAGCCATGAACATTTTGCTTTTGGACATAAAACTTTTAACATCAACTTTTTCAGATTTAAAAGAATACCAAAAATGCAGTTTGACCATAAAAAAAACGACCTTGAGGGTCGTTTCGCGCTTAGATTGACAAGTCTTCCTGATCAATCTTGTGAGCTGTTCGATAAGCCTGGTAGAAAATGAAGACAGCCACAGCAGTCATGGCAGGAACGATGACTGGGATATCCGTTTCAATAGAAGTCAACGGAGAGTTCCATAGGAAATGGAGTACAAAAGCTGACAAGAAATAAAATAGTCCAGCTTTAAAGTAGGCCTTTTGCGTCTTGGCAAATCGGAACATCAGAGCTAATCCGATAGTGGTCAAAGCAGTGTAGAGCCAGTGAGAAGCAACCCCGCCTGTGATACGGCCTAAAATACCAGAGATAGTGAAAGAGAATCCTTCAGGTAGGTCGGAAAGGATATAAGAAAAGTCCTCACTAATCTGAAAACCTATGCCAGCTGTAATTCCCAACAGTAAAAAGCCTTTAAGTTTTTTGACTGGAACTAGATAGACAGCGAAAGCAACCGCTAAAAGCTTAAGCGGTTCTTCAACCAGCGGAGCAGCGAGGGCATTTTCCAGATAGCTAATCACGGTATTTGGAAAGCTCGTACTGACCCACTCGTGGATATAGGTATTGGCCAAGCCAGAAGTCCAGCCAGAAATGAAAAGACCACCCAACAGAGCTACACCTAGGCTAGATGCAGGCGTCTGCCATTTTTTACCCAAACTGCGAATCAAAAGCAGAGCTGGGATGATATAAAGCAGCGCCAAGAGGGCTGACAGTCCGACAATTCCATAACCAGAACCTGACATACTGCCAGTGGTATAAGCTTGTGTCTCGTATTCCAAGCCAATCGCGCTCAGAAGGAGAAAAGTAAAAAGAACAATATTTTTCTTCATATAGCAACTTTCTAAAATTTTATTTTCATCTTAGTATAACAGAAAAATACAAAAGATAGCTATTTTAGATACTAATTAGAACACTACTGCTGATCTATCTTCGTTCTGGAGACTTAAAGTGTTTATCGCTTATGTTGAAGTGGAAGAGAAAATGAAGCAAGTCAATTTCCGGTGTTCAAAAAATCAAGATGATACTAGAAAAAGAAGGACTAATTCTATATTCTCGTCGCATCATGGCATCATGATAAAATTTGGATTGATTGCTCTCTATCAAAAAGCATAATTCATGTTACTTCATCTGGGGCACAGAGATTTCGGAAAAAGAAAAGACAAAGCAACCGAAAAGGCTACTTTGTCTTCGATTTTGCCCCCCCTCATTGGGACTTTTCGAGAATTATTTTTCAGCTGTAAGTGCAGCCATTGTGATGTAGTTGTATGGTTTGTTGAAGTGTGGCAAGAAGAAGATATCTGTCAAAGCCAACTTATCAATGGTTACATGTTCTTGAATTGCCAGTGAGAACATGTGGATTCCCATACCGATTGCAGGATCATGAGATACCATTTGCGCACCAAGGATTTCACGGCTGTCTTTATCAAAGACAATCTTGATTGCTACTTCGTGGTTGTCATGTTTCATAAATTCTGGTTTTTGAAGGTCGTTGAAGCCTGTTTCAGTAGCATTGTAACCAGCTGCTTTAGCTTTTTCAAGAGTCAAACCAGTTGAAACCATGTGAAGTCCGTAGATAGAGATACCGTTTGATCCTTGCACACCGATTCCTTCAAGTTCATGACCACAAGCGTTGTAGGCACCAACGATACCAGTACGTACAGCATTTGACGCAAGAGCGATATAGCTTGTGTCTTTACGAGCATTGTCATAAACGGTTGCACAGTCACCTACTGCATAAACACCAGGAATTGATGTTTCTTGTTTCTTGTCTACAAGGAAGGCACCGTTGCGGAAGAGTTCAATCTTACCATCAGCAAGAGCTGTGTTAGGACGGAAACCAACTGCAAGAACAACCATGTCCACATCAAATGTTTCTTTGTCTGTTACCAAGCGTTCAACTTTGCCATCACCTTGGATAGCTTTTACAGTTTGACCAAGAGCTAAGCGGATGTTGTGGTCTTCCAAGTTCTTAGCCATCAATTGAGTGAAGTCCTTGTCATAGTAGCCATTCAAAACAGTATCTACGATGTCAACAAGCACAACTTCTTTTCCAAGACGTTCAAAAGCTTCAGCAAGCTCAACACCGATGTAACCACCACCAACAACGGCAATGCGCTCAAGGTGTTTGCTCTTATCAGCAAGTTTGTTGATCACTTCTTCAGCGTTTTGGTACAATTTAACAAATTGAACGTTGTCAAGAGTTGTTTTGAATTCACGGTTGCCTTCGACAATTTCAACACCTTCGATTGGTGGCAAGATTGGAGTAGATCCAGTCGCAAAGATCAATTTGTCGTAAGATTCTTTGTGTTCTTGACCTTCAACTTCTGCTGTAACAACCTTGTTGTCATAGTCGATTGAAAGAACAGGTGAATTCATGTAAATTCTAGCACCTTTTTCTTCCAATTTTTCTTTGTTAGAGTAGAATAAGCCTTCAGGTCCGTCGATTTGTTCACCAATCCAAAGCGCCATTCCACATCCTAGGAATGAAATGTTTGAGTTTTGGTCAAATACAACGATTTCATTTTCATGACCAAAGTTGTCCAACATAGTGTTGATACACGCAGTACCAGCGTGGTTAGCACCCACTACAACGATTTTACTCATAGAGATATTTCCTACCTTTTTCTAAATAAAGTTTTACCCGACTATTATAACAGAAGCTGGGAGCGTTTACAATCTATTTGCTCATAGATAGTAAAAAACGTGAAAGAAGAATGAAAATCTATGGAATCATGGTAGGAAACAACCTTTCTTTTACCTTAAATTTTCCGAAGTTATTTTCTGAAATTTAATAAAATAGAATTGCAAAAACGCTATCTTTTTGTTAAAATAAGATAGTCATAGAAAGAATAAGAAGGGTTACAACTGTATGGATTTTACTTCTCGGTCGCTCCAACTGATGGGAAGCACAATCTGTATCTCACTTCTTCATGAAAGAGCTGAAACAATACTGGACGAGGTGATTAGTCTGCTTCATCTTTACAAAAATCGTTTTAGTGCAAACGATGATGATTCAGAATTGATGAAGATCAATCAAATGGCTGGAATTGGCTGGGTTCAGGTTCATCCTGATTTATTTGAATTAATTGAATTAGGAAAATTTCATAGTTTGAGTGAGGCCAGTCATTTAAATATTACTATTGGTCCGCTTGTTCAGACTTGGCGAATTGGATTTTCCGATGCCCACCTTCCAAGCCCAGAGCAAATCAAACAAGGACTCAGCCTGACAGATCCACATTTCATTCAACTGGATAAAACACATTCCAGAGTATTTCTGGAGAAGAAAGGCATGAAGCTTGATCTTGGTGCTTTGGCTAAGGGCTACATAGCTGACAAGATTAAACTCTATCTTCAAGGTGAAGGAGTCACCTCGGCTTTGATAAATCTGGGAGGGAATGTCCTCACTATCGGAGAAAACAAAGCTACCCATCGTGCTTGGAGAATTGGGATTCAGAATCCAAAACTTTCTAGAGGAAAACACTTGGCTGTCTTGTCGATTACTAATCAATCGGTCGTTACTTCTGGGACTTATGAGCGGACGCTAAAGGTTAAAGGCAAGACCTATCATCACATTTTAGATAGAAAAACAGGTTATCCGATTGAGAATCAGCTGGTCAGTCTCACGATCGTATCTGATAAGTCGGTAGACGGTGAAATCTGGACAACAAGACTCTTTGGAGAAACTCCTGCTTCTATCTTGGCGCAAGTTGAAAAACAAAGAGGAATCGAGTGCCTAATTGTTACTCGAGATGATCATATTTTTTACAGTTCAGGACTTGTAAAGAATCTATTGCAGTAATTAAAAATAAAAAAATATTTTAATTTAGGAAAGGAAATTCTATGTTAAAACTTATTGCGATTGTGGGAACAAATTCCAAACGTTCTACAAACCGTCAGCTTCTTCAATATATGCAGAAGCATTTTGCCGACAAGGCTGAAATCGAGCTGGTAGAGATTAAAGATATCCCTATGTTTAATAAACCTGCTGACAGGAACATCCCTGAGTTGGTATCAGAGATTGCGGAGAAAATCGATGCTGCTGATGGTGTACTCATTGGTACGCCTGAGTATGACCACTCTATCCCAGCTGTGCTTATGAACGCTCTGGCTTGGCTTTCTTATGGTATCTATCCGATGCTGAACAAGCCCGTTATGATTACCGGTGCTTCTTTCGGTACGCTTGGTTCCTCTCGTGCTCAACTGCAGCTCCGTCAAATTTTGAATGCTCCAGAACTCAAAGCAAACGTTCTTCCAGACGAGTTCCTGCTTTCACATTCTCTCCAAGCCTTTGACCAAAATGGAGATTTAGTAGATCTTGATGTCATTAAAAAATTGGATGCAATTTTCGATGACTTCCGTATCTTTGTCAAAATTACAGATAAATTGCGTAACGCACAAGAGTTGCTTCGCAAAGATGCTGAAGAATTTGACTGGGAAAATTTGTAAGATAGGAGAGTAACAGAATGAAATTTATTGGACTTGTAGGATCAAACTACGAACAATCATATAACCGAAAATTATTGGAATTTATCCGTCGCCAATTCAAACTCAAATTTGAATTGGAAGTACTAGAAATCGATGAAGTCCCAATGTTTAACCAAGATGAAAAATGGGATGAAAGTTTCCAATTGCGCCTTTTGTATAACAAAATTACACGGGCAGATGGTGTTATCATCGCTACTCCTGAGCACAACCATACTATCAGCGCCCCTTTGAAAAGTGTCTTAGAATGGCTTTCTTACGAAGTTCATCCCTTTGAAAACAAACCAGTTATGATTGTTGGTGCTTCTTACTACGATCAAGGAACTTCTCGTGCTCAAGTACATTTGCGTAAAATCTTAGATGCTCCGGGTGTCAATGCTTACACCCTTCCAGGAAATGAATTCCTGCTGGGCAAAGCCAAGGAAGCTTTTGACAATGATGGCAATATTGTCAATGAAGGTACTGTTAAATTCCTTGAATCTTGCTTAGATAACTTTGTTAAATATGTAGAGGTCGTTTCAAAATTGAAAAAACCAAAACCAATTGAACCTGAAGACTTAGATGTGACAAACCCAATCGCTACAACCATTCAAGGTGTTGACCCTGATGATCCAGAGTGGGTTGAAAAAGCTGCAGAAATCGTTGGTGCTGTGTCTGGTGATACTTATGTCAAACTTGACCATGGTATCTTGACTGTTAACCAAATTGACATGTTCTTGAAGGCTATGCCATTTGAATTGACCTATGCAGATGACAACAATCAATTTCTTTACTACAACAATGCTCACCAAGATCCAGATACAATGTTTGCGAAACGTGTCCCATCTCAATCAGGTGGTCGTCTCTCAACGCTACACAACTCTCTTCCTGCTGCACGTATGAAGAATGTTGAATGGGTAGTTGGAGTCCTTCGTAATGGTGACCAAGAGTACGTTCGTACAATCGTTCCAGGCTCACCTGCAGGTGTTATCAACACGCACAACTACCAAGCGATGTACTATCCTGATGGATCATACGCTGGTATCAATGAAATCGTCTTTAACTTCCAACCGTGGCTTGACTGGTATTTGCAAGCAACTGGCCAACGTTTGGTTGGAGGCAGCGGACCATTCGCTCCTGCTGCTGGAGGCCATGGAGATGCAGATGCTACTTCTGGTGCTTCAGATGCTGGCGGTCATGGAGGCGGAGACGCTGACGCGACCTCAGGTGCCAGTGCGTAAGAATACAATCTACACATAGGATTCTATTACACAGATTACTTCCCAATCTGTGATAAGAAAAAGGCTTAAAACCTTGGTTTTAAGCCTTTTATCCTGCTTTCTTTACGATTCAATAATTTTAATGATTTCCTGTGCTTCTGCTTCGGTACATGCTACCAAAGGCAAACGCAACGGACCAACGTGAAAGCCTTGATGATTAAGAACTGCTTTCAATGGAGCTGGGCTGCTGACGGAGAAGAGGGCATCAACTTTAGGTAAGAGCTGACGATGGATCCGTGCTGCTTCTTGGATATCCCCTTGATCCAAAGCAGTAAACATATTATAAAAATCATCTCCATTAGTATGAGCCGCTACTGAAATAACGCCTTGCGCACCGAGTGCTTTAGCATGAAAGGCTTGGCCATCTTCACCTGTATAGACCAAGAAATCTTTTGGCGCATTTTCGACTAATCTAGCAATTGTATCTACTCCCGTGCAGTCTTTAATGGCAATGATATTGGGTAACTTAGCCAGACGCAAGGAAGTTTCTACAGTTAGTCCAGCAACGGTCCGACCGGGGATATTATAGACAATAATGGGCAGATTTGATGCTTCGGCAATCGCCTTATAATGCTGATAAAGTCCCTCTTGAGTAGGTTTGTTATAATAAGGCGTGACGGCTAAACCAGCAGCAAAGCCACCAAATTCATCTACTTCTCGAGCAAATTGAACTGAATCTCGCGTGTCATTGGTCCCAATTCCGGCAATCAAAGGCACACGTCCTGCTACAATACGCTGGACTTCTGAAAAGAGCTCAAGTTCTTCCTCGTGAGTCAAGGTTGGGCTTTCTCCTGTTGTTCCAGCTAGAAGAATTCCTTCTGTATGATGCGCTAATAGATGCTCAATCAGCTTTGGAAGAGCTTCAAAGTTGATACTTCCATCTTCTTTGAAGGGCGTGACTAGGGCAGTAATGATTCTTGCGTCTTTTAAATCTGTAATGGACATGTCTCTCCTCCTTTAGTTGCGAAGCTATAAGAAAATATAGGAAGAGCAGTAATCAGCTATAGACTGCTCGTACCCCTTTCCTATATTTTTAGTAGATAAGTTTTATTTTAGTTCAAAAACAACTTCTGCCGTAGGACGAACCAAGCCGCGCTCGTGCAGAGTTTCTGCGATTTGGACAGAATTCCAAGCTGCTCCTTTAAGGAGATTATCTGAAACCACCCACATGTGGATCCCTTTTTCTGCATCTAGATCCTTGCGAATCCGGCCAACAAAGGTTTCTTTCTTACCAACTGCATTAACTGCTTGCGGATAGATTTGATGAGTCACATCATCCTCCAGAACAGCTCCTGGGAAGGCTGCGATAGCCGCCTTGACTTCTTCAATTGGTGCTACTTCTTTGGTCTCGATGTAAACAGACTCAGAGTGTGCAGAGAGAACAGGAATCCGGACGCAGGTCGCAGAAACAGCAATGGAATCATCTTCCATGATTTTCTTAGTTTCCTTGGTCATCTTCATCTCTTCGTAAGTGTAGTCGTTGTCAGTGAAGAGGTCGATTTGCGGAAGAGCATTAAAGGCAATCGGATAATGCTTCTTATCGCCACCAGAAGGCAGGATATTAGCCTCTACATCTTTAGGATTAACACCATCATTGAGGATAGAGCGTAACTGCCCCTGAGTTTCAAGAATTGCACCCATACCAGCACCAGAAACAGCTTGATAGGTGGACACGATGATACGCTCCAGTCCCCATTGCTGACGGACAGGCTCCAAAGCCACCATCATCTGAATAGTCGAACAGTTAGGGCAGGCAATAATTCCCTTGTGTTGATCCAGCGCGTGGGCATTGACCTCAGGAACGACCAGCGGCACATCAGGATTTTGACGGAAATAAGAGGTGTTGTCTACCACCACTGCGCCAGCCTTAACAGCGTATGGAGCGTATTTTGCTGAGGTAGAGCCACCAGCTGAGAAGAGAGCAATATCTACACCTTCAAAGGCTGTCTCAGTTGTCTCTTCGATGGTAATATCCTGTCCCTTGAACTGGAGAACTTTACCAGCTGAACGAGCAGAAGCCAAATAGCGTATTTTATCAATCGGAAGGCTAGATTCTTCCAGCATTTTAATCATTTGAGCGCCAACGGCACCAGTGGCACCAACAACAGCAACTGTATATCCCATGCGATAACCTCTCTGAATTTTCAAAAAATTTGTGTATTGTTGGTATTATACCATTTTAAAGGAAAAATGCAAATATTTCTGAAGAATATGATGTGCATTTTTAGGCAAAATGTTTCTGCTGTTCTAAGCTCAACTTTGACCTATAGCGCTCACGACGCTGCGCTTATCAGTATCAATGTCTCTAAGTTCGGCTTCGACCAATGGGGTCGTCTCTCTAAGAGAACTTTCAAAGTTTACAGTTTTTGTCCTTGCGGACAAAACTGCATCCATTGCTCTACGACTCAACTGCCTTCTGCGAAGTTGTTTCATCAAGAGCAATAGAAAATCCCCAATCCGTAGACTGGGGATAAGGGCACTTTCGTGTGATCAGCAGGTTCACACAACCGATCAAGGTCCGCTCCTGCGTTATGACCTCCCATGCTTCAATTTGCAGACAAACTGCATATCGACTCATCGCACTTATCTATCATAAGCTATCACATAGAAAATGTCAAGACAGACAGATTATTAGAATTTTTATAAATACTTACTTCCCTCTCGGATACTGAGCGCAGACATTTCTTCTCGATGTTGTTCAATAAAATCCCTAACCCAGTCGGCGTTGGTTTTAGAATAATCTCTCAACGCCCAGCCGATAGCCTTGTTAATGAAGAATTCTGATTGAGCTAAATTATTTACTAAAATCTTCTCCAAGAGCTCTGTGTCTGTTTCCTCTTTTCGCAGCAGCTGATGATCAATAGCCAAGCGCCGCAGCCAGATATCCTCATCGCAACTCCAAGCCAAAATAATCTCTTTGGTTTCTGGAAATTGGGCAATGATTGATCCGACCAAGCGGTCCAAAAAGTCAATAGTATCCCACCGAGACTTGGTTTGGGCCAGCTTTTTTAAGTGTGGCAAGTCAGATGGAGTCAATAGCTTCTTGCGACTTTCAAGATAATCCAGCGCAGCATACTGCAATTCTCGATAGGGATGCTCCCAGGCCTCATCTATAAAATCCCATTCAATGCCTGAGTCCGTCTGCTGTTTGAAAAAAGCCTTTACGATCTTCCGTCTAATCGGAGTCTTCACCCCTAGAAACTCAAATTTATTTTTCATATAGGCTTTCATAGCCACCGCATCATCAGGTTTGGCTACCATTTTTAACTCTTCTGCTAATTCTTCTACATTCATAACTTACTCCAGCAATTCGCGGTCATAAATAGTGTAGTCACAGCGGTAAATCACTAGCCTCTTGCCATCAATCAGCAATTCAGAAGTTTTGGGAGCATCTGATTTATCAAGAGAGACGCGGTCACCGGCATAGGCGGCCAGCGGAGTCCCGTTTTGCGAGCGAATCAGAATAACCTTTTTCTTTCCGGTAAAGTCGTTTTTAAAGGCTGAAATCATGCGATTTAAAACGGGAACTGCGTGGCTATTTTCCTCAACATCAGCGTTTTTTTGATACTGGGCAAAAACATCTTTCAAGCCTTTTTCTTCTGCAATTAAGGAAGAGCCCACATGGTCAATCTCATACTTCCCCAAGGTAATTTTGAGCACAGATGAGTCTTCCTTGGAATTTCCTTCCGCATCAACTGAGTCAAACTCCTCGTTACGCGAGATGGATAGGGACTTGCCCGACATCTGGTCAATAAGCTGGGAATTTTCATCGTAGGTGCGTACCGTCATCTCTAACCCCAGCCATTCTTCCTTGGCGTTTTTAAACCACTTTTCAACGGACTGACAGCCGGCCAAGGTCAAAAGCCCAATACTTAAAAGAGCTATTAACAAGTATTTCTTTTTCATCATTTACACTCCATTTCTTTTAAAAGTTTGATTGGTTCAGCTTGCTTCTCTAAGGATTTTTGCAGCCAAACAATATCATGCCAACGTTCGAATTTATAGCCGATTTTAGGTAAATGCGCAACTTGCTGATAACCTCTTTTTCTATGCAAAGCTAGGCTAGCTTCGTTTGGCAGAGAAATACAGGCTAGAAAATGCATATATCCCATCTGATCTAAGAGGTCTTCGAGCTTATCATAAAGCTTGCTGCCAACTCCTTTTCCTCGAGCATCTTGACTGACATAGACGGACAATTCTACCGCCCAATCATAGGCTGCACGCGCATAATAAGTCGAAGCATAGGCATAACCTAAGATAGCGCCTTCTTCTTCAGCTACCAGATAAGGATATTTTTTTAATGTTTTTTCGATCCGATTTGCGAAATCCTCTACGGTCGGAACATCATATTCAAAAGTGATGGCTGTATTCTCTACATAAGGCGCATAGATGGCTAGCAAGGCTGCTGCATCCAACGGCTTAGCTAGTCTAATATTCATAATACCTCCATATTCTCAGTATTTTCACTATTATATCAAAAAAAGGCTCTAACGAGCCTTTTAAACCAAGATCAAAATAGGCCAATCGCTGTGCCGTCTGCCGCAACATCCATATTGAGTGCCGCAGGACGTTTTGGCAATCCTGGCATGGTCATGACATCTCCTGTCAAAGCCACGATAAAGCCTGCCCCAAGTTTTGGTACCAATTCACGAATGGTAATTTCAAAGTTTTCTGGTGCGCCCAGCGCAGCAGGATTGTCTGAGAAGCTATACTGCGTTTTGGCCATACAGATTGGCAGCTTGTCCCAGCCGTTCTTGACGATTTCCCGAATTTGAGACTGCGCTTTTTTCTCAAAGTTCACTTTTGAACCACGATAGATTTCAGTGACAATCTTCTCGATCTTCTCTTCAATCGTTGAGTCATTATCATAAAGACGAGTGTAATGTGCTGGATTTTCGTCAATGGTTTTGACAACAGTCTCAGCCAAAGCAAGGCCACCTTCGGCGCCATCAGCCCATACACTAGCAAGCTCAACTGGTACCCCGGTTTCTGCACAGAGTTCCTTAAGAGTAGTGATTTCAGCCTCAGTATCTGAGACAAATTCATTGATGGCTACTACCACTGGAATACCGAACTTACGGATATTTTCAACGTGACGTTTGAGATTATCAAAACCAGCTCTGACCGCCTCAACATTTTCTTCTGTAAGTGCATCCTTAGCCACACCACCATTCATCTTGAGCGCACGCAAGGTTGCAACGATAACGATCGCATCTGGAGATGTTGGCAAGTTCGGAGTCTTGATATTGAGGAATTTCTCAGCACCAAGGTCCGCACCGAATCCGGCTTCTGTCACCGTATAATCAGCCAAGCGCAGCGCTGTACTAGTCGCCAAGACCGAGTTACAGCCATGGGCGATATTGGCAAACGGTCCGCCATGAACAAAGGCTGGTGTTCCGTAAATAGTCTGTACCAGATTTGGCTTAATCGCATCTTTCAAGACTAAAGCCAGAGCCCCTTCTACCTCAAGGTCACGCACATAGACTGGCGTGCGGTCATAGCGATAACCAATGACAATGTTAGCCAAGCGCTTTTTCAAATCTTCAATATCCGTTGCCAAGCAAAGAATCGCCATGATTTCAGAAGCAACCGTGATATCAAAACCATCTTCGCGTGGAATACCATTAACCGGACTGCCAAGTCCAACTGTCACATGGCGAAGAGCGCGGTCATTCAGGTCAACTACCCGCTTCCAGATAATACGGCGCTGGTCGATACCCAGCTCATTTCCCTGATGTAAATGATTATCGATGAGAGCAGACAGGGCATTATTAGCAGTCGTGATGGCATGCATGTCACCAGTAAAATGCAAGTTGATATCTTCCATGGGGAGAACCTGCGCGTGACCACCACCAGCTGCCCCTCCTTTGATTCCCATAACAGGCCCCAAAGACGGTTCGCGGATAGCAATCATAGTTTTCTTGCCAATCTTGTTAAGCGCGTCAGCCAGTCCAATGGTAATTGTGGACTTGCCTTCTCCAGCTGGAGTTGGATTGATCGCTGTCACCAAAATCAGCTTTCCAACAGGATTTTTTTCAACCTCATGAATTTTATCAAAACTGAGCTTAGCCTTATACTTACCATATAATTCCAAGTCGTCATAGTTGATGCCAACTTTTTTCACCACATCAACAATAGGCTGCAATTCAACACTTTGAGCAATTTCAATATCTGTTTTCATCAAGAACTCCTCTATCAATTAATATAAAGATTATAACAAAAAATATTTAAATCTGCACGATTAATTTCCATTACATGTATAATGTTCGGTAATTACGTCTTTTGAGTTCTATTGATTTATCATCGTCCATATTCTTTCAAAGAAAAAATTTTGTTCATACGAGACTATTTTGAATGAATTTTATTTTACTTAATTCTTTTTTTCTTGTAAAATAAGGCTATGAACATATTGATTACTTCTGGCGGAACTAGCGAAAAAATCGACCAAGTCCGCTCTATTACCAATCATTCGACAGGCCAGCTTGGAAAAATTATTGCTGAGCATTGTTTAGCCAACGGTGCCACAGTGACTTTACTAACGACTGAAAAAGCTGTCAAGCCTGCCCCGCACGAACAATTAACGATTAGAATGATCGAAAATACCAACCAGTTGCTATTGGCTATGAGGGAGCTGGTGCCAGCTCATGATGTACTCATTCACTCCATGGCTGTTTCAGACTACAAGCCAATTTATATGGCAGGATTTGAAGAGGTTCTTGCTAGTTCAGATATGACAGAATTTCTGGATAAAAGCAACTCTCAAAGCAAGATTTCTTCCGCTGATGACTATCAGGTGCTTTTTCTCAAGAAAAATCCCAAAATCATTAGCAAAGTCAAAGAATGGAATCCTAACATTCGATTAATTGGCTTTAAACTATTGGTGGATGTTTCGCAAGAAGAACTGCTTACTACTGCAAGATCCAGCCTAATAAAAAATCAGGCTGAACTGATTGTCGCCAATGATTTAACTGAAATTTCAAGCGGTCTGCACCATGCCTATCTCGTAGGGCAAAATACTGTCACAGAAGCTTTTTCCAAGGAAGATATTGCTGAAAAGCTGCTAGACCATATCCAGAAAGGAGGCAGACTATGATTCAGATCACCCTCGCAGTCACAGGCAGCATTTCTGCCTATAAAGCTGCGGATATTACTAGTCAGCTTGGGAAGTTGGGCTATACCGTGTCTATTCTCATGACGGAAGCTGCCAGTCACTTCATCACCCCGCTGACCCTGCAGGTACTATCAAAAAATCCTGTCACCCTTGACATTATGGAAGAACCTTGCCCAGACAAGGTCAATCATATTGAAATTGCCAAGAAGACAAATCTCTTCTTAGTCGCTCCTGCTACAGCCAATACCATCACCAAGCTAGCCAATGGGCTAGCAGACAATATGGTAACTGCGACTGCCCTTGCTCTACCCTCTCATGTCAAAAAAGTCATCGCCCCGGCTATGAATACCAAAATGTACGAAAATCCCTTGACCCAACACAATCTGGAAAGATTGAAACAATTTGGCTGGGAAATAATTGAACCACGTGAAGCTGTCCTAGCTTGCGGGGACCACGGGACAGGTGCTCTGGCTGATATAAATACGATTATAGAAAAAGTAAAGGAAATTATAAATGAGAAAACAATCTAGTGTTGCCCAAATTGCCATCTTTTTTGCTATTATGCTGGTACTCCATTTGCTGAGCTCCGTCATTTTCAATCTGCTGCCAGTTCCGATTAAGCCGACTATTATCCACATTCCGGTCATCATCGCCAGCATCATCTACGGACCGCGCATCGGAGCTATACTAGGAACCTTGATGGGATTGATCAGTGTCGTGACTAATACTCTGGTTCTTCTGCCGACCAGTTATCTTTTCAGCCCTTTTGTACCAAATGGGAATCTTAATTCCTTAATAATTGCTATGATACCACGAATTCTGATTGGGATTACCCCCTACTTCGTCTATAAATGGATGAAAAACAAGCCGGGGTTAGTGCTTGCTGGTGCAGTAGGCTCTATGACCAACACCGTCTTTGTTCTTGGTGGAATTTTTATCCTATTTTCAGCTGTTTACAATGGAGATATTCAAGCGATGCTCGCACTTGTTCTATCAGCCAATTCTATTTCTGAAATGGTCATTTCTGCCATTCTTACCGTCGCTATTGTGCCCGCACTTGAAAAGGTCAAAAAATAATCACCCAGTGTGGTTATTTTTCTTTTGCGCTACTATTCATTTTTCAAAAGTATTTCAGGATTTTTTAGGTCGACACTTTCAAAAACTATGAAAATATGTTACAATGAAAGCGATTAAATTAATCAGAAAATCCCTGTGCTCTATCTCAAATCTGAGAAAAGTCGCAAGTTGATTTTCTATCTTAAATACAAAGGAGACTTCACAATGACTTATCAAGATAATTTCAAAAAATGGTTTAATTTTACAGCACTTCCAGACTACCTTCGTAAAGAATTGGATTCGATGGACGAAAAAACAAAAGAAGATGCTTTTTATACAAATCTTGAATTTGGTACCGCTGGTATGCGTGGCTTGATTGGTGCAGGTACAAATCGTATCAATATTTATGTCGTTCGTCAGGCAACTGAAGGTTTAGCACGTTTGATTGATGAAAAAGGTGAGAATTTCAAAAAACGCGGTGTCGCTATTGCTTATGACTCTCGCCATTTCTCACCAGAGTTTGCCTTTGAATCTGCTGCGGTTTTAGCAAAACATGGCATTAAATCTTACGTATTTGAAAGTCTCCGTCCGACACCAGAATTATCATTTGCAGTTCGTCACTTAAAAGCTTTTGCTGGGATTATGATTACAGCCAGCCACAACCCTGCTCCATTTAATGGCTATAAAGTTTATGGCGAAGATGGTGGTCAAATGCCGCCTCATGATGCTGATGCTCTAACAGCTTATATTCGTGCCATCGAAAATCCATTTGCCATTGAAGTTGCTGATGTTGAAGCCGAAAAAGCATCTGGATTGATTGAAATCATCGGTGAAAACGTTGATACTGAATACCTTAAAGAAGTAAAAGACGTGAATATCAATCAACAATTGATTGATGAATATGGAAAAGACATGAAAATCGTCTACACTCCGCTTCACGGTACAGGTGAAATGTTAGCACGTCGAGCGTTTGCCCAAGCTGGTTTTGATTCTGTTCAGGTTGTTGAAGCTCAATGTGTGCCAGATCCAGACTTTTCTACTGTCAAATCACCAAACCCAGAAAACCAGGCGGCTTTCTCTCTCGCTGAAGAATTGGGACACAAAGTTGGTGCGGACGTCCTTGTCGCAACAGACCCAGATGCTGACCGTGTTGGTGTTGAAGTTCTCCAAAAAGATGGTAGCTATCGCAATCTTTCAGGAAATCAAATTGGTGCAATTATGGCTAAGTACATCTTGGAAGCTCACAAGACAGCTGGAACACTTCCTGCAAATGCAGCACTTTGCAAATCCATTGTCTCTACCGATCTTGTAACCAAGATTGCTGAAAGCTACGGCGCAACCATGTTCAATGTCTTAACTGGTTTCAAATTTATCGCTGAAAAGATTCAAGAATTTGAAGAAAAACACAATCACACTTACATGATGGGCTTTGAAGAAAGCTTTGGCTACTTGATTAAACCATTTGTACGTGACAAAGATGCGATCCAAGCGGTATTAGTTGTTGCAGAATTGGCTGCCTATTATCGTTCTCGCGGCTTGACTCTGGCTGACGGTATCGAAGAAATTTACAAAGAGTATGGTTACTTTG
>ERZ772874.786-NODE-786-length-17180-cov-22.658745_pt1 | contig 17180 bp, 19 predicted proteins | sample MGYA00580586_ERZ772874 | MGnify/ENA primary metagenome ERZ772874 (study PRJEB29015, sample SAMEA2737952) | human oral metagenome | biome: human oral; feature: human-associated habitat; material: dental | place: China | collected 2154 ... | reverse complement strand
CTAAGTAGTATATGATCCAGCAAGAATCAAGACTCGTAGTAGCAGACAATAGCGGTGCTAAGGAAGCCCTCTGCATCCGTGTCCTCGGCGGTACTCGCCGTCGCTATGCCTCTGTCGGTGATATCATCGTAGTAGCAGTTAAGAGCGTCATCCCTTCCTCTGATCTCAAGAAGGGTGTCGTCTCTAAGGCAGTTATCGTTCGTACTAAGAAGGAAGTTCGTCGTCCTGATGGCTCCTACATCCGCTTCGATGACAATGCTTGCGTATTGCTTAACGCTGCTGGCGAAATGCGTGGTAGCCGTATCTTCGGCCCCGTAGCTCGTGAGCTTCGTGCTACGAATATGAAGATCGTTTCTCTAGCGCCTGAAGTACTCTAACCCTAAAGACGAAAGAAGAAATGAGTAAGTTACATATCAAGAAGGGCGACCAGGTCGTCGTCCTTAGCGGTGCAGACAAGGGCAAGACGGGGCGTGTCCTCGAAGTCCTCGTAGACAAGCAGCGTGCTATCGTCGAAGGTATTGCCATCGTTGCTAAGCATGCTAAGCCCAGCGCTAAGAACCCTCAGGGAGGGATCGAGAAGAAGGAAGCTCCTATCCATATCGCTAAGCTCAACCTCCTCGACCCTAAGTCGGGGAAGGCTACGCGTATCGGTCGTCGTCTCAATGACGAAGGGAAGCTCGTACGTTATTCAAAGAAGTCAGGAGAGGAGATTAAGTAATGAGCAACACGGCAAGTCTTAAGAACGAATATAAGGAACGTATCGTTCCTGCCCTCCTTGAGCAGTTCGGCTACCAGTCTCGCATGCAGGTGCCCGTCCTCAAGAAGATCGTTATCAACCAAGGTCTCGGTATCGCTACGGCAGATAAGAAGATCATTGATGTCGCTATCGCTGAGCTCTCCGCGATCACCGGACAGAAGGCTGTAGCTACGGTTTCGAAGAAGGATATCTCCAACTTCAAGCTCCGTAAGAAGATGCCTATCGGTGTCATGGTCACTCTCCGTCGTGAGCAGATGTATGAGTTCCTAGAGCGTCTCATTCGTATCGCCCTACCTCGTATCCGTGACTTCAAGGGGATCGAAAGCAAGTTTGATGGTCGTGGTAACTATACCCTAGGTATCACGGAGCAGATCATCTTCCCTGAGATCAACCTCGATGGCATCACCAAGATCCTAGGTATGAACATCACGTTCGTTACCTCGGCTCAGACGGACGAAGAAGGTTATGCTCTGCTTAAGGAGTTCGGTCTTCCATTCAAGAACGCTAAGAAAGGCAACTAAGTACTATGGCAAAGGAATCAATGAAGGCACGCGAAGTCAAGCGTGCAAAGCTCGTCGCTAAGTATGCTGCCAAGCGTGCTCAGCTCAAGGCCGAAGGAAACTACGAAGCTCTTCAGGCACTGCCTAAGAATGCTTCTCCTGTTCGTCTGCACAACCGTTGCAGCATGACGGGTCGTCCTAAGGGCTATATGCGCCAGTTTGGTATTTCTCGTATCCAGTTCCGTGAGATGGCTTCTGCTGGTCTCATCCCTGGAGTCAAGAAGGCTAGCTGGTAATAGCACTCCTACCATATAAGAAACCCTTTGTTCCCTTTATCTTATAGGGAATAAAGGGTTTCTTTTTTAGTGAGAATAGGCATCTGAGATTTGTAGGGTCGTCGTATTCTAGGGTGGAAGAGAAGTATGTTGAATATGAAGGTCATTTCTCCTTTTCATTTTCTGGCAGTTGGACCTTTAATATCTTACAAGATCTTCTCTTTTAGTATATTTGCAGATAATTTAATTTGTTTAGCTTCACTTCACTTTATGTTTAGCTATAAATCAGTATTGGAGGAGTTTGTATAATTGATTTGTAAAATGCATATAACTTTTCAAGGATCTCTTGGTAGCTATGGGAGGCGCTGGCGTGTAAGTCTTTGGCTGGCTATGCTCTTTGTCTTCTCTCAGTTGTTTCTATCGTTATTAGCTTTGTACTATTCCACAGAGCTTGTGGGGAGGAAGCTTATTGTTGAGTCTGTGTTAGTGACACGCTACCTATTCCCTCGATTACTTGGTTGGGGCCTCTTGTTTAGCACACTCTATGCTATTCCTAAGAAACAAGCAGGTAGATACCTCTTAGGAGTAGGATTTGTCTTACTCTGCTTGGTAAGCTTTGCATATGAAGTGTTTCTTGTCCGGATGTATCATGTGCTCTATAGCAATGTTATTGCAGACATTATTCTCTCTTCAAATAGGAGGGAGGGAATGGAGTTTCTAAGAGCTTTGTGGGGGAACTATGATTGTTTTCTGATTTTAGCTCTGCTTTTTCTGTGGGTACTAGTAGCTTGGGGCATAAGGTACTTATTGAAACGTTGGGAGGCTAATTGGGCTGTTTGGACAAAGCCTGTGTTTATCATCTCTTTACTTGTTTCGATTTATGGAATAGGATCTTTCCAGATATCTTCCTACGAACAGTATCATAATCGTTTAACTCTTTCTTCGGTACGTTCTTCTTCATTGGAACGTCTGTTTTGGGAAACTAAACTCTCGCTTCTTAAAGAGAAGGAAATTTTTTTCGCCCAAGCTTATATGCAGAAGTCTTATTCCCAGCTGAATCTAGTTGTGGAAGAGAGTCCATTCAAGAGCCCGATCCAGGTTATACTCATTCTGGGAGAGAGTACAACAACCCACTATATGCATGGTTATGGCTATCCATTGCCTACTACTCCGCGATTAGATAGTTTAGAATCCTTGGGAGAGATAGTCCGTTTTTCAGATGTAGTGTCACCTGCGGCAAGTACCATCCTTTCTAACACACGCTCCCTTACTTACTATACAATGGAGGAAGGGGAAAAGCCTTGGTATGAGTATCCCACGCTCCTTGGTGTGATGCGTAAAGCTGGATACTACACCGCTTGGCTTACGGCTCAAGATGCGATGGGGATGCATTCAATGGTATCAACGTTTGGCAAGTCGGCAGATACTCTTCTAGGTATACCTGGAACGATCCCTGAAGAGATTTCTGAATACTATGGAGCAAGTTTACCTCCTCGTCTTGATGATCAGCTCTTTGATTTACTTTTGACAATGAAAGATATTCCTCAAGAGAAGGGTGCGTTAGGCCTTTTTGAAGTTCTTCATCTTATGGGATGTCACGAGATGTATAGGGAACGTTATCCATCCACATTTGCTCGTTTCACTCCCAAGGATCTTCCACATCGCTTGGGGGGAGAGAAAGATGTGTACATAGCAGAGTACTTAAATGCGGTTTATTATAATGACTATGTGGTCTCATCAATCATTGAACGCTACAAAAGGGAGCCTGTACTCCTTTTTTACTTCTCTGATCATGGCGAGGTTGTTTATAATGATTCTAAGCATCCTGATTTTAAAGGAAGATCCTCTCGGCGTGTAGGAGTCTCAATACCATTCTATGTTTATATGAGTCCTTTGTTAAGAGAACAGCAGCCTCAACTATGGAAGCGTATACAGGCGGTAAAGAATTTCTCATATGAGACGGATCTCTTTACTCATACTTTGACTGGGCTTTTAGGTATAAAGACGAAGTATAGTCAGCCTCGATATGAGCTGTTTAATCCCAGCTATGATGCCAATCGTCTTCGTATGATCTGGGATTATTCTGGGCGTAGTCTTCCTTTATCGAATTAATCATACCCTTTGCTAATGTCTGTATCTACAGTATCAGGGCGCTCCCCTGTTCATTCACTCTATGTCCTCAAGACTCTATTGGCTTTTGCCGTCTGTGTGTCACACTCCCCACTAGAGGTATCATTTCTTAATCTCCCTGGGGCTACTGTAGACGTGTTCTTTTTAATCTCAGGATATTTCTTGTATAATGCAGACCTTGGTAAAGTACAGTCTAGTATTAAGAAGTCTGCACGCAAGATACTTATTGCTATTCTTATACTACAGCCTTTCTATAGTATATACATGCGTGAGTTAGGGCTTATCTACTTAGAGAAGTATCCTCCATTAGAGGCTCCCATACCATGGCTCCTCTGGTTGATTCAGGGGTATAGCCCTATTGCATCTGGGCATCTTTGGTTTTTGCAGGCTCTCCTTTATGCAGAGTTAGCTTTCGGCTTCTTTTTGAAATTGACTAGAGGACGTTGGGTTCCTGTGCTTTTCCCTTTGCTCATAGGATTAGGTCTGCTTGGTGCATTCCGACCAATATTGTTTGGAGAAGAGGGATCTATCTTTGTCTTTAACTTTGTTACACGTGCTTTGCCTTATCTTGCTATAGGATATTATATTCGTAAGAACGAAGAAATCTTGCTTAGTTTTCGTTGGGTTTCTATCTATATTATCCTCGTTATCCTTGCTGGTTTGGAGTATCTCTTTTGGGGATGGAAAACAGAGTGGGCTTTCATGGAAAGTTGGATTGCTATACTAGTTCTTCCGATAGGGCTGTTCCTGATGTTTTTGTCAAATAAGAGCTTTGGGGAAGGTACCTGGCTCGCTACGGTAGGGATGCTTTATACAGGTAATATCTATTACTTTCATAAAGTGGTTTTCTTGCTGTGGGAACACCTAAATCCTCATTATCCTCTTCTAGAGCAGATCTATAACCAGGCTGGGGCATTGATCGTCTTCTTACTCTCTCTGCCCATTGCCTTTGTTGTGATTAAAGTTCAGGATCGTTTTGGCTGGAACCTATTACGATAGATAGGGTAGAACATAAATTAGCCCCGCTGATCTCCTCGGAGATCAGCGGGGCTAATTGTTTTTCAGTATCTCGCGCTTTTTAGCCTAGGAGCTCCTGCTCGACCTGGGCGACACGCTCCTGAAGGGTGGGCTCTAGGGAAAGGCGTCCCTCTATGGTCTTACAGCCGTGGATGATCGTGGTGTGATCGCTGCGCTTCAGCAGATGCGCTATGGCGGAATAGGAAGCGCTGGTGTGCTTCTTCACTAGATACATCGTCACTTGGCGGGGGAGGGCAAGGTTCGCCTTGCGGGAGGTGGAGAGGATCTGCTCCTTGCTGATCTCAAAGACTCGGCAGACGGTCTCGAGGATATAGTCTGGCGTCAAGGTACGACGCTCGATGGAGACCGTCCCACCGACGATCCGTCGGGTGGTCTCGAGGTTCACCTGTCCCGTGTCTGAATAGCGGGCATGGGTGATGAGCGTGCGTACGGCACCCTCGAGCTGACGGACATTGTCCTGCATGCTCTCGGCGATAAACTCGACACACTCTTCGCCTAGCTCGACACCGCTCTCGGCGACACGGCGCTGGAGGATCTTGCGTCGGAGCTCTAGGTCGGGGCGGTCAATGCGTAGCATCATCGCACTCTGGATGCGTGTGAGGATACGAGTCTCCATGCCCTTGAGATCTACAGGGGGGACGTCACAGGTGACGATGATTTGCTTCCCAAGGAGATAGAGATGATTGAAGATGTCGAAGAATGCCTGCTGGGTCTTGGTCTTACCGATCAGACCTTGGATATCATCGATGATGAGGATATCCATCTGCTGATAGAAGTCGATGAAGCTCCCACGTTCCGTGCCACGCATCAGGCTGTCACGGATGAACTGGGTCTCAAACTTAGAGCTGGAGACGTAGCAGACACGCTTCGTCGGGTGGATCTCCATAGCACGCTGTCCGATCGCTTGGCAGAGGTGGGTCTTCCCTACACCGCTGGGGCCATAGATGAAGATGAAGTTCAGTGGAGCCTGCCCTGGGCGAGCTGCCGTAGCCTCCGCGATACGTAGTGCCTCGCGGTTACACGCACTCTCGTAGAAGGTCTCGAAGCGTAGATCCGCACTGAGATGTGAAGTGTAGTCTTGGAGACGTGCTAGCTTGGGGGTGACGGGCGCACTCTTGGCGGGCTCGAAGAAGATGTCAAGATTCAGCCCTGCCAGTACTTCACTGTGAGCTCGCTGGATGAGGGTACTATGTGCACGGAGGAGCTCCTCGTAGAAGTCCTTGGAGGGGACTTCGAGGACGAGGGTCTCGAAGCTACCTTCGGCATCTTCACGCGTCTCTACACCGACAGCTCGAATAGGAGCGAACCAGCGCTGTAGGGTCTGAGGGTCACAAGTTCGTGCGATGACCTGGAGGCATTGGCTCCAGAGCTGCGCACCATCCAGGGAGGGAGGGGTCTGCATCTTATTATAGGAGTCCACGATCGGGTGGGCTGTGGATAAGCTAGGCTCTATAGGTCGCCAAGTGCCGGAGATACCTTGGCTAGCAAGGCACCACGTCTGGCGGTGATGATGGATCGGAAGTGTGGCGGAGGGCAGGGTGGTTACTTGAGGTTTTCCGAAGATTTTGTCTAAGGATTTTTGGGTCGTATCCCTGCCGTTCCTCAGTGCAAAGGTTGGCATTTCTAGGGAGAAAAAAAAACGTCTCCCGATTTGGATTTTTCCTTGAGAGTATATGCTCTTTGCTTCCAAGCGGTTAAGATACTCTCCCTGATGATGGCTGATCTCTTGGCTCTAAGATGCTAGCTTTCAATCGCTCTCCACACTATCCACTCTGCTGTACACGGGGTTATCCCCAGTCAAGGATTTCTGTAACTCATTCATCCTTAGTGTGAATTCGCTTTATCCACAAAACTTATCCACCATCCCCTCTGATGACGCTTTCTTGGCGTTGTTGGGGATGGTGGAGAAGATCTGAGGAGGGGAGAACGGAGGAAATCCCTCATCGGCGATAGTGGTAGTCGATGCCAAAGAGGGCACCTGCGAAGGTCATCACTTCCCCGTAGGCGACGAGTACGCTGGAGTGGATCTCCCCAGGTGGGGCGGTGAAGAAGGCGACGCCAAGGAGGGCTATCCCGAAGGCAGTGAGTAGCGAGGCGATGATGAGCTGGAGGGTGGTCTTAGGTTGGCTATCCATGATGAGGTCGAGGTGAAGGGGTGAGAGAAGCATATTCGCTGGAGGCATCGAATGAGGGGCAAGCCTTACGCCATTCCGCTGGGCTGATCATGCCATCGCCATTGCGATCAGGACTAAGCTCCCGATGTCCGACGATATGCGCTGTCGGGGCTAGGGAGAGGAGGTGGCGAAGGAGACTGCGGAGGGCTTCCCGCTGGGCAGGCGTGCGAGTGTCTTGGGGTTCTCCCGAGGGGGCTAGCCCACCTTCGTAGCAGACGCCCCAGCTGCAGCGATTGTAGCCTAGGGCGTGTGCCCCGATACGGTCCAGAGGACGCAGGGGATGGATGACTCCGGAGCGACGGATGTAGAAGTGGTAGCCTGCCCCACGGAAGCCCCGAGCGATGTGATCTCGCTCCAGCGCTTCGACGGGGTAGGGATGATCAGCGCGTGTCGCACTGCAGTGTACGACGATGTAGCGGATGTCTGAGGGTTTCATTTTCGGTGACGTAGATAGAGGTAAACCAGGAGAATCAAGAGCCCCAAGAGGGTGCTAGCACCCCCGAGGAGGAAGCTGTGGAGGGAGGCGGAGGTAGGTAGGGACGATGGGCGCAGTGGCTGGGCGAAGTGCTGGCTTCGTCCATGGAGACTGTCCTGCTCCTTGGTTTGCTGTATCAAGCTCCCTATCTGGGTGTGATGTCGGGAGAGTGTCCCATGCCAGTGGCGTAGTGCAGGTGTGGAGCGAGTCTGTCCGCTGTCCCGTGGGAGAGGGGGCGGGAGGAGCTCTTCCGTTAGATCGAGGGTTAGGCTGTCTCGCTCATCGAGCCGGTGAAGCTGGGTGATCCACTGCTGGCGCCTCTGGGTGAGCTCGTGGTGGGTCTGCTCGCTGTGTGCAGGATGAAGTCGCTTGCTACAGGCCATCAGACCTAGGAGTAGACTTCCTCCGATAGCGAGGAGGGTGAGCTGGGCGAATCGAGGGTACATACATCGTGATATAAAGGGTGAATAAATGAGCTCTTCGAGGAGCATGCTGACCCACTTAGATGGGGATCGCATGACAAAGGTAGAGCACCCTCTTTTCCCTTTGTCCAAAATCGACCAAAACGCACCAAAGCTTACCAAAACCGAATGAAAACGCCCTCCAGCGTCCCCTCCGCCGTATCGCCTCTCTCGGGTTCTTATGCTTGCCTTTTAGGTGGGAGACCTGATGAGAGGCTGGCTTCTTCCTCGTTCCCGCCTCCTTTTTGCCTTCGCTCCGTGGGAGAGGTGTGTGCTGTCGTAGGGGCGGGGTTTGTCCGCCCTCTACTCGCTAATGGATAAGGGGACGGGTGGGATGATTGCGGGAATGATTGCCTTGTCGGGAAAAGGGCGGGCGACCCCCGCCCCTACGCCGTCGGGTGCTACGCCTGTGGTGCCTACGTATGGGCGTTGCCCTTATCTGTGGTGATGTGATGAGAGCGGTGCATCTTGGTGCTGTGACGTGCACCAACTAGTAGGCAACAGTAGTGCCACCTGAGGGGCACTACTGTTGCCCCTTTAGAGGTAGTACTGATGACGGGGCGGAAGAAGGGGGAGAAATTGGGCTTAGTAGCGCCAGGAGACGCTTAGCTGGATCGAGCGGGGGCGCAGGCGGGTGTACAGGAGGTATTCGTCCAAGGGACTATAGCTACTCGTGAACTGCTCCGCCTCATTCAGCAAGTTCTCTCCCGAGAGCTTTACTGTCCAGCGTCTACCTTGGTAGCGGAGGCTGGCTCTGAGGAAGTGTAGCGGACGTACCGAGCCCGAAGGAAGATCAGACCAAGAGGACTCCACCGAGAGGCTGGCGAACCAATATCGCAGGGGATGCAGGCTAAGGCTCGGACTGACGCTCCAGATGGTGGTTTGGCTTCGGTAGTAAGGCGTGGAGAGCAGGCTAACTTGGAGGGAGCCTTCGCAGTCCAGGCTCACCCAAGACCAAGGGGCTAGGGAGAGACTTGGAGCGAACGAGTATCCCCCTCCCGTGGTGCTGAGACGCTCCCCTTGGCGAATGATGGGGCGCTGGAGGAGGCTTGCGGAGGCTTGGAGTGAGGCGGTGGTATTAATCTCGCTCCAAAGCTTCGAGAGCATCAGGTGGGCGGTGTAGAGGTCTTGCACGGACTCCTGCTTGACGCTCTGCTGAAGGCGCTGTCCAGTACGGAGATCCTCGACCTGACTATAGGGAGAGAAGCTCCTCCGCCAGCCTGCCGTGAAGCTGGCATTGAAGCCCTCCAGCGGGCGACGATAATAGCAGGTGAGGTGGGTGCTGAGGCTACGCTGGGCGAGGAGCTCGGCATCTCGCTGATGACGGACCTGATCATAGCTCCGCCGAAGAGGCGTCAGGAGGAAGGTGGCGAGACTACGGCGAAGGTTCGCCTGATACCCCGCCTTCACGATGACCCTGAGCTCGGGGGAGAAGTGGTGCCTAAGCTGGGCGGTCACTCCCGGGAAGAGGCGGAGTAGGGGTGTGATCCCTTGCCTACCCGCTTCGCCGTAGCGGTAGCCTTCGAGAAGGAGCGTGAGGGGAAGGGAGAGGGTGAAGTCGGTGCTCGTACCGAGGTAGCTGAGTGTGGGTGTCGTCTGGATGCTCAGCCCTCCGCCTTGGACTTCGTAGGGTGTCGGCTGAGAGATACGTTCGCTAGCTTGGAGAGCGCCATAATGCCCGAGGAAGTCGATGCCCCCTGCTAGCGACCAGCGCCCTGGCAGGCGATGGCTGTATTGGATCGAGGTGCTTAGCTGGAGGCTGTAGCCCGAGAGGCGAGTGTCGAAAGCTAGGGCTGGGGTGGGGGAGTGAAAGCGGAGGCTAGGGAGGGCGCTCAGCTGGAGGTCCCCCGAGAGACTCAGGCGTCCCCCTTGGGCGGTGCCCTTAGCCCACGAGGTCTGGCTACGAAGCTGGTAGCTCGCTTGGGATGCTAGGAGGTCGATGGGCTGAGCATTGCGCCGTAGGTCGGTCTGACGCTTGGTGTCGGAGAGGTGTAGCGAGAGAAGCTCTTGGAAGTACTGCTTGCTGGTATTAGCGGTGTAGTCGAGGAGACTCTGTAGAAGATGACGTCGTCCTTGGGTAGGGTGCTCTTCGGTAAAGTGGCTGGTGGCGCCTTGGTCAAGCTGGCGAACTTCCGACAGGTGATAGGTGCCGAGGTGCGTGCCTTCGTAGCCGAGGTTGTAGCGTAGCGTGTGCTCGTCATCCCGTAGCTGATGGATGCCGTTGAGCGTAGCGCCGATGTTCCCCTTAGCTAGGTGACTCCGCCCACCTACTTCGTCAGCCTTCACGCCTCCGATGAGTGAGGAGACGCCGAGGAGCCCTTCGTCACGCTGCTCTAGCCCCTCGCTGGCGATGGAGGCGCTCCCGTGGTTGGCTCCTGCTAGCGCTAGGGTCTGAAGCCCCGCACGAGCGAGGAAGCTCATTGCCTTACCGCCATAGAGCGCCTCCTGAGGCTGGCCTTGCTCCAGCCCTCCGAAGGCCTGCACTTCGCCTACGGGGCGGAGCTTGCTCCTAGACTTGAGATGTACGTTGAGGATGGTGCCTTCGCCCGCTTCCTTCCCTCGGAGGAACTTCATCTTCTGGAAGCGCTCGATGAGGTCAATGCTGGCGATGTCCTCGGCTTTGAGGTTCCGTGTCGCTACGGCATAGCGCCCGCCGAGGAGGTTCATCCCCTCGATGTGTAAGCCTTCGATCGGCTTGTCATTAAAGCGGATCACGCCGTGCTTGTCCACCTGCAGGGCGGGGATACGCTTGATGAGATCCTCCAGCGTGTAGGTAGCAGCAGAGGTGAGTCGGCTAGCGCTGTAGCTCGTGGTGTCACCCCGGCTACGTATCATCGGGCTACGTACCTGCACCTGCTTGAGCTGTATCTCTTGGGGGACGAGGAGAAGGGTGAGGTCGCCTTCGAGGGAGCGCAGGGGAAGGACTTGGGGAGCGTAGCCAAGGCGACGGACGCTGAGCTGTAGATGCCCCGCCTGCTCTACCTTCGACCAAGCGAGATGGAAGGTGCCATCGCTCCGACTCTGCGCATAGGTCAGCTGGCGGGGCTTCTCGCTTCCTTCGCTGACGAACTCAAGGAGCAGGATGACCCCCGAGACGGGCTTCCCATCTTGCTTGCTGAGTGTTCGTCCCGAGAGGCTGAGCTTAGTTGTCTCTTGAGCCCAGCATGCTCCATTCCCCACGATGAGTAGGGCGAGGAAGAGTAAGGCACTACGGATCAGGCGAAGGTGCAGGACGAGCATAGGGATCGGTGGCTTAGGGCGTCACCCGACGTAGCGGGACGTAGGGGATGGTGCGCTTGATCGGTGGAGCATCCTTCTTGCCACCGAGGGGTGTCACTAGCCCAGTACTCTGAAAGGCTCTACCAGGATCGCTGGCATACTTCATATACTCCTTGATGACACGCTCACGAGGGTACTTGAAGTAGGTCGATTCTCTGAAGGCAATAGGGTGTTTCCGTTCAGCGATGGATAGCAGTAGGAAGTCGTGTAGGTGCTCGCTGTCATAGGCCTGTACGATCAGCCCAGGGAGCCCATGCAAGATCCAGGGCCCTGTGCTGTATGCGATGTCTTCCGTATACCAGGCATACCATAGGCGACCATATAAGTTTGACACCCCTAGCTTACACTGATATCCCATAATGTTCCTGACAGAGTCTTGTTTAATGGTCCACTGCGGTTTCTCTAGAGGCTCAATGGAGAGATAGTGGTCCATCAAGACACGGTCGGTTATAGAGACCTTTCCTTGTGGATAGTTGGTATAGACTTGCCAATTTATATTGGACATGCCTTTCGGGAGTCTGTTAAGCTTCTCGTAAAGAAACTGGCTGGGATATCTCTTATTCTCGAGAGCAACGCCCAGAGAGTCGGTATAAAAGTTAGCAGTCCCCTGGAAAGACTGCACATACTCCCCAACCAGTAGCGTCATTTGGTTGCTTACAGACCTTGATCCGTCCTTAAATTGATATCTATAGTCTATGCGAAGGATAGCGGTGTCAAGTGTATTCATTATCAGGAATGGCATATCTACCCTTTGCTCCTGTGCAACTCCGAGGAGTTGAGAGGAGAGAAGCAAACTAGATATGTATAAGAGCCTTCGGAGATGGGAAAGTACTGACATAGGACTGTTGTGGCTTCTTTGATGAAGCCCTATGTTGAGCAATTGCTTATGCAAACTCAACATAGGGGCATCGGGATAAAACCTTGTCTAGAGAGCCTAGATAAGATAATTAAGGTTTAGGTATCTCTGAGCTTGTCTGAGTAGTAGATGTTTGTGATGAAGATCCAGAGGATCCTTCAGAACTACTAGAGCTTGAAGAGGGAGGTGTAGCTTCTATGCTCGTTATTTTATCTTCTTCGTCAGTTGCAATAGCGCTAGAGCCACTGAGAATATAGGTCTCGTCTAATTTAGGCTCGGCTATCTGGTTATAGTCTCTGGTTCCACAGTAGTGTTCGTTGAGGTCTCCGAGCCACTCCTTCCACTCTCCTATTGTTTTAAAGAACCTTTGGCCTACGGTTGTCACACCTTTTCCGCAGGTCGTCCAGACTGTAGCGGCGTCAGCGATGTAGCTGGCGGATAGGAGAAGCAATGCTCCTCCAAGAAGAATCTTTGTCTTCATAGTTATGATATGTATTACGAGGTAGCCTGGGTTAGAGGAAGCTTGATCGAGTGATCTTGCTTCTAGGCTACATTACAAAGGTCGTAAGAAGCATCTGGAGCATCATTATACTAAAGTATAGATTTTTAGTAGAGGAGGTGCTCACGCAGGATACGCAAAAGGGCTAGGCTACAGTTGTTGACGTTGAGTTTCTCGCAGATGTGTGCTTTCCGCTTCTTGATAGCTGCTTTACTGAGGCAGAAGGTCTGAGCTATTTGGTCTTCTGTAAGCCCTTGGGAGATGAAGGAGAGCAGACGCTTTTCCTCTGCTTCGATCTTAGGTAAGGGATGCTCGTGCCAGCGGAGTCCAAGCTCTGCCGTAGTCCAGTAGACAGAAGACCCCAGCAGGTGAAGACGCACAGGTCCGCCTCTTAGCGGATAAGAGGAGGGGGCAACGAGTCCAAGGAAGGTCGTAAACTGTCCTCGTTCATCTTGCTCTAGGGGCTGTAGGCGGATGGCTTGGTAGGAGTGCGTTGGTGATCCGAGCTCCCTCATCGGGTAATCCATAGTAAGAAAGAAGGACTGAGGCTCAGTTGGGTCGCTCAGAGGAAGAGCAAGCCTCTGGAGCTTGTCACGTAGCTTGTCAAGAAACTCTTCGCAGTCTCGGTCGACGAACTCCCTCCCGTGCCAATAGGTGATGCTCCGAAGGGTGAGGTCGAGCTGGAGGAGCGTGTGTTGGGGGCTAAGTGCTAGGCGGGCCAGAGCGTGAAGCTGATGGCGAAGGCCAGGTGGCGCCGAGTGTAGGGAATAGGCGTAACGAGTCAGCATAGTCGGGCGTGTGTAGTGTCAAGATGAAGGCTTCTCTATAGGCAATAGGATGAGGTGGTTAGGGCAAGTCCTTTGACCATAAAGGTAGGAATTTATCAGAGAAAGTATCGAGTGGGAGAATGGGGATGGGAGGGCGTCTCATCGGTGGTGCGACGTGCGCCAACTAGTAGGCAACAGTATTGCCTCTCAGGTGGCAATACTGTTGCCTATCGAGGGGCACTACTGATGCCCCTTTGGAGGCAGTACTGATGCCCCCCCCTTTCGCCCTCCTTTTCTTCCCCGTTTCATCCTTTCTGTCGAAGGCTGGTTGAGGCGGTGTAGGGGCGCAGGACAACACGTCCTCCTGGATGCAATGCCAAGGGGAGGCTGACCGATCTTCCCATCGAGGGCGTATTCCCATACACCCCTACACCGCCTGATATTGGCGCTTGCGGAGGGATGCGGGTCACCTTCGCCCTGGTGGAAGGGGTAGGCTAACGGCGGTTGCGGGGGTGGTAGCGCTCGACCTGCTCACGGAGCTTCGTGCGGTCGATGTGGGTATAGATCTCCGTCGTGGAGACATCCTCGTGTCCGAGTAGTAGCTGGATCGCTTGGAGGTTCGCTCCGCCCTCAAGGAGGACGGTGGCAAAGCTGTGACGGAAGGTATGGGGACTGATCTTCTTCGTGATACCCGCCATCTCGGCGGCTTCCCTGATGAAGACAAACACAGTGATACGAGAGATCGCCTTGCCTAGTCGGCTGAGGAAGACGTACTGCTCTTGCCCTCGCTTCGGGGTAGGGCGAGCGGGGTCAGCGAGGTAGGTCTTCAGCTCCTGTATTGCCGAGGGGCTTAGGGGAATGAGTCGCTGCTTGCTCCCCTTGCCTAGGACACGGAGGTAGCCCTCCTCGAGGAAGAGGTCGGGGAAGCTCAGCTGACAGAGTTCGCTGACACGTAGCCCACAGCTGAAGAGGAGCTCGATGATCGCCCGATTGCGGAGTGCTTCATGGCCGCCCTTGCTCCCTGCTGCCTCGATGATGCGATCGACTTCGCCCGTGGTGAGGACTTCGGGGAGGTAGCGCCCCTTACGTGGTACCTCGAGTAGGACGGTAGGATCGGCCTCGACATAGCCCTCGAGCTGGAGATAGCGTCCGAAGCTCTTCACACCCGAGATGATGCGAGCGATGGAGTTGGGGTGGATCCCTAGGTCATAGAGGGTGGAGAGGAAGTGCTGTAGTCGGGGGTAGTCTAGCGCTCCGAGATCGATACCCTCGGCCTCGATGTAGCTGAGGAGCTTGTCTACGTCCTGGAGATAGGCTTGGCAGGTGTTCGCCGAGAGGTTGAGTTCGAAGCGTAGATAGGCGAGATATTTATCTCGTAGTTCGGTGAGCGCCATGAAGAGAATGGGAATTTTAATTTATCTTTGCAAAGGTAAGCAAGACAAAGGAATAGGCCCTGTAAGCAATGTGGATAGAGATCATGAATGGCCCGAACCTTCACCGGCTCGGGACACGGGAGCCAGACATCTACGGCACCATGCCGATGGATGCCTGCTTGTCTCTGCTACGTCAGCGCTATGAGGGGGATCTTCGCTTGACCTACTTCCAGTCTAACCATGAGGGCGCACTCATCGACCGACTCTATGAGCTCGAGGAGGCTGGCGCTCATGGGATCGTCTTGAATGCAGGGGCTTATACCCATACCTCGCTAGCCTTAGCTGATGCCCTGCGTACCATCGCTATCCCCACCATCGAAGTCCATCTCTCCAATATCTATGCACGTGAGCAGATCCGGCAGACCTCCCTGCTGAGTCCGGCTTGTCGTGGCGTGATCTCTGGCTTCGGTATGGATAGCTACCGCCTCGGGGTAGAGAGCCTGATGGCTCTGCTTACCTCCTCAGCCTTGTCCACAATTACAAATCAATCCAAATAGGAATTATGAAGAAAACAAAGATTGTAGCTACTATCTCCGACCTGCGCTGTGACGTAGAGTTCATCCGTCCGCTCGTCGAAGCTGGCGTCAATGTCGTGCGTATGAACACGGCACACATGACCAAGGAAGGTATTACCAAGGTCATCGAGAACACCCGTGCTGTCTCTCCTAACGTGGCTGTCCTCCTTGACACCAAGGGCCCAGAAGTCCGTACCACCGTCCTCGATGGTGACGCTGAAGTCAAGCGTGAGTTCAAGGCTGGTGACAAGGTGGTCTTCATGGCTAACCCTGATGCTAAGACGAACAACGAAGTGATCAATGTCAACTACGTGAACTTCGTCAGCGATGTACCCGTAGGTGCTCGTATCCTACTTGACGACGGTGCTCTAGCCTTCGACGTAGAGAAGAAGGAAGGTGATAAGCTCTTCACCGTCTGCCAGAACAACGGCAAGCTCGGCTCTCGCAAGAGCGTCAACGTCCCAGGCGTACGCATCGATCTTCCTTCCCTCACCGAGAAGGACCGTGGTAACATCCTCCACATCATCCCACAGAACATCGAATTCATCGCTCACTCCTTCGTCCGTAACAAGAAGGATATCGAAGAAATCCAGACGATCCTCGATGAGCACAAGAGCAATATCAAGATCATCGCTAAGATCGAGAACCAGGAAGGGGTGGATAACATCGACGAGATCATCGACTCTTGCTATGGTATCATGATCGCTCGTGGTGACCTCGCTATCGAAGTCCCTGCAGAGAAGGTACCAGGTATCCAGCGTATGATCATCAAGAAGTGTATCGCTGCAAAGAAGCCCGTCATCGTAGCTACGCAGATGCTTCACACGATGATCGACAATCCTCTACCTACACGTGCTGAAGTAAGTGACATCGCTAACGCTGTCTACTACCGTACGGACGCTGTCATGCTCTCTGGTGAAACGGCTAACGGGAAGTATCCTCTTGAGGCTGTCCAGACGATGGCTAGCATCATCCGCGAGGCAGAAGCAACGCTCGAGGCAGACTACAATGACGAAGTGCCTTACTCTAAGGAGGTCAGCACGACGACTGCCTTCCTCGCTAAGCAGGCAGTACGTAGCGTAGACCAGATCCACACGGAGGCTATCGTCACCGACAGCTTCACCGGTCGTACGGCTCGCTACCTCTCTTCCTTCCGTGCTACGGTGCCTGTCTGCGCTGTTTGCTACGATGCTACGCTCTCTCGCCAGCTGGCACTGAGCTATGGTGTCACGGCTCACTTCGCTGAAGGTGCTTGTGACAAGGCTCGCTTCGCTGCAGGTGTCAAGCACTTCATCGCTGATGGTCTGCTCAAGGAAGATACGCAGGTCGCTTATATGAGCGGTACAGTAGGTCAGACGGGTGCTGCACACTCGCTTGAGATCGATACTGTCAAGGATCTTCTCGCTAAGAACGCCTAAGAGCTCCTGCGGTCAGTCCGCTAAACACTCGTGTGGCCACCTCCATCGCTATGGGGGTGGCCACATTTGTTTTGTATCAGTGCTACCTCTTGGTGCGTGACCAAATCATTGCTTTTCACAGCGTATCTATATTGGTGTATATAGGGAAGGGAAGGTTGGATTCCTTGAGATTGATCTCTTGGTGTCTTGAGATTTACTTAGGAGGGCAGATGATTGAGTATAGTTAGGGTCTTCTACTCGCTAGTTGTTAGCTAAATGTAGGTAGATCAAGAGCCATAATCTCGGTTTGTTCTTCTCCTTTTTACCTAGAAGAGGGGATTGAGAGTGGGTTGATTATGCCTTTTTTTCGCTATTCATGGTAGCTGTTATACCTAATTAAGCTATCTTTGTAGTGAGCTAGTTAGATAGAGGCTCCTCCGGTAAAGGATAGGAGGGTGTTAACTCTCTATTTATCAGTATGCTCACTTTAGCAGTATACAACAAGCTAATCAATAAATAGTAACTCTATGTCGTGGTTAATTAACTCCTCGATCGGACGCAAGCTAGTCATGAGTATCTCAGGACTAGCTTTGATCCTGTTCTTGACCTTCCACATGTCGATGA